>Ga0299915_10002102_pt1 | contig 14557 bp, 6 predicted proteins | sample RVTome_13_FD_200263 | JGI IMG/M metagenome (GOLD analysis project Ga0299915, IMG submission 200263) | Soil microbial communities from uranium-contaminated site in the Upper Colorado River Basin, Wyoming, United States - RVT92D227 (version 2) ...
TCCAAACTTTTTATACAGCCATATCGCGGAACAGGCTGTTTCACTTCTTGACCGGAGGGCTGAAGAAATTGCCGGTTTGGGTTCACTTTCTGCATGGAAACAACGACAGGAATGGTTGCATAAAACCCTGCTGGATATTGTGGGGCCCTTTCCGGAAAAAACACCATTAAACGCCCGGATAACCAGGATCATTGAAAAGGATAGCTTCAGGGTAGAGCATATTATATTTGAATCTCAACCGGGTTTTTATGTAACCTCCTCGCTTTTTATCCCGGCTGGCCTTAAGAAAAACGCCAAAGCACCGGCTGTAATTTATTGCAGCGGTCACTCGGCGGATGGTTACAGGAACATTACTTACCAGCAGGTTATTCTTAATCTGGTCATCAAGGGTTTTATCGTATTTGCCTTTGATCCGGTGGGACAGGGTGAACGACTTGAATATTACAATGAGAAAATCAACCAGTCTGTATTTGATAGTCCCACCCAGGAACATTCTTATCCGGGAACACAAATGTTTATCACCGGAAGTTCATTGGCCCGTTATATGGTATGGGATGGTATCAGGGCCGTTGATTATCTGATTACACGCAAAGAAGTTGATGCTGAAAGAATAGGGATAACCGGACGTTCAGGAGGTGGCACACAATCGGCATACATAGCTGCAATGGATGATCGGATATACGCCGCGGCCCCGGAATGCTATATTACTAATTTTACCCGTTTGATTCAGACAATTGGAAGCCAGGACGCTGAACAGAATTTGTTTAATGGTATAGTGCAGGGCATTGATCATGCAGATCTTTTGTCGGTAAGGGCTCCTAAACCTGCTTTAATGATTACCACAACAAGGGATTATTTCAGTATTCAGGGGGCCATAGAGACCGAAAAAGAAGTAGCGTGTATTTATAAATACTATGGAAAAGAAAGCAACTTTGGCAGGGTGGAGGATTATTCCGGGCATGCATCAACGGAAAAGAACCGGGAGGCATTGTATGCTTTTTTTCAGCAGCATTTAAATAATCCGGGGAATACAAAGGATTTAAAGGTTGAACCTTTGAGCTCTTCAGAAATGAGGATAACAGCCACCGGCCAGGTCTCTACCTCGTTGGGAGGTGAAACCCTTTTCAACCTTAACTGTAAAGAAGCAGCCAAGCTTATTAACAAGATCCATATTTCACGAAATGATTCCGCCAATCACTTAGTAAGTGTAATAAATTCAGCAATCAGGCTTTCAGGCTATCATGAACCGTCTGTAATCCATGAACCTGTTTTCACAGGACGTTTTCAGCGCGATGGCTATGTAGTTGAGCAGTATTTTGTAAAAGGTGAGGGAGATTATATCATCCCATATTTATTATTTATACCGGAAAAACCAAACAGCAAAGCCCTGGTCTACCTCCATCCTTCCGGCAAGTTATGCGAAGCCGCTGAAGGTGGTGAAATGGCATGGTTTGTTCGCAACGGTTTTACAGTATTGGCCCCCGATCTGATTGGACTGGGAGAAACAGGACCCGGTGTATTCGAAGGAGATGCATACATCAACAGTGTTTCTCACAATATTTTCTACGCATCCATGCTGATTGGCAGAAGCATCACCGGGGTCAGGGCAGGTGATGTAATCAGGCTGGTAAGGCTTTTGAGGAAAAACGATTCGTTCCAGGATATTTATGCTGTTGCCTTGAAGGAACTTTCACCCGTATTGCTGCATGCAGCCGCCTTTGAGCCTGCCATAAGCCGAATAGCATTGATTTACCCTTATTCATCCTATCAATCCATTGTGATGAACCGTTTTTACAATTCTTCATTTGTTCATAGCGCTGTACCCGGCGCACTTAAATCCTATGATCTTCCTGACCTGGCTGCCTGCATAGCGCCGAGAAAGCTTACCATGGCAGGGATCACCGATGGAAATAATATTCCGTTAGATACAAGCCAAATTGATAATGATCTGCAGGTAGTCAAAACAACCTATCAATATTCCAAAGCGGAAAGCCAGCTGAATATTTTATTGCTGGAGCCAAACGAAGAACCATTTACTATTTATGCTGACTGGATAAAATAAGAAACACAAAATGAATATGAATACGAGACAATATGTCATTAAACATGAATCGGCGCAGGGAGAACAATGGGAAATGGATGTGTGCCAGTCAGGTGAGTTTCTTACAGAATTATTAAACAGGGAAAAATGAAGACAAAATTATGGAAACTATCAAGTGCTGTACTAATCATTCTTTTGAGTTTCAGCTACAGGCCTCTCTATGCCGGTAATGTGTCCATCATTGATGCAAGGCATTACAGCAATGTGTTTGGCGAGTTTCGCAACTACCGGATATTTTTACCACCCGGTTATGCGGAAAATTCCCTGAAAAGGTACCCTGTCATTTATTTTCTCCACGGCTGGTCACAGCGGTATTTTGGCAGTGGCCCCAATGAATATGGTGCCTATGAAAAGGGCGATGACAACGGGGGGGATAATATTGCCACTTTTGTATTCACACATGAGGTTATCGTAGTTAAATCAGACGGTTACAACAGAAGTCCCGGAGAGGAGTATTATCTGCGGCCTTACAATATTGGAAGAAAAAGTGAAGTGGAAACGTTCCGGCAGTTTCCGGAGTATTATCCCGAACTGGTGAATTATATTGATGCCACCTATAAGACTATTGCCGACCGGGAACACCGGGGCATCTCAGGCCTTTCCATGGGTGGTTTTATGACTTACTGGATTGGCGGTAAGTATCCACATCTTTTCTGTGCTGCCGGGAACTTCTGCGGTTCAACGGAATTCATGGTTGGTCCACGCGATTTTCCGGTGGAATACAACCATAAGGACATGTACATGAATTACGGGGGCATGAATGTGCGCCTGAACTATGGCAACCATGACTTCATCCGTGGATATCACAGGGACATCAACAGGATCTGGACGCAGGTAATGGATAATTATACGTGTAAAACTTATGAGGCAGAACATTCCACCTGTGGAATGGGTGAGATGTTTGAATTCATTATGAATACATTCAACAATCCGCCGAAAAAACCTGAGAAATGGAGCCATATTGATGTATATCCCGATTTCACGGTTTGGGAATACCAGGTAAACACGGACAGAAGTATTCCGGGATTCACTGTTCTTGAGAACGTGGATAAAGATGGATTCCGGTGTGCGGTCAGAGAATTCCTTCCCGATGGGGAGTTATGCCCGTTTGTAGACGTTACTGTCACCACTCCGCCGCTGTATGAAAAGAGCCAGGTATATGTAATTCAAGATTATCACGTCAGTTCTTCGCTGATGGAACAAAAGACCATTATCAGCGATCATACCGGCAGACTGAAGATCTCCATGAACGGAGGCTTGCATGAGATCGGCATAAGCCTGAAAAAAAGCTTTCCAATCCTTTGCATGGTTAACTGTAACACTGGAGAGAATGCATTCATTACTCCCGGTAAAGAAATCACACTATTCATTACCGTTTTGAATAAGGGACAGGCAGACAGCCGAAACATTATTGCAAGGCTCAGTACAACTAGGAATTCAACTATTTTGATAAAAAATGAAACAGCAATCGGAAGTATAAAAGCCGGAGAAATACGGGAAACTCAGGTTCCGTTTGTATTCAGAATCAATGCCGACAGCATTGAAGTGGTTCAGTTCAGGTTAACCCTGGAGGATGACCGCAAAAACAGCTGGTCTGAGACTTTTGAGTTAACAGTACACGGAGATTGGCCAGAGATCAGTGATTTCATTATTGCCGACGGCAGAATGCTAACCGTGGCAAAGGCAGGCAATGATACTGAAACCATATTCCTGGGCATTGGCAATGGAGATGGAGTGGCCAATCCCGGTGAATCCATCGTGATCCTGGTTCGGGACAACATAGTCTACCGGCGTGCTAACCTTCACGTTTCCGGTGCACATGTGAATCCTTCAGGCGTCCATCACCGTAGATCCGATGAATGGGGGATGTTTGATCATGTGGGCGGTACCAACAAATACTCATTGCCCTTGATTTCCTCCAACTGTCCGGAGAATCACCGGATTGATTTCCTGGCTGAATACTGGCTACCGGATTATCCGCTTCATATCATTAAAAGAGGAAAGATCAGCATGCTGGTTAAAGGTAAGGACTCGACCCCTCCTCAGCTTGAATGGGTCCAGATTCACGGGAACAATGTAATTCAAGCCAAGCTTTATGATGGTGCTGACATACAGGCCGTGAGAATCACCATGGTATTGCAGGAGGATCCCACAAGAACCTTGCTTTTTGACCTGAAAGACGATGGGCTGAACGGTGACAAGGCTCCAACAGACAGAGTATTCAGTGCGGTGATCCCCGGGCTGAAATTTGGAATCTACAGGGCAGTAATAGAAGCGGTTGACCTTTTTGGAAATAACACGCAAATTGAAAATCCGGATGTTTTTGTTTTGCATTAATCAATATACCGGTAAAATGAAAATCGGGTAATCTGATTTATACCTGATACGGGGAGTTCGATACAGGAAATGATCCTTACCCACTCTGATGCTGACCGCGTGTTGATCACCCCATACGGTCGAGGTTGGCCAGATGGGCAAACAAATGACTCTGGCACGGGATTAAGTTAGAGCGATGGCTGAAAAAATGAAATAAACTGTTTCTAAAATTTCATTTGCTCCCGGTATTCGAAGAAAGCAACTCTGCCAGCTGTTTCCGGTACTGGTCAAATTTATACCCACGGCTCTGCCAGCTCACATCAGTTTGTGATTTGGCTTCCCATAATCCGGTAGGTATGCAGTTATTCACAATTTTATCAAGCTCGACCTCCATTCCTGCCTTTCGGGCCAGCCATAAATATTCATAATCCTGCGCGCCCCTGCGCCAGTTCTTTGCCCTTATGGAAGACATCGGACCGGCCAGGCTCCTGTCTTCTTCAGGGAAAACCTTATCCTGTCCGGGATATAAAAATGTTCCATCCCCGTTTATCCTGTCTTCATATGTCAGGGGATTGACAAATACATTCAGGTGACGCCAGAAAGTGGTTGACCAGTAAAAATACTGATCAAGTTTATACTTCCATACCACCCAGGGCATTACCCTGAATTCAATTGCATCTGCATCGCTCACCACGGCGCCCATTCCCGGACGAAATCCGTTATAGATGCTGAACTTATGTCCGAACGATCTTTCAGAAGCTACATCTTCAGGCGTTAAATCCTGTGTAAACTCCTCGCTTGAAATTGACCAGAAATCAACATGTCCTGACAATCCCGGTTTAATCTTGTTTGTTACCAGGGTGGGTATGTTTTTGCCAATCCCCGGATTACTATGTGACCATCCTGCCTGCATTCTGATGGTATCCATGGAACCTGTTCCCAATGCGCCCGCAGGACCTTTCCAATCCGGTTCATCCGGAAACAGGTATTTATGCCGTTCCACACCGGGTGCATTCTGTATGAACCAGTTCTCCCAGGAGTCAGAACCGGCCCACCAGCTTGACCTTGTCATGGTATTGACATTTCCGCCATACTCAGCCGGAACATCACCACCATACCCGATTGAAAAGGTAGTATTACCGATATTCTCGCCTGGTCCGGCATAACCATATGCAGCTGTATAAACTTCACCCGTGAGATATCTTTTATAATACTTTGTCATAATATCCAGGTTGTCAACACCGGTTACCAGATCAAACCGGTGACGATGTGCCATTTGTTGATATTTTATATCGAGGTTATAATACTCCTGGCTCCCTTCCTGAACGCCGTGCCGTTGTGCGATTGCTCCCGGATAATAACCGAACATATTTTTTATATGCGTTGAATCGGAGAGTGTAAAATTATAAACATCCAATGCAATCGGGATCTTTACAAAAACCTTGTCTGCAACCATCACGGCAACGTTCCCGGTATATGTTCCGGCTGTGGCGTCTCTGGGTATCAGAATATCAATCCAGACACCCTGGTTGCTGTTTGCCTTGATAGCAAATGGTGCTCCACCCTTGTTTGGAGCTGCGGAGAAAGGGATCAGACAGTCAGGGACCCAGCCTGTGTAATATTCGGAGGGAGCTGCACTGTCGGAAAAAAACCAGAGCGGGGGCGACCGCTTGACCATGTTAAGATAATGTTCCGTGAACAGTTCAATATTCTTTCCCTGGTAGTCAAACGGATCAGCCGGTCCTGAAGCAGAACCCGGAATGGTTGAATTTCCATTGGTCAGATCGCTGATGTCCACATTCACCTGGCTGGCCCCGGAGGCACCAGCCTGAATAATCAGCTGAAAGGCCACAATTTCGTTTCTCCCTCCAAAGATATTGATCCTGTTGCCTTTCCATACGGCATTATTTTCCTCAAAGGCCAGGGGATTGTTTATATCATCCTGTCTTATCTTTTCCCCGTCGTCAATGGCCCACACACGTTCCAGACCTGTAGGATTATTAAATGACATGAACGCAAAAGCTACATTTGCCAGTACTAAAAATCGGAATACGGATCTGCACATAATGACCTCCTTAGAGTTTAATAATCAGGTTTAAAAATCCAGCGTTTTATAAAATTCTATTTTTACTTTTTTCATAAATATTACCTGCTGCCTGAACAATTCTTCATGTTTTTCATCCCCGCTGAAAAAATCCAGGGTTTTATAGGCTGCATCAATGTTTGTGAATTCACATTGCCAGATCAGTGTATTTGTTGGTTCACAGGCAGATATCGGTTGTAATCTCCTGCCTTTTGGAAAATCCGGTCGTTCTTTTTCAAGAGCTGCGAATTTCTTCTCCAGTGTCATGAAATCATTTTCATGAGCGGGATCATATTGCTGAATGATGCGCATAACAATTCCCATGGTATCAGTCCTCCAAGTTCTTTATGATTTTTTCAGAAAATACATGACCAGGCCGGGTTATCAATAAATAAGTTCCCATTCCGGATGTTCACTGATCGGATGCCTGGCGGTTTCCCATGTGGCTGTAAGCAATGCATCGGGATGTTCCTGGCACAAGGTAATAGGATATTCCGGGGTAAGAGGGCCAAAAAGCGCCACCCTCAGTGCTGTTTGCTTCCAGGCACCGGTGTCACTGAATAACCTGACCTTCTGTGCCAAAAGACACTCCTTCATGCCAAGGGTAACTGACATAGGTGGCACGAACTGATAGGCCGATCCAAATGTACGCTGGGCTAGTGCCAGGATGGTATCAATATTGTTTTCCTGGATATGGACCGTAGAATTCCTGACTTCATCCAGGGTAACATGGCTGAACGGGTGCCGTCTGGCCTGGTTGTATGCAACGTGACCATCCTGTCCCCAACCGCCGTAAGTTATGTCAATGGGAGCATGTTCAATTTTATTTTTTATCTCCTGTATGTTATCAGCATTAAGCCAGTTCCTGTTCTTTTCCGGAATAGAAAGCCCGGACCTTACCGGTTGATAAAAATGCTTTTCCATGAATCCCCTGAAACTGTATGGGTGATTCCTCGGTAATTCACGTCCCTGCCAATCAAGGCACTCATCCATATGAAATACAACCAGGTTTTTCAGGCTTATGTTCTTCTGATTGATCAGTTTTGTGAATGGCTTATACCAACAGGCCGGACCACAGGGAATAATGGCATGTGTGGTCAGTCCCTTACTGTTATTACTCATTATCAGGTCGGCAAGCTCCCGGGCCATCAAAATTCCCATTTCACGGGAATCTTTCACCAGCCTGAAGGGCATTTTGCGGTCAGGATGATCCTCCAGCTGATCAAACGGAACCCTGCACCATGGATAAAGTTCTTTGGCAGTAACGATTTGATTCATATTGTCTTTATTCTGAAATCGAAAAGATGTATTAGCACTACGTAAATTAACAAAAGAAATCGTTACCATGCATCATGCACCTGAAAACAAATTGCATAAAAATAAAATGTTGCAAAAAAACTTTCACTTCCCTTAACTTGATTAATTTTGAATACCAACTTATTGTTGTCATATCATCAACCTGATTTATACTACTATGCTTAAAAGGAGTTTATTCATTGCTTTTGCTATTGTTACTCAAATGGTTGCAGCCCAGCGCGCTACCATAACTTTAGAATCAAGGTACATACTGACCTATCCCTACAGCGATCCCAATCCTGTACCTCTTGCAGCCGAGGGGAGAGAGGCGATTTATCCCTATCATTCGTTCAGCGGTTACAGCCTTATTGGACAAATGCAGAAATGGAACGTGGTAAAACTAGCGAATGATTATATTGAAGTATATGTAATGCCTTCAGATGGAGGTAAGGTGTGGGGAGCGATTGAAAAATCGACCGGCAAGGAATTTATTTACCGGAACGAAGTAATGAAATACAGGAATATTTCCATGCGCGGTCCCTGGACGTCAGGCGGTATTGAATTTAACTTTGGATTTATCGGACACAATCCTTCAACCTGTGTCCCGGTAGATTATAAGACTGTTGAAAATGCCGACGGAAGTGTCAGCTGTATTGTAGGAAGCCTCGATCTGCCCTCACGCACGAAATGGCTGGTAGAAATCAGATTGCCAAAGGACAAGGCGTACTTCGAAACAAGGGCTATGTGGAGCAATCCTACTAAGGTTCCACAATCCTATTATAATTGGATGACTGCAGCGGCAGTCGTTACAGACGACCTCGAATTTATTTATCCCGGGAACCAGGAGATCGGACATGGCGGTGAAGCCGGACCCTGGTCTGTTGACAGGGAAGGACGTGATCTGTCGATGTATAAGAACAATGCCTTCGGTTCTGACCGGTCTGCCCATGTAGTTGGGGAATATAATGATTTCATGGGTGGATATTATCATAATTCGGAATTCGGTTTTGGGCACTGGGCTCTATATGATGAGATGGCCGGTCATAAATTGTGGTTATGGTCGCAGGCGCGAACCGGAGCCATCTGGACAGATCTTCTCACGGATTCTGACAGGCAATATATGGAATTCCAGGCCGGCAGGCTGTTCAACCAATATGCCCCCTCGCCTGATTTAAAAACCCCGATTACCCAGGTTCCCTTTGCTCCCGGGGTGACAGATCGCTGGAAAGAAATTTGGTTTCCCGTGAAGTCAATTGGCGGATTTGTTGATGTTTCACCCATGGGTGTTTTAAATGTGAAGCATGAAGACGGAAAGCTTCAGGTGGGTATTAACGCCCTGGCCTTTACCCAGGGAAAGCTGACTGTTAAGTCGGACGGGAAAGTTGTCTGTTCGGAGACCAAAAGTTTCAAGCCGATGGAAATTTTTCAGACAACGGTTTCCATGAATTCAGGTGCTGCTTACGAAGTAACCGTGGAAGGCATGGATCTTCAGTTCAGCCCTAATAAGCGAGATTTGCTTGCTCGTCCTTATGTTACCGCAATACCAACCCAAATCGCAACAGCAGCCTCGATTTATCATGAAGGGATGGAGTTAAAAGAGAACAGAAGCTATATTCCTGCAAAGAGACTTTTCCTGAAATGTTTGAAGCAGGATCCGTTGTATATCGATGCCATGGTTTCCCTGGTGGAAATTTACTATCGAAGCAATCAGTATGACTCAGCTTTGTACTATGCTGACAGGGCTTTACAACTGGATACCTATCACCCTGCAGTAAACTATTATACAGGCGTGACGTACCAGGCCAAGGGTGACATGGTCAATGCAATGGAGTCATTGGGTTGGGCAGCGCGTTCACCTGAATTCCGTTCTACCGCCTACGCTCAGATGGCCGGTATAAAGATGCGGCTTGGCGATGCCGAACTTGCTGAACATTATGCAAATCAGTCCCTGGATTACAACCGTTACAATTTCAATGCTTTACAGGTGCTGGCCATACTATACCGCACCTCGGGAAGGACAGCATTGGCTGACGGTAACATAGAAACATTGAGTACGCTGGATCCATTGAATCACTTTGCCGATTTTGAGCGTTACCTCCTGCATCCTTCCACTGAGAATCTGTCGCGTTTTGCATCGACCATTACAAATGAAATGCCTTATCAGACATACCTTGAGCTGTGTCTCGAATATTACGGGTTTGGCCTGAAGAATGAAGCCCTCCAGGTATTGGATAAAGCACCCGTACATTCGTTGGTCACCGTATGGAAGGCTTATCTTAAAAATGAACCTGCACTCCTTGATGAGGTTGCACGGGCATCCGCGGCTTATGTTTTCCCGTACCGCACTGAGACTGTTTCTGCACTGGCCTGGGCCTTGTCAATGAACAGCAACTGGAAGTTTAAATACTACCTTGCTTTGAACTATTGGGCCATTCAACGTGAAGAAGATGCCAGGCAACTGCTTCGGTCCTGTGGCCAGGAGCCGGATTATGCACCTTTCTATCTGACCCGTGCTTCCCTGGTGTATGCAAAAGATAAAAAAATGGAGCTCCTCGATCTTGAAGCAGCCCGGAAATGGGCACCTGATGAATGGCGGACTGCAAACAGGCTGATCAAATATTATGAAAACACGCAAAATAATCAAATGGCATTGACCATTTCAGAAGCTGCTTATAAGAAGTTCAAGGGTAATTTCACATTGGGCCTGCAATATGCCCAGGCGCTTTTATATGACGGAAAGTACAGTGCCTGCATCAAAACTTTGGATGCCATGCATATCTTACCCAATGAGGGATCGAGCATCGGAAAGCTTGTATATGAACAGGCTTACCTGTTATATGCGTTGGACCTCATTAAAGGGGAAAAATACGGCGAAGCATTAAAGAAGCTTGACAAGGCCAGGGAATGGCCAGAATATCTGGGTGTGGGCATGCCGTATGAACCGGATAACCGGATTCAGGATTACCTGTCAGCTTATTGCCTGAAAAAATTGAACCGTTCCAGGGAAGCCGAGGATATGCAAAATGTCGTTGTGGACTTTACCTTGAAGAATTACACAAATCCATCATTCAATAACCTTATGGCTTTGATGGTTTATAAGGAGAAGGGTGAGTCGGATGCGGCCAGTAAGCTGATACAGAAAATTACGACCTCGGCTAATGCAGACAATGAGGTTCAAAGGTGGGTTGTGGCAGTATTTAATAATGATACAGGTGCCTGTAAACTGTTGGAAAACAAATTTGGCCAGAACAACTATTTATCCATTGTTAAAAGAACGGCTGAATTATAGAAGTAAGGTCTAACAATATAAAATTCTTATGAAGTATGACCAAAAAAGCATTAACACGCAGAAATTTTCTTGAAAAGGCAGCAGTGGGGATTGCTGGTGCTTCTGTTTCATTGGGTGCAGCCTCACATTCGTTGAGTGCTGCTTCCTACAAGAGAATTATTGGGGCCAACGACCGCATTAATATCGGTTTTCTGGGATGTGGTGACCGCAGCAGTGGACACCAGAACATGGTAAAAATGTCGGATAAGGACAAGAATCTTGGTGTAGTCGCTGTGTGTGATATCTGGAAATTAAACCGGGAAAAAGCTGCGACGAACTGTAAACAGCTTTTCGGAACAGATGTGAAGCAATTCAAGTATTCAGAAGATATGCTGAAAATGCCAGAACTGGATGCGGTTATGATTGCTACCGGCGACTTCCAGCATGCAAAACTTCTGGCTGAAGTCGTCAGGGCAGGCAAGGATTGTTATTGTGAAAAGCCAATGGCAGAAGATATTGCGGAAGCAAAACTGGCCCGGGAAGCAGTTCTGTCGTCAAAACAGGTTATACAAATGGGATCACAGTGGTTAAGTGATCCTGTCCAGCAAAAAGTACGGGATATCGTTCGCTCAGGAAAGCTGGGTCAGATAACAAAGATAGAACAGGTATGGAATGATAATAATCACAGGTGGCACGACCCGAATGATCCCGATGTGGCTGCGATCAGGGAAGTGGATACAGACTGGCAGCGATGGCTCCTGGATAAGCCATACCGACCCTTTGATCCATGGACATATTTTGAGTTCAGGATCTTCCGCGACTTTTCAGGTGGTATCACCTCGCAATGGATGAGCCATGCCATCGGATTGGTTCATTTCTATACCGACACCCATATCCCCGATACCATGGTGGCCAATGGTGGTATTTTCGGCTGGTCCGATATCCGACAGAATCCGGATACTTTTCAGGCACTTGCAACATTCCATGATGCCAAGTTCCTGTATTCCTATACCTCGAACTATGCGAATAGATTTGGTGATTATTCATGCATCCGGGGTAAAGAGGGAACCTTGTTCGCGCACGGAGGCGAAGGTAGTCCCCGTTGGTTTTTTATACCAGAACATCAGGATCTTCCGGGTGGGTTTGACTTCTTTGAAGGAATGAAAGCGGCTGTTAAAAACGGAAAAGCAGAGATTGTGACGGTTAAGGAAGTATATCGTGGAGAACTGCCACCCGTAGAACAGAGTGATGACAGCAAATATCATCTGGACAATTGGGTTGATTGCATGCGCAGCAGAAATCGCGAAACAAACGGAAATATCCAAACAGGTTTCGGGCATTCAGTTGGCCAGATCATGGCTACACGTGCTTACCGGGAAGGAAAAAAGCTGTACTGGGACCGCAACAAAGAGGAAATTGTGGACTACCCGGTTATTGCGTTTAGTTAGACATAGATGCAAACTACGCCCAGCTAAATATTCCTACGCCACACAAATTATCTTATATTTAATTGAATCCAAAACCGAAAAAGTCATGACTTACCTCGGAAAATCGCGCCGGAATTTCCTGAAGACCATTACAACAACCACATTCCTGTCTGCAACTCCGATTGCACCATTTGCAATAGGTGACAGTAATGATACGGCAGGCTCGTCATCGGAAAAAGAGTCCCTGGGATCTGAATCAATTCAGAATGATTTACCGGGGTTATACGATGGTCCGGAATCCCCCATGTTCCAATCCTTGCATGTGGAGGGTAATAAATTACTGTCACAAATTGATAAATCAATTGTTTCCGGTGAAATGGCCGAAGCAATAGGTTCTGCACCCACCGGTACTGGTGTTGCCTGGGGCATTCCATTTCAAATCACGGATAAAGTAATCTATCTTAAAAGTGAAGTATACCAGGTTAATGTGAATCCATTTACCGGTCAATGGCTTGTTTTTTTACATACCTCCGACCGTGGCCAGCTGAAACAAAATGATCACGGATTTTATGAAAAACCATTCCGCGGCACCGGGTTGTTGAACGAACACATTGCAAGCTATCACATCATGTATGAGGATGGAACAGAGGAATCACTTCCCATCCGACAGCGTTACCACATAGGCATGTTCCAGCAGATATGGGGAGAAAACTGCATTGAATCCGTTGCATGTCATAAACCCAGGCCAGTCCGTTTCCAGCATCAACAACCCGATGCCGGCGTGAGCTGGGGCGGCTCTCAAACCAAAGTTACACTCGAGGACAGGGGAAACTGGATCAACTGGCTCTGGGCCTGGGAAAATCCCAAACCTGGCATTAAAATTACGGGTTTCAGGTTCGAACCTTTAAACAAAATACCCATCATACTTTCATCGGTATCAGCCGGAACCGTTAAAACAAATCCTCTGCGGTGGGATCCACGACAAAAGGCCATTCTATCTCTTCCAAAAGGAGTTGATTTCCTACCGGAAATAAACAACAGAGGCCTGCTAAGTCAGATCAAGCTGGACCTGGGACAGGTGATCTCGGCAGTTCCGAGACTCCCATACCCCAATCAGAGCTGGGAGCAGTCCTACAATAACAAAGTGCCTGAATCGCCGCAGAATGATATTATTATTGAATATGCTGCGCATCCGGAAGCGATGTTTCATTTTCCGGATCAGCAACCCATCCCGGTTGCCCGTCTGAAGAATAATTTAACGAATGGATTCTTACGTCCTGTCAATACTGCAGACCGAATCGTAAAAATCAGGATTGTTGAAAAGGGAAGCAACATTCCTGTTCCGGTAAAGTTCCATGCACATGGCGAATCCGATGAATACCTGGCCCCTGACAACAGGCACCGGGATCCTAATAATGCATGGTTTGAAGATTACAGTGTTGATTTTGTACACCAGGGCAGGCATAGCTGCACCTATATCCCCGGAGAAACCACCATAAAATTACCCCGGGGAAAAGTTTTTATTGAAGTATCCAAGGGATTTGAAATCAAACCGCTGCGACAGGTTTTCAGTATATCAGACGGAACAGAAGAGCTGACCATTGAGATTGAGAAGGCATTATCCTGGCGCGACAAGGGATGGGTAACCGCCGATACGCACGTTCATTTCCTGTCGCCTAACTCAGCGCTTCTGGAAGGAGAGGCCGAGGGTGTGAATATTGTTAACCTCCTGGCCAGTCAGTGGGGAGAACTGATGACCAATGTTGGTGATTTTGACGGCAAAACCACTCTTGGCGCCAGGGATGCGGGCGGAAAGGGTGAATACATGGTACGCGTAGGGACGGAGAACCGTCAGCACGTTCTGGGTCATATATCCCTGCTGGGATATGAAGGAAGGATGATCACACCCATGACCACGGGCGGAATTGATGAATCAGCAATTGGTGATCCCATCGAAGTGCTCCTGACGGAATGGGCGCAGCAATGTAAGCGACAACACGGGATTGTTATTTTGCCGCATTTCCCCAATCCACGACTGGAGAATGCATCTGCTATTGTAAGCGGAG
>Ga0299915_10002103_pt1 | contig 14555 bp, 13 predicted proteins | sample RVTome_13_FD_200263 | JGI IMG/M metagenome (GOLD analysis project Ga0299915, IMG submission 200263) | Soil microbial communities from uranium-contaminated site in the Upper Colorado River Basin, Wyoming, United States - RVT92D227 (version 2) ...
ACAATCATAGAGAAGTTGCTTCCTGCCTTCTCCGAGACATTTCGTCTTAGCTGTGTGCAGGAGAGTGATAGATGGCTGGCTATACTAGACGCCCGGAGTGGCTGAAGTTAAGCGCTCTTGAGCCTACCATACTCAACAGGGCGACAAAGCTCACCCGTGACTTGAAGCTGCACACCGTCTGTGAAAGTGCCCGTTGTCCCAATCGAACAAAATGCTTTGCCGAAGGCACAGCCACATTCATGATACTGGGTAATATTTGCACTCGCAATTGCACCTTTTGTGCGGTGAAGCATGGCAAGCCCCAGGCTCCCGACCCGCAAGAGACCGACCATATTGTGCAGGCGGTGGATAGACTGGGTCTGCGGTATGTAGTCATTACGTCCGTGACCAGAGACGACCTTCCCGACGGCGGTTCCTTCCAGTTCGCCCAGACCGTCAGAGCGATCCGTAAGTATGACCCAGGTATCGCGGTCGAGGTCCTTATCCCTGACTTTCAAGGATCAGCCTCTGCCCTGCAAACGGTAGTAGATGCCTCCCCTGCTGTTCTTAACCACAACATAGAAACAGTGCCCCGGCTTTACTCCGAGGTGCGTCCGCAAGCGCAATATCGGCGGTCGCTCGACCTTCTAAAACAAGTTAAACTGCTCGACAACAGTCTTTTGACTAAATCGGGGCTCATGTTGGGATTGGGTGAATCGCGGGAGGAGGTCATTGAGGTGATGGCTGACCTAAGGCACGCTGGCTGCGACTTTCTGACCATTGGTCAGTACTTACAGCCTTCGCTACAGCACCACAGGTCGGTTCGCTACATTCGGCCTGAAGACTTTGAAGAATATCGAATTGTGGGAAAAGAATTGGGGTTTGCCTCTGTCATGTCCGGCCCGTTAGTACGTAGCTCGTTTCATGCTGCCGAGATGTACATCTCAGCAACCCGGAAATCGAAGCAGAAGCCCAGATCATTTGTAGAAAATGAGAGCTACGGGAAAGGTAAGCAAATTTGTCAGGGGTAATGTCACACACCAGTGGATAGAAGATATCGAAATAAGAACTACGGAAGATTAGGCGAAGAGGTTTGGAACCATGAGGTCGGTGGTTCAAATCCACTCACCCCGACCACAAAACTGAAGTCTCCCCACCTGGCAGCGGTTGTTCTCTGCCGTTTGACATCTTCTCAGCCGGATCGCTGAAGGCGGAGGTGAGCCTACGACCTAGCACTCACGAAGGCTCTGAAAGCTCCTCAGTGAGCCAGAATGTTTCACGAGGTAACATTCCGCCAGGTTGTTACTCGATGTCGTCACTTTCTCATAGAAGCAGCCGCCCTGGCTGGAGCGGGCATTGAAGCATAAAGAGATACTGAAGGCGTAAGTCTTTGTCTCGGAGTGGTGGGCCAACAATAAGCCAATTCGTTACTTCCCATTCCGGGGTATGGGATATAGTTACGATATAAATGATTGCAAGAGCATTCTATGCAAGACGTGGGATGTGAAGTCTAGAATATTTCAGCCACGTTTAATCAGTGCCTCGTTGAGAGCAGTTATCACGTGATCTATATATTGCTTGTCCTTCGAGCTGAGTGGCTCTGTCTCGCCTGAAGCACTGGAGACTCTTAGATGATAAGTTGGTTTAAGCAATAGTGCCCAAGCTATACCTGCACCTAAAAGAACCACACCAAATAAGATGAGGGCTGTACCATCACGAAGCTGTGACCCGATAGCAATGAGAATGAGCCCAATAAGAGCTGTCATAATACCTCCCCACCGATTGGGGTCACGTTTCTCTGTTTTAACCGAAGTGATATTTGTCATGGCGTAAGTCGATGGACCTTCGTTGCGAGTTCTGCCAGGTGTGATTAATCTAGTGGGAGTAATGCGAACCCCTTTTTCGTCTGAGTAGTAAGTTGGCTCGGCTCTTTCGATTACAAGAGTGCTAGATTTAAGGTCTTTACCCTCTGCCTTCTTTTCTTCCCCTCCTGGCTCTTTTCGTAAATCTACAAGTTTCTGTCCACAGTTGGAGCAGAATTTCATGGCCTCTTCTACTTTCTGTCCACATGCGGAGCAATAGTTCATTTTAACTACCTCCCGGGATAGGTATTACAAGCCTGCACCTGAAAGTCGTGACTTTAATATAGTCCCGTAAATCGAAAGTGTCAACAGCCAAATATCAATGAATTCCTGTCCTGCAGTCATTGCTATAATCCTCGTGGTTTTATGCATATTTATTGGCAAAAGCCTGAAGTGACCCGTATACATTACATCGTTTTGTGACCTAGTAATCAGGGACGTCATGCTTTCAAGATTTGCTCCGTTGTTCCGGTTCCAGGTTCCAACTTCTATGGTTCTACGGTTCTAGGTCATACCGTTCTATGGTTCTATCTCATTAGCCGCGGGTTTCGGATTTCTGGCTCTACTTTCCAACCTATGAGCTAGTAGTTCTACGGTTCTATGGTTCTACCTCAAAAAACTAGCTGTTCAAACTCAAAATCAACATTAGAACCAAAGCTAGAACTAGAACCAATTCGAGTGGCCACTAAGCCGGATATTGGTGGGAATTGAAGGGAACCAGGAAGTAAATCGCAAAGGCACAATTTGGCTTATTGTGACGTAGCAGATTCGTTTACAACTTAGGCCTCCAGCAATGATTACCCATAGTTTAGAGTCGCGCAAAAGGCTATGTAGAGAAACGACCTAAACTGCCGGCAAGTTGGTTTCTACTTAGCACAATCACATCGCTCATGTTAAAAGTTCTCTTTTTTGCTTCCTGCAAGAAGTTAAAATATTCTCGTATACGGATAGCTGCTCGCAATACCTCTTCTCGCCATGCCACCAAAATACCTACTCGACCCAGAGCTCCCGCGTTAATGATGGAGCCCAGCAAATGCTTTGTGCTATTTTTATTTTCCACTTCGATTGCAATAAAGCACCTGGCGTTTCTATTCGCGCTCTGTTCAATGAAGTCTCTATACCCAGATGGTGAATAAGGCGATACACTCCAGTACCTGTCTCCTATGACACTCTGCCAGTTCCGCCGAAACATATCAATCCAAGTATCTACTAACCGACGAAAACTATCGACCATCAGATCATACTCGTTTTCGTAGCCTCTCTCTACCGCAAAAGGTCCAACGGCAATGTCCACTTTTGGAGAGTAGGTTCGCCGTCCGTGTCCGCTAAATGCCGACCACTGAATTTTCACTTCAGATTCATAGCCTTGCTGAACCAATAAGACAGTTAGCTTATCGGCAATTTCTCGTTGAACTTCAATCTCCGTCATCTTACCGTCGCCACCAAGCACCACGGCCATTTCCTCACCACTCCCGAGAAATCAGCAACAGTACTCTTTTTACTCCAATTAACAATAAAAAGACCCCCAGAGTAAACCAATTCGACAAGCCCCACTACATGCTACTTACCCGGTATGCGGATGCGAAACACATTATCCCTGGGAATCATGGGTGCTTACTGTTCTCTGTATGCCGCCTCCTCCTATGTTATGACAGAGTTGATTCGGCGGCAAGAGAAAATGTCTTTTTAAGTTCATCTTTGTAAAAACGCTTCAAATATAACAGAAACTGTACTGGATTCCGATTCCATTTGGAGTGCTGGCATTGCTGAGATTCTATTAACTTGTGATAGATTAATTCTCCTTCTGTTTCCTCGTATGGGTCTTTAACCTTGGAGATGCTTTCATACCTTCTTAATTGTTCTCTGGGAGAAAAATTTTTCATCTCATCCATGAAGGACTCAAGGTCTGCTCCAGATATAGTCTCACCAGCTCGGTCGGCTGACGGAATGAAATGATTCACAACATCGGGATAGCCTGCGATAAACCAATCATTCCTTCCACCCCAGAAAATAGACGGTAAAGCGGCAGTAAAATGGCCAATTCTTACAACTAATGGGTCAACTCCTTCTGTAGTAAGGTAACTCTTTGTTTTCAGGTATTCCATATTCTTTGTCCATCGGGCTATATCGATATTGTCTTCCAATAATGCTTGTTCCCTGGGGTCAGACCCAAACAGAGACTTCCAGCTGAGCAGGTATTTTCTTATGGCTTTCTTTTTTTCTTCAGTATTCATAGCTTACCTCCCCAAGCTATGTTCCGGAACCAGATGCCCTTGCCAGCGCAGATTATACCATACCGCTCTAGGCCACCAAATACTGGCGGATAGGCGGTCAGCGCGCGAGTGGTTACCTACCTAGTACGTAGAGCCGGTGCGTCAACAAGCTGATTGCACATTCTGACGTTTTGTGTAGTCAGGAAACAAAGCAGGCTTCTGGTGCCTGAGCTGAACAATACGCCCTTTTGTGGCACGGTTACTCGGGCGGGTTGATGAGCAATGGAAGTGGAGTGTTCCGAGTATACCTCATCATTAAAAGCCGAAGACTCACGCCTTATCTCTCATCTTCCCCTTCTCTCTCCGAACCCTGAAACCTTTTCGCGAGCCACTGACGAGGGAGGAAGCGCCTCGGTATCGTTTCAGTCTCTAAGCTCGCAGCAAAGGCATCTTGAATTGCGTCACGACTCACAAGGCCCAACTCGGATAGTTCAGTGGAATATTCCAACGCAAGGTTCGCTAAGTTTGCATAGTAACTCGCAATGGTTTGCGGGAGAACCAGAAGATTCGTGGCACCTCCGTTGCTGCCGTACAGTTCACCAGTCCTATCGTGAACCAACCTTTCTCCCTTACCTAAAGAGTATCCATTGAGAATTGCGCGATAAGACCGGTGTGTGAAGCGAGATAGGCTCGAGTAGTGCTTTCTGAGTCGTTCGGCCGGCTCGGTACCCTGAGTTCTCTTCACATAGTCGCGGTATTCACCATGTGGGACAACCTCGTCAGCGTACCACTTATCGAGAGACGACTTGCTCTTACTGGTAGCGCTGTGGAAGTACGCAGCAAGGTCCATGCTCTCCATTACATCGCGAAAGAGCTTGCCGGCAACTCTATGCTCTTTCCGAACCAGCGCCTCCAAGCACTCACGGAGTGAATCCAAGGCGTCCATAGCGAGGAGCCATACAGCCTTTTTGCGTGAGTGGTCATCGAGTGAATAGTGATGGCGGTCTGAGTTCAAGAGCTTGTACACCCCTGTAAAGAGAGTCCTCGCCTCACGCACAAACTGGTCTTGGATGCCATACTCATACGGCTCCTCAAATGCTTCCTGTGGATCACGCCTCCATACTTGGCTTGGCATGGTCTCCCTCCATGTTCTTACAACTATTGTTGGCACTGAGTCTGCCCATTCTCTCGGTGTTGATACCTTAGCTGGGACCCGCACAAGACTTCGACTGGGCTGCATTTATTCATTGCCAGACAACTTCCCGACTCCAATCCTGAGCTTCAAAATGATGCATATCGTCGTTTCTCAAGCCCCTATTTGATTCTTGTGCAGAGATCTCTGCCAACCACTAAATGCCGTTATTCTGGCAGATAACCAGACAATACTTCCTTTGATTCATCCCGTCAAGATTTTCTGTGCCTGCTTGCTAAGCAGTCCTTTTCGATGGTACACTCGGGCGCTTCGTTCTTGCAGCCTCATGACTTCGGCATGGTTTCAGTATTGCCCGACCGCAGTAGTCCCAGGTGTCCAACCACTGGCAATCAGACAAGTTACAGACTCCGCTAGAAAGTCGAATGACGCAAGGATTTAGACTTTTGTGGTAACTCTACCCTACTTAACAATTGATAGCTAGTTTGTTGTGAAACTCTTATGCTAAAAGTCTTATGGTACAATAAACGTGTGATAAATAGAGGTATGGCTCAACATGGAATCCTATTACTCACTTTTAGCCTGCTGTTACTGGCGCTAAAGCAGGTTAGCGGAACCTCTATCTGGGAGTCAATGCCTCTGTTGAAGCTAGTACCTGCTCCGCCTGTCTACTTTTCTACAGCTTTAAGAATAACCTTTATTGCAATATCATTCATATTGATATACGTTGTTTCAAAGATATGGCAGAAACGGCGGCGTCATAAGGTGGCACTTGGGATAATATTAGTCTTACTTCTATTATTTGTATTATGGTTAATACCACCAATCCCGGTTTGGTTTTTCACAGCTTTAGGGATAATAGGTCTTCTAACATCTCTAGCCTTCATGGTTGCGGTTTTCTGGAAAGGGTTGGCGAGGAAACTTGGAGATTTCTTAGAGGGCCAGTTCCAGTTTGCATATTGGGTAATCTTCTGGTTAGTCTATATTACTGGCTGGCTCAAAGGTCTATCAAGCATCCCCACAGGTGGATTGGCCTTTCCGATAGTATTTTGGATTGGATTTGCATGGTTTCTTGTAATTATGATTATTATTTTGAAGGCTGCTGCAGACAGGAAAATGTAAATAACTATGAGGGGGAGAGACCAAAGGTTCAATGTGATTGTGTGACATTATTAACGATAAAGGCCAGTACATCGGGCATCTTATCATAGTGAAACGTGACTAATGGTCGATGGCGGCAATCATAGGAATACGGTGGAGGACCAATAAATGCTTAATAGAATGGTTATTATGGAAAATGCCTTGAAAATCCTCGTTAAAAAATATTTTGAAAGGGAAGGGTATTGGATTTACAAAAAAGAGAAATTTAGAATAGATGTGTTGGCCATAAGGAGTAAAGACGATATAGTCGCTATAGAACTTAAAGGAACAGAGGGGGATGTAAGAAAAGGTGTTGGTCAAGCTCTTTCATATTTAAGATATGCGCATCGTGCATATATTGCAGTTGATGAAAAATTATTATCTGTTGCGAGAGAAATTACACGTTTTACACCAATAGGAATCTTGGCAATCGAATCTGAGAAACCCCACCATGTGTGGGCAGACAAAGAACCTCAAGAAACAATTCCCAATGAAGAAAAGATGATAGAACTTCTTAATTCAACTGTTGGAATGTGTTGGATTTGTGGAAGAACATTCAACATAATTCCGAAAGCAGGAGAAGCACAAGCTGCAAACTTTCCAAGAGACTACATGATTTATGCTGCTTTTCGTGGAGATGACCCAAAGCTCCACGATTTAGTGAAATTGGCAACTGGACAAAAAAGAATAAGAACTGCAGGAATTTGGGTGGGCATCTGTGTTTTGTGTTCTACTATTCTAGGTCATGCTATCAGCGAGTTTTTAATTGCGATAAAGAAAGGGGAAAAGAGTCCTGGATTTACATTTGATGAACTTGATTTGAAGGAAGCTAGAGAATTATTTGAAAGTCAAAACTGAACAACTCTTGGTCTTTTTGTGAACAACGCATTTCGTGCCCGACAACGGGAACCACCGAAGGCTAGAACTAAGAACGAGAGCGAAACACAGGACCACGGTGCAAAAAGTGTATCCCCAAGAGCCAAATACTTTTCCAAAAGTTGCTCAATCCTCTAATAAGGCCTCAAGCCATCCTCAACCTTCAATAGTTTACCGCTCGGGTAGATAATCCAGCCTCTAAGTTGTGAACACTTCGTTGCTAAATGAGTAGTGTGCCTTGGGGGGGACGGTTCCCGAACTTCTGCTCGAGAAAAAGGCACCGATTCCATTTTTACAGAATTTGCTTATCTCTTTCTCTAAGCATCCGAGGGTTGGCGCAAGCCTGCTTGTGTGGTAACATTTTAGTGACGGGACTCCCTATAGGCATGGCTAGGGTGGGGGAAGGACTCAAGGCGCTCGTACCCTGGGAAGACTCTTGGTTTCGTTGATCACCATTGCACCTTTTAGCGGATTGTGACTCCTCGACTCCATAGTCTGTCTTGGATGTCCCAACCTATTGACAATTTGCCAGATAGCGATATAATAGATTTCATAAGAATAACGCCTAGAAGTGATGCTGCTCTTGGGATAACGTCTGCAAATAACACTACTTTAAGAGCAACATAGGATTGGTGGTAGGTGTGTGACTCAGAGAGTCGCAGCAGTTCCGGCGATGGTCAAGCCAGCAGGTATAGACGTCTGAACTGCGCCTTTTTCCCGCCACAGCAGAATCAACCTTCCCTTTCGGAACGCAGGGTCATTACCAGTCACAGTCATTTGGTTTATTGAGCTGCCTTTCTTGTCGTTGCGAGGCTGCCGGAAGCAGCTCTGACAATGTGGGAGCGGGTTATCGAATTGGCCTGCATCTTCCAGGTGCTTGCAACGACAGCGGAAAACAGCCTGATAAATCAGGCGACTACAAGAACATGGAGGTGAAGTATGAAGGTAATACTTGGTTCGAGGAAACACCATCACGTGGTAAGGGCAAGCATCTTTTTTTTGATCACGGCAATTTTGGTTTGGGCAATGATAGGCTGTACTACGGTCCTTGAGGACTACAAGCTCACCATCTCCAGTACTGATGGAGGTAGTGTGACCGACCCTGGCGAAGGAACTCTTTTCCTTACCAAAGGCGCGTCAGTCTTACTCAAAGTGCACCCAGACGACGGCTATCGGTTTGTCAGCTGGATAGGTGATGTGGGCAGAATTCACGATCTGAAATCGACCGCAACTGTCATCGACATAAGAGGCGAGTACTCCATAACGGCTGAATTCGAAAAGATACGGGAGTGCCGTCTGACAGTTTCCGCCACTGTTGGAGGGCGCATAACCGCTCCCAGAGAAGCAGTGTCTACCTATAACAGTGGCAAAAAGATCGATCTGGAGGCACACGAAATCCGCGGCTTTGGGTTTGTCAATTGGACTGGAGATGTTGGCACCGTTGTTGATGTTAACGCGGATACCACTGAGATCATCATGGAGGGTAACTACTCCATAAAGGCCAACTTCGAGGCAGAAGCGGCGGTGAATATCACCGACCCCAACCTTGAGGCAGCCATTGGTATCCCCGAGGCAGTTATTTACCCTTCAGATCTGAAAAGACTCCCCTCCCTTGACGCAGGGGGTATGAATATCACCGACCTCACCGGGCTGGAGTACTGCACTGGCCTAAAAGAATTATACCTTGATGGTAATCAGATAGACGATATCTCGCCCGTGGCCAACCTCAAGAGCCTCAAAAAACTCTATCTTTCCGGCAACCAGATAAGCGATATCTCGTCGGTGGGCAACCTCACCAGCCTCACGCACCTCTATCTTTCCGGTAACCAGATAAGCGATATCTCGGCTCTGGGCAACCTCACCAGCCTCACGCACCTGTACCTTTCCGGTAACCGGATAAGCGATATTTCGCCTCTGGCCAGCCTCCCCAGGCTCAGTGATCTCTCCCTTGGGGGTAATCAGATAGAAGATATCTCACCTCTGGTCAACCTCTCCAACCTGACCTTGCTCAACCTTTCGAACAACCAGATAAGTGATATACAGCCCTTGGTCGACAATCAAGGGCTTTCACGAGGAGACAAGGTATACTTATATAATGATCCGAGATACAGTCCTCTGAGTTCTGGTTATGTCAGTGCAAATATCGCTCAGCTGGAAGTGAGGGGTGTGATTGTTGAGTACTAGAGTTCAAGAAGTGGAGCCAAGGTTGTAATATGCCTGAGGATGAAACTGCACAATAGCGTCTTTTGTCGCCTACCTGCGCAAACGGGAAACGCTGTATTGTGACCACGCCGCATCAAACCCGCACCCTGAACGGTAGAAGGTCTATGTTATTGCGTCCCCACAATCCCATTTTGGTACTGCACAAAGTAGCGTTTTGTGATCCCTGAACGCCACAGTATGTCTTGTACGCCGCACAAAAGCTATTGACTATCTCTTTGATAAGTATATAATAGTCTATATAAGAAATAATAGTTTAATACAAACGGGAGGTTGGTAATCAAATGTGTGTGCTAGGGGGCTGTGATCATGTTCAGTCCAGCATATATAGGCATGTGAGTCTGCTCCTTTTTCCTATCACGCCAAAGTTTACCATCTGTGTCGAACCCCCGGGTCATTATGAAGCATAACCTCGGTAATCATTTTTCCCTTGAAGAGAGATGTAAGGGCGTGTCTAGGATTTATTGGAGGATGAGGATAAATGCAGAGGAATGAACAAGGGATATGCAACAATGAAGAATAAGAGGATGCTCTTACTGGCTCTACTCTCTGTGGCTTTGCTCTTCGGCCTCATTCTTCCTACTTCGGCAGCGAGAGCCACAATGAGCGTGCCTCTGCCGGATGAACATTCTGCTATTCATTCGACGGTAGATAGCTTCAGCATTGCTTCAGCAATGGCTCTGAATACACCTCAAGGAAACATAACGCCCATGGTCGCCGCAGGTGGCGGTCACATAGTGGGGCTAAAGTCCGACGGCACCGTGGTCGCCATGGGAGACAACAACGACGGGCAGTGCAATGTGGGCAACTGGACGGACATCATCCAGGTTGCCGCAGGCTGCGTGCACACGGTGGGGCTTAAGTCCGACGGCACTGTGTGGTCGCCGTGGGGCCATCGTACTGGTTTTGGGCTTATCTGGGGGTCGATGATTCGCTGCTGGATGTCGACGACTGGGACCTGAATTGAATTATCTGCGGATTCATCCGGTTTATTGGCTTCAGTTTATTCTTAGCCCAGCTACAAAATACCCTTCACTTGCATTCACGCCGTACTCACTTCACAATCCTGACAATTGTGCAATGCTATGTTCGTCCGAAAGCCAAAGACCTTCTCGAAAGCTGCTAGAGAGGGTGGTGAGTGAGTGGTGCCATAAGGAAAGCCTTGCGACCGGAATTCCAGGGACACCATACCAATCAGGTCTATTATAACTCAGGTATTATGTCCCAGAATATACTGTGGCACACTCCTGTTTCAGGTTCTTGTCGGGAAAGGCTGTCAAACTATATAACTGGACTAAATCCACCCGGCAGCGGCTCCAAGATAGTTTGACAACCAGATCTAAGAGCATCTAAACTACACGTGGTGGGAGCTATGAGCGATGAGTATAGCCCGCCTGATGAATCGACACGGGAAGTTCTCCGATTAGTGAACGTAGAAAGAGGATGACTGATGTTTACTCTGCGGATAGGCGATAAAGCACGTGATTTTAAGCTACAGGCAACCGATGGAAAAACCTACAGCCTGGATGACTTTAAGACGTCCAGAACACTGGTAGTGTTTTTCACCTGTAATCACTGCCCTTTCGTCACCGGCTCGGATGAGGTTACTCGTGCCACCGCTCTGCGCTTCAAAGATAAGGGCGTTGCTTTCATCGCCATCAACTCCAACAGTGAAAACACCCATCAGGAAGATGATTTCAACAATATGGTAAAACGGATGAATGAGCAAAGATTCCCCTGGGTCTATGTCCGCGATAAAAGTCAGGATGTAGCTAGGGCTTATGGCGCGCTCAGGACACCGCATTTCTTTGTCTTCAACGAGGAACGAAGACTTGTCTATACCGGCCGCGGCGTTGATAATCCACGTAATACTGCCGAAATGACGACCAATGATCTAGAGCGAGCCCTGGAGGAGGTAGTAGCGGGTAAGCCGGTAAGCATACCGCTAACTAATCCGATTGGTTGTAATGTCAAGTGGGAAGGGAAGGATGAGCACTGGATGCCCCCTGAAGCGTGTGATCTGGTCTAGTAATTAAGATACAAACTGAAGATACGGGGTCTGTCGACAAAGATAAAACGAAGCGGTAGACTCCTTTCTCATGTTTTCCCGAGTTTCAGTCTCACTTCAAATCAGGCTAGCTTCAAGATAACCGACTCAGTACCAACACCGCAGTCCGTTCGTAATAAGACGACACGCTAGATGGTAGCAGAAGCTAATTCACCTTAAGAGGTTTCATTCGGTTTGATCCGGCGGAATATCTGTCAAGACCATCATCAACAAAGGGATCAACATTCGAGAGTCTCTCACCAGGTAACGAATCAGACTATTAAACATTCCTCGGGAATGTTCAGCAACGCCCCATGGCAAGTATGCGTGGTTTACAACTGTTTGAGAGCGTGGTAGTCTAAACCCAGAAACGTGAAGACGAAGAATGAATCGCATGCTCTAGGCATACTTCCGGTCCCCAGAACCAAGGAGGAAGCTAAGCGAACCTATGACAGGATCAGCAGGTATTATAATTACCTGGCGGGGCCATTCGAGCGAAAGTATGCGGAAATGGCTCTGGAACACCTCTCGATTGGAAAGGGAGAAACTGTATTGGAGATCGGCTTTGGCACGGGGCACTGCCTAAAGCGGATAGCAGAATCCGTCGGCCCAAAGGGAAAAACCTACGGCATCGACATTTCCACCGGCATGATGGAAATATCGAAGAAGAGGCTAGAAAAAGCAGACCTTGGGGATAGAGTCAAACTATTTTGTGGGGATGCAGCGAGTCTACCATTTGATGACAGCACTTTTAACGCCGTATTTATGAGCTTTACTCTTGAGCTCTTTGATACTCCTGAGATTCCGAAGGTACTTGAACAGATAAAGAGAGTGCTTAAACCGGAGGGCAGGCTCGCAGTTGTCAGTATTTCTAAGGAAAACGGGAAGTCAATATTCTTGAGACTTTATGAATGGGCTCATAGGAAGTGGCCGCGTTATGTCGATTGTAGGCCTATCTTTCTCGAGGAGTCATTGATAGATGCCGGATACAGAATACGAAGTAAGGAAATGACCTGGATGGTGGGATTGCCAATCGAGATCATTGTTGCCACAAAAGCAACTAGCGACTCGTTCGTCCCGTGAGTTGGTGTGTTTGAATCATCGCGCCCCAGGGGCAGGTTTCAACACGACAAGAAGGGGAGAATTGCCTGCAGGACCCGCCTGGGACTGAACAAGCCATCGTTTTGTTACTTACCAATTCTGACATTTGTGTAATCTGCCGAACCGTGCAGAGACTCATTTTGTTCAGCTCTGGCGACGAAACCCTACTTTGTCGCTTAGTTGCATACTGAGGCCGATATGTGAACTGGATTTACCGCCTCTTGAGTATGAACCATCCACACCGATCCCTTGGCTATGCCGCCCATATAGAGCACGTCTATAAAGAACTTGCCAGAACAAATTCTCGGTGTCAATCTTGTGGTCAGCCAGCGGATGGGATGAGGGGGGGGCGGGGTAATGCGCGGGATGTTTTTGCTGTCTCTATTCTATGACTACTCCGTTCTTGACCACCTTCGCAACCAGGTTGATGCCGAACCAGTAAGGCAACTGCTGATGATTCGGGATGTTGAGAACGATGATGTCGGCTTTTTTCCCGACCTCGATGCTTCCGACTTTGTCGCCTCTGTCCAGGGCATAAGCAGCATTGATGGTTGCAGCATTTATCGCTTCGGCAGGCGTCATCTTCAGCTGGCGACAGGCCAGAGCGATTATCATCTGCATCGAAAGCGTAGGACAGCTTCCGGGGTTGAAATCGGTAGCCAGAGCGATGGGGACTCCGGCCTCAATGAGCTTTCTGGCCGGCGCATACTTGCTGGTCATCAAGTGGAAGGGAACTCCGGGCAAGAGCACTCCAATGGTCTTCTTCTCTGCCATGAGTTTCATGCCTCTTTCAGAAATGTAATCCAGATGATCGATTGACGTAGCTCCCAGTTCTGCTCCGAGCTCCGCACCACCTATGTCATTGAATTCGCCGGCATGTAGCTTCAGCTTCAAGCCGTGTTTCTTCGCTTGCTCCAGGATTGTTCTGGCCTCTGACGGCGAGAACGCTCCCATTTCCACAAAAACGTCGCAGTATTCCGCGAGGCCTTCAGTCTTAACCCGTTCCAGCATGCCCAGGACTAGCTGAATGTAGTCCGCCTTCCTATTCTTATATTCCTTCGGAAAGGCGTGAGCGCCCAGAAAGGTGGAGACAATGTCAACCGGCTGAGATTCCTTCAGCCTGGCGATAATCTTCAGCAGGCCGAGTTCTGATTCTGTTGACAGACCGTAGCCTGTCTTTATCTCCGCGGTGGTCGTGCCGAAGGCGAGCATCTTGTCAAGGAAAGCCTGAGCCCGCTTCATCAGCGCTCGGGGAGAAGCCAGAGCCTCTCTCGTTTTTTCAACGGTGCTGAAAATGCCCCCGTTCCTTTGCATAATCTCTAAATACGACCTGCCCTCTATTTTCTGGATGAACTCGTCTTCTCTGGAACCGCCAAAAACCAGATGCGTGTGACAGTCTACGAACCCTGGCAGGACGATTCTGTCTGTGGCGTCAATTACCGTTCCTGCCCGCCTGATAGTGGCCAGGATTTCATCCGTCTCCCCTACGGCGACAATCTCTTTGCCGTCTATAGCTAACGCTCCATTCCTGATAATACCCAGGTCTTCCATGCCCTCCTTCGTTTTTGGGCTGCCCTTGGCACCTCGGGCCGTGACCAGTTCAGAAGCGTTTTTGATTAAGACGTCAGCTATCATTCCGGGATTCTGACCCCCTTGTGTTTGGCCGTCCTGGTGGCTATTTTATAGCCCGCATCGACGTATCTGGCAACGCCGATTCCGGGATCGACTGTCAGCACCCTTTCCAGTCTTTTTTCTCTCTCTTTTGTGCCGTCAGCCACAATGACCATTCCGGCATGCAGGGCGTAACCTATTCCCACTCCGCCTCCATCATGGAAAGAGACCCAGGAAGCTCCATTGATGGCATTCAAAGCGAAATTGAGAAGCGGCCAGTCGGCAATGGCATCAGAGCCATCCACCATCCCCTCGGTTTCGCGATTAGGAGAAGCCACTGAACCCGTATCCAGATG
>Ga0299915_10002104_pt1 | contig 14545 bp, 13 predicted proteins | sample RVTome_13_FD_200263 | JGI IMG/M metagenome (GOLD analysis project Ga0299915, IMG submission 200263) | Soil microbial communities from uranium-contaminated site in the Upper Colorado River Basin, Wyoming, United States - RVT92D227 (version 2) ...
GGGCTGCGGCCCATAGAGGGGGGCGAGGTCCTCTACCCCGAGGACCTGGAGGCGAGGCGGGGCTCTGCTTGAGCCCTGGATTGCCACCCCAGGGAGCGCCGGGCTATCGTCTCCAGGAGGAGGGGTTGGCGCTGCCGGCCAGCGGCGTCTTGGTACCAGCCATCGGAGCTTCGCCTCCTAACCAACCGCGGGCCGAGTGCAGGATGGTCAGGGAGGCCACGTAGCCCAACCCTGCGACGTGCAGCATCAGGAAGGGCACCGCGAAGAGGTTGTCCTGCTGGAGGGCGACGGCCACCCCCAGCAGCGCGTATAGCGCTGCCGACGCCTCCCCCAGAGCCAACCAGTCGAAGGACAATGCATACCTGCTTCCCCTCCATTCATCCCACTCTCTCTCCAGCCCGAACTTGGGCGTGCGGCCAAACACATCGCGCTTTCCCGTCAATGCCCTGTAGATGGCCCTGCTGTTGCTCAAGGTCAGGCCAGTGCCCAGGAGCACGAGGAAGGGGAAGTACCTCAGCCGGCTGATCCAGTTGGGATAGAGACTTCGCTGCGCCCAGGCGTACATGGTGGGTGGCCCGAGACTGGCCAGGCTCAGGTAGGTCAAGGGATAGGCCAGGGGCAGTCGCAGGTAGAGCAAGGGCACAGAGAGTGCCAGGATCAGCAGCATCAGGGGGTGCACCAGATAGCTGGTGAGGTGGATGAGGCCCTCCACGCGCTTGAAGGCTGACACCGGTGCCTCAACTAGGGGACGCCAGAGCTTGAGGGCGCAGCTGATGGAACCTCCGGCCCAGCGCGCCTGTTGCCGCTTCAAGGCGTGGATCTGCGCAGGGATCTCGGCCTGGCACACCACGTCTCGCAGATACATGGGCTCCCAGCCCGCCAGTTGGGCCCTGTAGCTGAGGTCCATGTCCTCGCACAGGGTGTCGCCCTGCCACCCGCCAGCATCCTCGATGCACTCCCGGCGCCACACCCCTGCCGAACCATTGAAGTTCAGGAATAACCCCGTGCGAAAACGGGCGGGCTGCTCCACGGCGAAGTGACCGTCGAGAGCGATGCCTTGGGCCCCGGTGAGGGAGGAGTACCCATCGTTGATGTGCCCCCAGCGCGTCTGCACGAACCCCAGCCGAGGGTGCGCGAGCAAATGGGGGATGGTCCGGAGCAGGAAATCCTCCGGCGGAAGGAAGTCGGCATCAAAAAGGGCGAAGAACTCTCCAGAGGCGCTTTCCATACCCTCGCGCAGCGCGCCAGCTTTGAAGTCACTCCGGTGGTGACGGTGGAGAAGCTCGATGTCCACACCTCGAGCGCGGTGGTAAGCCACCCGCTTGCGGGCCAGGGCGGTGGTCTCGTCGGTGGAGTCGTCCAGGACCTGGATCTGGAGTCTGTCCGGCGGATACTGCATTCTCGCGGTGCGGTCGATGAGACGCTCCACGACATGGGCCTCGTTGAAGATAGGCAGCTGCACTGTCACCCTGGGGTAGCTGCTGAGGACACAGGCACGCGGATCTCTGCTTCGGTGCCTCCAGTACAGGAAGGTCAAGACGAAGGAATTCAGCGCATATGCGGCGAGCCACACTGCCGCCACGGCGTAGATCATGCTCAGCAGGTTCACGGTTGGCATCCCTCATGCCTGGTGGGACCAGGTCGCAACTCACTTAGTATACCATCCCCATCCTGCGGCGGCAAACTCGTCTGGCGCGCTGTACCCCTGTCACGTGTCCGTGCTGCGCATGCCGGACCCGCCCCACGGTTCGGCTGCACCGTCTGGGCAAACGGCCGTTTGTGTCATGGGCGGTATTCGCCACACTCGCGTTTCCATTTATGCGGCTACGATTCAGGTGCAAGCCACGCCATCTCGCAGCGCCTGATCGATAGCCTCGGCCACCGCGCCCAGCTTCGCCGGCAGTTCGACTGGTGGGTTGGAGTGGAGGGCCTCCACGCCGTCAAGCCGATGCTCATGGTAGCCCACCTTGAAGTCCGTGAACTTCAGACCGTGCGCGGTGGAAATGACCACCACCTTCTCGGAGGGCTTGATCTCCCCGCGCTCCACCAGCTTAGACAGAGCTGCCAGGGCAGCCCCGGTCTGCGGGCAACAGTAGAAACCGGTGCGGTCGGCCCGGGCCGCTGCGTTGGCCAGTTGGTCCTCGCTGGCCTGTTCCACCACGCCGCCGAACAGGCGCAGGGTCCTGATCGCCCGCTCGTAGCTCACTGGATCTCCGATCTGGATGGCGCTGGCCAGAGTTCGACCGGCTTTGACGGGATGGTACTCCTCGAAGTCCGTCAGGTAGCTAAGATAGAGAGGATTGGCCCTCTCCACCTGGGCGCAGGCGAAACGTGGCAACCGGTCGATGAGGCCCAACTCCTTCATCATCAGCAGCCCCTTGCCCAGCGCGGCGACGTTGCCCAGGTTGCCCGCCGGAATCACGATCCAGTCCGGCACCTCCCAACCGAGTTGCTGCACGATCTCCATGCTCACCGTCTTCTGGCCCTCAATCCGTAACGCATTTATGGAGTTGGCCAGGTAGATCGTCTTGTCCTCGGCCAGCTCCTGCACCAGGTGCATGCAGCCATCGAAGTCGGTATCCAGGGCCAGGACCAGCGCTCCGTTCGCCACAGGCTGGGCCAGTTGTGCGGTGGACACCTTGTCCCTGGGCAAAAGAACGATGGCCGGGATACCCGAGGCGGCGCAGTATGCTGCGAGGGCGGCCGAAGTATCGCCCGTGGAAGCGCAGACCACAGCTCGGATCTCTCGCCCGTCGGCGATCATCTGGCGCACCACCGAGACCAGGACAGTCATGCCCAGGTCCTTGAAGGACCCAGTATGAGAGTTGCCACACAACTTGAGCCACAACCGGTCCAGGCCCAACTCTTGCTCGAGGCCACGAGCGCGGAGGAGAGGGGTGTTGCCCTCGCCCAAGGTAACGACGTTCTTAGGACCCAATTGAGGACAGACCCACTCCTTTTTGCTCCATACGCCGCTGGCATACGACCCCTCGACAGAGCGCGTGCGCTCTTCGAAGAGTGTTCTCCAAACCGTTCCGCTCCGCCCCTTCAAGGCCCCGAGATCGTGCTGCACATAGAGCAGTCCACCGCATTCCTCACAGCGGTAGACTACGTCGTAGACAGAATAGCGACGGCCGCAGCCCCGGAAACACTGCAGCCAGCTATGATAGGGCTGGCCTGGATCGGCCATATCCGGCTCAGTCCTTGAGGCCCACGTTGTGCTATCCATGGAGTATCACCTCATTGTGGATCTGACGCACCGCATCGCCGGCATCTTGGGCCGACACGACCAGGGAGATGCTACATTCGGACGAACCCTGGGCGACGGCGATGACGTTGATGTTGCTTTGAGCCAGGGCGCCGAAGGTGCGGGCGGCGACTCCGGGAGTGCGCCTCAGCCCGGCGCCCACCGCGGTGACGATAACCACGTCGTTCAAGGAGGAGACGCGATCGATGTCGCGTCTACGAAGCTCCGTCGCCATCTCCTCCTCGATAGCCGTGACGACGAGCGGCACGGTGTCTGTAGGGATGACGAAGCAGATAGACTGCTCCGACGAGGCCTGAGAGATCATGAGCACACTGGCCCCCTGGCTGGCCACGGCCGCGAAGGTGCGCGCCGCAATGCCCGGCACTCCCAACATGCCGCGCCCTTCCACGGTGACCATGCTCAGGCCTTCGATGGCGGTGACGGCCTTGACGGCACCGGAGGCGTCCTCGGCTTCCCGCACAATCCGCGTCCCGGGGCAACTGGGGTGGAAGGTATTCTTGACCCACAAGGGGATATCTCGTTCCACAACCGGGCGAATGGCGCGAGGGTGGAGCACCCTGGCCCCGAAGTAGGCCAGCTCGGCGACCTCGCCGTAGGAGAGGACGGGGATGAGTTGGGCCTGGGGCACCTGGCGCGGGTCTGCAGTCATCACGCCATCGACGTCGGTCCAGATCCACACCTCGTCGCTGTCTAGGCAATCCCCCAGTATGGCTGCACTGAAGTCGCTGCCGCCGCGCCCCAAGGTGGTGGTCTCTCCCTGGAGAGTGGCGCCGATGAAGCCGGTGACTATGGGGATGACTCCGTCGGCCAGCAGGGGGAGCAAACGCTCGGCTACGCGCGCGCGAGTGGGTTCCATCAGGGGCACGGCTTGCTGAAAGGTGGCGTCTGTGATAATGAGTTGAGTGGCGTCTACCGCCTCGCTGCAGGCCCCTCGCTGGCGCAAGAGTGCCGCCAGGATCCTGGCGTTCATCCTCTCCCCCACGGAGACGATGGTGTCCATGGCCCTGGGAGTCACCTCCCCCAGCACGTGAATGCTGCGGCAGAAGGCGGTGAACTCGGCCAGGTGCTCATCCACCATCGCCAGCAGGGAGGAGCACTCAGTGCTCGAGGCGAGCAATTCGTGGATCACCTCATGGTGGCGCTCCCTGAGCTCGGCCTGGACGGACAGATAGGTCTCGCCGTCGCCGGAGGCCGCCGTCGATGCACCCCTGATCAGGGCATCCGTCGCCCCGTTCGCCGCGGAGACGACCACCACCACCTGCTCCCATTGCTCTGCACCGGAGAGCACCATCTCAGCGGCTTGCGCTACGGCTGCGGCGTTGCCTACCGAGGTGCCTCCGAACTTCATGGTCAGTGTACTCACTCTCTCTCCTCCTTGGTCGGTTTGGCAGGCCTGAGATCTGTGTGATGCCCGCCTGCCACCCTCTCGCACTTCCTTGCTTCACTGAGAGACATCCGGCGGACCTGCCGCAGTCCCCGTTCGGCTTCCACAGAACCAGACAGCGGGTGTGACCTCTCTCAGGTACAACAAAAGAGCCCATGCCTTGGGGCGCATGGGCTCCTACGTGGTTCCACCCAAGTTCGGCCAACGATCGCTCGGTCGCCGCACTCTGAGGCGATAACGGGCCTGGCCCGGGACCTCATACTCTCGCCGTGGCGGTTTGGGAGGTCCGCTCTCGGGGGGTTTTCACGGCCGTCCGGTCGAGGGGGCTTCCACCCGGTGACCCCTCTCTCTGTCACCTTCTCAGGCCGCTACTCGTCCCGATCAACGCGTTAGAGTATCGATATTGGCGGGCATTATAGCAGCTTCCCCAAGGGAGTGCAAGTTTGCTGCACCCCCACGCATGGGCGATACACGCCCGTAGGGGCGACCCGGCGGGTCGCCCCTACCACACCCATGCTTACTGGGAGCACCGACAGCCCCCAGCCCGGGCTGCCCGCCCTTTTCAGGCCCATTGGCCTCATGAATCACCTCGCAGCTCGAAGCCGCCCAGCTCCTGCCACATCTCTGTAGAGGCCATCCTGACACCGGCTCCTGCGACAAACCCGATGCCGACGCAGGACAAGCTTGAAGCTTGTCCTACACCAGCCGTGGCCGCGAAGTCTCCGTCAACGTGTCCCAACTGACCTGCGCAGACAACACCCAATTCGCTGACCTTCGCGTTCTTCGCCTCATTCGCGCCATTCGCGGTCCCGTAGCAGCACCACGCCCACCTTGACAACCCATCGAATTGGGAGTATAATGAATCTTGGTACATCATCTTTCTATGTATTCTCTCGGGGTCGGGGACCTATAGCCGATGGTGGAGGGAATGGGGTAGGCAGGAGCGGAGGACGATGGAGAAAGACCTGAGAAGGGGGAGTGCCAGGGTACTGATCCTCGTCATGCTGGCGGAGAAGCCCATGTACGGGTATCAGATCGCCAAGGAACTCAAACGTCGCAGTAAGGGATACTTTGTATTCAAAGAGGGCACACTGTATCCCGCGCTGCATGGGCTGGAGAAAGAGGGGCTCCTGACGAGTCAGTGGGAGGTGGTGGACAAGGGGCCTTCGCGGAAGTACTATCATCTCACCGATGATGGGAGGAAGGCGCTCACCGACTCAACGGAGGAGTGGACCACCTTCTCCCAGCGCCTGCTGAGTATCTTTGGTGAACAGCACACGGAACCCGCGGCTTCCTAGCCCTTCGGGCCGGAGCTCCGCAGGAGAGGGCGAGAGACCGGCATGCCTTCCCAAAGTTGCTGCGCCCAGCATAGATCGCCGAGGAGTTCTCCGGCACCGCGTACCGGCATACCGAGAGCACGGAGGTAGAGGAACGATGGTTCTTCCCGCCAGGGAGCAAGGTGTCCCACGTCCCAGGGCCGTCGATACGGTGGATGAGCAGTTGGAGATGTACCTATCTCAAGTAGCATCCCAGTTGAACGTGGACCCGACGACGGAGAAGGAGATACTGGGGGAGATTCGGGCGCATCTCGACGATGCGCTGCTGCAGTTCCGGCAGGGTGGACTCGATATGCAACAGAGCCTGGCACTGGCCCTGGACGACTTCGGCGAGGCCAGAGAGGTAGGTCGGATGCTGGGTAGGCAGCACAGCGAATCTGCCAACCAGGCGGTGCTGGCCGCCTTCCTGCCGGTGGCCCTGGCTTTGACCTTCAAGTGGGTGATGCTGCCGCTGTTGCGGAACCTGGCCCACTGGCACGCCAGCCCCACGCCCATCGTCTTCGCCTGCCTGGCGCTTCTGGCTCTGCTCGTGCCCGGCCTTAGCTTCAAGAGCTGGCGGTACGGCTACAGCGTGTGGGCCTTCTTCTGCCTGGTGACCATCGCTCAGTTGTGAGCAGAACGCTGAATCACATTTGAGGAGGGGAAAAGCATGGAACCATTCTACGTCATCGAGCGCATCCTTCGCAATCGTGGAGGCTTCTTCGACGAGATCAGGGAAGGCGACGACCTCGGTCGAAAGACGCGGAACATGCTCCTGGGAGCGGTACTCTTCTTCGCCATCTACGGCGCCATACTGGGTATCTCCAGCAGTGTGCTCCAGGCGCTGTCCTCAGCGATCAAGCTGCCCATCCTCTATCTAATCACGCTCGCCATCTGCCTGCCCACCCTCTACTTCTTCAACCTGCTCTTCGGGTCCAAACTGACTCTCGCGCAGACCTTCGCCCTGATTTTGACCGCCATCGCCGTCACTGCGGTGCTCACCTTGTCCTTCGCGCCCATCGCCCTCTTCTTCTGGCTGACCGCTCCCAACTACGACTTCTACAAGCTCCTGAACGTGGGTATTCTGACCATCACCGGCGTGGCCGGGCTGAGTTTCCTGTGGCAGGGCATGCGTCACGTCCAGAAGGGCGAGGGCCTGGGCGTTCGCAGCCTGATCCTCTGGGTCTGGATCTTCATCTACGGCTTTGTGGGCACTCAGATGGCCTGGACCCTGAGGCCCTTCTTCGGAGCCCCCGGGTTGCCCTTCGAGGTCTTTCGCGACCTGGGGGGTAACTTCTACATGAACGTCATCCAGTCCATATTCGCGCTTCTGGTCTCCATGGTGGACTGACGGATCTCGGCGTCCGGGCAGAGTGCCACGCCGGACCGGCGGCACGTGGAGGAGCAGCGAACGCAGCATGGAATAGACGAAGCGCGTGTGGGCGTGGGGTACGACGAGGCCCCTCCGCCCGGCCCAACCCCACGCGTATGGGGAATACGCGACCGTAGGGGCGACCCGGCGGGTCGCCCCTACCACGCCCACGCCTGCGGGGAGCGCTGCCAGCCCACGACCTGGCCGCCCGGCCCTCGCGGGTTACATCGGTCTTATGAAACGTCGCACAATTCAATCCAGCATCGGCGCCGCCACACCTCCGCGGGGGCTGCTACGAAATCGTCCCCACTGCGCACCGGCCCCAGTCCCCCCAGCCCTAGCCTTCGCGTCATTCGTCTGATTCGGGCCCTTCGCGGTCCGGTTCGCGCCATTCGCGGTCCAGGACACCACCCCGCATCACTGCGCTACCCTCGCGCCGCGCGGACAGAGCTGAACCTTTGCCGCGCATCGTCGGTGTTGACAGATAGGCACGCGGCGGACACCACTTGCCCCGCCCAGATCAGCTAGGACCGACCGGCCGCGGCATGTGGACCGCGGCTGCCAGGTGCGTTATAATGGGATCAGTCCGGTGAAGCCTGCCACCGCAGGCCAGGAACGCGCAGGTGCAGCGGCGCCTCGCCTGCGATGCGGCGTCCCCGCTGTAGCAGCACCGACGCCCGCTGCAAGGGCGGCCCCCAGTTGGTCGATACGCTCTGCCCCGCCTCAAGGCAAAGGGGTCGCCAGGCTCACGTGCCTGGTGGCGCTTGTCGGAGCCCGATGGGGACCGACGAAGGCGCCCTGTCATATGCTGCCCATCCTCTACCAGATCAGGGAGGCCCAATGGAATTCACTCAGTTCGCTCAGGCAGTAAAGGAGAACGTGGGCCGCGTCATCATCGGCAAGTCCGATGTGACAGAGCTCCTGCTGGTAGCCCTGCTCACCGAGGGTCACGTGCTCCTGGAGGATGTGCCCGGCATCGGCAAGACCACCCTGGCCAAAGCACTGGCACGCAGCCTGCGTTGCGCCTTCGCTCGTATTCAGTTCACCCCGGACTTGCTGCCCAGCGATGTCACTGGGCTGAATTACTACAACCAGAAAAGCCAGGAGTTCGAGTTTCGGCCTGGCCCGGTGTTGAACCAGGTACTCCTGGCCGACGAGATCAACCGCGCCACGCCCCGCACACAGTCCAGCCTGCTGGAGGCGATGCAGGAACGCCAGGTGACGGTTGATGGTCAGACCTACCCTCTGCCCCGGCCCTTCATGGTGATGGCCACCCAGAACCCCATTGAGCTGGAAGGTACTTTCCCTCTGCCGGAGGCGCAACTGGATCGCTTTCTGATGCAGGTCGGCCTGGGCTACCCCAGCGAAGAGGAAGAGGAGGAGATGCTCCTCACTTATCAAACCGATGACCCATTGATCGACTTGCGGCCGGTGTTCTCGGCGGATGAGCTGCTTGAGTTGCAGCGCCAGGTCCGGGAGATACACATCAGCACAGACGTGCGCCACTACATCCTGCGGGTGGTGCGGACTACCAGAGAGCACGAGGCCGTGGATCTGGGCGTATCGCCCCGGGGCACGCTATCCCTGTTCAAGGCCAGTCAGGCCCTGGCTGCCCTCCGGGGGCGCGATTACGTCATCCCCAGCGACGTACAGCACCTGTGTGCCCCCGTGCTGACCCACCGTCTGCACATCAGCCCCCAGATCCGTCTGCGCGGTCGTACGCCTGCAGAGGTGGTGGCCGAGATAGTGGGATCGGTGCCGGTGCCCGTAGTGGAGTAGCGGGGCATGAAGAGCCAGAGCGAAGTACTGGAGGCCCAACGCCGTAGCGAGGCCCCTCCGCTGGAAGCTCCCTCTGGCAGGGAGGCGGAGCCGCGCAACCTCTTCGAGCAGACCCTCAGTGAATTGCGTGGCGACCGGTACCTGGACCTGGAGAAAGACACCCAGTTCAGCGAGGCCTGGATCATCCTGGGCCTACTGCTGACGCTCGTGGGCGTCGCGCTCAACAACCAGTTCCTGCTGGTGGTGGCTCTGAGCCTGTTTGGAGTCACTGCCGTGAGTTGGGTGTGGAACCAACTGAGCCTCTTTGGAGTCCATTACGACCGCCACCTCAGCGAGACGCGGGCCTTTTTGGACGAGACCATAGACCTGACCCTGGAGGTCCGGAATCAGAAGTTCCTTCCCCTGACCTGGCTCGAGATACTGGACCTCTTTCCTGTGAACCTGTCTGTAGAAGGAGGGCAGGTGGTCCCCAACAGGGCCAGCAACCTGGGGGAGTTTCGCTCCTTCTGGATGCCTGGCGCCTTCCAGGGCTTGAGACGCCAATTCACAGTGCACTGCACTGAGCGAGGCTACCACGCCTACGGGCCGGCCACGATCAGCACCGGCGACGCGTTCGGCTTCTTCTCGCGCAAGGCAGCTAAGGCCGGGCAGGATCACCTCATCGTCTATCCGCGGCTCTACTCCGTGGCCGAGCTACGATTGCCGGCCAAGAACCCTTTCGGAGAGCGGGCCGCTCGGGATCGCCTGTTCGAGGACCCCCTTCGGACCATGGGGATCAGGGAATGGCAACCTGCGGACGGCCTGCGGCGGGTGCACTGGAAGGCTACCGCCCGTCACCAGAGGATGCTTAGCCGCATCTACGAGCCCAGCGAAGATCCACAGGTACTCATCTTCCTCAACGTGACGACCCTGCCTCGTCATTGGCACGGCAGCATCCCGGAACTCACAGAGCGGGTGATCAGCGTGGCCGCCAGCCTGGCGGCCATGTGCGTGGAACGCAAGGTGCCGGTGGGTTTGATCTCCAACGGCATGCTGCCGGGCAGCGATCAGCCGCTGCGCCTGCTTCCGGGCCGCAGCCCCCATCAACTGGTGCGCATCATGGAGTACCTGGCCGGGATCACCGCCTTCGCGTCGCTGCCCATCGAAGAGATGGTCCTGCGGGAATCACCCAAGCTCCCCTGGGGGGCTACTCTGGTTGTGGTCACCGCCATTGCCCATGACGACCTGCTGGTCGCTCTGCTGGAGCTGAACGAGGCCGGGAGAGAGGTAGTCCTGTTGACACTGGCCGAAGAGCCCCCGAGACGGCAACTCCCTGGCATCCTGGTCTATCACCTCCCTCACCTAGTAGATGACCTGATTGCACCCCAGGAGGTAGTGGCCTGATGCTGCTGGGAGATCGCCGTCAGGCCTTGATCCACTTCTGCCTGGTGGGCATGGAGATAGGCTGGATCACGCCCTTCGTCACCCTCCTGCTATACCGGCACGGGTTGGGGTGGTCACCCGGACTGATCTTCTGCCGTTTTCTTGCGGCTGTGCTGCTATGGATCCTGGCGCTGGAGTTGCTGAATCGATGGGATCTGGCTCCGCCCTGGTACCAACTCAGTGTGGCTCTGCTCCTCGCCCTCAGCACGCTGGTTATCGTACGCCTCTGGCTCCACTGGGACGCTGCCCTCGGCGATCTCTCCTGGTTACGGTCCACCTTTGACGCCCTGTTCAACATCCATCGAGGACTGCGCCCCGAGTTGATTCTGGTGCTGGCCAATCTCCTGCTCTGGCAGCGGGCAACCAGTGCCACCAGCCGGTCGCTGGACTTCTTCAACGTGGGCTTCAGCTTCCGGCTGGGGATCCTGCTGCTCATTCTGGGCGGCGGTTTGCTTATGCACGTCACCGGCCACGACGTCACAGGTCTCTTCTTGCTCTATCTAGGTCTGGGCTTGATGTGCGTATCCCTGGCCCGGATTCAGGATAAGGCCAACAGCGGGGGCAGCGTGGGGAAGCCTCTGCCTGGCGGGAGGGTGGCCCAACTGGGAGCGGCGGTGGTGCTGACCGTGGGGGGAGTGGCCGGCCTCTCCCTGGCCTACACGCCGTCGAGCATCGGGACCGCCCTGGGGTGGTTTGGGCCACTCTGGAAGGCGCTGGGCGTACTTTTGGAACCGGTGGGAATAGTCATTCTGTGGCTGGTGGAGGTTACCATCAATGGCCTCCACTGGCTGTTGTCGCGCCTCCTGGTGGGCCGCAATCTGGAGTTGCTGGACGATCTGAGGGAGCGCCTCGCCCAGTTCCTCGCCCTCACGCAGGGGACCGATGCCGCCACCATTACCTCGCCTGCCTGGCTGATGACGACCCTGCGCTACGGAGGGGTGCTCCTGGCCCTGCTGATCGCCGTGGGCATGATCTTGCTCTCCTTGGAGAGGATCCGCTCTCGCCACGGAGAAGAGGACGCCGAAGAGGAGTTGGAGGAGGAGGTCACCCTCGGCGGGGGGACGCTGGGCCGCGGCTGGCGTTGGCTGCGGGACAGGGTAGGGCTGGTGAGGCGTTTCGGCATGGGACGGGAGTTGCTGGCGGCAATCTCGGTGCAGAACATGTACGCCAATCTCTGCCGCCTGGCCGGCCAGAGGGGTTATCCCCGGCACCCCGCTCAGCCACCCGACCGGTATCTGCCCGTCCTGGTGGAGGCCTTCGGCGGACAGCGGGAGGGTCTGTCCCGCATCACGATGGCCTACATGCGGGTGCATTACGGCGACCGGGCGGTGGGCATCGGCGAGTTGGCCCGACTGCGCGGTGACTACGACCAGGTGCGCTCTTCGGAGCAGGAAGCCGAGCCGTAGGGCAAGCTTGAAGCTTGCCCTACGAACGTAGCCGCCTCATGGGCAGTGTGCGGTCCATTGCCATGGGAGCGCGTGTGTTTGTGATGCTCGACTACCTCGTATTCACCGGTCCAGTTCAGGGTAAGCGCAGAAGCCTCCTATCTCGCTCGATTCCCCACTAACCCCGGCGGAAACCAGCACGAAGGCACTAGCCGGCCTTTGTCTCCTTCTCCAGTCGCTCCATCACCCACATGCGGATCAGCGTCTGGTAGCCCATTCCCTTGCGGCCAGCAATGTGCTTGAGCGTGTCAACGGTACCGGCATCAATGCGCAGCGATATCGATCGCTTCTCTGGACGCGCATCCACGAACGTCAACTCCACTGGCTCCGTCTCGTCAAGGTAGTCCGCAGAGTCGTGAGTGTCCCAGAAGTCTGCCTCTTCCTGCTCGCTTGTGAATGCGGGTATGGTCTTCACCTTGCAGCTCACCTCCCCAACAAGAAACGCCTCTCCCCCTTGGTCATGTCACGGGCGGTAATGACTTTCACTTTGCTCTCGTCCCAGGCAAAGACGACAAACAGGTATCTTCCGCCATCCGATGTTCCGCATAGAAGGTACTTACCGGAACTGGCCTTTCGTACCTTCAGCGGTGAATTGAAGAATGCCTCTTCTGTCTCATCTGGAGTGACAGAATGCTTGGTGACGAGTTTGTCCACCACCCATTCTCGCCGGATGAACCCCTCAATGCGCCGTTGCATCCAATTGCGCCCTCTGCATATGCGCTGTACATATATTATACATGCATTGTCAAGCGAGGTCCAGCGTACCGGAAGTGGAACTCAAGTCTCGGAAGGGCCTGCGACCCGAATATGACAGCTAGCTCGTAGTACGCGCCCTAGCGCGTCAGAAGGGCTTCAGCCCTTATTGCCAACGGCAGGGGAGTTCATTCCTGCGCCTGGTTTTCGACCTCGAAACCCGCTCCAGCGAGCGCTCCGGTCAGTGCCTCGATAGCGGCCGCCAATGAGCTCTCCACCCCCTCCCTGCCCTCCCCAGCGAGAGAAAAGGTAATGAGAATCCGTACCTCCGCTCCGTACCGCCGGGCGCGGGACTTGATGTAGACCTCGGGATGGGCCTCCACCACCTTGGCCAGGACGGGCGCCAACGAGGACTCGTCACCGCAAAGGGCGATGATGCTTTGCTCCTCATAGTAGCTCTCGCCGAAGATGCGCTGGAGAGTGGGCTGTAGCGTCTCCTCGAAGATACCCATCAACTCCTCGGGCACACCGGGCAAGGAAACCAGAATCGAGCCCCCAATCTCCAGAACCGCAGCGGGGGCTGTGCCCACGGGGTTGCGCACGGCAGTGGCGCCTTGCGGGAGATAGGCCATCTTCTTGCGCGCGTCGGTGAAGGTAGCATCCTTGAGGTATCCCTTCCGGACCAAATCCTGGTACCTGGCCTTGACCATGGTCAGCGCTTGGGCATGCAGCTCGATGGGACGTGCTGTGGCTTCGGCCACGGCCTGCATGGTGATGTCGTCTCCGGTGGGACCCAGGCCCCCGGTGGTGATAATCAGATCTGGCGCCCTGTCCAGGGCGGAGCGGATCTCGGCGACAATGGCTTCGTGTTCGTCCCTGACCAATGCGGCCCGGGTCACCTGTCCGCCGATGCCCGTGATCCTCTTGCACAGCCAGTTGGTGTTGGTGTCCAGCACGTCTCCCAGAAGCAGTTCGTTGCCTATGGCGATGATCTCGGCTCTTGCCTGCTCGCTCACGCTAACGTTTCCCTTCCTTAGTCTAGTCATCGAGAAGCATTTCGTGTATCTTCAATTGCCCGAGGACGGCCTCCAATTCCGCGAGGTGGAGTTTCCCCCTCTCCGTGATGACGGCGCTCACGTACTCCAGGGGCGTTACATCGAAGTACAGGTTGAGCACTTCCACGCCCTGGGGATGTTCAGGCCAGACCTCCTGGGGGTCCTGGGGGGCAATGCGGAAATAGGGGTAGTCGGTGGGGAGGAACTTCTCCGTGCCGCACAGGGCGAAGAACGGCACGCCCCGGTCCCTCGCAGCCAGCGCTATGGCGTAGGTGCCAATCTTGTTCACCAGGCCGTCCCTGGAGACGCTGTCTGCCCCCACCACCACCAGGTTCACCCGGGCCATGAAGTGCGCGGCCGCCGAGTCCGTGATCAGTCTGGTCCTGATGCCCTCCTGGGACAGGGCCGCGGCGGCAGTACGGCCCTCGTAGCTGGGCCTGGATTCGGTACACACCACCTCGACCAAACGCCCGCGGGTCGCGGCCAGTTGTAGGGCCGCCAGCACCGTGGAGCTGCGAGAGTGGGTGAGCACGGTACAGCCGTCCGGCAGCAGCGAGAGGGCTTGCTCCGCGATCCTTTCACTCCTTCGCGCCAACTCGGCGCGGAAGGCCTCGGATGAGGTGCGCACGAGTTCCCTGGCAGCTTCCAGGTCACGCGCCCCCTGCACACCGGCAACTACCGTGTTGACCAGGTTGAAGAGTGGAGCCATGGAGGGCTGTGCCTGGATCAGTGCCTTGCCGGCAGTTGCCAGTTGCCGGCGGTAAGAGTAGCCGTCGTCGGCCTCCGCCTCAGCAGCGAAGAGCAATAGCAC
>Ga0299915_10002105_pt1 | contig 14542 bp, 12 predicted proteins | sample RVTome_13_FD_200263 | JGI IMG/M metagenome (GOLD analysis project Ga0299915, IMG submission 200263) | Soil microbial communities from uranium-contaminated site in the Upper Colorado River Basin, Wyoming, United States - RVT92D227 (version 2) ...
TTTTGTGTAAAAACCTCGGAGGAAGAGGAGGGAGGGAGAATATTTCGAGGCAGATGAGAAGGGAGAAGGTCTTTTTTGATCGTTGAGACGACTTTTGATTCAAATTGGTGAAGAGACTTCCCCAAAAAGGAGGCGCCTGTCTCCACCTCTAAATGGCAAAGGCCTATCAGCATTTCGTCAAGGATTAAATTCTTTAACTCCTTAAAAGATTGAAGATGACCTGCCGAAGGCAGATCAAAACACCAGGCCCCCATTTCGTAAGCTTCTTTCATGAGGGATAAAATCTGAGGTCGATTAAAAGGGGGTTGGGGCTGGATGGAGAGAATGACCCTCGGAATCTTTTTCCGTTCTAAAAAAGTTGTCGGAAGTCTCATGGTATCATCATTCTATGATCTTCCTATTTCATTTTCAATCAAAGGTCCAATTTTTGTATTTCAATAAATTTTCCTTTGTTCCAGATCAATTGTGTTTTCAAAAGTGGACCAGCCTCTGCCTTCGGGATGAATAGCCACAGGGCCGTATGAGGCCAGCTGTCCATCACGGGAATTGCGCCCCACCTTCGCTTGTGTTCATAAACGCCATCACTCGTATTGGCCCGGCTTCGCAAGAGATCAACCTTTTGCACCGAATGCTCCTCCGCCCACTTAAAAATGAAATAGTAGGCCGCCGAGAGGGCTCCCCGCTGCAGATCATATTGGTCGTCAGGGAGATGACCGAAGGCGAGGGTACAGATTCCGTCTTTCTCCTGTCTGCAGATGGCCCCGGATACCCAAAGGTCTTGTGCGAAGACCTGGAGTAAAAAGCCTGATTGAATGGCGGTCTGAAGCTCCGAAAGGGTCCGGGCGTGACAGGCGCTCTGAAATCGGGTGGTGACATAGGGGAGGTAAAGTTCTTCATAGAATTTTTGAACCGTTTCTTGATCACTGGTCGTCTGACATCGGTAATCGAATTTCCTGACCTTTCTCCCCAAAGAGGCCTCCATTTTATGTTTTCTTTCCATGTGGTCGTGGCTATTCAATGAGACCTTCTGCCTGATCCATGGAAAAGTGAGGAGGCCTCCCGCAGGAATCAAGGGCGTGAGCATCCGATTTATTTCGACAAAGACCTGTGCATTGAAAGAGATCAGGTGTTTGATCTTCTGCCGTAAGAAGCATATGGGCAGAGCGGTTGTGCTTGTTTCCCTGGCATCGGCCAAAAGAGTTCTCTTTACATAGTCGAGACTTTCACCTTCACCGATGTAAATCGTGCGCCTACCGGAAGAAACATCCTCGATCTCAACCTGCCTGAGCCAGAAAGACCGATAAAGCAAAATGGCACGCTTGGCAAAACTTGCCATGCTGTAAAGTCTACTGTTCGTTGGCTCCAGGAATCCCATTTTCAGTCTCAGCCGTGATCCTCCCACACCGATTTCAGGCACGAGCCCTGTTTTTCGATTTCGGCCCAGCATCCTCCCTGGCATTGGTCGAGGTAAGCACAGGTTTGGCAGGGGATAGGGAATCCATCTCTTCGGAAGCGGGTAAAACCTTCTTTCCAGATTTGTGAAAAGGGTTTTTCACGGATATTTCCCTCTGAAAAGGAGATATCATAAACTTGGTGGCATCCCATCACTTCCCCGTCCGGCATGACAGAACACCTGGTGAGGCCGGCTCCGCAGAAGAAAGGTTTTCCGAGTGACCTGCCGTCAAAGCAGGCGAGATAGGCGTGGGATTCACAGAATTCGATTTTCATGGCGTCTTGGTGGGTCTTAATGAAATCGGCAAGGAATCTCAATTGTTTTCCCGTGAGGTTATACTCACCCTGGGTCGCTGCCCTTCCAACTCTGGCAATGGGGGCCAATCGCCAATAATTGGCAGGTGAATTTTTTAGAATCTCGAAAAGGCTTTCGAGTTGATCGATATTCCCCGGGTGGACAACGGTGTTCACCATGATGGCGGGAATGCGCAGGCGTCCGAATAATTCGAGGCCCTTCATGGCCCTTTCAAAGGCTTCTCGATTTCCGCGCATTCGGTTACCGTATTCCGCCGTGCCATCGATACTGGTGAAATATAGGAAATATTTGAAGTGTTGAAGTTCGTTCCATTGGTCTTCGACAAAAAAACCGTTGGTCACTAATCCGAGTTTAAGATGACGGTGGCTGGCATATTTCATGATCTCCATCAGGTCCGGTCTGAGAAGGGGTTCACCTCCTGAGATTAAAAAACGTTTTGTCCCCATATGGGCCAGGTCATCGATCAGACGTTTCACCTCGTCCGTGGTCAATTCATTTTCAGCCGCCTTTCCCGCAGAGGCCTCACAATAAGGACAACGAAGGTTGCAGTCATAGGTCGCCAGCCACTGGACAAAGGTGAAAGGTTTGAGGAGCCCGAACCTTTGGAACAAAAGGCAGAAATGGCGCTTCAGCTTGGCCACTCTTCTTAAGTAATAGCGATTGAGCAAGGGAATTCTCAAAAGGCACCGTTCAATATCCATATGTGAAATTCTCCTTCGGTCGATTCACAAGATCATGCGCTGTCCCTCATGTCCCCTTTCTAAGACCGGACATGTCTTGCAACGCACGGCTCGGGTATTGCAGAAATCGATATCACAACGCACCTTCCTTCCTATCAAAGAGAGGGTGATACGGTCAAGACGCTGGGTATCGCGGCCCTTGATTAACACCACATCTCCGGGGCGCAGATCCTCCCGAAGAAGCTCGACCGCTTTCAACACACTTCTTTCAGCGTCCATAATCGACGAGGAAGGAAGTCCAGCAGATTTTGCACCGGCTGCATAGGGTCGGAATTTTCCAGTGATGAAAATAGCCTTTGAAGCTTTTTGCGCGACACGCTTCCCAATGTTTCGATAGATTTGCCATTGTCTTCCAAATGGCTCCGATATATCGCCGAGAACCACGATGCGCCGCCTCGCCGGTATTTCCGCTAAAACATCGAGGGCCGCGTTGATTGTTTCTAATGGAGACTTAAAGTCATCGCGCAGAATCAAAGCACCATTTGGAAGTTCGATTGGTTCCAAACGGCCTGGCGTTGGAGAAAGCGTCTGGAGAGGCGGGAGAATCTGCTCGAGAGGAAACCCTTCCGCAAGGGCGGTTGCAATCGCTGCAAGGATGGGATAGACCATGTGGCGGCCAAGGAGTCTCATGGACATCTCGCATGTCTTTCCATTCGCATGGACTTTGAATTGTGTACCCTTGGGCCAGTTCAGGGTAATATCGCTGGCCCGGACTTCATTCATTTCTCCGACCCCAAAAGTGATGATCCGATTTTCGGTCTGTGTGGCCATCCAGCGGACGTTCGGGTCATCGCCATTTAGAACGGCCACGCCCGCGGGTGGCAGCCCAGCCAGGATCTTAACCTTTTCGTTGCGTGTGCTCTGCAGGCTTCCCAGCGAGCGGTTGTGTTCACTACCGATGCAGGTCACGACGGCAATGTTCGGCTGGATCATCGTGGCATACTGGGTCATTTGCCCCGGCCTGTCAATGCCAATCTCGATGACAGAAAAAGGACGCCAAGGCGGGACCCTCAAGACCGCCAGTGCCAAACCGCTCTTGAAGTTGACCGAATTGACATCCGTTGGAGTCCCTCCTAAAGCGGCAGCGATGGCTCTGGCGGTAGTGGTTTTTCCAAAGGATCCCGTGACGACCACCAGACATGTACGCCTGAGGAATGTGCGCCGGTAGATCATGGCTAACCGCTGAAGCAGGGGCCAACAGTGACGCAAGGCTGCCTTCCATATTTCAGTCCTCCCCAGTGGTGTACGTAAGAGGGTAGGAATATCACGCCAAGTATAGTGTGCTTTCATATTGGAATACCTTCCGCATCTTCGATTGCCTGCGCCTTACCGCCATCCTTTCTCCAGCATGGGACAGTTATTGCATCGGTAAGCCCTCGATCTGCACTCCGTTCGCCAGCATCCTATTTTCTGTCCGGAGAGGGCTAGTGTGATTCGTTCGAGATGATCCTCCAATCGTCCCTTGACTACAAGTACGTCTCCGTCCTGGAGGGTATTCCGCAGCACTTCGATAGCCTGCCTTAAGTCGTTATGGAATCTGATGATTCGTTCGCGAGGCATCCCGGCCGCCGCGGCGCCGCTGGCATAGCTACGGTCTTGGGATCCCAACAGGAAGGCAAAGTCCGCGAACTGGGCGAACCGATGTCCGATCCTACGATAAACTTGTCTTTGTGGGTTCGGGGGGTCAGTGATGTTACCCAGAACGACGAGGCGTCGCGCAGCGGGGATGGAGCGCAGGAAATCCAACGCTGTTTCGATCGTCTCCAGAGGCGACTTGTAGTCATCTTGGATGATCCGGGGGCCATTGGGCAGCTCCACCACCTGCATTCGACCGCGAGCCGGAGTCAGGCGTTCCATAGCTGTCACGGCGGCATTCATGTCCTGGTTCGTCGCATGGACCACAGCCAGTGCCGCCAGCACTGGGTAGGCCATATGCCTCCCGTGCAGACGGGTGCGGACGGAATAGCTCATACCGTTCAGATGGACCTGAAAGCGACTGCCCTCAGGCCAGATCATCTGCCAGTCGCTGGCACGGAGTTCGTTGCCCTCGTTGAAACCATAGGTGATCACCCGCCGGGCTGTCATTCGTTTCATCCAGAGCACATTGGGATTGTCGCCATTCAGGATGGCGGTGCCATGCGGGGCGAGCCCAGTGAGGAGCTGAGCCTTCTCATCTCGCGTGTTCTCCAGCGTCTTGAACGCGCGGTGGTGCTCAGTTCCAATACTGTTGACGACCACAATGTCAGGCTGCATCATTCGGGCATACTCGATCATCTGCCCGGGCGCAAAAATTCCCACTTCAAACGCTGCGAAATGCCGCCACGGAGGAGTCAGGAGCAGAGCTTTGGCCACCCCGCTCTGAAAGCTGGCCTTTTCCACCCTGTCGGGTTCCATTCCTAATGCAACGGTGATCGCCCGCTGGGTGGTGGTCTTGCCGTAAGAACCGGTAATTACAATGACGCAAGTCCTGCGGAACACAAGCCGGCGATACCACCCCGTCACCTCGCGCAGTATCGACCAGCTTCGTCCCAGGCACTCCTTCCAGAGCTCCATGCGGCCGAACGGCGTGCGCAAAAGCTGGGGGATCTCACGGTATGATCGAATGCTAATCACAGCCGTCCTGCCTCCTCCGCGCCAGCGAATTGTTGTAAGACGTGGTCGAAGCAGGGCTTTCTAATTTTGTTTTTCTGTATCGCCATAAGCAACCCCCTCGGGCAGTCTTTGCATCGGAAGATTTAAGTTCTAGAAAAAACTTATATCCCATTGTGTAGTCAAGGAGGATGCGCCTCGGACAAAAGCATAATCTCCGTTCCTGTTACGAAATAATTACGTCAGTATCTTCCTAAAGTATCTTAGGGATAAGGCGGCAACCAAACGCCCCGGGGTCCAACCATGACGATAAAATTCCAACCCCAAATTGAATAACCGACTGAGTGGTGTGGGACGCTCGGCGCTTTGCGCTACATGGTTGAACCGACGAAGCGCAAAGGGGACTGCCACTTCACGCGGCAACTGGTGTTTGGACTTTGCCTCGTTCAATAGCCAGGCGATGAGTACACCTATGTGATGATTAATAAAAGTCGTAATTCTTTGTTTGCTGACAGATGCAAATTCCATCGTGCCGCCTAACACACCACCGCAATTTGTTACAAAATCGGGGAGGCATAGCACCCCCCGTTCAAACAGCGTGTGTTCTGCATCGGATGTGATGGGGTTGTTTGCGCCCGGGCAGATAACCTTTGCATGAATGCGGGGAGCGTTGCTAATGTTCAGGCTGTTCCAGCGGGCACAGGGGCAAAGCATATCGACGGGTAGTTCGAGAAGCGCCTCACGGTCGGTGAATTCAGCCTCACGATAGAGCTCCACAACCCGACTCCCAGCTTCTTCGGCCAATTGGACAAGCCGGCCCACATTGAGTCCTTTTGGGTTGTAAAGCGCTCCTTGGGACGTGGAGATAGCGACCACTTCAATGCCTTCGCTGGCCAAAAGGGTGGCAAGAGGCCTACCCACATTCCCAAAGCCCTCGATTGCAGCCGTGCACTTGGAAAGATTCAGCCCGATATGCCGAGCCGATTGTACTATTCCTGCCAATACGGAATGAGCAGTGTAATAGCCAGAGGAGTTGTTCTGTAACTCCCGGCGGCCAACACGTATCCCCACAGCGTTGAGCATATGACGGATATCAGCACTTTCTGTGCCCATATCGGCGTTTGGAACGAAAGCCCTCGATCGCAGCAAAGGCGCTATTGCATGGCCGAACTCAACCAACCGCTCCAAACGTTCCTGGCGCGAGGCCTCAGGATTGCCGAGAACTCCTGCTTTGGCCCCGCCCTGGGGCAGGCCGAGGAAGCCATACTTGAGTGTCATGGAGCGGGCCAGAGCTTGGATCTCTGCCTCATCAATGTCCGGAAGCATCCGAAGCCCTCCACAAGAGCGCCCGTGAATGGTAGAGTCGATGGCGACGTATCCAAGGGTGTTGCCATTGTGAACCGCTGTGAAGATGCGGCAGCCGTTTTCTTGTTTGAAGTTTAAGTCCATTTTCTAAATATTTTTTTTCTCCGTATTCGGGGGATTTTCGATCTGTTCCAGGTTGAAATTGATTTAATCCTGCCTTCCAAACAACCCCAAAGCCTTTAGCAATTTTGTCTCTATTGGAAAACGTGCATTAAGATGTTCAACGCGATACCGCGCTATGGGATTATAGAGTCTTGCTAACCCGAGCACCAAGGGATGAGTCTTTTTATAGAAATGTCCTTTACCCAAGAACATCAAAGGAAAATCTAATGCCGAAACAAGCTTTTTGGTTTCTGGCATCATCCAGGGAGATGCTCTGGGGACATAGCGGTAGTTCAAAGGCGCCCAATCCTCCAGACACTGCGGTTGTCTTAATCCGTGGTGCAATGCTAAATTATAAAGCTCGGTGCCGGGATAGGGCATATAAATATTAAAACTCTTGCTGGCTCTCGGGTTTTCATGAAGAAGTTGCTGGGCGAGGCGAATACTTTGAGCTAACTCTTGAGGCGTTTCGGTAGGCAACCCCATCATAAATAAATAAACCGGAACAATTGGATAAGACTTCAACTTCCTGGAAGCTTCGATGATTTGCTCAAGTCTTAGATTTTTTTTGATTAGATTTAGAATCCGCTGATTTCCGGACTCAACGCCAATCGTTAGGCGCTCGACACCTGCCTGAACTAAGAGCTGAAGAAATTCGTGATCCATCTTTTGGATTGCATCTATTCGAATATGCAGTTTGCCAATTCGAATATTTAAATCAGCACGCACAATTTCCTCTATTACACTATAAGCATGGTTCAGGTTTGCAAATAGATTATCGTCGGTAAAGTTGAAACCGCTTATGCCATAATCACGAATTAAGCGCCTGATGTGATCAACTACCGTCTTTGGCTGCATACCTCTCCAAACCCTTCTGTGTACGACCGAATCGTAGCAAAAACCACAACGATACGGACAGCCACGGCTTGAATGAAAGCTCACGTGATCGGAGCCAAAGATCTTTCTTCGATACAGATTTATATCAACAAGATCGTACGCTAAGGGGGGTTGTGCATCTAAATTTACAAATGGCCGTTGACCTGTGAAATGGTAGTGGTTGTTTTCTCGATACGCTATACCAGCGACATGGCTTAAAGAGTCATTATTCGCCAGCGCTTTAACCAGTTCCAACAGCGTTGCCTCGCCTTCTCCTACCACGGCGATATCCACATAGGGGTTTTCTAAGGTCTGCTCTGGAAGGATACTGGCGTGAATCCCTCCCCACACGACGGGGACATCCGGATAAAGCCTTTTAAAAGACTTACTGGCCGCCAACGCACGGTTGATTTGCGGACCTGTCATACAGGATACCCCAAAACATATGGGCTTCTCAATCAAAGCATCATGAAGATTTTTTTTCCAGTGTAGGTCAGCAAACTGATCGATGATCTTTACGGAAAATCCGGCATGGATGAGCGCGGTTGCCGGATATAATAGATTTAAGGGTAGCTCCACTCGCCTGTGCGGCTGAAAACCTTTACGAGGAGCGGGATTAAACAATACAACGTCCATGGAAACCTTTGTCATCTGCTGCCTCCCACCTTTATGTCCCTCTCAAGGAGGAGGGGTTAGCCTGCCTGCCGAAAGGGAGACGTGGGGTGCTGTCATTCATTTAGCTTCCGTTCAGAGCCAATAAGTTGAGGGTTAAAGGCTTCAAATAATTCTGGATTCTCCAGATGTCCGGGCGATTTATGAACAAAAATATGTTTCCCGACCACCGGGGCAAGCTCGGAAACACGAAGACCGCTTGCTTCCTCAACGCTCTCCGATAATGATTTTAAATCCCTTAGGATGACTCCGGTTTCAAAACCTTTGAGATGTAAAGTCAAGACCACCTGCTCCAGCGAGGCATTGCCTGCCCTGTCTCCAAGGCCGTTCATCGTCACATCCAAGCCATCCGCCCCCGCATAAACCGCCGCCAGGGAATTGGCGCTTGCCATTCCCAGATCATTATGTCCATGAAAGAAAAGAGGAACTTTCAAAGCCTCTTTTAGCTTTTTCATCAGATGATAAACCTCAAAAGGGTCTAAGCTTCCATTGGTATCATATAGGGTGACTCTCTTGGCCCCTTGTCGGACTGCCTCGTTAGAGATATTTAGCAGGAATTCAATCTCTGTCTGGGCGGCATGGGGAAACCCGACGCCCACCTCCGGGGAATGATGAAGAGAAAAGGCAAGAATATCTAAAAGAAGACTTATTTTATCGGCACGTTCATAAGGTTTTCTTCTTGAAGAGACAGGCATGAGCAAATCAAATCGGTTCAAATGCTTGCTTGCCTCTTTGATTTCTTCTCGGGCTTGGCTGTTAAATGAATAAACAAGGCCTGAAGTCCTGATGCTTAGAGCTCCTGCGTTTAGCTTTTTAGCAAATTCTAAATCTTGAAAAACTTTCCCGGGCGCCACCACCTCTATTTCAGGCACTTTCGCCTGATCCATCAATGTTGCAATATTCAGTTTTTGTTCGAATGAGAAATCGACATCCGGGACATCCAACCCCTCTCTTAGGGTGGAATCTTTGATGACGATTCTCTTATAAGAACTAACCTTCTCGGACATTTTGGCTAAACTATTTTATTCAAGGTTTCAGTTAAGCCATCTAATTTTGAAATTCTCAATTCAGGTTTTGCCTTGCCATCTGCTTCGCTGATACCGCTCGTTAGACAGCATAACACTTTACGTCCCTTGGCAATTCTCCCCCTATCTATTTCTTTTAGGGTTCCCGCCAGAGAGATCAACCCTGTTTTTTCAATGACTTCTCCTCCCTTTACGGTAATGTCAATCCCCTTTTCTTTAAGAAGATCTAAAATATTTTTACCGTCATAAGTTTCTTCCAAGAAACGTGTAAATTCTTGATGATTGATGGTGGTCAGGTCTCCTCCGATGGCACCGAGAATATTTCTAAATTCTTCAAAAGTCCCGTAAGTCTGTGGATGCCTATCATACATCACTTCTGTCAACAACTTATTCGTGGAATTCATTTTAGCCGGTTCTGGATCTGTTCCCCCTTTTTTCCAGGCCGTAAATAGAGGAGAATTCGCCTCTTGTTGAATACCCAGAAACCGGGGAAGTTGCCCGATCTCTTTTTCGAATCCCTTTAAAACTCTGTAAATGCCAATGGGCCCGAAGGCTGCACTGATGGTTTGGCTGAGCCAGTCAAATTTATCCTTTTTCAGTAAATGCTCAAGAATGAAAGAACCCCTGAACATCGAGGCCTCATAACGCCAATCTCTCTCGGGGATATATCTGAATCCATTATGGGTTACAAAAAAACGCGCGGCCTCCTTCACCAGGTCGGGTTTTTCTACTGAAAAAAGATGGGCCTTATCCGATTCAAAAACTCTGCTGTTTAACAGAGAAAGATTTTCTTCGGGAATAAACATAAAAGTCTCTAATCCCGCCCGGATACCATATTGCGTTAAAGCTGTTCCCGTATTGCCGCCGGATTCGAACACCACCTTTTCATAACCATTTAATTTACATTTTGCTACCGTAATGCATCCATCAATGGACTTCAATGTTTTTGTTTGCATTAAAGAGGTCTCATCTAAAATAAAGATTTCCACTCCTTGGTAGGCCAACAATGGGAAGATCCTTGCCCCTTCCCTGATGCTTGTCCTCTGCAGCCATTTCTTATATTCCGAATCTTCCTCGGCGGTCATTCCAAACTGAAATGCATTCCTGTATCGGAGAACAATACTCGTTTCAGTCTGGCATTCTGGATCAATAGCCTTATCGAGATCTATCTTATTTCCTGCGAAAAGATTCATAAAAAATCATCTCCTCTAAGGAGCTTACCCTCTTAGGCTCGGGAATCTCATCCGGATAACCTAAAGGGATGAGGGTGATCGGGTCTATGTTTTGGGGAAGATTCAAAACCTGCCTCACTTCTTGCGAGATTCCCGGCTCTCCTATTCGGTAAGCTGACAGGTAAACGCTGCCCAATCCCCTGCTGTAGGCTCCCAGCATGAGATTTGCCGTTGCCAACACCCCGTTTTCAATTTCTCGTTCATAGGACTTTTCTTTATCCACGCAAACGACAATGACCACAGGGGCCTTCCGCAAGAAATCAGCTTTATAGTCCTGTTTTTCTAAAGGACAATATCTATTCTTGATTTCTGCCAGACGATTCTTTGTCTTTTCTGCCCTGACCGCAATAAAACACCAGGGCTGACCGTTCATCGAAGAAGGGGCGCAGATTGCCAAACCGAGCAATTCCTCGATCACGGAATTCGGGATATCCCGGTCTTGGTATCTTCTTATGGACCTTCGTCCCTTGATGGTTTTGTCTATTTCCATTTGGTCGCTCCCTTATGTCCCAACCTATTTTCTGGGTTCTAGTTGCCTGACCGGATGTTGTAGAAGTCGTTCCTCGGTAAAAATATTGGTCAGCACCTTTCCGTCCATATCAGATGGGATGGGGAGATTTTGCAAATAATAAATCGTCGGAACAATATCATAAATGTGAGCCCCTGTCACGTGCGATTTCCTTTTAATCCCCTCCCCATAGGCGATAAAAATTCCATCCGGACGGTGCGAGCCGTTCAACCACTTCCTCACCCCTTTCGGTTTAGGGTATTGGACGATGATTGGCCTTCCTTCACTCATACAACAGACCGAATCATGCCTCAGATCATCATCCCACCTAATGAATAAATCTGCATCTCTGTCTCTATACGGGCCATGATAAAGATCTTCATACCGGTAGACGTTGCGAACGAGAGGCTTTCCGGTGGCAGGGTCAGTGAGGTTGAATAGAATCTGTCGGACCTGTTCGCAAAGGGAGTCATAATCTTCAGGCGAGACTATCCCTTTAGGTTGTCGTCGTTGGAGGTTGACATAAATCTTTCTTCCATAGGGAGGGGCGAAGACCCGACTCTTTGACCAATCAACATTGGAGTACAGACGTTCTCGCAAAGCACGTTGATAAAGTTTAGGAAAGGCTATTGCTAATGGCTGCTGAAGGCGGAGGGGAACGAATCTCCTACCATAAAATAATAGTTTTTTGAGGAATCGTCCCTTTAAATTGATTCGGTCATACCGGTAAGACAGAAATCCAAGTTTGGAGAAGAGAAGGTTCAAGTAACTTGGATAAAAATAGGCCGGGCCGAACCCATGATCCGAGATGATTAGGGTGGCCGTGTTTTCATCTATTAAACCCAGAGCCTCTCCTAAGAAAGAATCGATCTGTTCGTAGAGTTGCCGGATGGGTATCCAATCGGAGTTGTCCACCGATCCATGATGATCTGGATAAAAAAAGTGTTGTACCTTTTCAGGAGCGGTAAAAACTGCCATGAGCACATCCCATGGACGGGTCTTCATAAGATGGAGAATGGTGTGCGCCTGGGCATCAACCATGCGTTGCATCTCAACCGGGCATTGATGCGTTCCTCGATGGCTTATCACTGAAAGGGTTGGAACATCAATAACGTAGTCAATGCCCTGGCGCCGAAGCTCATCCAATAAGTCTGGAGGATGAGCAAATCCATGGCTATGGATGCTGGGTGAATCCATCCCCGCGAGCATAAACCCATGGATGCGATCAGCAGGATAGCTGATCGGTACATTGATGACCCCCACGGACTGGCCCGCTGCGCTTAGAAATCGCCAAAAGGGATCTTTTTTTCGCTCCGATGCCGTATTGAAATGCCATGTTGTACCTCTTTGGATAGGTGCATTGCTAAAATCATAGATGCCATGTTGGCCAGGGTTATACCCTGTGACGATCGAACTCCATGATGAAGCACTATTCATATTCGGCCAGGCATTGAGTGAACCATAGGTTCCTTGAGCCATCAACTTTGATAGGTGAGGTAAACATCCTGCTCGGACAAGCGGATGGATGATATTAAAGGTCGATCCATCCAGGCCGATGATGAATGTCCGTGGTTTATTCACAAAAGACCCCACTTTTTTCACTTTGATATGACTGCTCAAAACCGCATTGTCGCAACATTCTATATTTCCATCACGAGGCTTTTAATCTACTTCATTGTTTATGTCAAGCTCTCTGGGTTAAAGTATCTTGGCGCGAGGAGAGCAACCTTAGCCTATCGTCTTGGAATCCCCCCCAATGAAGCTATATTCATCAGGAAAAAATCAGAATTTAGTTACTTTGACCGCGACAAAATATCCGGTCAAAAAGCGCGTTGGCAAACGCGATAACCTTTCAAAGGCCATTAAAAGACGCAAGAAAGATTTTTGTGTCCTGAGCGAGGTATATTTTTCTACCCAGCGGGTGATCTTGACGGCCAGCACACGCGGGCAGTGCATGATGGTGTCCACCTCGAGAACCTCGAATCCAGTTTCTTTCAGTAAATATTTCAGCCGGTTTGCCCCTAAGGTAACTCCGACATAATAAGGGACAATCTTGAGTCGTTTTAACAAACGGAAGGGAAGCCAATTTCGCAAGAGGATAATCGGATTCGAGAGGTTGTCGAGGGTAAGGATCAGTTGTCCTCCCGGACGAAGCACCCGAAAAAGTTCTCGCAGACTGATGGAGAGATCCTCAAGCGATTCAAAATGGTCGAGCGTCGAATTGGAAACGATGCCATCAAACGTGCCGTTGGGAAAGGGTAAGTGACGCACGTCAGCTCCAATGGTTGGCAGACGGGAATAACGATGCTTTGCCATCCCGTGAACTTCAAGGGATGAATCCATGTAAAAGACTCTTCTCGCCAGAGAGTTTAGCAGTGGGGACAATCCATCACTGACCGCTTCATCAAACAGGTCTGTTTTGAGGAGCGTATCCATTTTTTCCACCGGCCGCCATCGTGCCACGAGCGCGTTATTGACTGCATCGCTATGGGCTCGCCATAATCTCTGTAGACCCTGAGCTTGATATGTTTCGGGGAACCCTTCCCAGATCGTCTCTTCTTTAGTTGTCAAGATGTTCTCCCCCCACGCTTTTCGACCCATTGAATATCCTATTCTTTGGACGAAACGCTCGCCCTACAGCAACCGCTTCAGAGAACGTAATGACTCGTAAAAGAAGCAAAAAACCAGAATAACCTACTACAAAGACAACATAAAGCAGAGCATTGATTAACCATGAAGATTGTAGCCACAACAGCGGAAGGAAAATGAATCCCAACGCAATAATCGATGCCCATTTTCTTAATGAAAAGGTTATCATTCTTTTCGCACGCCATGTTAAATAGCCCGCACAGATGGCCGATGCCAACAGGACAGCAAAACACCCTCCAAGGCTTCCCCACTTGGCGATGAGGAAGGGCCCGAAAATCCAGAGTGCGGCGAGACGGATGACCGCCGACATCACCGCTGTTTTAGGAGTGTTGTAAACGAGCGTAAGCAGAATGGCCACACTGCTCAGGACCTGAACCCACAGCGTTAGGGAGAGAGGTAACAGATTGGCTGCGACGGGCTGATAGGCAGCGCCCAAAACCAATGGCACGAGGTTGTTTCCGAGAAGAAGAACGCCAAACACCACAAACATCCCGCCCACGGTAAGCCCGTTGATCAATTGTTCTATCCATTGCCTGAGTATTTTGTTTTTGCCCTGGGTTTGCAGGGTGATCATAAAAGGGGTAAAAGCAATAGTAAATTGTGGAATGACCAGAGCGATCGTGAGAAATACATTATTGGCAAGTCCAAAATACGCCACCTGCACATAATCGGGATAGAATAATCGTACCATCACCTCTCCGCTACACTGCGAGGCGGCAGAGAGCAGGTGGAAAATAAGAAAGATAAGACCGAATTTTAGATAAGGGCTGAGATAACGCATGTCCAGACGTAATTCCGTCCAAGAAAAATAGGACTTTCCCCACCAGACACCAATGGATAGGATGATACACTCCGTAAGCCATAGTCCCAGGAAAGCCCCCGGCAGACCGGCCAGATAAAAACCGATGATGACCAGGACAAGTGTAAACCAATGGCGAAGAATTTCGCCCATGCCCCACCGTGCTGCCTGGTTGAGACCAAGGAAAAGGTTGAAGAAAGGACGGGTAACTGCCCGG
>Ga0299915_10002107_pt1 | contig 14532 bp, 16 predicted proteins | sample RVTome_13_FD_200263 | JGI IMG/M metagenome (GOLD analysis project Ga0299915, IMG submission 200263) | Soil microbial communities from uranium-contaminated site in the Upper Colorado River Basin, Wyoming, United States - RVT92D227 (version 2) ...
CCTTACATACCAAAGGGTATGCTCGTCGCTCGCGCCGCGCCAGCGGGCCTGGGAGCCTGCAGCGAAGTGCACCACTTATTTCCTGACAGACCCTAACCCGCATTTCTCACCGGATTTCGTAGCGAGGCGGCGTAGACGGGCCTTATGACGGGCGCCCGCAAGGCTGAGAACCCGAGACCTAGTTGAGTGATCCGCAATTCTCTGCCTGCTCCGCGTCTCGGCGGTGAGGTTCTTTTTGGCTGCGGCCCTGCGGCTCCAGGTAATTTCGTCACGCTCAGATTTTTTTTCGCTCAATTTCGGGCTGGACCGTTTAGATAGGTTGGCAGCGGTCCGGGAGAAAAAAGGTATGAGCAGCGATGTCTTCGATGTGCGATCCAGGCGCGCGGCCGGATTCGGGCTGGCAGAAGTGCTGATCACGATCGTGTGTATATCCAGCCTACTGGCCGTGGGCGTACCAAATCTCCACCGCCTCAGCCAGGAATGGAACCTGAGGGCCGGCGCAGCCGTATTGGAGACATCTCTGCACTGGGGCCGGATGCATGCTGTCAGCACCAATTCGTCCTTGATGTTGATTGTGAGCGCGGATGGAAGGCAGTTCTTCTGGGCTGACGCGGCATGCGGCGACCGCTATGAAACCGCGGCCCGTCAATTGCACAGCGGCGTGCGCATTACGTCGGCGCCCGGCCGGCCCCTGCGCTTCTTTCAGCGCGGCAACGCCGCGCCGGCCGGCACCTACGTGGTGCAAGGGAGCACTGGAGCCTACCGAATAGTGGTCAGTCCCGGAGGGCGCATCCGCATCCAGCGGATCTGAGCCTGCACTGCCGCTCAAGTACCTTCGGGTACGTTTTGCGTGCCGCAAGGCACTAGCCCGGATTATTCATGAGGGTTCGTCGCGAGGCCGCGCAGATGGCCGTCATCACGGGCACCCGCAGGGCCTTGCACCCGAGGCGTAGTTGAACACTACGTCGCAGGGGGCGAGGCCCGAGGACGCCCGTCAGGACGGCCAGATCCGCGGCCGCAGCAGAAGCCTGATGAATAATCCGGGCTAGTTCCGACATAGGTCGTCATCGAATAGCCGCAGGGCTGTCAGCCATCAGCAATCGGCTCGCCGTAATCGTGGTTCCGGCTTGTCCCGCCTAAGGAGCCTGAGAATGGGAGAGTTTTTGCGTGAGTTCGGCAAGCCGCTCCAAACGGGAGCGCGCCTCTCCCGAGTGAATGGAGTCGCGCGCCAAAGCAACTCCCTGCCTCAGGTTCTCGGCTTTTCCGCCTGCGACCAGACCGGCAGCGGCGTTGAGCAGCACAACTTCCTGTTTTTCGGCTCCGCCGCCTCCGAGTATTTCTCTGATTATTTCGGCGTTCCTCCGCGCATCGCCCCCCTGGATGGCGCTGATGGGCGCACGGTCTATTCCGAAGTCTTCGGGGGTCAGGTAGTATGTCCGCACCTGTCCGTGGCGCACTTCCGATATCTTGGTTTCTCCGCCGATGGTGATCTCGTCCAGGCCGTCCGAGCCATGCACCACGAATGCCCGTCTGGCACCCAGTGCGCAAAGTACCTGCGCCATGGTCTCCGTGAGTTTTTCGCTGTAGACACCCAGGACCTGGGCGTTGGCCTGGGCCGGATTGCACAGCGGACCGAGGAGATTGAACACCGTCCGAATTCGCATCTCTCTGCGCGCCAGCATGACATAGCGCATTGCGCTGTGCAGCAGCGGCGCGTAGAGGAAGCCGATCCCCACTTCATCAATGCAGCGCGCCACCCCATCCGGAGATAGATCGATGCTGATCCCCAGCGCTTCCACGACATCTGCGCTGCCGCAGGGCCCGGAAACGCTCCGGTTCCCGTGCTTCGCCACACGAATACCTGCCCCGGCCACCACGAAAGCCGTGGCCGTCGAAATATTGAAGGTCCCCGCGGCGTCTCCCCCGGTGCCGCACGTATCGACGAGCATCTCTCGATCGGTGCCCGAGAAGGCCGCCGCGACAGAACTTTTCGGGCGCACTGGAGACGCCTTGGCCCGGATGACCTGTGCAAAGCCGGTCAACTCTTCGACCGTTTCGCATTTCATGCGCAGGCCGGTGAGCAACGCCGCAATCTGTGCGTCCGTGGCCTTGCCGCTCATGACCTGGTCCATCACGGACGCGGCTTCATGGCGCTCCAGATGCCGGCCATCCACTACCCTGCGAACTGCCTCGGTGATGTCCAATTCTTTCCTTTCCCGGAGAATGCGGCCTGCGGTCCCGCGCGTCCGGAGCGGAGATATCAAGACATGAAAAATAAGCCAGCTGCGCTGTCAAATCAAGCGGCGGTGCAATCCGTCAACCGCCGCGAGGGGGAGGGGGAGCGGGATCCATGCCGGCTCCTGCCCGAAGAACTGGCGTGCCTGATTCCCTTGATTCGATGGATGAAGATCGCCGGACCGGCCCCCGAGGTGGATCGCAGGCCTGCAGGGCGCCCTTTCGATCCCGGCGGGTTCGCCCTGACCGAAGCCCTGATCGCGCTGGCGGTCCTGTGTTTCGGCCTGCTGGCGGCGGGCCAACTGATCTGCCTGGCGCTGAACGCGGCGACTCTATCCCGGGCTAAAGGGGCCGCCGTGGTGCTGGCCGGCTCCAGGCTGGAAGCGCTGTCTGATGTTTTTGAACATCGGCCCGATGCGCCGGAGTTGCAGCCAGGGAGCTACGGGCCCGAGATTGTCGAAGTGATCAGTCCGGAAACGGGCGCCATTCTCAACCGATTTGCACTCGTCTGGCAGATTGCCCCGGCTGTTGATCCCCGCACCGGGACTCCAGGCCGGGCACGAGAAGTGACCCTTACCGCCAGGCCGGTCGACCCCGGCGGCGACGGCAATATTCGTTCATGGCAAAACAAGGAGGTGACTGTATGCGGCATTTTCAGTCACAGGGAGCGGTGATTTGTTGGGCGCTCCCTCGGCAACGCCGACATGATGACCTGGGCGCACGGGATGTCGTTAGTCAGCCGCTCGCGCGGCAGCCGGCCGGGAGAACGGCGCCGGCGGGACGCCTCGAACGAGCTCATCATATCGAATGGGTCCGTTGCGCGGCATGCAGGCGCCCGAACCGCCCGCCTGAAGATGGCGGCGCCCTGCGATCCGAGCACGGTTTTTCGCTGGTAGAAATGCTGATCGCTTCCATGCTGCTGGTGGTTCTCGGCGGCTCGGTTCTGGCTTTGCTGGTTGAGATTGAGCAGGTCGCCGGATTTCAGTCTGACCAGCAGGCAGCCTTGCAAAACACCCTGCTGGGCATGGATTTGGTCGAAAGACTGCTCCGGCAGGCGGGGAACGATCCCCGCGACATCGGCTTGAATGCACTGTCACTCGCCGCTCCGAATCAGGTCCGCGCCTGCGCCGACCTGACAGGCGCCTCTGCTCCCGGCAGTCCGGACAAAGGCGACGCCGACGGCGACACGAATGATTCCTTCGAGGATGTCGTAATCCGGCGCAACTCCTCTGCCGATACGTTGGAAGTAGTCCCAGCAGGCGGAGGTGTACTTGCCGTGGCCGAAAACATCACCGGTTTTTCAATCAATTTCTTCAGCGATCAGGGCGCGCCTATACCGGCAGGCCCCTCTGCCGTCAGAGCGCGGATCGCATTGTCCGGCAGGAGCCGCACGGTGAATCCTCGGTCACGGAGGGCCTTCGCACTGCAATTAGCCAAAGACGTGCACCTTGTGAACATACCATGAGTGGCGCTCAGGAGCGCTGGGGCCAACGGGGGCCATGATGAGAAAAACAAGTCTGCCGATCGCCGCTGCCATGATGCTGGCGCTGGCCGGAGCAGCGCTCGCACAGTCCCTGGCCGAACTTGCCAAAAAGGAGAAGGAGCGCAGGGCTCAGATAAGCGCGCAGGCCAAGACCATCACCGATGCCAACGCAGCCAAATACAAAGGGGGCGCCGTAACCACCGGGACGCCGGCGGCAGCGCCGCCGACCGCATCCGCGGAGAAAAAGCCTCCTGCCGCCCAAGGCACATCACCCGCTGATCCGGCAGAGCCCGCCAGCGACGAGCCCGTCGATTTTCAGGGAAGGCCGGAGAGCTATTGGCGCCAGACATTCGCGGATGCCCGCGCTCGCGTCGCCGCCCTGGATAATGAAGCCAATGTGTTGACATTGAAGCTCGCGGACCTTCAAAACAAGTTTTACCAGGAAGCCGACGGTTTCAGGCAGCAGCAGATCCAGCGCGAAATCCAGAAGTCTATCTACGAACAGGATGTCAACAAGCAGGAACTGGCGAACGCCAGACAGCAGCTGCAGGCCCTGGAGATCGAGGCGCGCAAAAGCGGCGCTCTGCCCGGCTGGATCAGACCCTGAACGGGCGGATACCCTGTTTTCTCTGCGCGCTCTGCGCCTCTGCGGTTTGCTTTTTCTTTGGTTGCGGCTATGCCGCTCCAGGAAATTCGTGGCTCGTTCTTCTATTTTCGAAACAGAAATCCTTCGCCCGTGCAAAGGATTTGCCTGTTGGTAGTACGTATTACCCGGCGCTTGCCGAGAGCGCCGCAAAATCGCCTTTGCGGGCCAGGAAGCTCCGCAGAAATCTCTTCAGGCCGGCATGGTGCATATCGTCGATGATTCTTACAGCACCGGTGCGCGCCAACAGCACCATCCGAATCCGGCCGCCCCGGAACTTCTTGTCGCGCTCGAATGCGTTCCACAGGTCGCCGGCCGGAATTCCGTCCAGGCCGGGGAGCCGGCCGACCGCGCGTATCAGGCGCACAATCCGCGCGGCGCTGGAGGGGGGCGAAATTCCGAGACGGACCCCGAGCGCGAGAGCCCCGATCATTCCCCACGCAATGGCCTCCCCATGTGTGAAGCGCTCATACGCTGTCGCGGCTTCGAGAGCATGGCCGATCGTGTGGCCGAAATTCAGGATCATGCGTTTCCCCCGCTCCTTTTCGTCCCCGGAGATGATTGCCGCCTTGATTCTCGCAGTCTCAACGACGACGCGCTGGAGCGCGGCAGCCTCGCCTCGAATGACCTCCGGGAGCCTGGCCTCCAGAAATCCTGTGAGGCGGGGCGAGCGGATGGCGGCACACTTGACGACTTCGTACAGTCCGCTGGACAGTTCGCGAGCGGGCAAGGAGGATAGGACCTCGGGATCCGAGAGCACAGCGCTCGGCTGGTGGAAGGCGCCCACAAGATTCTTGCCCTGCCCGAGATTGATGCCGACCTTGCCGCCGATGGCGCTGTCGATCTGCGCCAGCAGCGTCGTCGGCACGTTCACATAACGTATTCCGCGAAGATAGGTGGCTGCGGAAAAACCCGCAACATCGCTCACCACGCCGCCGCCGAAGGCAATAATCCAGGAACCGCGGTGCGCCCGGCGGCGGAGCAGCGCGTCATAGAGGCCGAACAGCGTGTGCCGGCTCTTGGCATGCTCCCCCGGCGCTATGCGGATTACGAGCGCACGTCCAAAGGCACGCTCCAGCGAGGGCAGCAACGCCTTGCCATGAATCCCCAGCGCCCGGGAATCGCCGATCACGATGGGCGGTTCCGAAAAGCCCAGGGCCTTCAAAGCCGGGCCGGTCCGAGCCAGCAGTCCCCGCTCAATGATGATTGGGTATCTGCCTCCCCGGGTAGTAACGCCAATGGTTGTCATGCGCTTTGAGAATCTCACAGCCCGCGCCGGTTACTTCGGCACTCCCTGCACAGGGCTGCTGGCGGTGGCGTAAAGCTTCCTGGGAATGCGGCCGGCCTTGAATGCCAGACGCCCTGACCGGACCGCCAGCTTCATGGCAACCGCCATCGCCAGCGGGTCCCGGGCGCAGGCAATTCCGGTGTTCATCAAAACGCCGTCGCAGCCCAGCTCCATGGCGATGGCCGCATCCGAAGCCGTGCCCACGCCGGCATCGACAATGACCGGAACCGTCATTGTCTCCAGAATGATGCGGATGTTCGCGGGGTTTTGAATGCCCATCCCGGATCCGATCGGCGCCCCCAGCGGCATTACGGCCGCGGCACCGGCATCCTGCAGCTTGCGGGCCACAATCGGGTCGTCGTTGGTGTAAGGCAAAACAACAAAACCATCCTTGACAAGCGCCTTCGTTGCCGCCACCAGCGCCTCCGTATCGGGGAACAGGGTCTTTTCGTCGCCGATGACCTCCAGCTTGACCCAATCGGACAGACCCGCCTCCCGGCCCAGGTTGGCGACGCGAATGGCGTCTTCCGCCGTGTAGCATCCCGCCGTGTTCGGCAAAATCATGAAACGGCCGGTATCAATATAATCGAGCAGGGACGAGCCGGACTGGTCGCTGAGGTTGACGCGCCGCACCGCAACGGTGACAATCTCCGCGCCCGAAAGAGCGAGCGCTTTGCGCATGAGATCGAAGGTCGCATACTTGCCCGTGCCGACGATCAGCCGGGAACCAAACCGGCGCCCCGCCAGGATCAGCGGATCGTCCGTAATTTCGTATGTCACTCCACTCCTCCTGATGGTCTTATCAAAAGATATTGGCAATGTTGAGGATAGCCTCAGGGCCGCCTCAGCCGCCGCCGACGAATTGCACTATTTCGATCCTGTCCCCATCCTGCAGCCTGGTAGTGCCCCACTCCGTCTTTTTTACGACGCGGCGATTGAGTTCGATGGCGATGCGATCGGGCTTGATGCCCAGAAAACGGATCAATTCAGCGATGTGCGCCGCCCTCAGCAGGGATCGAGTCTCACCATTGATCAGAAGCGTCATCATGTCTTGCATCGCTCTGGATCATACTGCCTGATATTGCTCGCGGCCAGAAAAATCTTGACTTCGCTTTTGCCGCTCCTCTAATATTTGGGCTTCTTCGCCCTGGGCCGAAGTTGTCTCAACATATTGATTTTCAAATGCTTGTGGTGATACGAGTCAACATTTAATTTTTCTGCCGTTGAGCGCGGGCCGGGCATGCTGACCGACCAGACTAAGTCCAAAATCGAAGCTCTGATAAAAAAATATCCCGAGCGCCGCTCTGCCCTGATTCCATCGTTGCACATGGCGCAGGCGGATGCGGGCTACCTCGAGCCGGCCGTGATCCGCGAGCTCGCCGGCACCTTCGGCATGACGCACAACCAGGTTTACGAGGTGGCCAGCTTCTATACCATGCTGTTCAAGAAGCCGGTCGGCCGATATGTCATCTGGGTCTGCACGAACATTTCATGTCTGCTGTGCAATTCCGATGGAATCATGGCGCACTTGCAGAAGAGGCTCGGAATAAAGCCCGGAGAGACAACACCCGACGGGCGATTCACGCTCCTCGAAACCGAGTGTCTCGCATCGTGCGGGACTGCTCCGGCGGTCCAGATCAACGACGATTATTACGAAGACCTGACGCCCGAGAAGCTGGACCAAGTCCTGGAAAGCCTTAAATAGATGGAAACCCTGTTTTTTTACATCCTGGGAACTGTCGCCCTCGCCGCAGCCATCGGGGTACTGGCATTCCGCCGGGTTTTCTACTCCGCGGTGGCGCTGATCATCTGCCTGACGGCTGTCGCCGGCTTGTATCTCTTGTTGAATGCCCCTTTCATGGCGGCCGTACAGATCATCGTCTATGCGGGCGCCATTATGGTGCTTTTTCTCTTCGTCATCATGCTGCTGGATCCTTTCTCCGGCGCCATTCATCCGGATAAGCTGAGAGGGTTGAGAGTCATCGGCCCGCTCCTGGGCATACTCGGCCTGATTGCCATTTTCCCGGCGCTGCGGGCCTACGACCTCGGCATGGCGCCCAGGAGCCCCCAGGCGCTCACGGGCGATACCTCGTCAGTGGAACTCCTGGCGGAAACGCTCTTCAACCACTATCTGCTCCCATTCGAGGTGACCTCGGTGCTGATCCTGGTAGCGATCATCGGCGTAGTGGTGCTGGCCAAACGGGAAAAACAGGACGGTCATGGACATTAATCATTATTTGATCCTGAGCGCACTCCTGTTCACCATAGGAACCGTGGGCGTCATCTTGAAGCGGAATGTCATTTCCGTCCTGCTGTGCATCGAAATCATGCTCAATGCCGCCAACCTCAGTTTCATGGCCTTTTCGAGATATCTGGGCCAGGTGCACGGCCAGGTCATGGTGTTTTTCGTCATGGTCGTGGCTGCAGCGGAGGCGGCCGTGGGGCTGGCGATTGCAATCGTGCTCTACCGCAATCGCGGGACGCTGAGCGTCGATGACGCGGACACTATGAAATGGTAGAAGGCTGCCGGCTATGACCGATTTTCTCTGGTTGATACCTCTGCTTCCCCTGGCCGGATCGGCGATCAACGGGCTGATCGGCAGGCGTCTTCCCAAGCCGGTCATTTCGCTTGTGGCTTGCGGGTCCGCCGGGCTCTCTTTCCTTCTGGCCGCACTCACGTTTTTCGGCCTCAACTCGCTCCCGGCAGCCGAGCGCCATATTGTCGAGACCTATTTCACGTGGATCGCCTCAGGCGATTTCATTGCCGAAGCCCAGTTTCTGCTCGATCCGCTCTCGGCCGTGATGCTGCTGGTGGTGACGGGCGTCGGCTTCGTCATCCACATTTACTCCATCGGCTACATGCACGCTGAGGACGGCTATTACCGCTTTTTTGCATACCTCAACCTCTTCCTCTTTTCGATGCTGATCCTGGTCCTGGCCGGCAATTTCCTGCTGATGTTCGTGGGCTGGGAAGGCGTCGGACTTTGTTCCTATCTGCTGATCGGATATTACTTCGAGCGGCGCAGCGCCGGGGACGCCGGCAAGAAGGCGTTCATCGTCAACCGCATCGGTGACGTGGGTTTTGTGCTGGGCGTCCTGCTGATTTTCCTGACCTTCGGCAATATCGAATTCACCCGGGTATTCCACGACATCGCTGCGGACACGCAGCGCTTCCCGGTCGAGGCCGGCGCAGGCATCCTGACAGCCATCGCGCTGCTTCTGTTCATTGGCGCCACCGGCAAGAGCGCCCAGATACCGCTTTATGTCTGGCTGCCGGACGCCATGGAAGGTCCTACCCCCGTGAGCGCGCTGATCCATGCCGCCACCATGGTCACGGCGGGCGTGTACATGGTGGTGCGCTGCAGCCCGATTTTCAGCCGAGCCCCTATCGCGATGGAGGTGGTGGCCGTCGTCGGGGTTATCACGGCCCTCTTTGCCGCTACCATCGGTCTGGCACAAACCGACATCAAGCGCCTGCTGGCCTACTCGACCGTCAGCCAGCTGGGGTACATGTTCGTCGCCGCGGGCGTGGGCGCGTTCTCGGCGGGCATTTTTCACCTGATGACGCATGCGTTCTTCAAGGCGCTCCTGTTCCTGGGCGCCGGCAGCGTTATCCATGCGATGAGCGGAGAACAGGACCTCTTGCGCATGGGCGGTCTCCGCCGCCACACGCCCATCACCTACCGCACGATGTTCATCGCCGCCCTGGCCATCAGCGGGATTCCCCCATTCGCCGGCTTTTTCAGCAAGGACGAGATCCTCTGGTCCGCGTGGTCGCGCGGCCACAGCATCATTTGGATTCTGGGACTGCTGACGGCGGGTTTGACCGCTTTCTACATGTTCCGGTTGATTTTCCTCACATTCCATGGCCACGAGCGCTTCCCCGAAGAAACCCGTCATCACCTGCACGAGTCGCCCCCGAGTATGACTTTGCCGCTTGTCATTCTGGCCATACTCTCGGTTGTCGGCGGGCTGGTCGGTCTGCCTCCCTGGCTGCACTTGGGAGCCAATCAGTTTGAGCATTATCTAGAACCCTCGCTCGAGCTCGCCCTGCTGCCGCAACATGGCGCGGTATCCCACTCCGTGGAGTTCACCTTTGCCGTCATTTCGGTGGTAGTAGCACTGATAGGTATTGCCCTGGCGCGCTGGATCTATCTCAAGCGCCCCGGCCTTTCGGACACTATCGCCGCCCGCATGGGCCGGCTGTATCGGCTGGTCTTCCGCAAGTATCTGGTCGACGAGGCTTATGATTTCCTGTTTGTGAATCCCACGGTTAAGGCTTCAACCGGCGTCCTGTGGCGCACCGTCGATATAGCCGTCATTGACGGTGCGGTCAACGGCACAGGTCATTCGATCCGGACGGCCGCCGGCATCCTCCGGCACATGCAGAGCGGCCTGATCCGCAGCTATGCGGCATGGATTCTCGCCGGCCTGCTGATCATGCTCCTTTATTTAACCTTTATGCGTGCGTGAGCGCGTGGAATGCCCGTGAACCACATCCTGAGTTGGATCACATACACTCCGGCGGCAGCCGGGCTGATATTGCTCTGCTTCCCGCGCGGGGCCGACAAAGCCATAAAAGCATTTGCTTTCGCGGCTTCCCTGGTCGGATTCCTGCTCTCTCTCCTGCTTATCCAGAGCTTCGACGGCGCACAGGCGGGGATGCAGTTCGAGGAGTCGGCGCCGTGGATCCGGGCGGCGTCCTACACGGTCCAGCACCACCTCGGCATCGACGGCATCAGCCTCTTTCTTGTATTGTTGACCGCGTTCATCACGCCCCTCGCCATTCTCTCCTCCTGGACTGCCATTAAAGACCGGCTGAAACCATACATGATCTGCATGCTGGTCCTGGAAACCGGCATGATCGGAGTTTTTTGCGCTCTCGATCTGGTGCTTTTCTACGTCTTCTGGGAAGTGATGCTCATCCCGATGTACTTTCTCATCGGCGTATGGGGAGGTGAGAACAGGGTCTACGCAGCCATCAAGTTCGTCCTCTTTACCATGGTGGGATCGCTGCTGATGCTCGTCGCAATCCTCTATCTGTTCTATGCGAACGGCGGCACGACTTTTGACCTTCCGGAGATTGCGGCGAACCTGGCCTCGGGGGCCCTGCGGCTGACACTGCAGCAGGAGATGTGGCTGTTTCTCGCCTTCCTCCTGGCCTTCGCCATCAAAGTGCCCGTGTTTCCGCTGCACACCTGGCTCCCGGACGCGCACGTGGAGGCGCCCACGGCCGGCTCGGTCATACTGGCCGGTGTCCTTCTCAAGATGGGCACTTACGGCCTGCTGCGATTCTGTCTGCCCTTGTTTCCCGTGGCATCAACGTTCGCCGCTCCATACCTCTGCGCGCTCGCGCTCGTCGGCATCGTTTATGGCGCGCTGGTCGCCATGGTCCAGCCCGATGTAAAGAAGCTGGTGGCTTACTCCTCGGTGAGCCACATGGGGCTGGTTGTGCTGGGCATCTTCGTTTTCACAACCCAGGGGCTGCAGGGCGCCACCCTCCAGATGCTGAATCACGGCCTGTCCACCGGAGCGCTGTTCCTTCTGGTGGGCATGATTTACGAGCGCCGCCATACCCGCCTGATTGCGGAATTCGGCGGCCTGGCGCACCGCAGTCCCGTGCTGGCGGCTGTTTTTCTGGTGGTCACACTCTCCTCGATCGGTTTGCCCGGCTTGAACGGCTTCGTGGGAGAAATCCTGGTGCTGGCCGGGGTGTTCGTCCAGAACCGGCTATATGCCGCGATCGCAGCCAGCGGAATGATACTGGGAGCGGTATACATGCTGTGGATGTACCAGCGCGTATTCCTCGGCAGGATCGAGAAGCCCGACAACATGCACATGAGCGATATCGGGCTGCGGGAGAAGGTCCTGATGGCCCCGATTCTCCTGATGATGCTCTGGATCGGAGTATACTCGCCCCCGTTCCTGCAGCGCATGAGCGCCAGCCTCGAACTCGTGAAAGAGCGTGTACTGAAGGCGCGCAGCCCCGCCGGGGGGTTCCGCGTCGAGCAAACAACCGACCCCTCTACGTTTGTTGGGAAAGATAATGACGGCCGCTGACTATTTGCCGGTTCTTCCGCAGATCATCCTGGTACTTGGAGGCATGGTCATCCTGCTGCTGGAGCCTTTTACGGCGCCGGCGCGCAAGAGCCGCCTGGGCCAGATCGCCGTCCTGACGACCTTTCTGGCTGCCTACAGCCTCAGCTTCGAATGGAACGGCCGGGCGCGCGACCTGTTCAGCGGCATGCTGGTGGTCGACAGTTTCAGCATCTTTTTCCAGTGGCTCTTCCTCGTAATCACCGGGATTTCAGCCCTGATTTCCATGCGCTTCAACGAACGCGAGTCGATCAGCCGCGGCGAATATCATGCTCTGCTGCTGTTCGCCTGCTCGGGCATGTGCCTGATGGCAGCCAGCGGCGACCTCATTTTGACTTTCCTGGGAATCGAGATTCTATCCATCTCGACATACATTCTGGCCGGTTTCAAGCGCTCCGACGCCCGGTGCGGCGAAGCCGCCCTGAAGTATTTCATCCTGGGCTCGTTCGCGACCGCTTTCCTCCTTTACGGCATTGCCCTGATATACGGCAGCTGCGGCAGCACGAATTATCGTTTCATCCAGATGGCTATATCCGTGCAGAGCGAGATACCGGCAACCCTTTGGATCGGTGTCGGGCTGCTGATCGTGGGTTTCGGCTTCAAGCTCGCCACGGTGCCATTCCACGCCTGGGCGCCCGATGTTTATGAAGGCGCACCGACGGCGGTCACGGCCTTCATGACCGTGGGCCCAAAGGCCGCAGGTTTCGCGGCGCTCCTGCGCATACTGTTACAGGCTTTCCCCGCGCTGGAGAGCGACTGGACATCGATCCTGTGGCTGATCTCGATCCTCACGATGACGGTCGGCAACGTAGTGGCCGTGCGCCAGACCAACATCAAACGCATGCTGGCTTATTCGGCCATTGCCCACGGCGGATATATCCTGGTGGGGCTGGTCGCCAACAGCCGGGCCGGCCTCGGCGCCGTCGCGTTCTATCTGGTCGCCTATACGCTGATGAACCTGGGCGCGCTGAGTATTGTCCTGTCCTTCAGCCGCAAGGGCGATGCGTGCGTTCACCTCGATGATTACGCGGGCCTGGGCCGTCTGGCTCCGCTCTCCGCCGCGGCGCTGTCGCTGTTCCTCATATCGCTGGCCGGCATTCCGCTTACCGGTGGCTTCATCGGAAAGTTCTATTTATTCGGTGCTGCGATCGCTGAAGGGTATGTCGGCCTGGCCATCATCGGCGTGCTCAACAGCGTGGTGTCTGTTTATTATTATTTCCGCGTCATGGTATACATGTACATGAGGGACCCGCGGGAAGGGCAGCCTCGCCCGGAGCCCCTCGTGCTGGTGGTTTCGGCGGTCGTTCTCATCGCAGCCCTGGGAATCCTCTGGCTCGGAGTATCCCCGGGCAGGATCCTGGACCTTGCGATGAATTCGGCACTTGCACTAAAATAACATCACGCCTGTCAGTTCGGAGAAATCAGCCTTATGGACGTCCGCAAGCGCATCGAAGAGGAGTTGCGCTCGATAGATAAAGAACTTAGGATCGACCTGCCCAAGGAGATTCTGCAGGCCCGCGAGCACGGCGATCTGAGGGAAAACGCCGAATACAAGGCCGCCAAGGAACGGCAGGCCTACCTCGAGGGCAAAAAGGCCCAACTTCAAGGGCGTCTGGCCACTCTGTCCCTGATCAACCTCGAAAGGATCCCGCGGGATAGAGTGGCCTACGGATCGAAGGTCGTACTTTTCGATTACGGCGCCGAACAGGAGATTGAGTATACCCTGGTTTCAGCGGAAGAGTCCGATATCGGCAAGGGTCTCCTGTCGGTGCAATCACCTATCGGGCGCAGCCTCCTGGGCAAGGCTGTCGGCGATGAGGTCCAGATTGCCACACCCTCGGGGGAAAAGGACTACGAGATCCGCAGTCTCTGGACTATTCACGATCTGGACCAATGACAGATTGCCCGAGCTTCGCCCGCCTTTTTTCCAATTCGCAAAAATCCGTACTACTAACGCGCAAATCCCTTCCCGCCGGGAAAGGATTTTTTCGCCGCCGAGACGCCGAGAACACTGAATGCACCGAGGAAACCAGGACGCGGATGAACGCCGACGAACGCGGATTCTGCTGGAGCCGCAAGGTCGGCGAGTGGATTGCACGAGCTTTTGCTGCCATCTTTGCCTGAGCCTCCCCGGGCAGCGGGGCACCCTTCGGGGGCAGCAAAAGCTCGTGCAATCCACCCGCGTTATTCCGTGTCCCAAATCTCTGTGATTCCTCTGCGGGCTCCGCGACTATGCGGTTTGCTTTTTCTTTGGTTGCGGCTATGCTGCTCCAGGAGATCCGTGGCCTTTTCGTGTCACGGAAGGCCTGCGATACAGGTTTGTCGCTATCGAAGGGAGAGGAATACCGGCGCTCGCCCTTCGGGGCGAACGCCGGTCTCCGGTAATGCGGGCATTCCTTAGAAGTACAGCAGCAGCATGATGACGACGAAGGTCAGGAGCGCCAGGAACTCGATGAATGCAAGCCCCAGGAAGATGAAGATACGGATAGTGTCCGTCGCTCCGGGGTTCCTCGAGACGCCTTCACAGGCGGCTGCCAGCGCCTTGCTCTGAGCATAGCCGCATCCGGCCGCTGCCAGCGCCATGCCGAATCCGGACGCCAGCGGCAGCCATTCGCTTTTTCCTCCTCCTGTCCCGGTCTCCCCTTGGGCGTAAACCGGCATGACCATTGTCAGGATGACGAAACCCAGCACAACCGCAAAGAGCATCTTTCTGCTCATGAAAAATCTCCTTTCAACAAATTAGCTCATCCAGGCGAGGATTTATCTCACAAACATTGTCAGGCGGCT
>Ga0299915_10002108_pt1 | contig 14532 bp, 9 predicted proteins | sample RVTome_13_FD_200263 | JGI IMG/M metagenome (GOLD analysis project Ga0299915, IMG submission 200263) | Soil microbial communities from uranium-contaminated site in the Upper Colorado River Basin, Wyoming, United States - RVT92D227 (version 2) ...
ATTAGACGGTCAACTTTTCTTCAGGCAACCTTCGCGGTCCTGGCTATTGCAGTTATGGGACCAGTGTGGCCTCGTCATGGTGGGATGAATTCCTGGCCGATCCTTGGGGGGGTCCCTCCCTTGGTCTCAAGCCCCAGCTTCGTTACCGTGGACAAAGAAGGGGATGGAACATATCGTTACCTGGTGAACGGCAATCCCCAATTGTTCATCGGGATGGGCTATAACCCCATATATCGGTATCTCTCCGATGATGAGAGAGCGGCGAACTATGACCGTGACTTTCGGATTCTGAGTGAGGCGGGGGTAAACCACATCATAGGGTGGGATGCAGACAAGGGGTATGAACAGGACAAATTTGATGAACTGACGTTGGATTATGCGCACAAATATGGCATAGGGGTGGTAATGCCTTTTAATCTACCGCCGGAGGGGGATTACACCGACGAAAGTTTCACCGAAAATCTCAAAGAAGAGATGGCGCAGAAGGTGGAGCGGTATAAGGATCACCCGGCGCTACGGATATGGGGGCCGGGAAATGAAGTGCTGGCTGAGATGCCGGAAGGGCCGATGTGGGGGGCCTTCTGTGGGTTTTATCTTGAGCTAGTCGATCTGATTCACGATTTAGACCCAAACCATCCTGTCATCTACCGTGAAGCCGAAGATATTTTTGTGCCAGCCATTGGCAAGTGGTTCCAAGATGACGCGAAAGAGCGTCCCTGGCTGCTATATGGGATGAACGTTTACACTATGGAGCTGGAGCGCATCTTAGACAACTGGCCGCCGGAAGGGATTGATTGTCCTCTTATCGTGACCGAATTTGGCGGCGAGTCCTGCTCCGATGGTAGTAGGGCATTCATATATCTGAGCATGTGGCGGATGATACGAGCACATCCAGAGTACGTTTTAGGGGGAGCACCGTACGCGTGGACCACGGCGGGGCCGGAGCCTACGGATGTAAAATGGGGCCTGATGGACGAGAACAGCCAGCCCGTCGATGATACCTTTGAGCAATTAGCTGAGGAGTGGCGTAAGGAGAGTGAAGAACAGCTTGCTCCACGCAATGGCAATAGAGCATTACCCCCGCAATAATGTCTTGTTACCCCGATATAATCGGGGTAACAATGCCGCTAGAAAGCCGCCCCATCAATGAGAAAGCAAAGATGGATGCCTGTCAATTTGTCTCCCCCTGAAGTCGGAATCTCAGGGGGTTTTTGTTTCAGTAGTCTCCGGTGGCTTAAGCCGACTTGCGGAAAGGCCAAGGAATTTGTATTATGAATGGTGCAGCCTTGGACAACTTAAGGAAGGCCCTCCAAATACTCTCTGCTAGCCGGCGATAAATCAGAGGAGCGAAGATGAAACTAATGCGAGTGTTTCGACGATCAATACTGCTACAGGCAACCTTCGCCATTGTCGTAGTGTTGTTCGTTGGTCTGGTATGGCCTCGTCATGGCAAGAAAAACGTCCAGTGGATAGTAGAGGGCGTTCCGCCATGGCAACCGTGTCCATGCTACGTCACAGTGGAGAAGGCGGGAGACGGGACATTCCGCTACCTAGTGAATGGCAGCCCTCAGCTTTTTATAGGGATGGGCTATAACCCGATATACCGGTATCTATCTGATGAGGAGAGAGCGGCGAACTATGATCGGGATTTTCGGATATTGTGTGAGGCGGGGGTAAATCACATCATCGGGTGGGATGCTGACAAGGGTTATGAACAGGATAAGTTTGATGAACTGACTTTAGACTATGCGCACAAGTACGGCCTAGGAGTTGTAATGCCCTTCTATCTTCCGCCCGATGGCGACTACATGGACGAGGCTTTCTGTGAAAGCTTATTGGAGGAGGCTGCCACCAAAGTAGCAAGGTTTAAGGACCACCCAGCCCTTCGGATGTGGGGGGTTGGGAATGAGGTGCTCATCGAGATGCCGTCAGAGGATATGCAGATAGCTTTCGGGCAATTCTATCCCCGCATAGCTGACCTTGTTCACAGCTTGGACCCTAATCACCCTGTCATTTACCGTGAAGCAGAGGAGGTCTTCTCTACTGGCGTGTGTGACGTAATGCGGCAGACCGTACTGGAGCGCTCGTGGTTCTTCTACGGTATGAACGCTTACACCATGAGGTTGGAGCAGATCCTGGACGCTTGGCCATCGCAAATGCCCGGCTGCCCTCTTTTCGTGACCGAATTCGGTGGTGAGCCCTCCTCCGACGGCGATAGGATGTTGGGTTATCTCAACATGTGGCGGATGATCCGCGCCCATCCGGAATATGTTTTGGGGGGAGCGCCCTATGCCTGGACGATAGCAGGGCCGGAGCCCACGGACATAATATGGGGGCTGATGGATGAGAACAGCCAGCCCGTGGACGATACCTTTGAGGAGTTAGCCGAGGATTGGCACAGAGAAAATGGGGGGCAGCGAAATTGCCCATAGCACCCGGGCGTTGGTCTTTCCGCGAAGTCAGTTTGTTATCAGCAATGCTAATGGGGCCGGTTGAATTTCACCCTTGCTCTGAAGGAGATCAGGAATAACATCTGTTCCCAGGAAAAAGGCTTGTGTCAAAGCCCAGAAGGAGCTGTCAACCGGCCAGTTATCGCTATTTACTAATCCCATAACCCGATCGATGGGTTCGGGACCATTGGTGCTCCAAACATAGGCAAAACCTCCCAACACCGAGTTGGAATGCTGTGTGATGGAACGCCACATCCGCAGGTAGCCCCTAGGTCGGTCTCCCTGACCTAGGCCGCAAGGGGCGAACTCCGATACTACCAGTGGTACATCCGGTCCCTTCTGCGTCCACTCATTGAGGACCTTCTCGAGGCGAAAGGTGAAGAAGTTAGCGCCGTAGACCAGCCAGGGGCGGGGGCGACCGTCGCTTTGAAGTACCCTCTTAATTGGCGCCAAGTACGCGTCCTCGGCACCGCGGTACATAACGGGGTGGTCCGGATCGATAGCATGCACGGCATCCGCCAGCCTCAAATAGAACTGGGCGAACGCCCTGCTGCGAGGAGCATCCGGTTTCTCGCCCATGCCGTGGATAACCTCATTCCCAATGCCCCACATGCGCAAGGCAGGGTGATCTTTGAATCGTTGTACCCATTCCTTTACGCTTGTCTCTAGCTGCTGCTCATATTCGGGATTTCCGTATTCGCCATTGGGAGGCAGATGATAAGGTATGATCACCCCCAGGCCGTCCTCATATGCCTTATTCAGGGTCAGTTCATCGAATTCCTGCTCGCTCCAACCCAGGATGGTGTTGACGCCCATGGAACGCATGAGGGTGAAGTCCTGACTGTAGCGGGCAGCCCTCTCTTCTGAAGGGAGTTGGGAGTACCTCGCGTTATACCCCACTCCTTGGATCACCTCGGTCTGACCGTTCACCATATAGGTGTAATTGTAGGCTGAGCCCGCAATGACTACCTTGCTTGGGGCGGCTTTAGATGGCTGCGGCAATGAGGTCGGAGGTGGCTCTAGGGGGGGCAAGAATACCTCACCCTCTGATGGGGCTGTATCAACTGCTGACGCCCCGATGTAATCGGGGTAGTTAGCCAAAGCTGGGGAGGAGATCTGCAGGAGAACAGTCCCGGCCAGAATCAGCGCGACTGCCAAAATGGGGTAGCCGACCGTTCTCTTCAAAAGATGCTGATATTGTTGAACTAGACAGGCTGCCCCTCTGCGGGATCTGAAGGCCCACTTCCACGGGGAGTAGCGCAGAACCCCTACAAATAACAGGGGGGCATAGACTGTGATAACCAGGCTGATGGGTAGGCAAGAGGCTACCAACCTGAGGAGAGGCCCCTCCGCCAGACGGTGGTATGCGCTAGCATCCATAGGTAGTAGTTTGGTAAAAACATGAGCTACTCCCATGATCTCCAGGTCCTGAGCTGAAAAGCGAAGGCTGAGTAACCCCACCGCCCCTTTTATTTGAAGAATAATGCCGATAAGGCATAAGACGAATAGGCTGGGCCTATGGACGGCTTTGTCTCGCAGCAAGCCGAAGACCAACAAGGCCAGGCCGGACGCCATAAGTAATACTTCGCCCCCGGCTTCTGCTAATGTCAACGCCAGGAGCGAGGCACCGTCGTTGATCAGTCCGGTAGCTAGCGCCCCGCTTGTCACCTGAGCCGAGGGAGCAAAGAGCCCTGCAAAGAACTTATGCAGGATATCGCCCATCGGGCCAGCTATGGCGATGCCTTGCACCTCAATGTTGCCCAGGGTCTTGTCCATTACCGATGCATACACAGGGTCGAAGTGTACCACTGTTGCCAAGTGGCTGAATAGGCCCCAATGACCTATGGCCTGTAGAAGGCCGGCGATAGCCAACGTAGTGGCCTGATGGATTAGAGAGATAACTGGTGTCAAGAGAAGGCAGAGCATGCCTATTGCGGCTGTAGAGGGAAATAGCTTGGTTATCCTCCTGGCCCGTTCAAGCGAGGATTGTACGAAGTTATATATCCGAATGTTGGTATCTTTTATCATGCAGTTGTGTTTTTCTATCAACTGTTATCGCAGTGTGTGTTTATTAGTTTACGCTATCTGTGCTATTTAGTCTAGTGGTGTGCAGGGTATAGGTTCTGAAAAGTATGGCAACTTCCCAAAGTGTGTAAGTTGAGAGTAGATTGATTATTATAATTGTATTGACCGGCGTTTGTTCATATGAACGAGCACAAACACTTTACAAAGAAGCGATTTTTGCCTAAAATGAATAAGGTTTCGCGGGAGTAACTCAGTTGGTAGAGTTCCTGCCTTCCAAGCAGGTTGTCGCGGGTTCGAGTCCCGTCTCCCGCTCCACAAACCTAAACAGACACCATAACTGGACATTCTGGCCTCCGCGACGCTTGACACAGCGTTGATTCGGCGTATTCTGCTCACCCACGACATACTCGTAGTCGACCCTAGGTTCATAACGAGTATTTAGCTTGCCATACCAATTAACCTGTGAAGTCATTCCTTTAGGGTCGTCAACCGGGCGGTCTCCCATCTTAATGAACACAACAAGCTTTCTCTTCTGTATATATGGTTCTGCAAAGGTTGTGCTCCTCCTATAGTCCACATACGTTTTTCCAGGAATCTCTCGAACATCGTCTCCTAATGCCAGAATCATATCTCCCAGCTTCCAAAATGTATCCTTGATTTCAGGCAATGCTGGCTCGAGGAGGCGTCACAGAGTATGCACCCCTTCGGTTTTTCACCCTTGATATATTGGATACGCCATGGCGCCCAGATAAATTTCATAGATATTCTCCTCAATAATCGCTGTGCTATTTTAAGCGGCAAACCGGATAAACGTCAAACACTTGTCTTTAGACCTGACGGCATGCTATAATGCTTCCCGTATGACTAAGAAAAAGAAGACAGCCACCGCGGTTGATAAACCCGTTACGGACCTCCAGACCTTCATCCAGAACATCAATAAGAAAGATAAACGTAACGGGCTGAAAATCACCTTTGGGTTTACCAAGCGTAAGAAAAAGTAGCCCACCGGAACTCGTTCACCGTCTCCGCCGCCGCTTTTTGGTGTCAAACGGCTCTTCCGCGGAAAAATCCGGCCGGTAGTTCTCGGTCGATTCCATCCCCTGCACCCAGCCGTTTTCTATACCCAGCTTCTCCACCAACGCAGTTACTGCGGCATATTCTTCAGGTGTTATTTTACGCGCCAGCTCGGGATACCTATGCCGGGCGGCTTTGTGCGCCGGGTAGTACTGGGACATGATGCTGACGGACACCTCCGGTGAAACTTCCCTGGCCAGCCAGCCCAGAGAGTCCTCGCTACCGGCAACCCCGTTGGGGAATATCAGGTGGCGAATAATCAGCCCCTTTTGCGCGATGCCCACATTATCCACTTCCAGCTTGCCGACCTGCCGGTACATCTCCTTGATAGCGGTGCGTGAAGCCTCGACATAGCCGCGGGCATGAGAGTATTTCTGCCCGTATTCGTTCGAGGCGTAACGCAGGTCGGCCAGATAAATGCTGATAATCCCGTCCAGTTCGCGGAGGGTTTTCAGTGAATCGTAGCTGCTGGTATTGTAGACCAGGGGCAAGCGGAGTCCCCCCGGGATCGCTTCCATCACCGCGCGCACAATCTGCGGCACGAAGTGGGAAGGTGTCACCAGGTTGATATTGTGGCACCCGAGCTCGTTCTGGAGATAGATCATGCGCTCCGCCAGGACACGGGTTTCGATTTTGTTGCCGTGCTGCGCCTTTGGGTCCTGGCTTATCTGGTAGTTCTGGCAGTAGACGCAGCGCATATTGCAGTTGGCGAAAAAGATAGTGCCGGAACCGCGCGTACTGGAGATTGCCGGCTCCTCACCGCGGTGGGCGCAAAAGGATGAGACTATCGGTAAGGCACCCGAGGTGCAGAAGCCGTACTTGCCCTTCAGCCGGTTAGCGCCGCATTCCCTGGGACAGATATCGCACTCGGCCAGCCGCGCTTCGAGCGCCCGGGCGCGTTTCTCCAGTTCACCCGAACGATATAGAGCTAGATATCCCGGTTCTATACTCATGGTGTCTTCCGCTTTACCTCCAGAACCAGTCTGGAAATCCCTACAACTTCCACTTCCTCACCGACGCCAATATTGCTTTCAGGAGACCTGGCTTTCCAGTATTCGTCCTTTATTTTTATCACACCCTGTGGCAGCAATGTTGGGTTACCATACCCCTCATCCCTATCATCCCTTCAGCGCCGGTCATCTTCCGGCGGCGTATAGCCGGTACCACCGCTTTGTGCATGATGATAAAGAATATTACCATTACCTGGACGATTATCCTGGTAATCGTCCAGGCTATTTTAACATGGAAAGATCTTAAAGCCAGAAAGAGGAGCACCAGTAAAGCTATATCATTTAAGTACCTCCTGAAATCCAACGACGCTTTTGTGCCGTGCTCCGGCGCGCCGCGAAGCAGACCTCAAGGCAAGCAGGCGGTTAGATGAAGAAGGTAGGAGAAGTATCGCCTCTTTCCAAGTGCCAAGTTCGCCAGCGGCCCAAGTGGCCTGGCGTTACTCGCTACCGGTTTCTGGCTATTGCGCAAGTATGAGTTACGAGCACGCATATGGAAATTGAGGGGAGGTAAATACTTCCCCTCAGTGTTTTGTATCAACACTGACTCTTTCCACCGGGCGCGGACTTGCATCGCGTAGTCAGGCAAAAGTGAACAATTGGTGAGGAAACAGGAAGAATCGTCGAGGATGAGTGAGGCACGGTGAGGATAGTGAGGATTGACAACGTCCTCTATTGCTGATAATGTCTGTCCAGGCAAAAAGTGCAACATTTTTCACACCATAACTGGACAACTTTCGCTCGAGCCCATTAGGTTCAACAAACGTTTTGCCACACCGCTTAGGGCCAGATACCTTCCAAGCAGGTTGTCGCGGGTTCGAATCCCGTCTCCCGCTCCAGAGCGTGTAATTAGGCACGAAAAAGCTCCCAGGCGCCGTCGTCGAGCCCAGACGGGCAAGAACGGAGCCTTTGTCTTCCCTTAGATAACTATCTTGGCCCCCCATCGGGCTCTGGACTGGAGAACACGGGCAGAGTATCTTATACAGTGCCACCCAGAGATGGCCCCTGAATGCTTACTGTCTCATATGTACTGATCGAGTACATGAAGTTGCCAAAGGGCTAAAGGACCTGTATTATGATGTATACAGCCCAGTGGCGCACTTGCTGCAACCAAGACGACTCTAGCCGACTTTCAGCACTCCCTTCATCAGCCAGCAACCAAAACCGGAAGAGCGAAAGTGAAGCTAAAGCAACTGTTTCGACGTTCGACTATACTTCAGGTCACCTTTGCTGTTGTTGTCCTAGCTTTTGTGGCGTTGTTCTGGCCTCGTCAAGGCAAGAGGAATGTCCAGTGGATAGTAGAGGGCATCCCTCCTTGGCAACCGTGCCCGGGCTACGTCACAATAGAGAAGGCAAATGACGGCTCATTCCGTTACTTAGTGAACGGCAGTCCCCAATTGTTCATAGGGGTGGGCTACAACCCGATATACCGCTACCTTACAGATGAGGAGAGGGCGGCGAACTACGATCGCGATTTCGGGATACTATGTGAGGCGGGGGCAAACCACATCATAGGCTGGGATGCGGACAAAGGGTATGAGCAGGACAAATTTGATGAGCTCACGTTGGATTATGCTCACAAATATGGCATAGGGGTAGTCATGCCCTTCTATCTGCCCCCTGATGGTGACTACACCGACGAGGCGTTCTGCGAGGGCCTGTTGCAGGAGGCGACACAAAAGGTGGAGCGGTTTAAGGATCACCCTGCGTTGCGCATGTGGGGGGTTGGGAATGAGGTGCTCATGGAGATGCCGTCAGAGGACATGCAGGTCGCCTTCGGGCAATTCTATACCCGCATAGCCGACCTTGTTCATAGTTTGGACCCTAATCACCCAGTGATTTACCGTGAAGCCGTGGGGTTCTTCCCGGCGGGTGTTTTCGACATAATGGGACAGGCCGTCCAGGAACATCCTTGGTTTCTCTACGGTATGAACGTTTACCTCCCTGCGCTGGAGCACATCCTGGACGCGTGGGCGTCACAAATGCCCGCCTGTCCGCTTCTCGTGACGGAATTTGGCGCGGGACCTTCAGCCGATGGTGATAGAGCGTTGGGGTATCTCGCCATGTGGCGGATGATTCGCGCTCATCCGGAGTATGTCCTGGGGGGAGCTCCTTACGCCTGGACGACAGCGGGGCCGGAGCCTACGGACATAATATGGGGTCTGATGGACGAGAACAGCCAGCCGGTGGATGACACCTTCGAGCAGTTAGCCGAGGAGTGGCGGAAGGAGAATGGAGGCCAGCGCAGTTGTCCGTAGATACCCCGCCGTACTGCCCCTCGGCGATTTCAATTTGTTATCAGTATCGCCAATGGGGCCACTTGACTCTGAAGGAGGGCTGAGATGGCATTGGTTTCCAAGCAAAAGGCTTGCCCCAATGCCTGAAGAGAGCCATCCGCCGGCCGATCATCATCGTTAACTAGCCCGAAAACCCTATCAACGGGCTCGGGGCCATTGGTACTCCAGACATAGGCAAAACCCCCGAGCACGGAGTCGGGATGCTCTGCGATGTACAGCCACATCCGCAAGTAGCCATCGGGCCGGTCCTGTGGACTCAAGCCGGAAGGAGCGAACTCAGACACCACAAGGGGTACGTCCATGCCCATCTGCGGCCAATCGTCCAGGGTCTGCGCCATCAAAGTGGTGAAAAAGTTGCCACCGTAGACAATCCAAGGACGGTATCGACTGTCCCTTTGGAATGCTTCGCAGATCGGGCCCCTGTTCCGAATCTCAGCATCCCGGTAGATCACGGGATGATCGGGATCTATAGCGTGGATGGCATCGGCAAGCCTTACATAGAACTTGGCGAACGCCCTAGCCTTGGGAGATTCTGGGCCAATGCCATGGATCACCTCGTTTCCGATGCCCCACATACGCAACGCAGGGTGATCCTTGAACCGCTGTACCCATTCCTTGACATCCTCCTCCAGGTTTTTCTCGTACTTGGGATTGCCATATTCGCCATTAGGGGGCAGATGGTAAGGCATCACTACCCCCAGACCGTTCTCATGAGCCTTCCCTAAGGTCAGTTCGTCGAATTCCTTTTGATCCCACCCTAAGATTGTGTTTATGCCCACCGCTCGCATCTGCGCAAAGTCGCGATCGATGCGAACAGCCCTATCTTCAGGAGTAAGGGCCGAGTACATCACGTTGTACCCAACGCCTTGGATCCTCTCCGGCTTACCATTTACTCTGTAAAGGTACTTATAGTCGGCACCTGAGATAACCACCCTGCTTGGTCCCGCCAAGGAAGGCTGTTGCAGCCCCTCCTGCGAGGGAGGGGCTTCCTCCGGCTCAGCGGGGAACGACTCCACCGGTGACGGGGCAGCCGCTCGTTCCGGCTCAGCGGGGAACGACTCCACCGGTGACAGGGCTGCTGCTCCTTCCAGCTCAATTGGGTGCTCATAGCTGCCTAAAACGGGAGCAAATCTTTGTACGAGAATAGCCCCCACCAAGATAGTTACAACAACCAACACTGGATGGCCAAACCTTTTCTCGAAGAGGCGGAGGTGGTGTGGTAACGTGAGAGTTGTTGCGTTGGCCAACATAGGGGCATTTCTCCACGGCCGGTACCGAAGAATACCTGCAACGAAGAGGGGGCCATAGATGGCTAGGACAGAGCTTAGCGGTAGCAGGGATGCCGCTAAGCGGAGCAAGGGTCCGTCTGCTAGACGACGGTATGCGCTAGCTTCCATGGGGAGAAGTTTTGTGAAGAAGTGGGCTACGCCCATGATCTCCAGGTCCTGTGCCGAAAAACGCAGACTCAACAGGCCTATCACTCCCTTGACCTGGAGGATCACACCGAGGAAACATAGAGTCAATAGGACGGACCTAGGGACAGTCTTGTTGCCTAGCAGGCCCACCACTAGCAGCGCTATCCCCAAGGCGATAAAGAATACCTCGCCACCTGCTTCGGCTAGCGTCAACGCCAGGAGGGAGGCACCACCGCTCACCAACGGGGTAACCAAGGCTCCCCCCGTCGCCTGTTCTGGTGAGGCGAAAAATCCAGAGGCGAGATTATGCAAGGCGTTGGCTAGCGGACCGGCTACGGCGATGCCCTGGACCTCGATGTTACCCAGCGTTTCATCCATAACCGAAGCATATACAGGGTCGAAAGAAGTCGCAACTGCCAAGTGACTGAAGAGCCCCCAATGGCCTATGGCCTGGAGAAAGCCAGCGATGGCCAGGGTGGCGATTTGATGGATTAGCGTGATAATCGGTGTTAAGAGAAGGCAGAGTGCACCGATAACTACAGGGGAGCTGCATAGCCCAGACGCACCCCTGGCCCGTTCAAGCGAAGATTGTATGAAGTTGTGTAGCCGAAAGTTGGCCTCTTTTATCATTCAGGTGTCTGTTTATCAACTATTATCTCAGTGTGTTGTTAGTTTAAGCTATCTGTGCCATTAAGTCTAGTGGTATGTAGGACATGCATTCTGAAAAGTATGGCGACTTTCTGAAAGCGTGCGGGCTCATAGTTCATTGCCTATTACGATTATATCGACGACGATTGTCTAGTGTTGTGTGACCCTACTTCGGTCGTGCGACGCTAGCTGGGACGAAACCAACGACACTTTACAAAGGAGCGATTTTTGCCTAAAATGAATACAGTTTCGCGGGAGTAACTCAGTTGGTAGAGTTCCTGCCTTCCAAGCAGGCTGTCGCGGGTTCGGATCCCGTCTCCCGCTCACCTTGGGTACGCCGACACGCCTTCCGAGTCGAACCAGCATCACCCGCACCGAGTTCTGGCTCAAGAGGCGGGACAATAACGGGGCGGTCGGTGTCGTTGAGAGCAGACCTGGAGAACAGTCGTTGCATGTGCCTGCAAAACGGTGATACAATCAGGACAGTGGATAGGCTGATAACCGACTTCCGATTTGAGCTAGTAGAGGACCATCACTCCCACGGTAGCGGACGCTATGGGGTTCGGGTAATGCTTCCGGGTGATATAAGCGCTGCGTTCCCATATCTCAACACTATGCTTGAAGATACCTGGTATGATCATGAGAATCGGATCTTGATCGGAACTGGAAACAACCGGCGATACGCCTTTCGTCCCCACGAGATCCGGGTTGCCGTGATTGCTGACCCGTCCAAAGTATCCTATGTAGTAGGCGAGGTAGTGGACCTAGTCAATCGCGTCTGGGAAGAACGTGACCAAATCACGCCCAGTTTCGGCAGAAGTAAGCTTCCAGCGGTGTACGACATCTTCAAACTCCTGCCTCGGACCAACTGCAAGCAGTGCGGCTACCCCTCCTGCCTTGCCTTAGCCGCTGACCTGCGTAGCGATCCAGAACTACTGGAGCAATGCCCTTCGCTGTCACAAGTGGAGTGGACAGCCAATAGGGAACAGATTACAGCCCTTTTCTCGCCCGATTAAGTGGTGAGATAAATGAACCACTATCCAAATAACCGAAGAAGTTAGCACTTGAGCGGTCCCATTCTCTCGAGAATTAGGCAACACACAGGCAATGCAACAAACTTGCAGAGACCCTAGATCCAGGGTGGCCCCTTAATGTCGGTATTCTCGAAATAGTCGTCATCAAGTTGCCGTTTGGCCACGCCTGACTCCACCGCAGCTCTGGCTACATTATGGGCTACGGCTAAGTGCGCTTTGGGGTCAAGGGGATTGGGGGCAATCTCATCCTCGCTCGTAGCCTCCACAATGCCCCGGGCAGCGGCTTCATACATCTCGAAGTTGATCCTGGTGGCCTTGGCATCCAATGTGCCTCGCCATAAACCAGGAAAACCGAGCAGGTTGTTGACCGTCCTCCCATCAGCAGCCAAAGCGGCGCCCGCAGCTAAAGCTGCTGATGGGGTGATCTCTGGCTGCGGGTTCGATAGAGCGAAGATGATCTGTCCCTTCCTTACCATGCTTGGCTCTATAAGACCCGGCACCGTAGAGGTGGCGATGACGATGTCAGCCCTGTGCATGATCTCATCGAGGCTGGAGGGAATGCCCCCGTGCTCGGCATGTCGTCTCTTGCTGGCCTCAGTCCTCGCCGTGCCCAGGGTGGGCGTGCCCGTGTATTGTAGGATGAAGCTCCCGATGGTAAGACCCGCGGCGCCCAAGCCGATTAGTCCGATCTTCGCCTCCTGAAGCGCCACCTTGCACAGCTTGCAAGCGTTGACCAAAGCCGCCAGCACCACCACAGCGGTCCCTTGCTGGTCATCGTGCATGATGGGAATGCTCAACTCCTTTTCCAGCCTTTCCTGAATAGAGAAGCACCGTGGAGACGAGATGTCCTCCATTTGAATGCCCCCAAAGGTAGAAGCGATATTCTTCACTGTTTCCACTATCTCGTCGGGGTCCGTTGTGCCTAATAGGATGGGTATGCCACTGACTCCCGCTAGCTGCTGCAGTAAAGCAGCCTTTCCTTCCATTACTGGCATGCCCGCCACAGGGCCAATGTCGCCCAACCCAAGGATCGCCGTACCATCGGTAACGATGGCCACAGAATAGGGGATGCTGGTGTAGACATCCTTCAGAGAGGGCTCCTCCTTGATCATCCTACACACCTCAGCCACCCCCGGGGTGTACACCCTCCTGAGATCGCCCACGGACTCTATGGACGCAGTATTGACCATTTTGATCTTGCCGTTCTTGTGCATGTCGAGGACATCATCTCTGACCTCAAGGACAGTAATCTCAGTGAGGTTTGATATCTCGTCCACAAGCTGTGCCAGGTGCTCTCTGCTCTTGACGAATATCTCTAGGTCGCGGACTGCGTAGTGGTGCCACACGTGGACCGTGGTGATGTTTCCGATGTTCGCACCGACTTTGCCGATGGTTGTGGTCAGCTTTCCGAGGTTCCCCGGGGCATTGGTAATCTTACAGCGTAAAGTCCTAACAATATCGTACTGCGCGGTTTCCATTCCACATTCCCTCTATCTAGAGGTCATCGGAGTCACCAGGCATAGGAGAACACCGATACTGTGACGTCAGAACCAACCGCTTCGAGGCCAAAAGTAATTCGGATATTCGATCTCCACCGTGGCAAGTGGTATGTTTCTCCGCTACACCACCAACTACTAATAGGAAAGCCGGTAACTCTGCCTCTATTCGGATTATATCAATCAGGGCCGTTTCCTGTCAAGCTTGAAGGGAGTTTTGACTTTCTTGCAGGTTGCATTCTGCACCGTTAACGTCGCATCAACCCGCTTGCTGCTGACATTTTGGGACTAGGACGACGGTTTGCTGATGATGCCTGGTTTGCTTACTACTCCTGCCTTACCCTCGCCGCCAAAGTGCGGAAGCGAGCAGAGCCGCGACTTCTTGCGTAGCCATTCGTGTACCAGGAACATCGCCATCTACATCGATATGATGCATTCTGGCCCCCAGCTTCGTCGGACAACGGGAGCCACTTAATTTCGTGTCAAGTCTTGACCCAGCCCTGGGCACGTTCCACGGCGCGTTTTCAACTGCGGTAGAGGGTCTCTCTCTCATCGGTGGACATTTTGGGCTCGTAGGTGGCAGAGCTTTTCCAGTGCTGCCCCACTTCTGCGGTATCTCGCCTCTACCCGGGCGGGCTTGGCCGTGCCCCGTGCGCTTCCGCCAGCTAGCCGGTTACGTCTCGCTCATGAAACAGATAGAAGGCTACTGTGAGAAATACAATGATGTAGCATGTCAGCACCACGAATGCCTGGGACACAGAAGGTAGCTGGGTTACAGTGGGGCCGAAGGGGCCTCCGAATTGTCCAGGAAGATTGTTCAGAGCATTGATGGCATCGACATTAGCCGTGAGCAGGTAATCCGATATATTAGCAACCCAACCGCCGGCTAGACGCATTAGGCCGGTAATAATCGGCTCCAGGAATAATATGCCGATACCGATAGCAATACCTGGCATCGCCGAGCGTCCGGCCACAGCGGCAAGAAACCCGAGTAGAGTGAAAGGCATAATAATGTAGAACGTACGCCAGAACTGAAGAAACTGATCCCACATGTATGTGCGCGTTGCAAAATTGAAGTCAAACGCA
>Ga0299915_10002109_pt1 | contig 14528 bp, 13 predicted proteins | sample RVTome_13_FD_200263 | JGI IMG/M metagenome (GOLD analysis project Ga0299915, IMG submission 200263) | Soil microbial communities from uranium-contaminated site in the Upper Colorado River Basin, Wyoming, United States - RVT92D227 (version 2) ...
CAAATTTTCTTTTATGTAAGGAGGCCGAGTCTCGATAAGATATTCAGGGGACAGAAGGCGAAGGCACAAAGAGATATATGGATCGGTGCGGCACACATGAGTCATGGATATACCCTGAAAGAGATTGCGGATTATTTGGGAATTCACTATACTACCGTCAGCAAGGTGATAGCGAAGGCAGCGGTAAGCAAAAATTTTAAGACCTGCCCCTGAGTCTTTCAGGAATTTATAAATTTATGGACGTCCCTCTCGCCTTTTGCAGGGAGATCAAGCACTATAAACGAAGGAAGCGATGGCTGGGTTAGGACCTCCCAAAAACCAATTAGTTCAGAGAAAAAACTCACGACAAAGTCGTAAGGTAGTCAATACGGGAACATTCGGCTATGTGTTACTGATCCGTTTGACCAAAGGGGTTTCCTTTGCATTGGTTAGGGTCTAATTAGTGATTCTTTTAGATGGCTTTGGAGTTTGATGAAGATATTGAATGAAAAACAGCTTACAGTAATTTCAGGCAAAACAGTCAGGAGGGTTTTTTATGAATAGAGAGAAAGCGATACCTGTACCTGAATGGAAATCTTCAATAACTGATGTTGGTTTTCACAAAATAAACATTCGCGGTTATCCCCTCGAAGATATTATTCGGAAACTTTCTTTTGCAGAAGTTGTCTACTTGACTATCCGGGGGGAGTTGCCCACAAAAGAGCAGGCAAGGGTGATGGATGCTGTACTCTGTGCGATTGTTGATCATGGATTGTTTGCCCCAACTAGTTTAGCAGCGAGGGTTATTGCATCTGCTAGCCCCACGAGTATTATGCCTGGTGTCGCAGGAGCGTTACTTACTATTGGCTCTGTTACGGTTTCTCCACAGGATACGGCCGAAGTAATCCAGGAGGCTCTGGACAAGGTGAAAGAAGAAGGACTCGGCAAAGAAGAGGCCGCCCAAAAAATTGTGGAAAAGTATAAGGCGCAGAAAAAGAGATTTCCAGGTCTTGGGCATCCCTTACATCCCACAGGTGATCCTAGGGCCATCGCACTCAAAGAAGTTTCTGTGCAAAACGGGATATGGGGTGAAAAGGGGGGGATCTATGAGGAAATGGCAAGGGCATTTGTTAAAATAACTGGCAAATCCTTACCCATAAACATAGATGGAATGATGGGGTGTGTCCTGAGTGAATTGGGTTTTGTACCCAAAGAGATGGCGGGAATCGCAGCATTATCCTTCATGCCCGGTATAATAGCCCATGCGGTTGAAGAAAGCGAAACGATTAAATTAAGGGTAGCTGAGTGTAAATATACGGGAGTTCCGGAGAGAAAACTATCTGATGAAAAGAAAAAGCGAAATTTAAAGTAAAGAAAGATTATTGCTTTGGAGGTAAGTATGAGATATTTTGACGATTTTCAGATTGGTGAAAAATTAGTTACCAAGGGTAGGACGATTACGGAGGCTGACATTGTGTTTTTTTCAGGCTTTAGTGGCGATTGGCATCAACTTCATACAAATATTGAATTCGCAAAAAAGGGTCCATTTGGGGAGCGCATTGCCCATGGATTCTTAGTTCTTTCCGCATCTTCTGGATTGATGCCCCTTGAGGAAATGGCAATAATGGCCTTTTACGGAATGGATAGGGTGCGGTTCTTGGAGCCGGTAAGAATAGGGGATACCATTAACGTAGAGATGCAGGTTGCTGAGAAAAAAGAAAAGAATGAAAAGAGCGGGGTTGTTTCTTTTAAGAATTCTATAAAGAACCAGAGGGAATCGGATGTGGCTATTTTCACAATGAGAATACTCATTGCTAAGAAATAAGGACTGTCAAAAATGACGGCATTAAAATTTCTCTTTACTCCCATAAAGATTGGGAATATGGATGTAAAAAACCGATTGGTCATGCCCCCAATGGGTATCAACTTTGGTGTTGATGAAGAAGGAAATGTCACGGACCAGCTCTGGGAATATTTTTTGGTTAGGGCAAAAGGCGGGACAGGAATGATAATAGTAGGGGGAGGAGCTGTTCATCCAACAGGCTTAGATCTTCCCAAACTACCGCGTCTTTGGGATGATAAATTTATTCCCGCTCTGAAGAAGATGACTGATGTGGTTCACCAATACAATGTAAAATTCGGGATGCAGCTTTTACATGGTGGTAGGCAGGCCTATCTCGGTAGAAAAGTTGCTCCCTCCCCTATTCCAGCACTAGGGGTAGTCACGGGTATGCCTAAGGAACTTACGATACCCGAGATAAAAGAGATGGTTGATGCCTTCGGAGACTCATCTCGAAGATGTAAGGAAGCTGGCTTCGATTTTGTGGAAATACATGCCTCCCATGGCTACCTTATTACTGAGTTTTTAGCCCCGAATTCCAATAAACGCCAAGATGAATACGGTGGTTCTTTTGAAAACAGAATCCGTTTTCTCCTAGAGGTCCTTCATAACATTAAGGAGAAAACTGATTCAGATTTTCCAGTCGGAGTCAGGATTAATGGGGAGGATTATGTTAAGGACGGCTGGACAATAGAAGACACGAAAAGAATTGCCCCAATACTTGAGAAGGAAAGAGCCGATTATCTGCACATTTCTGCAGGCATATATGGTTCCTTCCCTATAACTATACCCTCCATGTATTCGCAGCAATGCTGCTTCGTCCATCTTGCCGAAGAGGTGAAGAAGAAGGTATCCATTCCTGTTATCGCTGTAGGAAGGATTAAGAATCCAGAATTTGCAGATCGGATCATTAAAGAAGGCAAAGCAGACATGGTCTCGATGGGTCGGGCACATTTAGCAGATCCGGAGATTGCCAGTAAGTCTCAAGCCGGGATGATTGCTGCCATAAGGCCATGTATTGGCTGCTGTTTGGGTTGCGTTAACAATTGCTTTTTACTAGAGGCTGCTACCTGTGTCATGAACCCAGAGGTGAACAGGGAATACATGTTTAAAGGCCCCCAAAAGGCAGCAACTCCTAAAAAGATATTGGTTGCCGGAGCAGGTCCTGCAGGTTTGGCCGTGTCAAGAATGGCGGCGATCCGAGGGCATAAAGTCATAATCTGTGAGGAAAAGGGATATATTGGAGGCATGATAAAATTGGCAGCTGTTCCTCCTGGACGTTCTGAACTTCTGGATCTTGTTGAATACTATCAGAGGGAGTTAGATAAGCTACATGTTGAAATCAGGTTGAATGTGAATCTGGACAAAGAACTTATAATTTCAATTGATCCAGATGCCGTTGTCCTGGCAACCGGAAGTATTCCTAAAATACCACGGATTGAAGGGCTCCTTGATAGTGAGATGGATATACATTCTGTGTTAGATGTTCTTGAAGGAAATATAACCGTGGGTGACCAGGTCCTTGTTCTTGGAGGGAATCAAGCCGGACTTGAAATAGCTGATTTTCTTGTTGAAAAGGGTAAAGAAGTTATGGTCCTGCATCGAGACGAGCATTTTGCGATAGAGATGGCTCGAAATGACAGAACCTACCTCAGGGAAAGGCTGAAGAAATCTAACGTTCAGCTCTATAAAAGTGTGACCATCAAACAATTTCTCCCTACTGGTATCATTTTTTGTGTTAAAGATAACGAAATAAGATTGGAAGGTTTTAGAGATATAGTTATCTCTGAGGGTATGGCATCTATTAGAAATGCTGCGAACTTATTCAGAGATATGGACATAAGTGTCCATATTATCGGAGATGCCAAAAATCCTCGGAGCCTTCTATATTCTCAAACCGAGGCGGATGAGCTTGGGCGTTCTATTTGAGGTGTACTTGCCAGTCTAGGCTTCATGTGACAATGCCTGACAAGTCGAATAGTGGTTAGGAAAGTTAAAGCTCACCGTGCTTAACGGCAAGGGATCTGAATATTATATTTGAAGTTGAAATCCATAATCTTCTTCCAAATGCGCTGATCGGTGATAAAGTTCTTTTGCCAACTTTTTTCCCGTCACAGTCTGGAATATTTTTCCAATGATTTGTTCTGCTTTCTCCCGATCCTTGAAGAATCCCTTCTCTTCCATATTGGCCAACCCATTTGCCTCGTAGAGAATTTGAAAATGGAGTGTCTCCTTTTCCCTGGGGTGATGGTGGTGTCCAATAATATCACAGATCTCATCGACGATTTCCCTCTGAACATTTAACTTCTTTAAAATTTCCCTGGCAATGGCTGGACCTTCTCTCTCCTGATCCTCCAAGGAAGCACTCCCGTATTTCTCCTCCGCCTCCTTCATCCCAATAGGATGAAGATAAGCAGCTCCAAGAACGATGAGGGGATGACCCCCCTCTATCTTTAGAATCTCCTCCGCATATTTGGTTACTTTAAGGGCATGGTCCACACTTTTCACATCGTGGGAAAAGTATTTTTTCACCTCCTGGAAAATTCTCTCCCTCAATCGATTATTCAGTTCTTCCTTTTGTTTCACTCTCATCTCTTCGGGTAATCCTTCAATACATTGATCCCCATAGGAACACCACAGGGCGCATCCAAAATCGATCTTTGGGTTGACCATTTCGTGACCACATCGGCATTTCCTCTTCACATCAACTTTAAAGAACTCCACATGATAACCACATTTGGGACACTCGATTTCAAAAACATCATCCGGCTTCCAGAACATGGTATCTTGACCAGGGCATTGCATCTTCTTATTCCTCCTTGTGAAATATGGTTTGAATGATTATTGATACTAAGTTTAGCAATGGTTCGAAGGAGAAGTCTTGACTTAAGTCAACCCTTCGACTCCCCGGCATAAATGCTGGGGCTTGCTCAGGGTTGACCCTGAGCGGCGCTTTACACACCGCCCTAAAGGGCGGAGCTTGGCGCCGCCGAATGGGTCAATTATTTTAATTTTTCGAGAAGGGAGCATCTCCGGCTCTATTTTCCTTTTGTCACACCTTTAGGATTGGGAGGTTGGAGTGAAAACCCACACTTCCAAAAAGTTTAAAAAAGGTATATATTACAAGCCATCGTTGATGGTGGGCACTCCTGCACAGGGTGGCTGGATAACTTTCTTCATTAAAGAGGTGGAAAGCTTTGGGTTGAATGTTGGGCAAGCTTGAAATAAACAAGGAGGTGTATTATGGCTCAAAATTCTAAAGAACAAAGGAAGCAAAAGGTAATTGAAGTCTTGAACAAGGCGCGCGGTATGGAGTTGCAGGCCATTGCCCAGTACATGAACCAGCACTACAATTTAGACGCCATGGATTACGGAGATATGGCGGCGAAGCTCAAACTCATAGCGATCGATGAGATGCGCCACGCAGAGATATTTGCAGATCGAATTAAGCAATTGGGTGGAGAACCGACCACAGAGCCTGCAGGAAAGGCTGAAAAAAGCCAGAAAGTCCAGTCCGTCTTTTCATTTGATGCAAAACTCGAGGACGATACAATCGAGGCTTATAATCAATTCCTGTTAGTGTGCAGAGAAAACGGCGACAGCAGCAGCGTGAAAATCTTTGAAGCAATCATCGATGATGAACAGGTGCATTTCAACTACTTTGACAATGTCAGTGATCACATCGAGAAGCTCGGCGAGACATATCTTGCTCAAATCGCCGGGACACCGTCTGCCACTGGTTTGCAGACGCAGGGGTTTGTCGCCAGACAAGGCTCTGTCGCTACAAAAGCCGGTGCATAACGTCGAAAAAACAAAGAATTCCAAAAGTAGAGTCTCAACACCTAATAAGCCCATCGAGCGGGTAAAGAGGACGGTTATTGCCAGGTTTCTGTTTTGGAAAATAGAGTTACCCCGTTTTCTCTTAAGGTCGCCTTTAAAGGGTATTTATTTTTGAAATACAATTATTCATTAGTACTTTTTAGGGAGTACTATGGAATCAAATAAAACAATTCGCATTTTTGATGGTGCCACTGCGATTATCACCGGTGGGGCATCAGGAATTGGTCGAGCGCTTGCCAAGGAATTAGCAAAGCGTGGCTGCGAGGTGGTATTGGCTGATCTTCAGATCGAATTGGCAGGAGAAGTTGTCTCAGAAATCAACGCTTCCGGTGGCAAAGCAAAGGCAGTAAAAATAAATGTGACCGATTTTTCTTCAATGGAACAGCTCGTCCAAGAAACCGTTAAGCGCACGGGCCGGTTAGATTATATTTTTAATAATGCGGGGATTGTAATTGGCGGCTACGTCAACCAATACGGTATCGAAGATTGGAATCAAATTGTAGATGTCAATCTCCGTGGTGTGATCAATGGAATCCAAGCAACATACAAGATTATGTTGAGGCAGGGATTCGGACATATTATAAATACTGCCTCGATGGCTGGATTTATGGTCGGTCCAGGAAATGTAGCTTATACAACGACCAAGTATGCAGTGGTTGGCCTTTCAAAATCGCTACGGGCCGAAGCTGCACAGATGGGAATCCGTGTGAGCGTCTTATGCCCTGGCGTTATTCGTACCCCTATTTTAGAAGGAGGAGGGAAATACGGCAAAATGCTTATAGACATTCCTCCAAAGGAACTCCAGCGAATGTTGGAAAAACTCAGGCCTATGTCCCCAAGTCTATTTGCAAAAAAGGTACTAAATTCAGTTGCAAAAAATAAAGCAATCATTATTGTGCCGTCATGGTGGAAGCTGTTCTGGTGGATCAACCGTTTATCTCCTTCACTTGGAATACTCCTTGCTCAAAAGCATTTCCAATATAGGCAAAAGAAGCTTAGCATGACGCAAAAAAAGTTAGCAATTTGATTGCCTTAACGTTTGATATCGAACCTCTTCATGAGTTTTGTGGTTCTGTGAACGGCTTTATCTCCTTTATCGTTTAGAGCGTCTTAAGTGCAAGTTATTTTGGTCGTTGAATACCCCATTAATCAGAATGAAGCCTCTTACAGTAGTCATCTCTCATAGTCCGGGACCTTCTTTTCAAAAAACTCTTCTTTCCTTTACCGAATCAGATCTGGTTGAACGTGTCATCATCGTCAGTCAGGAGTCGGTTGATCTGAAAATTCCCAGGTGCCGTGTTCTGGTCGCCGGACCCCTCTCATCACACGAAACACTCAGCCTGATTCTGGCTGGGATCCGAACGAAGTACCTCCTTCTCTTACCGGAGAACCAACAAATTTCGATGAAGCCTAAAGCTCTGGAAAAAATCCTGGAGAAGGCTGAGTCCATGAAAGCAAGCATTGTCTATTCGGATTTCTATGACGAAAGCGAACACGGAAAGACCCTTCATCCACTTAATGATTATCAGCAGGGGAGCGTCCGCGATGATTTTGACTTCGGCGCCATGATCCTCTTTTCGGTCCCAGCCGTCCGGAAGGCCCTGAAGAAATACGGCGTAATACCTGGCGTTAAATTTGCCGGCCTCTACGATCTTCGACTGAAGGTTTCCATCGACCATTCAGTGTATCATCTGCAGGAACCACTCTATACCGTGATTGGGCCCATGATTGGAAAGGATGAGCCTTCGGGCGGTGAAAAGATATTTGCATACGTCGATCCCCGTAATGAAGCCGTCCAGAAGGAAATGGAGACTGTCTTCACGGATTACTTGAAGAAAATCGGAGCTTATCTGCCACCCAACTTCAGGGAGGTCGAGCAAACAACGAAATCCTTCCAGGTGGAGGCCTCTGTGGTCATTCCCGTGCGGAACAGGAAAGAAACAATTGTCGAGGCCGTGAAAAGCGCCCTGTCGCAGGAAACGGATTTTCCATTCAACGTCATCGTTGTGGACAACCACTCGACAGACGGAACAACGGCCATCCTCTCCGATCTCGCCAGACAGTATCCGCTCCCAAGGCATATCGTCCCGAAGAGGACCGATCTCGGCATTGGTGGTTGCTGGAACGAGGCCCTTCGGCACGAGGCCTGCGGCCGCTATGTTGTTCAGCTCGATTCGGACGATCTTTACAGCAGTGCCCGCACCTTACAGAAGATAGTCGACATGCTTCGTCAGGGCAATTATGCCATGGTGATTGGCTCCTATACCCTCGTCGATTCCAGACTGGAGGAGATTCCGCCGGGCCTCATCGACCATCGCGAATGGACCGATGAGAACGGTCACAACAATGCGTTGCGCATCAACGGTCTGGGTGCCCCGCGGGCTTTTAACACCGGCCTCATGCGAAAAATCGGATTTCTCAATGTGAGCTACGGTGAAGATTACGCAGCGGCGCTGCGAATCTGCCGGGAATACCGGATCGGGAGGATCTATGAAAGCCTCTACCTCTGCAGACGTTGGTCAGACAACACTGACGCAGCTCTCAGCATCGAAGAGGCAAACCGAAATGATGCCTTTAAGGATAGTATCCGAACGACTGAAATTCTTGCCCGGCAGAAGATGAATCGTAATAATTTAGCTTTTTGAAAGACACACTTACTCTAAGTTTTTTTAGTTTGTCATTCCTGCGAAAGCAGGAAACCAGGTTTTTTCTATTGGTTCTGGATTCCCGCCTGCGCGGGAATGACACGATCAATCACCAATCAAATGATTTTTCAAAAAGCTAAAATATTACGAATCAGGGAGGGAAATTGAGGGCTATGGGAATCGTCATCCGGCCCTGGCAGAAAAGTGATATCCCATCCATCCGCAGAATTACTTGGGAGTCCTGGATTTCCACATACTTGAGCTCCATTCCTGAAAGCGACCTCAGGTCCTACTTCGATATTCACTATACAGAATCTTCCTTTCTCAGAATGCTCAACGACCCGTTCATGCAGGGCTTCGTTGCAGAGATGGATGATCACATTGCGGGTTATGTACGACTTTCTTTCAACAGGGATGAGCATCGTCTCTACATCCCCTCGCTCTACTTTCCTCCGGAATTCCAGGGTCAAGGCATGGGCAGCCAGCTTCTCGAGGCGGCAGAAGAATATGCTGCAGAAAAGCGTGTCGATGAACTCTGGATCGGTGTGATGGTGGAAAACAGACAGGCCCTCATTTTTTACAGGAAGGTGGGCTTTCAATTTATCCGGGAAGAACCTTTCACCATGGGGAAAACGACGGTGAGTCATCTCATCGGTTATAAGAAATTAGGGAGGAGCACAATTCTTATTCAGAAGACTTATACCACTTTTGAAGGCGGGGAAAGTTTGGACCTCTCGACTTTGCTCGAGGTTCACCCCAGGCCGCACCGAAGCCTTCGCGCGGCCGAACGGGTGAAGAGTCTCCCCGAACTTTGTCTCGAACTTCTGTCAGAGCAGAAAAAGACTTGGCTGGATCTTCGAAAAGGCTACGAATCGCTTAAGGACATTAGGGAGCGGGATGTCCCCTGCAAAGGATTTTCCGTCCGGCTCCAGTGCAATCCCGGAAGGATTAAGAGCAGTATGGCCGATGTGTCTGGAAAAAATATGAACGAGCGACAATGCTTCCTCTGCCTTGATCAACTCCCTGAAGCTCAAAAAGGAATCCTCTACCGAAGCGACTACCTGATCCTCTGCAATCCCATGCCTATTTTTTCTTCTCACTTCACCATCTCCCATTTAGACCATCGCCTCCAGGCCATCGCTGACAATATTGATACCCTTCTCCAGTTCATGGCTGATTTTGGTTCTGGCTGGACGGTTCTCTATAATGGGCCGAGATGCGGTGCCTCTGCACCGGATCACCTTCATTTTCAAGCAGCGCCATCGGGCCAGATGCCAATCGAGAAAGAAATTTGGGAGGAGAAAAGACTCACTCTGATGACACGGGTTGATAGTGTTCTCCTCTATCGCGTGAGAGATCTGGGACGGGAAGTCATCATCTTGGAGGGAGATGATCCAATGGCTGTGGGGATTGCTTTCAATGGTTTTTTAAACGGGCTGAAAAGGGTTCTTCTCATAGACGAGGAGCCCATGATGAATATCGCCGGGTTCTATAAAGGAAGGAAATGGCGTCTCGTGATCTTTCCGCGGCGAAAACACCGTCCCGACGCCTTTTTCAGAGAAGGGGATGCTCGGGTTGTGGTCAGCCCGGGGGTTATCGATATGGGGGGCCTTCTGATCACTCCTGTGGAAAAAGATTTTGAAAGCCTGGATGCAGCTACTGTGGAAGGCATCTACGGGGAGGTATCTCTGGAAGGAAAGACCGTGGAAAGGGCGATCAATACTATGGGATAGTTCAAGGATTCGAGGATCTCTGAAAATTCGGAATTCGGATTGCAGTCGGTACGACCGCTCGATGCCGAGCGGATTTCGGATTTTTAATTCCACATTCCGCATTCTGCATTCCGCAATTAGCAAACTCTCGCCACCATCATCCCGGAACGAACTTTACTCTGCATCAAATACCGGTAGAGTGTCTTTTTGGAGAGGACAACCTTGCCCTCGGTGCTGGAGGCGTGAAGCAGGTGAATTCGATTTTTCACTCTTGTGGCAAGCCCCACATGCTGAATGTCAAGGCCCTCTCTGTTCGTCGTGATGGCGATGAGATCACCATCACGAATCCGATCCTCCAAACGTCTCAGGGCCTTCTTTGGAATGAAAAACAGGGATCTTGTGCTGATCGCCTTTTCAACAGACTTCATTCTCCGAAGGTTCGCCGCATTTTTTAGCGGAGGATAGAGGTTCGGATTTTTCGTCATGAAGGTAATGGTTTTCCTCAAAGGCCTGCCACCGATTTCCGCTGTGACATCTTTTACAATGCCCTTCTTCTGGTTATCATGAATCCAGTCTGAAAAATAATGAAGCCGGGAGGAATAGCCCTGCAACCGCCCTTGTCTGTAACGTATCTTCTGGAGTAACCTCCGAAAAGCTTCAAAAGATTTTTCCCGGGATTTTACCCCGGCAGTGGAAAGCCCCCCAACGTTTGGCCGGGATGTCGCCCCACGGAGACTTGAAGTTGAGCGCCACTTCCTTTGCAGGTGGGGCTCCACAAGCCATAATAAAGCGACGACGTTTTCGACGAAAGTGACACAGTCGTACTCTCTCAGATTTACGACAAGATGCTCGGCCCCCTCCGTTTCAAGTGTGCCGGTCACATAAGGCGTTCCCAGAAAGAATTTGCCAATCTCTAAAATAAGCTGATCAGGGAATTTTGCTGAGGTTTTCTTCCTATCCAGAAACCTGATCAGTTTTTTAAAAATATTTAGGTTCTGCACCTGACGATTCAAGGTCTCTCTTTCCTGATACAGGTACTAGATATTTGGATTGGGCACGGCAGGAGTTAAACAATTAGTGAAATGCCCTCTCATCCTCCAGCAAGTATGACGAGAAGGTGGATTTCGTCGCCATCCTTGACGGGTTTAACGAGTTCATTGGGGTAGGCAGTCTCATGATTTATAAAAACCTCAACGACGTTTAGGAGCTTATCTTTCTTCGCAAACAACGCTTTCTCCATTCCAGGGAACTGCCTGATGAGATGGTTCAGACATTCACCCACTGTATTTCCCTCTACGGTCACCACCTCCAAGCCGTTGGTATATTGCCGATGCGTAACATGAATGTGTACCTTAACAGGCATGCCTTAATCCCTTCTCATAAGCGGAGAACTCAGATCTGCCTACCCGTCCGGCAGGCGGGCGTTTCCTACGATATATCTCGTTCGTTATCTTATCTGTTTTATCGATTCGAGAAATTTGTTGGCGGCTTCTCGCTTTTTGGACATATGAATCTTATCAGCATCCGCAAAAAAGACGGCCTTGGCATAGCAGAAGGCGACGCATTGGGGATCTCCATCGCAGTAATCACATTTCACGGTCACTTGTTCTTTGACATCAAAAAAGGGATGGTCGAAAGGGCAGGCCATAATGCAAGTCTTGCATCCAATGCATAGATTTTTATCGATGACTACCCTGTTATTGAACTCGGGCTCCCTATGGCAGGCCTTGGTAGGACACACTTCAAGGCAATAGGCTTTTTCACAATGATTGCAGATCATTGGAAGGTAGATTCCCACATGTTCCCACTTGGCTACTTTAATCCGGGAACGGCTTGGATTGCTCGACCCGGTATGATAGACAGAACAGACGAGTTCGCACTGGCGGCATCCTGTGCACTTTTGCTGATCGATGACTAATACCTTCTCCTCCATTTCAATTCTCCTCTATTTCGTTTCCCTCAAATCATACTGGAATTCTGTCCAGCGCTGCATTGGAATTTTCTCCTTGATTCCGGCGGAAAGAATTCCAAGCCTAAGGAAGAAACCGCCACAGAGCAGGGTCAGGCCAGAAGAAAAGATCAACAACACATTTCCATGGGAGAAAGCAGCGATGTTTTCAAGGACGAATGGAAAGATGAAGCCCAGCAGGACAATTCCTCCCCAGAAGAGAAACTTTTTCTCACCGAGCAAAAGAAGGCGAACCGAATCCTTTCCTTGCTCTGAGGCCCTGTACCTACCAGAGAGATAAAGATAGAGGACAACCCCTTCAATCACGACAAAGATTTGTTCCACATACATTAAGACTTTCAACGCTCCGGCATCGTGGGAAAATAGGCCGGTTCCCAGGGTGGAAAGGATGATCGCCATGGATCCAGTCGAGAGCGCTGAAACCAGAAAGAGAAGGGGAAGGGAATAGGTATTCCATAAAGGGATCGATTTGGTTGCTTTTAGGAGAATGCCGGTGTAGATGGCTGTTCCAAAGGCAAAGGCAATGGCAATGACCTCCGGAATGTACCAGAGATCGGATTCTGCATGGAGCCATTCAAAAGGCAAAATAGATTTTGCGAAAAGAACCAGTCCGAGAACAATAAAGATGGAGAGAATGAGAAATCCTCGGGCCACCCATGATGTTCTCGGGTTCAGGCAAGCATATAAGAACCTCTTTTTAATGCCGAGATCTAAGATGAGGAAGGGAGCACCTATTGCGACCAGAATCGGTCCCCATAATAGGGCTGCTTTGGCTGGGTCTAAAGGCTGACCCCAGACCATGATGACCCTGGAAGGATGGACGAACCAATTTATGGCAGTGCCGAGGATGTAAGAACCAGCCCCCATACCGGCCAGATATAAATAGATGGCAATGATCCAGCCCCAATGTTCTTGAGGCCTGAGAGCCCTCACATATTTTTTCAGATGAATAGGTTCTGTCCTCATTTCCATTATCTCCAGATTCAGAAAATCTCTTTCAGACCGAATAGGAGGTCAAATGAAGGCCATGAAAATCTTTGCCTGGTTGAGTGTAACATTTCTTTGTCGATGTTGAAAAGGGCCATTTTATATACGGGCGAAAGAGTGGTTCTTTAGAATGAACAATTAGAATTTGCATTAATCATATCACATCAATCTATTTTGATCAAGATTAACAGAAAATGGATTAAGAAGTGATATTGACAAAGGAGGAAGGAATCTGGTATCTTCTATAAAAAGTTCAATATGGTGAACAGATGAAGAAAACCACTTATTCGGCGCCTTCGGTCAAGAAGGCTTTTAAAATTCTTCATGCGATTTCAGATGCTTCAAATGGCCTCGGCATAAGCGATCTCTCAAAACAGCTCAAGATCGGAAAGAGTACGGTTCACGGGATTACCTCTGCTCTTGAAGAATTAGGGGCTTTAGTTAGGGATCCAAAAAGAAAAAAATATACCATAGGCTTTACCCTTCTGGAACTTAGGAAAAAAGCCTATGCGAAGACAGAGTTGAGGGATGTGGCAAGAATCCCCATGGAGAAATTGATGCAGAAAATAGGAGAAACGGTTTTTCTGGGGATATTAAATGGAGACCATGTCACTATTTTGGATATGGTTGAATCTCATCAGGAGATGAAAATCACCTCACCTCCTGGGACAAGACTTCCACTCATTGCCGGGGCAACAGGGAAGGTTTTTCTTTCCCAATTTGAAGAAAAGAAGGCTAAAGAAATTATCCAAAGAATGGGATTGGTTAGGTTTACTTTAAAGTCCATCGTTGATCAGAAAAAGTTTTTTAAAGAAGTAGAGGAAACGAAGAAGAAAGGTTATGCAATTGATGATGAAGAATATATGCTCGGGGTAAAGGCCATCGCGGCACCCATTCAAACTTCATCATCTCCTCCGGCTGCGATTTGGGTGGTGGGATTTACTTCGAGCCTCAATGACCAGAAGATTGAGAAGGTTATTTCAGAGATTCAGAAGACCGTACAAGAAATTAGCCACTCCATGAACCCCGTAGTTGCAATATAAAAAGGAGTGAATTTTTTACAAGGCTTTGGATAATTCTGAAATTATTCTCAAGCATCGATACTCCTTTAACAACGGGGTGAAGGACCATATCAGGTGAGATGGGAGAAATATCATACCATCTGGGCGATCATGGTCTTCGGTTGGGTGACCAACTACATGGTCCGCTCAAGCCTGTCTCCTCTTCTCATTCCCATCCTCCAAGAATTTAAATTAACCTATGCACAGGCTGGAATATTAGCCACAGCCTTCTTTTATGCCTACACTTTCATGCAACTTCCTGCCGGTCATCTGGGGGACCGATTAGGGAGGAAGATTGTCCTCGTCCTCTGTACGAGTTGGTGGGGGTTGATGTCCCTGTTCACCGGTTTGGTCCACTCCTTTGCTTCCCTTTTTATTTTTCGTTTTTTAACGGGTGTTGGGGAAGGTGCCTATTTTAGCAACGATCGGCCTATTATTTCTGCCTACACTCCAGAGAAAAAGAGGGGATTGGGGCAAGGGATTTCGTTTATCGGA
>Ga0299915_10002110_pt1 | contig 14525 bp, 15 predicted proteins | sample RVTome_13_FD_200263 | JGI IMG/M metagenome (GOLD analysis project Ga0299915, IMG submission 200263) | Soil microbial communities from uranium-contaminated site in the Upper Colorado River Basin, Wyoming, United States - RVT92D227 (version 2) ...
CACCGTGATGTCCCGCCCCCCGGACGTGCGACCGAGCATCAGGTACTGCGCGGCGCGGCGTCGGCGATTGCGGACGAATGTGCGCTGCCCGTTCCAGGCATCGTCGGCCTCATTGACCGTGACGACCGCCGGCCGGCGGCGGACTGATGTGCCTCGAAATCGAGGTGGAAGACGAGGTCATGGAAGGTAGGCATCTGGCCTGCTCCGTCGTCGTCCTTGACGGGAGTATCCCAGCGGGATACGCTCTATGTCAAATGTGATACGCAGAGCCCGCTACTTGGAGCTGAGCCATGAACGACGCGGTGCTGATCGAGGAAACCGCCATCGACTTCCTGCTGACGGCGGACTTCGCCGAGGTGGTCCAGGGCAAGGTCTACATCATGGGCGCCGGCTGGGACAAGTTCGCGCCGCCCGCCTATCCCGCCGTGATGAGGATCGGCCTGGCCGCGGGCATCAGAGTCCCGTACCTGGAATCGAACGTTCCGCACCACCTGTCCGTGACCCTCCGGAGCGGTGACGGCGAGGACCTCTTCAGGATTGACGGCGACCTCGAGACGGGCCGGCCCGCCGGCTCGCGCGGCGAGTCGATCCTCGTCCCGCTTGCAGTCAACGCCCAGGTCAACGTCTCCGGCCCACAGCTCATGGAGCTCGTCGCGGAGGTGGACGGAGGCGCGACGAAACGGATGAGCATTCGCGCCGTCGGCACGCCCTGACACGCCGGCAATCCGGCGGGCTTCCAGCAGTACGGTAGCGACACCCGCTTGTCCGCGACGTATCCCCCGGTCGTCGGCGCCGGCGCGCCGCGGGGCAGCATGCCGGCGTCCTCGGCGAAGAGGCAGAAGAGGATCCGGTCCAGGAAGTGGGCGACAGCCTGGGGGTCGTGGCCGCGACCGCGGAGGGCGAGGGCCAGCTCGGCGAAGCGCGCGCGGCGGCCTCGGTGATCTTGGCCGGTTCGAAGGTGGGGCGCAGCTCCTCGGGCGCGGCGAAGACGGCGCGGAGGATCGCGAGGGCGTCGGACGGATCCGGCGCCGCGAGGTCGTCGAGGGTGACGACCTTCGTGACGGGCGAGGCCGGTGAAGTTGGTCCGGATTTCGATTGTCTCGAGGTCGGAGACGACGAGGAGGGGCGGGTTCTCCAGCGCGTCGCGGTAACCCTGGAGCTGGAGGTAGGCGGCCTTGAGGTCCTTGCGCTTGCCCTTGTACTCCCAGGCGAAGAAGCCGCGCTTCCAGACGTCGGCGAAGCCGTCGCCGCCGCCCAGCTTCTCCGCGCCCTTCTCGAACGCGTACCAGGTGCCGTCGGGGTCGGCGTCGGTGGGGGCGGGCTCGCCCAGGACGCGGCACAGGTCGATGAAGTGGGACTGCGCCGCCGCGCGCTCGGAGGTGGAGATGCCGCGCCACTTCGCGGCGAACTCGCCGGGCGTCATGGCGCCGATGATACGGGGCGGTAAGTGGCGGGGCGCGGGACGTGCGGGGCGGGGCCGGCGGCGCGGGTGGGAGTGGCGACGGGTCAGGGCGCTGGATTCATTGCTGAACCACCTGGCCGACCGACAGCCGGAGCGGCCGAGCCAACAGGCTCACGCGAGCGGACACCGCATTCGGCAGCGGCACCCACCGGGTTGCCTCATCATCTTCGAGCGCTCCCACCGCGCGGCCACTCAACCCCAGGCGCCCGAGGTCGCGTCTCATCTCTCTGGCGCGAGCAGGTCCAGTCGACGCCCGACAAGCCGCATCAGCCAGCGCCAGACGCAGCCGAGCGGGAGCGCGATGGTCAGGGTGACCCCGAGGGCCAAGGCGATGCTCTCGAGGGCCACGTAGGCGAGGAACGGCACGAGGTTCGTCGTGCCCCCGGGCACGCCCAGCATGGCCACTGCCACGATGACCCACGCGAACCACAGGGCGAGCCCGATGGCCATCGTGATGGCGACGGCGTGCGGCGCCCACCGCGCAACGGGCTGGCCGACTGCCGCTGCGTGCCCGTAGCGCCAGCCCACAAGCGGGGCGGCAACCAGTCCGCCGGCGCCGCCGAGCAGCAGGAAGAACGCATAGGACTGGGATGCCACGGCGAGGATGACGCCGGCGACGAGGCAGAGCAAGTCGAGCCCGAGCGCAGCCAGCGCACCGAGGACGCGAACATCCACCGGGACAGGCCGAGGCACGCGGACAGTCATTGCGGGGTCGGTAGCGCGCGCGCCGTGGGTCGAGCCCGTGTGACGAGCGCAGTCCCGATCGCGCCCGCGAGGAGGCCGGACTCGAGCGCGATACCCGCTGGCGTGTAGACGCCGCCATCGCAGCCCCCGGCAGTCTCGCCCGCCTGGAGGGTGATCGTGCTCGTCGGAGGGATCTGCCGGAACACGGGACCGCTCGGGGTGTCCGCGCGGATCCAGCAGCGCTCCTCGGTCGTGCCGATCGCCGCGGCGCCGGCGGCCAGAACGAGCGCGATGATCGTCGCGGCCGCGAGCGCGCCCAGGAGCTGCGCCCGCATCGTCCCAGCGGGCCTGCCAGGCGACCGGTCCGCTGGGGTCGGCTGGACGCGCCGCGCGAGCGCGGGAGCAAGCCCGGCGATGACGACCAGTCCGACCACGCCGAAGATGCCGAGGCTGACCACGATCCACAGGATGATCGGGACACTCGCCAGCCCGGCGGCGAGCGCGATGAGCGAACGGCGAGACGACCGGCCGGGGGGCGGCCGCCGTTCCGGTTGGGAAGCAACCGGCTCACGAGTGGCCGCCGCGCGCAGATACAGGAGCGCCGGGAGCAAGAACGGCAACGTCACCCCGCTGAACGCGAGGAAAGCGAGTGGGAGATACAGGAGACCCGCTGCGGTGAGGAGCGGGCGGCGAGCGCTCCGCGCTCCGAGCCAGCCGATGGCCGCCGGGGCGCCGTACAGGAGGCCGAGCGGCAGCGAGGAGGGGATCGCCGGGGGCGGTCCGAGGCCGTCCCGGTTCGTCGCGACGGAGATCATGCCGAGGAGCATCACGACGAGAGCCGCGGCGACGGCCGTCGCGGTCAGCCCGGTCCGGCTGGCCGACCACGATGCCGCGGGTCGCTCGTCGAGGGTGTCGAGAAGCATCTGTTCCTGCTACTCTTGGGTAGCGCGTTTGGCATCCACAATACGCGCTACTGGCAAGGTACAGGTTCTGCGATGGGCATCGGGCCATGCGAGCGGTCGGAGGCAGCGGAGGGCATCCGTCGGCGCCTCGCGGACGCGTGGGGTTCGATGGGCACGGCGTGGGGCGTCGCGCCTGCGATCGCACGGGTCCACGCCTACCTTCTCGCCCGGGACGAGCCCCTCACCGAGCGCGAAGTGCGCGAAGCACTCGACCTGACGCACCGCGCGGCGAGCATCGCTCTGGCGGAATCGGTCGCCTGGGGTCTCGTCGAGCGGGTGCCCGAATCGCGCCGTGTGGGCCGTCGCGGCCCGGCCGGCGCGGCCTACCAGGCCGTGGGCGATCACTGGCGGTGGTTCGGCCTGATCGTCACCGAACGCAAGCGACGCGAAGCCGACCCGGTCATCACGGTCCTCGAGGGTGCCCTGGCAGAGGCGGTCGAGGCGGCGGCCCGGTACCCCGACGACGCCGAGCTATCTCAGCTGCGGGACTGGCTCGCCGGATTCGTGGAGTTCGTTGAGCTTTTCGATCGGGCGATCAGCCTCGTGCCCCTGGTCGAGCCCACCGCGCTCGAGCACGGGCTGGCCCTGCTCCACCGACTTCCCGACGACACCGTGGTCCGGCTCGTTGAGCTTCTTGGGTCGGTCCCGGACGACGACGTCATCTCCCTCCTGGGGGCACTGGCCCGCCTGTCGCCCTCCACCGCTCGGCGGGCCACCCGGCTCATGGCCCGCGCGGTCAGCACGATGGGTGCCTGACGGGCCGCGACGAGCGCACGCCCTGAAGGATTCGTCGTCGACCCGCATCGGCTGGTCAGGGCTCCTCGGAGCTCTGGGAGAGGACGCGGATCACCTCGTGGCGCACCTTGTCGAGGTTGACGCCCAGCGACTCCAGGACCCCGGCCGCGATCCCCTCGCCCTCCCGCACCAGGCCCAGGAGCAGGTGCTCCGTCCCGATGTAGTTGTGGCCGAGGCGGCGGGCCTCGTCGATGGCAAGCTCGATGACGCGCTTCGCGCGCGGGGTGAGGCCGACCTCGCCGACCACCGGCCGATCGCCCCGGCCGATGATGAACTCGACCGCGGTCCGCACCTTGGCCAGCTCGACGTTCATGTTCTCGAGCACGCGCGCGGCCACGCCCTCGCCCTCGCGTACCAGGCCCAGGAGGAGGTGCTCAGTCCCGATGTAGTTGTGGTTGAACCGCTGCGCCTCGTCCTGCGCGAGCGTCAGGACCTTGCGCGCGCGATCGGTGAACTTGTCGAACCGGACGGAGGCCCCGCGCCCTGGAAACGGAGGGATGCCATCGTGGTTGGCATCCATTGCCCAACCGCCCGACACGCGTCGGGCCTGCGGGCGGCGTGCGCCCGATCCGCTGGCCCCGAGGACGCGCCAGCCAAGGGCGACACCCACGCCCACGGCGACCGCCGTCACAAGGTCGCCGATCGATGCCCCGCTGCCCTCCAGCCCGTCCCGGGCGGCGAGAACGATGAACGTGATGACGGCGGCCAGCACGCCGGCCCGGAGTGCGGAACCCGACCCAGAGACGTTCACCTACGGGCAGTCCCAGTTCCTGAGGTGCCTGAGCCGTTGCCTCGACCAAAGCCGGCTACGCGCCCAGCGCGCCTGGCCTGCTCGAACTCCGCCCGAGTGATCTCACCCCGGGCCAGGCGTTGCTCGAGCGCCTCCAGCCCGAGCTCGGCTTCGAGGTGACGGCGCGGTCCGAACGCCGCGCGCGTGAGCCGGGTGATCAACACGTAGAGCACCGCGACGGCGGCGGCGAACGCCGCCACGCCGATGAGGACCAGGCCGAGATCCATCGTCGTCTCCTTCACCGATCAGGCTCCACCCGGTCGGCTCGCGATCGCGGATGCCCCTTCGAGGTTAGCGCGCGCGATCAATTCGGAGGCGGCGTTCGGCAATCGCAGCGGCCCCCTCCGTATCGCCGAGCAGATCGAGGGCCGCCGCGCGGGCGGTGGGAAGGCTTTCGCGTTGCTACGCGGGCACGGAGGCGAGCGCGCGAGCCTCGCTCGCCAGAACGCCGAGTTGTGGCCGAGGCGCGGCCGCCGTCCCTTGACGCGGTGTCACGGCATCGAGAACGTGATCTCCCACGGTCCGCTGAGTCGCACCTGCTGGGTCCCGTCGTCCCCAACCAGCTCGTCGATCCGGAGGATCCAGTCACCGGAGGCGCTCGTGGTCCCGTCGAGCGCCTGGAGGGTGATCGCACCGTCGCCTCCGCTATTCGAGCTGAGGGTGATCGCGTAGACCCTCCCAGCGTGCTCGAACTGCCCGATCGGGGCCCACGGCCCGCCCCGTCCGCCATCGGTCACACCGATCGTCGCGTTCACGGACGATGGCGAGACCGTGACCTGCGTCAGGCGCACCTCCGTCCCGCCGACCCTGGCCGCGCTGTCGGGGCGCGCGACGGAGCCGCCGGCGACGTCCAGGGGGATCGTGAAGGTCCAGGGCCCGGCAACCTCGTGCCAGGGGTTCCAGGAGTCGCCGCCCTTCACCGTGCCGGGCGGATCATCCGGTGGCGGGGTCGTGTTGTCCCGCACGGAGATGGACGGGATCGAGACGTGGAGCGTGTGCTGCCCGGACATGAGGCCCGCGGGGGGCGTGAACCAGACCAGGTTCGCGGCGGCCGACGATCCGTCGGGGGACGACATGCCGATCGATCCCTCGAATGAGCGGCCCTGCTCGTCGGTCACGTCGACACCCATGGCGGCCACCTGGGTCCAGCCTCGACGATCGAGATCGTCGACGGAGATCGCCAGCATCAGCTGATTCGGGTCGGCATATGCGCGCTCGATCGTCACCCTGTAGCCATCGATCGTCTGGGAGATCCCGAGGACCGCGGCACGATCCCAGGCCGTCCGCAAGCCGCCGCCGGATCCGACCATACCCTCGTAGAACGCGAGGAGCCCGCCTCCGGCGCCGCCCAGGATCAGGACGGCGGCGAGCAGGGCGACGGCACGGCCGCGACGCGAAGCCCTCGCGAAGCGGGCACCGAGCCCGGCCCGGATGCCGCCTGCGGCCCCACGGTGATCCCTTCGGCCAGCGAGCTCGATCGCGGCACGGATGCGCCGCTCGGCCGCGGCCGCCGCGTCCGGGGGCGGCTCGCACGCGAAGGCTTCGAACAACGCTCGATCCAGGTCGGCGTCCGAACCGACGCCTGCGTTTTCACTCTTGATCACGGTACGACTCCTTCAGGCGCGCCAGCGCGCGCGTCAACAGCTTCTGGGTCGCGGCTTCGCTCCTGCCGATCACCGAGCCGATCTCTCGGGCGTTGAGGCCGGCCGCATAGCGCAGGATCACGGCGTCTCGCTGGGGATTCGGCAGGGCGGCGACGAGCGCTCGCAACTCCCGCGATCGCTCGGCATCGAGCACGAGCGCTTCCGGGCCCCGTTCGGCGAGCCCGATCCTCTCGATCGTCTCGATCGGCTCCGTTGGCCGGCGGCGACGCGACGCGTCGATCGCGGCGTTCCGCGCGATCCGCGCGAGCCACGCCCGGAATCCGGTCGATCCCGGCCGGTAGCCGTGCACGCCTGCGAAGGCCCGCTCGAAGGTCGTCGCGGCGAGGTCCGCCGCGTCGTCGTCACGCCCGGTTCGCGCCCGGAGATAGCGGTAGACCGAGGGCCAGTGGCGCTCGTAGAGCACTCGAAAGGCGGACGGATCGGTTCGCGCGCTCTCGGCGATGGCGTCGTCAGGGTCCGTGTCGACCCAGACCGAGGCGTCGGTTTCCGCGCGTCGCGTGTCGCCGCGTCGCGTGTCGCCGCGTCGCGTGTCGCCGGTCGTCTCGAACTCCACCGGTCCGGCCATCCCGGCCGCTTCGTCGTGCATGACACCAGTGATAACGCACCAAGGGCCGATTCCGGACATCTTCCGTGTGGTGCGGTTCATGCCTGCGGCTGCACGCCCCGAGCGGCCGACCGCAACGCCGTGCCGGCAGCGGTCGGGGCGGGGCGTCGAGAGATGACCGGCGCCGGCTCAGGCCTCCAGGGCGGCCAGGAGCGCGCGCAGGCGAGCCAGGCGCTCGGCCGGGGCGAGGCCGGCGAAGGCGACGCCGGCAAGGTAGGTCGTGATCGGGGCGGCGATGCGCTCGCCGCGGTGGGCGGCGATTCGGGCCAGGTCCAGGAGGACGGCGCGCTCGGCCGGCCCGGCCCCCTCGAAGACGTCGGCGGGAAGGAGAGTGGACAGGCGCTCCAGCCAGGCGTCGAGGCCGAGCGGCGTGACGGAGTCGGTCATGTGAGAGGCCTCCGTGCGAAACCGGGCCGATGGTAGCCCGGCAGCGGCGCTGCCGTTGCGCAATCCCGCCGAGCGGCCGCTCGCGGCCGTCTGGATGCCACTATTCTGGTTCACGGTCCGCGTCCCCCGGAGACCCGGCTCTGAGCTGGAGAGGCGGATGCACCTGACACGTCGTCGGCTCCTGTTGGGAGCGGCCGCGATCCCCGCCGTGGCCGCCGCCGACCACGCGACGCGGGCCATCGCGGGCGTGATCGGGACCGCCGTGCGCGCCGCCCGGCCGCCGGCCGACGGGACGAGCGCGACCCGCTGCGCTTTCTGCGGGGCATCGGACCACGCCATGCTCGACCCCCGGTGCCCGGCCGCGAGGCGGGTTGTCTGACGATGGGCATCGACCGCCGCACCTTCCTCAAGGGCGCCGCCGGCGCGGTTGGCGGGATCGGCGCCGCCACCGTCCTCCCCGTCCCCGACCCACCCGCGGCGCCATCCGGCCGCGACTACGACGTCCCGGCCAGCCTCCCGGTCGACCGCGTCGTCCGGACCACCTGCTCGCCCAACTGCACGGGCAGCTGCGGCCAGCTCGCCTTCGTCCGCGACGGGGTCATCGTCAAGATCCAGCAGGCCGCCGACTACCCCGACGCGGCGTACAACCCGCGGGGTTGCATGAAGGGCCTCTCGTACGTCAACCACGTCTACGGCGCCGACCGGATCCGGACGCCGCTGATCCGGACCGGGGAGCGCGGCTCGGGCGAATTCCGCGAGGCGACCTGGGACGAGGTCCTGGACCGGATCGCCGGGGACATGCGCCGGATCGGCGAGACCTGGGGCTGGGACACAATCCACGTCTTCGGCCAGGTGCCGGGCGCCGGGTACATCCAGAAGGGGGCCAACTACCGGGCGTGCGCCACGCTGGGGATGACCCACGGCACGAGCTTCGACTTCAACGGCGACCTGCCGATGGGGATGCCGATCACCTTCGGCGTCCAGAACGCCGAGCACGAGGCGAAGGACTGGGCGAACAGCCGGCTTCTCCTCCTGGTCGGCTCGAATCCCGTGGAGACCCGGATCCCGGACGTCCACTTCATCTTCGACGCCCTCGAGATGGGCGCCCGCCTCGTGGTGATCGACCCGAGCTTCTCCCCGACGGCGGCGAAGGCGGACGAGCACCTCCGGATCCGGCCCGGAACGGACGCGGCGCTGGCCCTGGCGCTCTGCCGCCAGGTCGTGGAGGACGGAGCGTGGGACGCCGAGTTCATGCGGACATACACGGACGCGCCGCTCCTGGTGCGCGCAGACACGGGTGCACGCCTCCGCGAGGCCGACCTCGTGGCCGGCGGTGCCGTCGATCGCTTCGTGGCCTGGGACGAGGCCGCGGGAGCGCCGCTCATCGTGGGGACCGACCGGCTGGGCCGCCCGGCCGGCACCCAGCCTGCGCTCGAGGGCGTCCGGCGCGTCACCCTGGCCGACGGCTCGACCGTCGAGGTCACGCCCGGCTTCGCTCTCGTCCGGGCCGAGCTGGACCGCTGGACGCCGGAGGCGACCGAAGACGTCACGGGCGTCCCGGCGGGGATGATCGTGAGAGTCGCCCGCGCCTACGCCGCCGCGAAGCCGGCGGCGATCCTCATGGGCGGCGGCTCGAATCACTGGTACCACGGCGACCTGACGGGGCGCGCCTTCGCCCTCCTGGCCGCCCTCGCCGGGAATATCGGGAAGTCCGGCGGCGGGTTCTCTGTCTACGTCGGGCAGTACAAGGTCCGCGTCAACACCGCCCCGTGGTGGAATGCCGGCGAGACGAAGGCGAAGGTCGTGCCCTCCATCTACTTCGTCCGGGGCCGGACAGAGACGATGCACCCGGACGTGCCCTACCCGAAGAACGGCTGGCACGGCCTGGTCTGCACGTTCGCCAACATGTTCGTCCAGGCGATGGACGTGAACCGCCTCCACGAGACGCTGCGCGGCCTGGACCTGGTCGTCGTGGTCGACCACCAGATGACCGAGACGGTGAAGTGGGCCGACGTGGTCCTGCCGGCGACGACGTGGTACGAGAAGACGGACCTGACGGCGACGCCGCTCCACCCCTTCCTCCAGCTCCAGCAGGCGGCGATCGAACCCGTGGGCGAGGCCCGCTCCGAGTTCTGGATGTGGCGCGAGATCGTCCGTCGGATCGACCCCGCGAAGGCCGACGAGCTCTTTGCGATGGACGAGGAGGCGGCGATCGAGGCGATCCTGGCCGCGGGCGCCGAGCCCGGCGGGCCGACCGAGGGGATCACCCTGGAGATGCTGAAGGCCGGCCCGGTCCGCCTCAACGTCCCCGACCCCGACGTGCCCTTCCGGAAGCAGGTGACGGAGCTCATCCCCTTCCCGCCGCGCTCGCTGCCGGCGGCGCTCGAGAAGACGGCGGAGTTCATTCCCACCCGCCGGATCGAGTTCTACAAGGAGGAGTCCCGCTTCCGGGAGCTGGGCGAGACGGTCCCCACCTACCGGTCGCCGTTCGACGACACGGTCCACGATCCGGCCGAGTGGCCGCTCACCCTCCTGACCCCCCACAGCAAGTGGCGGATCCACTCCACGTACGCCAACAACCCGTGGCTGGCCGAGATCCACGGCGGCAGGCCGGAGGTCTTCATCGCGCCCGAGGACGCCGATGCCCGCGGCCTCGTGACGGGCGACCCGATCCGGGTCTGGAACACGCGAGGCGAAGTGGTCGCCTGGACCCACGTCAGCGAATCGGAGCAGCCCGGCTCCGTGACCCTCTACGAGGGCTGGTGGCCGCGCCAGTTCAAGCGCGGCAAGGGGGTCAACGAGCTGACCTCGTCGGCCGTGAACCCGATCCACGAAGTCCACTTCGTCGGCAACATGTGGGCCCCGTCCACCGGCTGGAAGGACTGCCGCTGCCAGGTTGCGAAGGCGGAGGAGGCCTGAGGTGGGCGACAAGGTCTCGCCGATCGCGGCGCTCTCCGACGCCTCCCGGGCCTGGGGCGAGATCGCCGAGCGTTCCGAGAAGCCGCACTGGGGGATGGTCGTCGACCAGGAGCGCTGCATCGGCTGCTGGTCCTGCGCGATCATCTGCAAGAGCGAGAACGACCTGCCCCTGGGGATGTGGTGGAACCGCATCCTCACCGAGGGTGATGCCCTGGACCAGCCGATCCAGGTCCGCGGCGGGGCCCTGGAGATGCACTGGCTGCCGCTCGCCTGCCAGCACTGCGAGAACGCGCCGTGCGTGAAGGTCTGCCCCGTCCAGGCGACGTACCACCGCGACGACGGGCTGGTCATGCAGGACAACGACCGCTGCATCGGTTGCCGCTACTGCATGATCGCCTGCCCGTACGGCGTCCGGAACTTCAACTGGGGCGCCCCCTCGCGACCCACGGCGCACGAGACGGGGATGGTCGCGTCGCGACCGGTGGGCACGGTGGAGAAGTGCACGCTCTGCGTCCACCGGCTGGTCGAGGACCAGGTGCCGTCGTGCGTCTGGTCCTGCCCCACCGGGGCGCGGGTCTTCGGCGACCTCAACGACCCGAACGGCCGTGCGGCCACGCTCATCCGCGAGCGGGAGGGGTACGAGCTGCTCGAGGAGGCCGGCACGAAGCCATCCGTCCAGTACCTGCCGCCGCGCCGGAGGAACGAGCTGTGAGCGCCACTGCGATGCCCGCGGGGACGGCCGCGGCGGGGACCGCGGCCGGGACCGCGGCCGGGCGATCGAGAGGGCGCCGCGCGCTGGCTGTCTGGGTCGGCGTGCTGCTGGTCATCATGGCCGCAGGCGCGGTCGCCTTCGTCCACCAGTACAACACCGGCCTCATCGTCACCGGGATGCGCAACACGGTGATGTGGGGCCAGTACATCCTCTTCTTCATGTTCTTCGTCGGCCTCTCGGCCGGCGGCCTCATCGTCGCCTCGGCCGGCAGGCTCTTCGGGGTCAGGGCGTTCAGGCCGATCACGCGGCTGGCGGTCCTGGAGGCGACCGTCGCGGTCGTGCTGGCGGCCGTCTTCATCCTGCCCGACCTGGGCCGCCCGGAGCGGATGCTCAACATCTTCCTTCACGCCAACCTGACGTCGCCGATGATCTGGGACATCACGATCGTCATCATCTACATGGCGATGTCGGCGTTCTACGTCTGGCTCTACGCCCGCGCCGACCTCGCGCGGCGGGGCTCCTGGCTGGCCTTTGGGACCGGCACCTCGGAACGGACGATGGCCCGCGAGGAGCGGGTGAAGGGGGCGATGGCCTGGGTCGCCCTCCCGGCCGCCATCATGCTGCACTCCATCACGGCCTGGATCTTCGGGCTCCAGATCAGCCGCGGCTTCTGGTACAGCTCGATCATGGCCCCCCTGTTCATTGCCTCGGCCCTGGTTTCCGGGCTGGGTCTCGTGATCCTCCTGGCGCTCGTCCTGCGGCGCCTCGGCCGCCTGCACTTCGGCAACGACCTCGTGGCGCTGCTGGGCGGCCTCCTTGGGACGTTCATCGCGGTGGAGGGCTTCCTGGTCCTCGCGGAGTACCTCACGGCCAGCTACCCGGGCGCTGCCGAGGGGGACGCCTTCGCCCGGATGCTCGTGGGGCCGTACGCGCCGCTCTTCTGGTTCGAGATCGGGGTCGGGCTCCTTGTGCCGTTCGTGATCCTCGCCATCCGGCGCCTGCGGCTAAACCCGGCCTGGGTGGCCATCGCCGCGGGGATCGGGATCGTGGGGATCTTCGTCCACCGCCTCAACCTGGTCCTCAACGGGCTCTCCTACGCCAACATCCAGTTGCCGCCCGGCCTGCCGATCGGGACAGACCAGGGCGGCGTGAGCTCCTTCGCGACACGCTACTGGTACGTGCCGACGCTGGTGGAGTGGCTGATCGTCGTCGGCGTGCTTGCCTTCGGGGCGCTCCTTTTCACGATCGCGGTGATCGCCCTGCCGATGCAGGAGCCGGACGCGCACTGAGGGGGCGCGGTGGGCGGGCCCGGGCGACCGGAGGGTCGAAGAGGCGGGCGATCCGGGTCGCGGCGAGCAGGCGGCCGTCGCGGGTCAGGACGGTGATGCTCCTCCGGTGACCTCGACCCCCTGGCGCCCGGCAAGCGGGTCGTGGTGCCGGGTGAGCGCGTGGGCATCCTCGCCCGCGTGGCCGCAGGGGTTGACGTGGATGACCGCAGTGTCGAGACGGCGGACCTCGTGGAGCAGGCGGTGCCGAACTTCCTCGGAGACGCGGTGACCCTCGCTGACGGTCATGTCACAGTCCACCGTGATGGCCATCGAGGCCTCCAGGGCGTGGCCGAGCCAGCGGAGGCGCAGGCGATCGACCGACTGGACCTTCGGCACCGACGCCGCGATCGTCTCGACCTTTTCGACGAGCTCGGGCTCGACCGCGTCCATGAGCCGCTCCAGCATCTGGCCCGTCGCCTGCTTGAGCACCGCGAGGATGACGGCGGTGATGAGCAACCCCGCGAGCGGGTCGGCCAGCGGGTAGCCGGCCGCCACCCCGAGCGCGCCGAGGACGACGGCCAGCGACGTCAGCCCGTCGGTCCGGGCGTGGTAGCCGTCGGCGACGAGGGCGGCTGACCCGATCGAGCGACCGACCCTGATGCGGTAGAGGGCGACCGCCTCGTTGCCGGCGAAGCCGATAAGGCCGGCGACGAGGACGATCGGGATGTTCCGGACCGGCTGCGGGTCGATGAGCCGGCTGATCGACTCGTAGGCGGCAAGGATCGCCGAGGCGGCGATCATCAGCAGGACGAAGAGCCCCGCCAAGTCCTCGGCCCGCCGGTAGCCGAACGTGTAGCGGCGGGTCGCGGCGCGACCGCCGATGGCGAAGGCGATCCACAGAGGGATCGCCGTGAGGGCGTCGGAGAAGTTGTGGATCGTGTCGGCGAGGAGCGCCACCGAGCCCGAGACGAGCACGACCGCGAGCTGCGCGACCGCGGTCACCCCGAGCACGAAGAGCGAGACCTTCAGAGCGCGGATCCCGCGGGCGTCGCTCGTCAGGGCGTCGTCCAGAGAGTCGCCCGGGTCGTGGCCATGGCCGACGAACGCCTCGACGAGACGCCGTAGTCGACCCTCCGGGTGGTCGAAGCCATTATCGGCGGCGTGGCCGTGCGGCTCGTCATGGTCCTTGGCGTGGTCGTGCGGCCCGTGGGACTGCCCGGTCATCTCGCCCTGTTCGCTGAACCAGATCGTGCTCGCCCGCGCAGGGCGTGGTCGGTCAGGCAATTGTATGGCACGCCGCAGGCGGTCCCCGTCGGTCGACGAACGAGACGCTGAGGGTGTTCGGCACGCGGAGCAGGTCACTGATCGACGATGACGGCATCCCCGCTCTCCATGACCGGCTCGAGACGCGGCGCGACGGTTTCGGCCTCGCGGCCGACGAGCAGGTATGCGCGCCGGGGACCCTTGCCCTTCAGCTCGATCTCGCCACGATCCTCGAACTCGTACCGGTCGCAGAGGCGGCGGTAGGTCGCCTCGCTGACCTGGACCCGGCCCGACAGGCCGTGGGACTCCATCCGGCTCGCCGTGTTCACGGTGTCGCCCCAGAGGTCGTAGATGAACTTGTGGCGACCGATGACCCCGGCGATGACGGGACCGCTGTCGATGCCGACACGAATCGCGAGATCGAACCCCAGTGGCTCGCTCAGCTGGTTGATCACGTCGACCATGTCGAGCGCCATCTCGGCCATGGCCTCGGCATGATCGGGACGAGGCTCCGGTAACCCTGCCGCGACCATGTACGCATCGCCGATCGTCTTGATCTTCTCCAGGCCGTGCCGTGCCGCGAGCGCGTCGAAGGCGCTGAAGATCTCGTCGAGCAATCCGACGACACGCGCAGGCTCGGTCCGCTCGGTGAGCGGGGTGAAGTCGACGACATCGGCGAACAGGACCGTCACCTCCTCGTGCGCCTCGGCGATGACGCCCGGCTCGCGCTTCAGCCGCTCCGCGATCGCTTTCGGCAGGACGTTGAGGAGGAGCCCCTCGGATCGGGCAAGCGCCTCGTCCCGAGCACGAACCGCGAACTGAAGCATCAGGTAGGCCGTCAGCGCCACGCCGGTCACGTTCAGAACGAAGAAGGCGGTGTGAATCACTTCCGGGATCGCCGCGGGATTCCGCGAGACGATCGGCTCGATCAGGCCCGAGAGCAGCGTCAGCCCGAGGAATGCGACGAACCACGGGATCGATCCTTCGGCTGTGAAGAAGAACAGGGTCCCGATCG
>Ga0299915_10002111_pt1 | contig 14522 bp, 7 predicted proteins | sample RVTome_13_FD_200263 | JGI IMG/M metagenome (GOLD analysis project Ga0299915, IMG submission 200263) | Soil microbial communities from uranium-contaminated site in the Upper Colorado River Basin, Wyoming, United States - RVT92D227 (version 2) ...
AGGCTGTTTACAGGGTCATCGAGAACGACAACACGCCCACTGAGGCTTGCGATGTCTTTGAGGCGCGCGAAGAAGAATGAAAGGGCGAGCGTGCACTTGTCGCCGTCGCTTAATACCGTCTCAAAGCAAGGCACTGAGGTAGACAGGCCGAGTTCGATATCGTGCCCATGCGCTTTGAGCTTGTACTGCACGCTTGCCCTGCCGCTTGGGAACTTCGGCTCAACGGACTCGATGCGGATGTCGCAGCCAAAGTGAGAAAGGTAGTGATTGATCCCGGCTTGGTACTTCCCAGTCACCCTTGCGGCGTGCTCGTCGATTTCCTTCTTCAAGATGGTCTTCTCTTGGTCGACCTTCTGCCGCTTCTCGATGAAAGCGGCCCTCTTTACCAGCAATTCCTGAACGTCGGGCTCATAACGCCGTTTCTGGTTCTCAAGGCGAGAAAGACGGTTCTGAATCTCAGCGGTGTCTGCCGTTGAGAGAGTCCCCTTTCGTTCGGCGACTTTGCGGGCGCTATGCGCCAAGACGGCGTTGACACTAGCAAGAAGTGCCAATGCCCGCTCATACTCGCTGATTGCCTCAGCGGCTGACGAGGAAGCAACCTTTTCCAGTGGGTTGGCTTGCTTGTCTGCAATCAGAGCACCCAGCTTGTTTGCCCCGCTCTTCCACGCAACTTCTGCCTGTTTGATTGTCGCGGCGAGCGCTGCTTGGTCAATCGGCATTACGTCAGTCCACTGCGCAGCAGTGGCAAGTTGACCGGCCATGCCAGCGTTGATCTCGGCGAAGATGGCCGAACCCAACTCTTCGCGCACCTTTCGGATGTCTTGAGAGAGAGAGTCCGTGAAGGTTCTATACGCCGCGCTGAAATACGAACGGATAGCCGCTACCAATCGAGATGCGGAGGTACTCTGCGCGCAGAATGGGCATATGCCGCCTTCTCCCAAGTGCTTGGCGCCGTATGCGAGCCAAGTCTCACCCTCCCGATCGAGGTGCTCTTTGATGTGCGTCTTCACCACCGCTGCGATATCGGCAGTCACGTCCTTGATGGAGCGCCCCAGAATTCCGGCGATTAAAGGCTGGTCAATCAGTGGCAAAGGCGTTTCCTTTGGCACGGCGCGAGCCATGATCGCGTCTTTGCTTTGGGCTTCCTTGAGTTCAGCCTGGGCTTTCTGAATCTTGTCGTCGATTCCTGGATCACTCGGTAGCCCGAGAAACGTCTCTAGTATGTCAGGCTTCTTGATGAGAACGGAAAGCTGCTTCTCGATGTTGTTTTTCTCGGTTAGGGCTGTCCTCCCTTCGCCATCGGCAGAAGCCAGCCTTTCGACCTTCTCCACTGCCTTGCGGCCAAGGACGTGTTCGCACAGATTCCGCTTGTGTTCCGGATCAACTCCAGTGGACGCGTGCACATTGCGAGTCACAAATCCAGGGAAGAACACTTCCAGTGTGTCATGCGGCGGCTGGTCATTCCAGTCGTGGCCATCGAAGGTGTAGTCCCTGCCATCGAGGCGAATATTCAACGTTGGCGGGACATCGCCGGGAAGACTACTACGGCGTACGATCTCTGGGGCGTTCCGCTCACGGAGCGAATCGAGAGCGGCTGCGAGGGTGGACTTACCTACGCCGTTCTCGCCATATATGAGTGTAATTACTCCGAATTCACACCCGGGAGCATGCGTGTAATCCTCGAAAAGCCCGAGCTTGGCCACTCTGTCGAATCTCTCAAGCATGTGACACAGCCTCTCGCACCGTAGGCACTTGCCCTCTGCTATCTATTCGTCTGCAGCCTAACGGCGCAGATCAGGCGCGCTGTCAAGCGTCGCCTGCATCCGTCTTGTTCGGCACATCTTTCGAATTACTGCTCTCCACTCCGCCTTCATTGCGGAGGCGAGTAATCTCGGCCTCTGCAGAATGGCGAAGGTCGGCAGGCACTCCCCAGTAGTCGAAGATGCCACCATGCTGTGAGTTCTGGCCGCAAATAACAAACACACCAGTTCCCAAGTGTCTCTTCAAATGTGAAGCAAGCCAACCCACAAAACCGCTATTGTCTAGTCCCGGCTCAAAATGAAACGAGAACACCGCGAACTGTTCAGTCGCTGAGTCCCTTGCAGGAACGAGCGCACTCCACACTTCCGAATCGCGAACCAATGCGAGACTATCCGTCAAACGGTCATGTGGGATCGAATTGACCGGGTATTCCTCGAAAGCGAAGTTACCTGGGTAAAATATCACTTCACTACTAGCCAGGACTCTCAACAGGCGATTCCTCGTCTCACTAGGGGTCTCCTTGCTAACGTACATTTACTTTCCTTTCCTGCCTAACATATTTTAGATGGGTCAGCATAAGATGCAAGAATCTTGTATGTTGTCCGTATAAGACACCTCCCGATTTCTTACCGAAAAGTCGATAATAACTCTCCTTTCAACGACTTGCTGCCCATCCGGCCATTTATTGCGGCATGTTATGCGGATCGGCATAAAACCTCCCTTTTAAAGTTCGTCCACCGGGCTTCGAACGCCGGACGGACCGCGGTTGAGGACATGGGTATATATCATCAGCGCTTCGCGAAGACGATCAAGCAGCGTGGAGGGCTGGCTGAAAAAATCGGCCTTTTGTTCCGAGACGAAGAAGTATTCTCGTCTTAATAAGCAAAATCTCCCCCTCAACATAAACATATTTTATTACTCAGATTCGAAAGCTGTCAAGGGCAGCAATTCTTTTGGCCGGTATCGTAGTATCGCCACGTGCTCCCATGGTGATCAAGGCAAATTTTCTTGAGCTGTATATGGCCGTCCTAAGCGCACCGTCCCTCGCGATCCGGATCAGGTCTCCCGCGCCCTGAGCAGGCCGTCAAGGCGGGCCGCGAGGGTCTCGACATGGGGCGGGAACATCAGCTCGAAATGGTTGCACCCGACTTCGAACTCCTTGTACTCACCCGAGGTGAACTCGCGCCAACTCAACTCGGTCGCATCCTCCCCTGAAAACGGCTTGCGGCTTTTCCAAAGGACCAGGGGCGCGCATACAAGTTCCGGCCTGTATAGGTTGCACATCTCGATGTGCCTGGTAAAGAGAGCGACAAAACGCTCCATAAGCTGCCGTCCCGAGCCGCTTTTGACGAATTCCTTTCGCGCCCGTTTCAACAGCCACTCTACGAGCAGCCGGGAGCGATCTCCCGCCTCAGCCGGCAGGGCCTTTTCGCATAAGTCTCCAATTTCCTTCTTAAGCGCATCCGCCTCCACGGCTTCGATGAGGTTCAGTTCGCGGCTGACCGTATTGTATAGGTCCATGATGTAATTGGGTAGGAAGGACAGCCCGCGATCGGAGTCAGCGAGCGGTTCGAGCCAGGAGTTGGCCATGGCGACGACGGCTACCTTGGCGCCCCGCGCTTCAAGCCGACGCGCCACGCTCATGCACAGGTAGCCGCCCATGCAGAAGCCGAACAGCCGGATGGGCTCGGCGGGGGCATGTTTCGCGAGAGAATCGGCGTAGCTATCCGCCATCAGGTCCAGGGATTCCCACTCGCCCTGATCCGTGTGCCAGACCCGCGATTGGATTCCGAAGACGGGAATGCCCGCCGGCAGCGCCTTGGCGAAGCGCTCGTAAGTGGACGCCAGGCCGCCCGCGGCATGAACGCAGTAAACCGGAGGGCGGGTTCCTTCCGGTCTGATCGGCACGATCGAGGACGCGGCGGCCAGGTAGGGCGAATCGGGCCTGCCGGTTTCGGCCGCCGCCCGCGCCGGTTTGGCCGTTTTGCCCGCGAGAATCTCCAGGAGCATGGGCGCCAGACCGTTCACGGACACTCCCGCCGTCAGTTTGCCGTGCGGCAGAGAGACGTCATAGTGCGTTTCGAGACCGGCGACGAGCTCGATGCCCATCAGAGAATCCAGCCCGAGATCGGCAAGCGGGCGATCGTCGGCGAGCTTGGCGGGCGATGTTCGCAGAACCTTGGCGACGAGCGTCTTGACCTGCTTGGTCAGAATCTCCAGGCGTTCCCCGGCGGGAGCCGCCAGGACCGCTTCCTTTCCCTCGCCCGGGCTCTCTTGTTCCCCCGGGGAAAACTCCTTGATCAGCTCGGACAGACTCGGCAAGGCCGCCGACATGGACTTGGAGAACTTCGGCCAGTCCATATTGATGACGCCCACTTGTCCGCCGCCGGCGAGAATAAGCTGCCCGAGGATCCGCGTCGCCTGGCTCGGTGAGATGCCGAGAATGCCGTCGTGGCTGAGCAAGCGCTCCACATCGCCGTGCCGGGCTACGTAACCGACATCCGCGATGCGACCCCAGTTCACCGTCAGGGCCGGCAATCCGAGCGAGCGGCGATACGCGCAGAGCGCATCGAGGAAGGCGTTGGCCGCCACATAACTGGATTGCCCGACGTTTCCTATCAAGGTGCTTACCGAGGAGAACGCGACGAAGAAATCCAGGGGCAGCCGCTCCGAGCATTTGTGCAAGTTCCACGCCCCCGGCATCTTGGGAGCCGTGACCTTCAGGAAGCGTTCCCGGCTTTGCTGGACAATCAGGCCGTCATCCAGGACCATGGCCGAATGGACGATGCCGCGCAGCGGAGGAGCCCACGCCCCGATCCTGTCGAACAAGCCTTTCATCTGTCCTTCGGAGCTGACGTCCACGGCCTCCACGCGGACCTCGGTGCCCGCCGCTTCCAGCCGGCCTACGGCCTCCCGGACTCCCTCGCCCGCATCTCCCGACCGGCTCGCCAGCACCAGGTGTTTGGCTCCCCGGGCCGCCATCCATTCCGCGACGCTCAAGCCCAAGCCCCTCGTGCCGCCGACAACCAGGTAACTGCCCTTGGGATTGAAACGCACGGTATCGAACTCGGCGGGTTCCGGCTTGACGTCGCCGTCCGGCATGCTGATGACCACCTTTCCCGTGTGAAGGGCTTGCGCCATATGGCGAAAAGCGGCGGCAATCTGAGAAACTCGAAACGCGCGGTGGGGCAGGGGAGAGAGCTCGCCCGCCTCGAAGCCTTTCAACACCTCTTCATACATTCGCGCCAAAAGGTCCGGCTTGTCGGAAATGACCGGCGCCATATCGATGACGTGCATAGACACGTTGTTGCGGAGCGGGCGCAGCCCGATGCTGGAGTCGCGGTAGATGTCCATCTTTCCAAGTTCCAGGAATCGCCCGTAGGGCGCCAGACAGTCGAGTCCTTTGGCAATGGCGGTCCCCGCCAGCGAATTCAGGACCATATCGACTCCCCGTCCGTCCGTGGCGTCGAGCACCTCATCCGCAAACGCCAGGGATCGCGAGTCCATGACGCGGGCCACGCCCAATCCGCGGAGCAGGTCCCGCTTCTCCGGGCTTCCGGCGGTGGCGAAAATCTCAGCGCCCGCCCGTTCCGCGATCTGAATCGCGGCCAGCCCGACGCCGCCGGTCGCCGAGTGAATGAGCACTTTGTCGCCGGCCTTGATTCGGCCCAGATGGTGAAGGGCGAAATGGGCCGTCAGAAACACGATGGGAATGGTCGCGCCTTCAGCGAAGCTCAGCCCGCGAGGCATTCTCGCCGCGAACGCGGCAGGAATGGTCAGGTGCGAAGCCAAGCATCCGGGTCCAACGGCTATAACATCGTCGCCCTTCTTCAGGTGCTGAACACCCTTGCCCACGGCCGCGATTCGCCCGGCGCATTCGTCGCCGAGAAGCATGTCCCGATCGCTTTCCATGGGATAGATTCCCACCGCCTTCATGACGTCCTTGAAATTAAGCGCCGCGGCCCGCGTTTCAATCTCCACCTCTCCAGTGCCGGGCCGGCGCCGCCGGATGTGGCGGATAGACAGCCGGTCCAACCTGCCGGGTGAGGGGCACTCCACCCGATAGGGTGGGATGTTCCCGGCCGGCCGGCGCGCATACTCTTTCAGCGATGTGCGCGCCACCTTCATGACGTGGCGGCACGACCCCCGAAACGCGATCTCGCTTTCCCCGTCCAGCGCGGCGATCTCATCGATCAACGCCTCGGATTCGTTTGCCTCGGGTTGCGGAGGAAGATCGATCATCCGGCAGAGCGCGTGGGGACGTTCGTTGACGACAACGCGGCCCATACCCCAGAGCGGAGCCTGGGCCACCGAGACGGTCTCGCCCTCCTCCACGGCCACGGCCCCGCGCGTGATCAGGCAGAGCCGCGGCCTGGGAATGTCGGCCCGGCGCTCCGTCAAGGCCTGGACGAGGTGCATGACGCAGTGGCACCCGAGCGTTTCCGCTTCGCGCAGCAAGGCGTTCGTGAGATCCTTCGGCGCCGCGGCGTCCAGGCTCCAGAAATGCAGAATCCCGGCGAGCGGCGGGCCGCTGCCATAGACGGAGCCGATGAGTCTATGCATATCTTCAGCGGCCTCCGGCCTTATGGCGAACGCGCTTCCATCCGACGCGTCAAACGCGCCGCCGGCCAGAACGCGGATAACGCCGCAGCCGTTTTGCTCGAGCCGCGCGGCGACCCGCGCCGCGACGCCGCTTCGGTCTTCGAACACCAGCCATCGCCCCCTCACGGCCGCCGTTCCTTTCGAATGCGCCGCCGGCTTCCCGTCTGAGCGCGGCGTCCCCTCCCCCGCCACATACACCACCACGCCCGGCTCCTCCGAGCGCCGGACACCGGCGAGGCATTTCACGGATGGGAACCCCGTCGCGCGCAGCACGCGCCGCCACTGTTCGCGTCCAAGATTCGGGCCGGTATCGTCCCGGTATTCGTCCTGATATCGCCACCAGCCTTCGGTCAGACCGAAGACCAGATCGGCCCAGCGCGGAGCCTTCTCGAGCTCGATCAACATCAGGAGCCCCGAAGGCGTCAGCAGTTCTCGAACGTGCCGCATAGTCTCATTCAGGTCGCGGGTGGCGTGCAGAACGTTCGCGGCGATCACGATGTCAAAAGAGCGGGGATGGATGTCCTGCTCAGCCGGCCGTTTCTCGATGTCCAGGACCCGATACTTCACGAACGGATAATCGAAGAACTTCTTCTCGGCGTGGTCGAAAAAATGGGGCGAGAGATCCGTGAAGACGTACTCCGTGCGTGCGGGCGCCAGGCGAGGCAGCACATAGCTGGCCGTCCCGCCCGTGCCGGCGCCGACCTCCAGGATACGCACATTCCGCGTGACCGGCACATGTTCCACGGCGGCGGCCACGGCATCCGCCGCGAGACCGTTCGCCTCCCGGCTCCACAACGAATCCTGATACAGATGCTCGGCCGTGTCCATCGTTCCGCGCGAGAAGATCAGGTTCAGGGCGTTCTCCTTGCCTCGGAGGACCGAATGGAGATTCTCCCCGCATCGACGCAGAAGCGTCAGTTCGGCCTGGCACATGGGCAGGCGGCGCAGCAACTCGCGCCACAGCGCCCGAGGCTCGACGGCTTCGGGCTCCGACCGGACGGCCCATGGGCCGTCCGACTCTTCCAGCAAGCCCCGTTCTTTCATGAAGCGCAAGTACAGGCCGAAGACCTTGTCGTGCTGGGGAGCCACGCGCAGCGACTTCGCCAATTCCCCCGGCCTGACTCGCTCTCCTCTTTTTATCGGCCACCCCATTTGCCTGAACGCCCCGCATATGTAGAGTAGACACAGCCTGTCTATTATTTCACGGCATGCCATGTAGCGGTCCAACTCCAGGCGGTCTTCTTCCGCTCGGGGTCGTGATCGGCGACGCATCTTGTTCATGACATCGCGAGGCTCGGGCAACGCCGGTGCGCTCTCCGCGTCTTCGCGTCCGGGCCGAGGGACGGCCTTCCAGCGGTCTCGATAGAGCCAGCGCTGAGCCGGGCTGGACGTTTCCGCGGCCGCGCGCGACACGAGCTGACAGCGGAACCCGCGGATCTCCATCAGCGCGCGGCCGTCTTCGGCGCAGACCACCACGTCCCCGACGAGCGTGCGGGCGCCCAGCGCCGTGAGGCGCGTGTGGCTCCACACCTCCGGCGGCAGTCGATCAAAGAGGCGCGCGCGGGCGACGCGCACGGGGAGAAACAGCTCTCCGCCCCAGCGTTCCTCGGGCAGGGCGGCGGACAAGACCTGCAGGCACCCGTCCAGCACGACAGGATGGGCCAGGTAGCCCGCGAGAGAGTCCCTCACGCCCTCAGGAAGGATCACCCGCCCGAGAGCCTCGCGGTTCCCGCGCCACACCGCGCGGACAGCGCGGAATGCCTCTCCGAACTCGAGGCCGGCGGCAGCGAACCGAGCATAGGGATCCCTTGTTTCCGTCTGTTCCGTCAACCGTGCGCGTAACTTGGCCAGATTCAGTCGCGGCGGATCGATCGCATAGTCCGGGCCCCGAAGATAGCCCGCGGCGTTGCGGTCCCAGCCTTCTGATGACTCAGAGGCGCTGCTCGTGATGACGAATCGGGCCGTGTCGGGTGCGTATCGAAACTGCGCCAGAACCGCGTCGCCGCGCTGGGGAAGAACCAGCGCTTTTACGATGTCCAGTTCCTCGACAACCACGGGACAATGCCCGAAGATCGCGTTCCCTGCGCCCAGGGCCATTTCGATATAGCCCGCGGCGGGGAATACCGTGTGGCCCTGCACCACATGGTCCTTCAGGTACGGCAGAAGCTTCGTGTCGAGCCTCGATTGCCAGGAGGGCTCGGCCGTGTGCAGGTCGAACATGAGAAGCGGGTGTGCCGGAGCCTCCGTGCGGGCCTTCCGGATTTCCGCCGGCTCGATCCAATACGATTCGGACTGCCAGGCGTAGGACGGCAGACGGACGGTCCGGCAGCCGGCGCGGAATAATTTCTCCCATGCCACCTGCGCGCCTTGCGCGTGAAGCGCGCCCGCAAGGCCCAGCAGCGCGGCCTTTTCCGGTCTGTTCTTCATCAATGTCGGCAGAACCGTTATCTTCCGGCCGCGGGCCGCGGCGGTCTCCATAATGGGGCGGCTCAGCACGGGCTGGGGACTGATCTCAACGAAAAGGCTATGGCCTCCTTCCAGAAGCGTCTCGATCACGGGGCAGAAGCACACCGTCTGCCTGACGTTGCGCCACCAGTATTCGGCCCCGTAATCTTCCCGGCCGGCCGGCCCTCCCGTCACGGTCGAGAAGATCGGAACCGTGGCGCGTCGCGTGGCGACCTTGCCCAGGGCCCGGAGCAGATGATTCCGCACGGAATCCATCTGGTGACTGTGGAAGGCGTACTTGACGTCGAGGAAACGGACGAAAATCTCCCTGGACTTGAGTTCGGTCGCGACTTCCTCGAGCGCGTCCTTGTCGCCCGACAGGGTGACGGACTGGGTGCTGTTGAGAGCGCCAACACTGATCCGTCCGTCAAACCGTCGGATGAGAGCCGCGGCCTCATCCCGCGAGAGTCCCGCGGCCAGCATCGTCCCGCCGTGGTCGGAAGCCAGATCCATGCAGAGTCCCCGGTGATAGATCACGCGGGCCGCCTCCCGCAGGCTCAACACGCCCGCGACGTGCGCGGCGGCCACCTCGCCGACACTATGTCCGACGACCGCCGCCGGGACAATGCCCCACGACTTCAGCAGCTCCGCCAGCGCGACCTGGATCGCGAAAATGGAGGGCTGCGCAATGGCGGTGACATCCATCCTTGAATCGTCCTTGCCGCGCCCGAGCTCCTCTATGATGGACCAGTCTCCGATCTCCCGTACGAACCGGCCGCAGGCCTGGATGGTTCGCCGGAAAACCCGCTCGCTTTTGAGGAGTTCGGCGCCCATATTCCACCACTGCGGTCCTTGCCCCGAGAAAACGAATACCGGCCCCTTCCCCGGCAGGCTGCCGGCCTCGCCCGACGTCAGACCCGGACGCCGTTCATCCCTAGTAAAAGCATCCAGTTGCTCGCAGATCTCCTTGTTGCTCGCGCCCACCGCGCAAAGCCGGTGCGGATGGCGTGTTCGACGAGTGGCCGCCGTGTACCCTATCGATTCCGTGTCGGCTTCAGCTGTATCCGCGGACAGAAACGCGTGATACTTTGCCGCCTGGGCTTTCAGGGTCTGCTCGGTCTTTGCCGACAGGACCAGCGGCACGGCACGTCCGCGCTCCGCATAATGGGCCCGCCGGCGGTTCCGGACGGGCGGCAGGGCTTGCAGCAGGGCGTGCGCGTTGGCGCCCCCGAATCCAAAGGAATTGATACAGGCGAGCATCCGCTCGCACGGTACGGGCTCGAGTGACGTCGGCACGCGGATTTTCAGCCTCTCGAAATCAATGTTGGGATTCGGTGTTACGAAATGCAAATTCGGCGGTATCTGGCCGTGGTGCAGGACCAGCGCCAGTTTGATCAGACCGGCCACACCAGCGCCCGCCTCCAAGTGACCGATGTTGGTCTTGACTGAGCCGACCGGGCACGGCTCGGCGAGGGGCCGCCCTTCGCCGAGGACCGTGCCCAGCGCGTTTGCCTCTATGGGGTCGCCCACGGGCGTGCCGGTGCCGTGCGCTTCCACGTAGCGAATCGCGGCAGGCTGGACGCCGGCCTGGGCGCACGCCTGGCGAATGATCGCCATCTGTGCGTCGCCGTCCGGGACCGTGATTCCCGGCGTCCGGCCGTCCTGGTTAAGCGCCGTGCTGAGAATCACCGCGTAGATGCGATCCCGGTCGGCCAGCGCGTCGGAAAGCCGCTTCAGCGCCACGACACCCGCTCCCTCGCCCCGCACGAACCCGTTGGCCCGCGCGTCAAACGTCTTGCAGGCGCTATCCGGCGCAATCATGCCCATTCGGCTGAAGGACACATAGGGCAGGGGACTGATCAAGGCGTTGACACCCCCGACCAGGGCGAATTCGCACTCGTTGTTCGCGAGGCTGCGGCAGGCGGCATGCAGAGCGACAAGCGAGGACGAACAGGCGGTGTCTAGCGCAAAGCTCGGACCCGAGAAGTTGAACGCGTGTGATATCCGGTTCGCGGCAATGCTGATGGCCGCACCCGTTACCGAGTAGACGTCCCCCGGCGGCAGATCCGTGTGGATGAGCTGCAGGTTCGCGTAGTCGGTTGTTGAGATGCCGACGAAGACTCCCGCGGGAAAATCGCGATGGTGATCCACCACGATGCCGGCGTCCTCGATCGCCTCCCAGGCCGCATGCAGAAGCAGACGCTGCTGCGGATCCATGGAGACCGCTTCGCGCGGCGAAATCCCGAAAAAGTCCGCATCGAACGCGGCGATCCCATCGATGAAGCCGCCCCACTTGGAGATGGATTTCCCAGGCTTGCCCGGCGCGGGATCATAGTACTTGTCGATATTCCACCGATCGGGCGGAATCTCCGTGATCGCGTCCACCCCGTCGCAGAGGTTCTTCCAGAATGCCTCGGGGGTATCGGCTCTGCCGGGAAAACGGCATCCGATTCCTATAATCGCTGTCGGTTCCGGCTTCTTCATTTCAATCTCAGAGATTCCCGTTCCGCGGGCGGGATCAGAGTCCGGTGGCTATGCCGTTTTTCCTTCCAAACATCACAGGAAAGTATAAAACTGGGCTTGAAGAGATGTCAAATCATCGACTCCCCGGCCTGAAGGCCGGGGCTTGTTCATGATTAACCCTGAGCCTCGCTTCTCTTCCCCGCCCCGAAGTGCACTCATGAGCCGCTTCCGGCGAGTGAGTGTTGAAAGGCGGGGCTTGGCGTCGGCGAACGGGTCAAATTAGGTCGGGGCTTGCTCTTGGCGGGTCAAAAAGCCGCCGGGAGCGCAGCTGAATATTTTCGTGATTTTCTCTTTGCCTGGGAGGAGGGGTCCGGCTGATTTTCTTGACATTTTATGGAGTCGCGCTTTAAAATTTCCGTCAATGCGTGAGAGGAACATCAAGCCCAAGTCGAAGGAGGCTTCACATGGCATGGAGATCGCCGGCAATTCATCCCGGGACGGCATCCCAATTTCTTAGGACTATTATCGGAGTTGGCATCAAAGGAAACCTGAAGTCCGGAAAAAAGCCGTATGCCGCGGGCACGCGCGTCGCGCATAGCTTCACCCCCGCATCCGGGTACTCGGCGGCCATGGTTGTGCTGGGCGGCAAGCTTGTCAAGCCGAAAGGCACCATCATCTCGACCATGGCCTTCTTCATGAGGTCGGCGGCCGTCCCTTGAATGGGCGTGTTGAGGGCGATCCGGCGGCCGGCCTGCTGGGCGATCTTGTTGTCCTGACGCAGCCCCGGGACCTGGCGCTGCCAGCCGAAGAGCGTCTCGCAATAGCCGCGCTCCTCGGCGTCCCGGACAATGGTCTCCAGGAAATCCCGGACGCCCGGATACTCCTCGTTTGAAGACCTCTACGAGGACGTGCTATAAAATATCGAGTATGGCATCATCCAGGCGTACCGCCGGCATCCCGAGATGACCGATTGGGAGGTGCTGGCCGCCGTCGAAGCCCTGCTCCGCAACTATCAATGTGAGATAAAAGGCAGCCAGATGACCTTGCCCATCTTGCGTCCCCTGATCCATGAGGTCTATGAATCGGCCCGCGCGATGTGCGAATGGCGGCTGGAGCGCGAGCCGCTGCGCGACCGCGACGGCAAACCCGTCGTCATCCCTATGGTCCCCATCGCCCTGGACGAGATCATCGCCTGCCTCGGGCGCATCCGCAAGGCCATCGACCACTGGACCCGCGAGGGTGGCCGGCAGGGCTACCTGAATTTCGTCAACCAGTACATCGTGTGAGCGGAGGAGATGGTAAAGAGCCTCGTCACAGGCGCCAGCGGCTTTATCGGCAGCCACCTGGCCGAAGCGCTCGCAGCCACGGGCGACCGGGTGCGGGCCTTGGTGCGCCCCACTGCCGACACCAACCGCCTGGAACGGCTGGGGGTCGAACTCTGCCCCGGCGATCTGACCGAGCCTGCCAGCCTGGAGCGCGCCGTGGCGGGTGTGGAGCGCGTCTTTCATTGCGCCGCCGTCGTCGCCGACTGGGAGCCGCGGAACCTTTCCGCCAGGGTCAACGTCGAAGGTAGCGCCGCCCTGGCCGAGGCCGCGCTGCAAGCCGGCGTGCGCAAGTTCGTCTACCTCAGCACCACCGAGGTCTACGGGCATCCGGACGCCCGCGTCTCCGAAGACGCCCCGTACCGCTACCGCGGCTGGCCCTATTGCGACACCAAGATCGAGGCCGAAAAGCGCATCTGGGAATACCACCGGCGCGGGCTGCCGGCGACGGTGCTGCGCCCGGCCACGGTCTGGGGGCCGCGCTCCAAGAGTGTGGTCGTCGAGTTCGTCGAACTCTTGCGCAGCGGCCAGATGATGCTGATTGACAGGGGCCGCAAGACTGCCGGCCTGTGCTACGTCACCGATCTGACCGACGTGATGCGGCTTGTCGGCCAGCCGGAGGTTGGATTAGGCCGCGTCTACAACGTCGCCGATGGCGCGGCGACCACCTGGGCCGAGTTCGTCAACGGCCTGGCGGCACTTCTGGGCCTGCCGCCAGTGCGCGCCTCGATTCCTCGCGCGCTGGCCTACCCCGCCGGCTGGCTGATGGAGCAGTGGGCCGGGCTGCTCGGGGCCGGCCATCGCCCTTTGCTAACCCGCATGGCGGTCGAGTTCGTGGGCACCCACCAGGGCTTTTCCAGCGCGCGCGCCCAACGTGAGCTGGGCTGGCAGCCGCGCGTCTTCCTTGCCGAAGGGCTGCGCCGGGTGGGCGAGTGGTTGAGGGAAGATGGGTACATTTAGACTTCCGATGACGGACGCCACGCCAGCGGACCGTCCTCCTGACCTTCTCCTGCCTCACCCGGGGATTCTGCCCATCGTGCCATGCCAAGCGGCTTGAGGAATGGGGCGAGTGGACGATGAAGGTCTTCCGGTCCACCGATGGAGGCCGCCGCTGGAAGGGGCGCCAATTTCATCCCGACGATTCCAACCAGCGCAGGAAAGCATAAAACCGGGCTTGAAGAGATTTCAACTGAGGTCGGGGTTTGCTCTTGGCGGGTCAAAAATCCGCCGGGACCGCAGCTGAATATTTTCGTGATATTCTCTTTGCCTGGGAGGAGAGGTCCGGCTGATCTTCTTGACATTTTATGGAGTCGCGTATATTCCAACCGTCTCTACTTGGCCTCGTCCCAGTGCGAGCCCCAGCCGAGGTGGACCTTGAGGGGGACTTCGAGCGGGGCGACGTTTTCCATGCGATCACGGACGATGGGCTCCAGGGCCGTCCGCTCCTCCTCGGGGACCTCGAAGACGAGCTCGTCGTGGACCTGGAGGATCATCCGCGACTTGAACTTGTTCTCGCGAAGGGCGCGCCAAATCTCGACCATGGCCTTCTTCATGAGGTCGGCGGCCGTCCCTTGAATGGGCGTATTGAGGGCGATCCGGCGGCCGGCCTGCTGGGCGAGCTTGTTGTCCTGACGCAGCTCCGGGACCTGGCGCTGCCGGCCGAAGAGCGTCTCGGAATAGCCGCGCTCCTCGGCGTCCCGGACAATGGTCTCCAGGAAATCCCGGACGCCCGGATACTCCTCGAAGTAGCGATCGATGAATTTTTGGGCCTCGGCGGGTGTCGTACCCAGCTCCCGGGCCAGCGAGAACCCCCCCGCGCCGTAGATGATGCTGAAGTTGATGACCTTGGCCCGGCGCCGCATGTCGTCGGGAAAGAGGGAGGCCTCGTTTCCGAACACCCGCTTGGCCGTCTCGGCGTGGATGTCCCGG
>Ga0299915_10002113_pt1 | contig 14513 bp, 11 predicted proteins | sample RVTome_13_FD_200263 | JGI IMG/M metagenome (GOLD analysis project Ga0299915, IMG submission 200263) | Soil microbial communities from uranium-contaminated site in the Upper Colorado River Basin, Wyoming, United States - RVT92D227 (version 2) ...
GTCGTGTCATCGATGCCTTCGGGAATTCGGTAACATGCCCTACCACACCATTCTCGACTGGCGTCTTGGGCTGGACATGACGCGCCTTGCGATGAATTCAGCGGCGTCGATCGATTTCAGCCAGGATTATTGGACCAACCTGCTCGCACGACAGGCGGCGCCATATTTCAGCGCTTTTGATCTCCAGACTGAAACGATCAACGGCGTGTATTGCGGCTTGGATGAGACCTGTGGAGAGGCAGTCGTACTCACCCATCCCCTCTGGGATCTCAATTCCGCCAACTACTGCGAGACGCTGGCGGACATTCTTTACATCCTGGAAGGCCGCAGCTTGAAACCGAAATGCATTTCAGTCTTTCGGGCGCTACGCTTTCCTTTCGAACTCCCGGAATAAAGCCAGGATGGATCTGTCACCGCTTCCACAACTGAGTGCCATTGAACGCATCAGCCCCAGCTTTTACAGCACCTCGGTGAAATGCATGGCGGGGGCTGCATGGTATCAATTCGGGCCCCAGGATAGTCCGCCGGTAGCAACCGGCGCTATCTTGGGGTCCGCCTTTCATGCGGTCATGGAAATGGCCAACCGCGGAGCTATCCCGGCGGGCAACGCCGGCCTTGCTGCCGCCAAAGAAGCGTTTGATCGGCAGGCACACTTCCTGTTTGACCGAGCTCACCCGCTGGTGCGAATCAAGTTTGGTCTGGTCCAGAATGTTCCTTATTACCACCAGCGGCGCTCCCGCGCCGCCGCTATGGCCGCGCAAGCATCAAACGTTGCCCGGCGAACAAGTGAGACACACGCGGCGCGAATGGCTGTCACAAGATCCACGGACAAGACTCTGAGACGGTTGATCGAAGCTAGACTCACATCAGCTGACGGCGAGATCAGCGGGCGTGTTGATCTTCTCGACTGCGACGAGGGGAGAGTCACGGACTACAAGTCCGGCCACGCTCCCCGTGCGGGCGCTGATGTTAAAGGTGAAATTCGCCAGATGCGCCTCTATGTGCATCTTGCGCTCGAAAATGGCTACTTCGTCAATAAGGCGTCCATAATTCGCGGTGATGGAACGACCGTTGAAATCGAGGTGCCGGAAGTGCAAGCGCGGGAGGAGGGGAATCGAGCTCGTGCCGTTCGCCAGGAATTCAATGCAGCCGTTGCCGGGGGTCGCGCGCTGCTGGATCTGGCAGCTCCCGCACCCTCGACTTGCGCTGGCTGTCCATATGTTGCATTCTGCGAGGCGTTCTGGGCAAAGGCCTCACCCGAATGGGAAGCTGTGTGCGGTGCACATGCGGAAGGCCGCGTCCTTGGGATTGATGAATCAGCCTTGGCAGGGGCAGACCTTGCGACTTTCAGAATTGACTGCCGCAGGGGCTCGACGCTTCTCCAACAACTGATCGTCGAGCAGGTGCCGCGAGAGTGGCTTTCGATTGGAAGCAGACTGCCCGCAGTGGGCGATCTCGTAAGGTTCGTGCAAGCTTTTCGCGCTCAACCATCCGGAAATGAGCAGAGGCCGATCTTGCGTGTGGATCGATTCAAGAGCACGACGATTTGGATTGTTACTCCCGTGGCCGTAAGCTAAAAACTCTGAGGAGTCTGACCAACAGCGGCCATCACGATTCGCGCGACCCGCAGAGAGATCGGCGCGTAGCGCACGGAGCCTTTTTCGTAGACGCCGAGGTTCCCCGACTGCACACACGCGAGGCGCGCGCATGCCGTTGGTAATGCTGCCCGGGCCGGCACGATCAGCGCCTGATCTTCCGCGTTATAGGTCAGCAGAGGCATTCCAGCTAGGGCTGCAGCGACATAGATGGCTTCTCTGCGAGGCATTTCCACCCACTTGGTGCGACTTATCTGCACTAGCGTAACCCCTAGTCCAAACTGCGGTGTGAACTCGCATGCGGTTCTCAATATTGGCTCGTCCACCCAGCGGACGCCCCCGAGATCGAAAAAACGCTGCCGCCAGTTAATCATCGGATCGCGCTCCGGAGCGCGCGACAGTAAAACGTCAACGGGAACAATGCGCTCCCACAAATGTGAGGCAAAATCCGTCAGATGGTGTATTCCGCAATTTGCGGCAACTGCCGTGATGTCTTCGGGGTCTCCCCGCAGAACTACAGCATCAGGAAGCGCTTCGATGGCCGAGGTCTCGATCGCACAGCAATCTGCCTGAGCTGCGCTTTCAAATCTGGCGAGCAGGGATGGCGTCCTGCCACCGCAAGCAAGCGCACGATCAGGTGTTTCGGCAAAAGAAACCAGCATTGGTGGGAGAGTCCGCCACCGATTTCTTCTCTCAGGGAAGAAATCCGCGTAGCACAGATCAGATAAGCGAAATCGAAGACGCATGACAAAGTCCGAGAACTCCTCTTCGCCGCTATTGTCGCCCGCGGCGCCGACGATTTCGACTACAGCCCTGCGAAAGCTCTCCCACGTTCCCTCGCCGACGTGGCTCAGCCAATGGAGCAGCCGATTCCCGTCCATTTCATCGCCTCCGCTTCCACTGCCTCTTTATTTTCTTGGCAACCCGTACGTACTCGACCCATCTGGCGGTTACATCCGCTTCGCTGGTGCCGGGTGCCGCGCCAAGCTCAGAATGGCGAATCCCTGCGTCGTAGAGGACCGATACCCACCTCTGCGCGCAAGTAGTGTGAGCCACCGGGAAATCTGCCGCAGGCCCTTCGGCACAAAGTTGAATGGCACGCGCCCCGCTCCGTGTGCCGAATCTTATCGCCCAGGTTGGCACAAAGCTGCAGAAAACGAGAGTTGTGTGCCGGGACCCATTTCTGTGCTGATCAACCTGGTTCGGATTAGAACCGATTAGCGTCCAAGAGCCTTGCTCGAGAATCACCGGATTCCGGTTCACCGGAGCAGCCTCGCCAGCGTCCTCGGGACACAGGTACCGTATTTCCGGCGTTTCGATCCTGATCTTCTTTTCAATGTCTCCCGCAGAGACTGTGTGCACTCCCGCTCCTGAAAGCATGTTATCATCCTTAAGATAACCCTCTTCATCCAGTTCAACAGGCGCGCCGTCAACGATGGCTGTCGCGTCTGCTGCACTTTCGATGAGAATTCGTGGCGGCGCTCCCTCCATCCACACCCAGTGCGATCCCAGCCTCAAACCTCCTTGAGGGACAATCTCGACCTCCGACGCGACCTCCAGTGCCCGCAGGTGTTCGGGGACACTGTCAATACGTCGCACGACCTTGACTCCCCAGAAAAGCAGCCAATTGTGCGGAAGGCTCGGATCCTTTAGAACGGCTGGGATTGGATCGCAAATTCCCGCCAGATATACTTCTGCGGCCTTTGCCAACGACTCGTGACAAAGCACCGCACACCTCACGTTGCGTGGGAGCTGTATCCGCGACACGTAGCCCGAGTAGTCAGGATGTGGAGCCAGCACAATCGCCCGCTCCCCCGTGCGCCGCAATGCTTTCGACGAAGCGGCCTCGTGCTGCCAAATAAATCCGTTGAGAAGCGGATCGCCGCCAATTCTCTCGATCGGCAAAGGTTCATACCACATATCGCCGCCTGAGAGCTCAATCTCGCCACTGCGAAGGATCACGGGATAGCCTTCACGCCTAGGGGCCAATAGAGACAGTCGCAGGCGGCGCCCGATCTTCTCCAAGAGGACCTCGACATGAACGAAGCGAGGCCCTTGCGCGTCCGCCTCGGGCACCGAGCCATCCCATGCCCTCAGCTCATTGCGTGCTTGGTAAACTACAGCCGCGCTTCGTTCATCATTCAGCGCCGCCCTCCCGGCCTGGCTTAGAGTCCCGTAGATGTCTGCCCACTGCTTTAGATCATCGCTGATTCGCGCCGCGGTAACGGTCGAGCCCGCCGGGTAGCCCGCCCAGTCGAAGAAGAACGGTAGTTTTTGCAGGTCAAGCTGTCGCAAGGGCACATGCGCAAGAGGGTAGGCCACGTATGGCCTTTGCGTTCCCGGGTCCGGCAATGCCAGCGTCACATGTCCCCTCTTTTCAATCCAGTCGGCGAGGAACAGCCACAAAGATTCGAATCCTTCCTTTCCAAATCCAGCGGGCACATCGTTGTGCTCGATTTTCACACCGAGAAGCTCCGCGAGGCGCGCATAGTATGCGCTGCTGGCCGACTTCTCATCGGCGTGCATCTTGTGCGCTGCCAAAATGGACAGCACAAGGAAACCAACGCACAACGGAATCCCGCCCTCAGTAGAACAACAGCGAAACGCTTTAAGCCGCGCCGGACACTCAATTGCTAACGCATAGGCTTCGCGAACCGCAGCCGTCAATCGCTCCTCCGCCTGTGTTGGCGGCACGCCTTGCCCTTCATCATCAGAAACAATGCCGGCCAGGATGCGTGGACTGATCGCAAGATGAATCACACCTCCCGAGTGAGGCCTGATCAGCCGCGAGAAGAGCAAGCGGTTCCAATAGAGGTATTTCTGCGCGCACGCGAACAACTCTGCACCCTCCGGATATTCCGTGACGTCGACATCGAAGCGGTTGTGCGGGTTGCGCTCGCTGGATTTCCCTTCAACGCTTCGCGCGCTTTCGCCAGCGGAGGGCTTCGAAGCGTCTTCCTCTTCGTCGTGTTGCCTTTCAGTGTCAGCTACGATCGGTTTCCGTCCCTGCACAGGAGCGGCTGGCCTCTCCGAGTAGATCTCGCCTTGGTCCGACGAAAAGCCGTCACCGATGGATGGCAAGGCCGCCTTCATTGCACTCTGCACGGAGCATGTGGTCGACTCTGGAACCTGACGTATGGGGCCAACCATTGGTGGCGTGGCCCCTGTGGATGCAACGCTGGATGGAGCCACGGGTGGTGTGCCCGGCAACTCATCCGACAAATGAATCTCTGCTTCGCACTCGACGGGTTGCGCCTCAGCTGTCGCGTGTTCGGCAGCTGCTTCGTCCGTGGCGGCTCGAAGCTCCTTGGTCCCTTGGGAACCGATGTCAGGTGCTAGTTTCCGAGCGCTTGGTTTCTCGTGTAGTGCAATCGCAATTTCCCATTCGGCCTCGGCGATCGCCGCTCGATGACCCTCGTCGAAAGTTGCTCGCTCCGCAGGTAATGCATGGATTGCGACACGGCCACCTTCGAGCTCAGTTGGCTGTTCGACTGCTTCTTCAGTTCCGGCAATTCTGGAATGTGGGAGGGCGCTCGCAGTTGTGGCCGATGTTACATCCTCTGAAGAGGGGACTGCTTCTGCCACAGCAACGCTTCCTGCGTCTTTGCACGCGCCGATCTGTATGTCACGCGGTTCGACAGGCTCGGCTGCTCCGCTGCTTCCCAAAGACTCGCTCGCGCTGGCCGCAATGGCCGTCTCGCGTCGGTCAGGCCATCCCTGCTGTTCATCGGTTGCTGCTACAATATGATCGTCGAGCTCGATCTGCCCATGCAGCCCGGCGACAGTGCGGACGTCGCCTGAAACGGTCGCCACAGTTTCTTCTTGGGGAACGTCGCCAATCGATATGCTGCTTACGGACGACTCGATGCCTGGCGGGCGGCGCAGAAAAAGATAATGCAGCCATCCCACTATGAGTCGGGCTGCGCATTTGAAGAACTTCATGGAAGTAAATCCCACCATTGTCTGCAGCCGGCCCTTTGCTTTAGCAAACGCGAGCGATCTGTCAATTATAGGAGGATGAGACCTGCCGGGCTAGAGCCTTCGGAGAATATGCAAGGGAAAAAGCGACGCTCGAACGCTCGGCTACCTGAACCCAACGCACTATCCTCATGCGGAGGAGGTTTGCTCATCTATGACTCGCGTAATTCTCAAGAGCGCGTTTCTTGGTTTTGCCAGACTGTGCTCCCACAGCCGAATAACAGTCCAGCCGGCTTTCCTAAGGCGACGAGTCACCAGACGATCTCGCGCCCGATTTTTTCGGTTTTTTTCTGACCAGTAGTCGCGGTTGGACGCTGGAGCGTTTCGGCACTTTGGACAGCCGTGCCAGAAGCATCCGTCGACAAACACAGCGAGACGTTGTCGCGGAAAAACGAAGTCCGGATTGCCTTGCAGCCTGTATCGCCGGCGCCATCCCCTGATGCCGTTCTGTTTGAGTAAGGCGAGCACGCGCAATTCGGTTGTCTGATTTCCACTGGATCGGATCCGCGACATCACGTACGAGCGCATCTCCTTGGTGAATATCTCACCTGATGGTAGCAGCTTCTCGCGATACCCCATTCTCAAAACCCAATTCAAACCTAATCAGACCCAATCGACGCTAGGATATGACTGATTCCAAACCGGTTATAGAATCGTCAAATCAAGTGTTGATTGGGTATTCAGAACCCAATCCAACCAATCGCTGACTGCCTATTCGAGTGGTCGCGGCCCCAGGCGCCAGCGGCCAGCCTAGTATGTCCGACGCTATGCGCCCTTACTCAATCTGCAATTCCTTTTGTAATCATCCAAGAAGGGCAGTTGTTATAGGTTACACACGTCACGCTAAACTCGGGCTCGCGATTGCTTGCGGCGACCGCATTTCGTTATAAATGAAGTTGATCGGCAGTACCAGGGACATGTAAATCGCCAGGATTGAAGGGATGCACCGCGTGCCTGGGGGCCCGCATACACCCGTTCATAATAGTTGACAACTCCGCCGGCTTCAACGGGGAAAGGCGATTCTGACGGACGTCCACACTGGCCAAGACCGTGTCATGCAGGATGCCACACGATCGCTTCTCGCGGCAAATCGGATAGTCCTCAGCCCTATTTGGGCCTTAAACGATTAAGCAGGGATATTTTGCGGACCACACCTCGCCGAATCAAAAATAATAGGCAAATGCTTTTCCCTGTTGGGGAGATCATACGACGGATCGCTGATGCGAGTAGGCGGGATTCTTTCTCCATGCAGGCAAGCGGGCGAATTTTGGGCAGGGATTGTATCCCCGTCAATAAGGGACAACAGCGCTGTGGCCTATGCCTCTTTTGATTACGGGAGCGGCGTTTAACCCAGCGCCGTTTGGTGCTCCAAGGTGGCGGTTCTTTGGCTGGGGGCGACCTGGATTCTTACCTCGGCGCTGTGTTCCTGCCGGTCGTCCACCAGGGGTATAGCATGGTCGTCTCGTTGCACGCCGTCTACGGTCACGGTCATCCCGGCTTCCTCGGCCGCCGTCTGCAGGACGGCGATGTGATACATGGTCTCCCGATAACGGTAGTGTATCTTGAACTCTGTCCAATCCTCGGGCAGGCACGGCGCGAAACGGAGTTTATCCACTTCCAGCCTCAGTCCCAGGAGTGATTCCACAATCAGCCGGTACATCCATCCCGCCGAACCCGTGTACCAGGTCCAGCCGCCGCGGCCGATGTGCGGCGCGAGCGCGTAGACGTCGGCTGCAACCACGTATGGTTCTACACCGTAGGTAGCAACCGCCGACGGCGAGGCGGCATGGTTCACCGGGTTGATCATGGCCAGCAGTTCCCACGCGCGCCGGCTGTCGCCTAAGGCGGCGAACGCCATCGCCGCCCAGATGGCGGCATGCGTGTACTGCCCGCCATTTTCTCTGACGCCCGGGACGTACCCTTTTATGTACCCGGGATTCAAGTCCGACTTGTCGAACGGCGGGTCCAGGAGTTGGATCAGCGCATCATCGCGGCGAACCAGGCGCTGATCCACAGCCGCCATCGCCATGCGCGAGCGTTCGGCATCGCCCGCCCCGGATAGCACCGACCAGCTTTGCGCTATGGAATCGATCCGGCATTCGGGGTTATCGGCCGACCCGAGGGGAGAGCCGTCGTCGAAATACGCCCGGCGGTACCACGCACCATCCCAGCCGCTCTGCTCGATATGCTGGCGCAGTCGCGCCGCCTCCCACTGGCAATGTTCGGCGAAGGGACTGTCGCCATGCCCGCGGGCCACCTCCGTAAACCGTGTGAGCACCTCATAAAGGAAGAATCCCAGCCAGACGCTTTCGCCTTTGCCCTGTTCCCCCACCAGGTTCATGCCGTCATTCCAGTCACCGGAACCCATCAGGGGCAGGCCGTGCTCACCCATGCGGAGACCTCTCAAGATGGAGCGGACGCAATGTTCATACAGACTGGCCGATTCTTCTGACCGGCCGGGCAGATCGTAATACGAGTCCTCCTCCGCTTTTACCTGGCGGCCTTCAATAAAGTGAACCGGTTCATCCAACACCCCGGTGTCTCCGGTGCTCAGAACGTAGCGGCTGGTCGCCAACGGCAGCCAGAGGTAATCATCCGAACAGTTTGTGCGCACGCCCCCGCCCGAGGGGGGATGCCACCAATGCTGAACATCTCCCGCCTGAAACTGGCGTCCCGCGCAGAGGAGCAAGTGTTCGCGCAGGAGGTGGGGCTCGGCGTGCAGCAGCGCCATCACGTCCTGCAACTGATCGCGGAAACCGAAGGCGCCGCCGGGCTGGTAGTAACCGTTCCGCGCCCAGAGGCGGCATGCGAGCGTCTGGTATAAGAGCCAGCCGTTGGTCAGGAAATCAAGGGACCGGTCGGGGGTTTCCACATTCACCGCGCCGAGCGTGCGGCTCCAGTACTCCCACACCGCTTCGAGCGCACCGCGCGCCGCGCCGGACCCCCGGAAGCGATGCACCAGGTTGCCGGCGTCATTGGCGTTACGCCCGACGCCGAGCCTGAAAATGAGCTCACGTTCTTGCCCGTCGGCAAGCTCGAATGGAACCTGGATCGCGGCGCAGGGATCCAACGCGGCGCCCACCTTGCCGGAAAGCCGCATGCGAGTCATGGCGGCCGGACTCCGCAGCGTGCCGTTGCGACCCAGGAACTCCGTCCGGTCGGCGCTGACGGTCCGGGCCGGATCATCCACGTCGAAAAACGCCACCCGATCGGCGAACTCCGTGTTGTAAGGGTTGCGCGCGAAGAGCGCGCCGCTGTTGAGGTCGACTTCAGTGACGACGTGCATGGCGGATTTCGGGCGCAGATCTCCCAGCACCCATTCCGCATAGCCTGTGGCGGAGAGGCGGCGGGACCGGCCGGACTCGTTGCGCACTTTCAACACCGTGAACTTGACCGGCGCGTCCCTGGCTACATAAACCCACAGCTCGGAGCGAAGGCCGCGCTCCATGTGTTCAAAGACGCTGTAGCCGAATCCGTGCCGGGTGGCGTAGGGCGTCGCTCCGGGGCTTGGCAGCGGCGTGGGGGACCAGAAGTGTCCCGTCTCTTCGTCGCGAATATAAATGGCTTCTCCGCTGGTATCGCTTATCGGGTCGTTATACCAGGGAGTGAGTCGGAACTCGTGGGCATTCTCGCTCCAGGTATAGGCACAGCCGCTCTCCGAGACGACCGTTCCGAAGTCCGGGTTCGCCAATATGTTCACCCACGGCGCCGGTGTCACTTGTCCGGGCGCGGTCGTAATCACGTACTCGCGCCCATCCGGGGTGAATCCGCCCAGCCCGTTGAAGAAGATCAGATCGCGGCGCGGCAAGGCGGCGGCCGCCGGGGGTTCGGCGCGGCGGGTTCGGGTCGGCGCAAGGCGCGGGACCGGCACTTCCACAGGTCCGCGCCGGTTGATCTGGTCCGCCAGCGTTCCCCGGCTGTCGCTGATGATGGCACGAGCGACCGTCTGGAGCAGAACACGATCTTCGTTCGATATCTGCTCCGCAGGCCTGACAAAGATGCCACCCGGCCGATCGGTCACGTTGGCTTCGGTGCCTGCGGCAATCAGGCCCATGATCTGTTCTTGGAGCCCCTGCCGGTAACCGGCGCGCTCTTCATTCCAGATCACCAGGTCGACCGCCAGACCCTTCAAGCGCCAGTACGCGTGTGCCTGTACGATCTGGCGCACCAGCTCGATATTGGCCGGGTCTCCGATCCGCAGCAGCACAATCGGCAAATCGCCGGAAATCGCGTAACCCCACAGACCCGATTGCCCCCTGCTGTTCCTGATGAGGACGCTCGGGTCGGCACGCAGCGAGGAATGGGCATAGAAGATGAAGCCGGCGAGCCGCCCGTAGAGTTGCGCGTCGGCTTCTGTAGCATTGATTTGCCGCAGGAGCACCTGGCTATGGGTCCATGCCAGGTCGAAGACGCGATCCGCCAGACGCCAATCCTGGTACTTTTCGACGAGGGTCAGGCAAGCATCGCGTGTCGCGCCGATGCCGGACACAACATTGATCGTTGACTCCGATCCTGCCTGCCTGTTAGGCTTAAACTGTCCTATGAAAGCGGTGATCGAATTACGCCGACCTTCTGACCGGGGTTCGAGATGAAGAGGCCACCCGCAACGCTCGCCGACGAGGATATCCGCCCATCCCTGCGCTCCCACCTCAGGGTCAAGCACGCCTGTGAAGACGACTCCATGATGCTCGAAGAAGTTGGGCTCTGCCGTGGTCAGGTCCGGATAGACCTATTGGTTGTGAACGGTCTACTCTACGGCTATGAGATCAAGTCGGACCGTGATAGCTTGCGACGCCTGATCGAACAGGTGAACTTTTATAGTCGGATCCTGGATCGGGCTACCCTTGTGGTTGGCAGTCGGCATCTCCATGAAGCCACCAAAATCGTGCCCAGCTGGTGGGAAATCCTCCGCTTTGATTCGACCTCGGGCAGTCCCCGCTTCAAGACTGTGCGCGATGGATGCGGTAATCCTGGCCGCGACCCGCGATCGCTCGTAGAGTTGTTATGGCTCGAAGATGCCATGGCCTTGCTTGAAATGCGCGGTGCAGCTCGGGGCGTTAAGGGTAAGCCGAGGCGGGTCGTATGGGACCGTGTGTGCGAGCGGTTCCATGTAGACGAGATCGCGACGGCAGTCCGGGCGCATCTCAAGGCCAGGGCAATGCAGAAAGCCCCTCCACCACCGTTATGAGGTGGTGAATGGTACCAAGACGACGCCAGACTTCCGCAGAGCCAAGCTTCGGCGCGCCATCGGCAGCAGCCTTCATTTCTGCACATCCGGCGCAATGACTCGAACCAGCAAAATCCCCGCTGAGATCCCCATAAACCAGCTTTGTGGCGAGACTACGAAACTGCCGGCTGGGTAGTATTATGCGCGTACTTTGGCCCTTGATGAGCAACCAACACTGTTGGAGCGTGTATCGGATGGCAGCGGAAACCTGCATCGTACGCGGGTCGAACCCCTCGACACCGCTCGGATGCTGGATACAGCAGTCACTGTAGGTCGGGAGACGTTCCAGGCTTTGCCGATTGGCGTGTATTACCTCGCGCCACACGTTCCACTCGCTCCGCTCCACGTAGCTTTGGAAGTTCCGCTCCACGCCACCCATGCTCGCCGGAAAGGCGCAAGCCGAAAGCGTCAGCGTGCGCCAGCGAGTCTGGTCGGGCACATCGGCCAAGAACGCAGCGGCCAAGGCCGCGACGCCATACTGAACGAGTGTATCGACCGGACCTAGGTCGACAATGAGGTCGACCTCTGCATGGGCCAGACTGTGCCTTGACATGAATGCGAGGATGTCCCTCGTAAGAGAACCCCCTTCGAATTCCATGCGCGTCAACCGCACTGCAATGCCGTTAGATCGATGGCGGAAGGCCGAGGCCACGTCCGCTGTTCGGGAAAGCCCGGTAACCGGAGTGAAAACGATCCCAGTCTGTGCGGCTCTGTCAAACACAGCGGCGGCCGCAGCAGGTCCATCAGATTCGATCTCACGTACGTCGAGCAGACATCGACGGTAATGGCGAGTTGCAGAATTCAGGTCCTTGAAGGCCGTGATTAGATGCCTGTTGACCGTCGGAGCTTTCTCGGGATTCCGCTCCACGATTTCGAGAAGTGGTGTGATTCGGTACCGCACAGGAGCAGGAACGTGTTGCAGAGCATTCTTCTCCCCCCGCTTTACTTTCAAAACTGGCACATAGTCGTCTGAACCGAAGGTCACGCGGTCCCTCCTTGAGGCTCCCATAGGAGCAAAGGATGAACCTCGGCGACGAGGTCACGATAGTATGACGCCAAGGCGCCTCTGGGATCTAGATTGTCTGTCGAAAAGCAAATCCTAAGGGTCGTATGGCTCATCGTCAAGGAACCAAGCCTTCGCGACACCTCGTCGCATCCGAGCCGGTCACAGAGGGCCAAAATGGCAGATTCCAACACAACTACACGGCCTGCCAGAGCATCGGCGTACCCTTCGATATCTTTCAGAGCCTGCAAAGCACGCTTATCTCCGGTGATCACAAAAAAGGAATCACGCGCAGCCGCAGCGAATAACTGAGCTTCGCCCGGATCGATATCATTCACTAATGTTAGACGATCGAGCCAGAGCGCATCCGGCGCCTTGATGGATTCAATGCTCTCCGCCAGCGGTACAAGCCGAGCGCATGCTTCAGCCCCATAAATCTTGGGCAGCCTCCCCTTTCGCAGCATGTGTGGAAGCGCCGGCAGACGGCCACATTCTCGAATGTCGGCCCCCAAGACCGCAAGTAGATCGCTCAGCATGTTCCCGATGCCCAACTTGCAGAACACGTCGCTGTCAACGAGAACCCGCATAGCGCTCCGGATCGCCGAACACGCATAGAAGGAGAGAGCGGTCGCTCTCAGTCGCCGAATCGAGATCTACGTGAATATCGAAATGTTTCCGCAATAGCCGTCTGGCACCGGACGCACGGTAGAGCGCCTGCACCGCCATCGACGCCAATGCGTAATTTCCCGTGACGCGCGCCCACCCAAATATGAGCCCACCCGGATCAATCCCCTTTGATTGTCCGATCTGGGCAGCCTGGGTTGCGAGATCTCGATAGGTTTTTGCTTCGATCGCCGGCACGTCGTCCTCTCCGACGAGGGCACGAGTGGCATAGCGATCTGCCGTAAGCTCGATGTCTGTGTCGTCGGGGGTCTCCTCATCCTCATCGACGACCGGGCGATCCGGCTTGCAGTCGCCCGCACCGATATGACCTAACTCGTGTGCCATAAAAAAGGCAACACGGCCGGGTTCATCATGCTTGTGGCCCAGCAAGACCACTGGCCGATGCCCTATGATGCAGGTCATTCCCTGGAAGCTCGGAGCCGGAAGAAGGTCGAGGGCTACGACAGGGATTCCGCGCTTCCAGAGGTCATCAAGAACGTCCTCCAACTCAATTGGTCCGCTGGCAGCCCGATTCTGCTCGATTTGCCTGCGCCAGGTCAGGCCGTCCTCGGGCGGCATCTTTGCCGCGGGGACAGTTGGCCGCAGGCTGCGCATAACTGCCGATGCTACCTGGATTGCGGTGTGGATGGCCGGAGCCAGTCTGTCACGATCCAGATCTTGCGCCCGGCGCAGCTGGACGCCCGCGTAAGAGGGCGGTGCCAGCAATTTGGCCGGGTCCCGGACCGCTGACAATCCCAGACCCAGGAAGCGAGCCACTCGCACCTCAATATCCGGCAGGAGCGCCGGATCCGCTTCGCAACCCTCGTCCCACCAGTCCGGAAGAATCGCCTGGCGCACAAAGTCCTTCTTGAATCCAGCCCGGGACAAGCGGCGCATCAAATTGGTGACTGTATGCTTCGTCAGTGAATTGCTCCGTTGCCAGAAAAAATTAAAGGGCTCTCTGTGTTGAACTTCACGTGGATTGGGGGCAAACCGCGCATTCCCCCTCAAGCCGCATATCGTAACACGGCGGCAGCTCCCAGAAAAACAACTCTCGTTCGCAGGCTCCGGATCCACAGTTCGTCCTTCTATCGCCTGAAGCACGTCCTGACGGTTGCCGGCAACCACCCGGCCGATCGGTCACGTTGGCTTCGGTGCCTGCGGCAATCAGCCCCATGATTTGTTCTTGGAGTCCTTGCCGGTAATCGGCGTTCTCTTCGTTCCAGATCACCAGGTCGACCGCCAGCCCTTTCACGCGCCAGTACGCGTGCACCTGCACGATCTGGCGCACCAGTTCGATATTGGCCGGATCTCCGATCCGCAACAGCACGATCGGCAAATCGCCGGAAATCGCGTAACCCCACAGACCGGATTGCCCCCTGCCGTTCTTGATGAGGACGCTCGGGTCGGCACGCAGTGAGGAATTGGCGTAGATGATGGAGCTGGCGAGGCGCCCGTAGAGTTGCGCGTCGGCTTCAGTGGCATTGAGTTGCTGCAGGAGCACCTGACCATGTGTCCACGCAAGATCGAAGACGCGATCCGCCAGACGCCAATCCTAGTACTTTTCGACGAGGCCCAGGGATGCCTCGCGCCGACGCCGGAAATTCCCTTGTTCCCAGCCGAAATTCGAGATAGAAATGGTTACAAGCAGAAGGAGAGTTTCTGATTTCCAGGCCGAGCCTTCTGGCACAAGTCCTGAGGCGGTCAGGAAGTTACGCAGCACGCGAGTTGAAAGAGCGGTTTGCATCTTCAAGTGTGGGCGTTTACTCAACGCGGCGGGCCATGCAAGACCGGAAAGTCTCGTGAAAATAAGATCAACCGCAACGCGTTCGCAACATATCGCCAATGATCCGCGAAAGATGTCAGTCGCGCAAAATGTCACAGCAGATAAGAATGTGAGGTTTGTGGGCGTGGATTTATTCGCCGGCGCGGGCGGCATGACTCTCGGCGCCCAGAGGGCGGGCGTTGAAGTGCTTTGCTGTGTCGAGAACGATTCCCATGCAAGGGACACTTACCGTCACAACCATCCTGACATTGAAATGTTTGA
>Ga0299915_10002114_pt1 | contig 14512 bp, 19 predicted proteins | sample RVTome_13_FD_200263 | JGI IMG/M metagenome (GOLD analysis project Ga0299915, IMG submission 200263) | Soil microbial communities from uranium-contaminated site in the Upper Colorado River Basin, Wyoming, United States - RVT92D227 (version 2) ...
GGCCTCTCGGGGGTCCTTCCTTCGGCCAAAGCCCGCGGGGTAAGGGACCCCTGACTGTAGCCGGGATATCACCTACAATGGATGCGGCTTGGGGAGTGCCGGGTATGTTGCCAGTTCACCTGCGCCAGTCGCCCGAAACATGAAGCTGCGCGTCGGCGGGCTGCATCTACAGCTGCTTGCTCTAGTCGTCCTCCCCTTCAGCCTGATCCTGCTGGCCGTGGCGCTCACCGGCATCGGCGTGCATCAAGGGGCGATGCGCCAGTTGGTCGCCGAACGCGATGAGCGCTCCGCCCGGGCAGCCGCCGCGGCGATCTCGGAGCAACTGCATCATCGCGAGGCAGCCGTGCGCGGGCTGGCGCTGAGCGCACAGGAGTCGGCGTCGCCCGAACGGGCGCTGCGGGACGCCGCGTTTCTCTTCCCCGACTTCGACGGCGGTCTGGCGGTCACCGACCCACAGGGGGTGGTGTTGAGCAGCTCTGCCCCCGGGGTCGACTGGGCCGGGCGTCCCCTGCACCCCTGGATTGACACGCTCATGGAGGATCGCGGCAGCTTCTCCAGTCCGTTCGTCGAGGGCGGCGAAAGCATGGTGATGGTCGGGTCGTCGGCGGACCAGGTGCTGGTGCTGGGAGCATTCTCGACCCGGTCCTTGCTGCAGGCGGCGATGCTCAGCACCATGGTGTCCTCGGGCGAAGGCAGTGCCTACCTGGTGGACTCATCCGGGGAATTGCTGGCCGGCGTGGGGGATTCCCCGGCCGAACAGGGCTTGTTGGCACATCCCGGGGTGCGGGCGGCCCTGCGCGGCGAGATCGGATCTCATTACCTGGAGGCCGCAGATGGGGAACATGTGGTCGCATTCAGCCAGGTGCAGCCCACCGGATGGGCGCTGATCGTCGAGGAACCCTGGGCCAGCGTGGCCAGCCCGGCACTGGAGATCTCGCTGGCGGCCCCGCTGATCCTGATCCCTGCCCTGCTGATCACGCTGGTTGCGCTGTGGTTCGGCGCCCGCCAGGTCATTCAGCCGCTGCGGCGGCTGCAGCAGCAGGCGGAGGATCTGGCCGACTCCCGGTACGACCGAATAGGAGAGCCGGTCGGAGGCATCGCTGAGATCCAGCAGCTACAGATCACTTTGACGGGCATGGCCCAGGGGATTCGCGCCGCCCATGAAGCGCTGCAAAGCTACATCGGCTCCATTACCCTGGCCCAGGAGGAGGAGCGGCGCAGGCTGGCCCGCGAGCTGCACGATGCGACCATTCAGGACCTGATCGCCCTGGACCACCGCATCCAGCTTATCCAGCAGCAAACCCAGGCGTCAACCAAGGAGGGGCCTGACGCTCTGGAGGGACTGCGGCCGGATATTGGTCGCTCCATCCAGGAGCTGCGCCGCCTCACCGGGGCGCTTCGGCCGATTTTCCTGGAGGACCTGGGGCTGGTGCCGGCGCTCGAGATGCTGGTCAAGGATGCGCGGCGGGACATGGGAGTGGAGGTGAGCTTTCAGCTGGACGGTCAACCCCGCCGGCTGGGCCCGGAGGCAGAGCTGGCCATCTTCCGCATCGTCCAGGAGGCGCTGAGCAACGTTGGCCGTCATGCCGAGGCCGGGCAAGCCAACGTGCGGCTGACCTTCGAACGGGAGACCGTTCGGGTGCAGGTCCAGGATCACGGCAAGGGCTTTGAGCCTCCGGCGCGGATTACCGAGCTGGCCTCGGGAGGACATTACGGCCTTCTGGGCATGCACGAACGTGCCCAGCTGGTGGGGGCCCAATTCAGCCTGACTTCTGCCCCGGGCGGCGGCACCCGGATCTCGGTGGAACTGCCGCTGCCGCCCTAAGGCGTGCATAGGCGGTTCCCAGCCGTGGTTCGTCGTATTCTGCCGATATCCCCGCCGAATTGCCTATCGGGCGCGCAGTCAGATACCCCTCGGCCGTGCTGGCGGCCGCGCATACAATCAGGGCGGAGTAGATTATGGAAGGCCAGGGAACGTTGCTGGTGGACTGCGGCAGGGCGGCAGAGCGGCTCTCCCGCGAACTGGGTGCCGCCGGCCTGCGCGTCACTCGCTCCTTCGACCTGCAGTCCGCTCGCCATGCCCTAAGAGATCCGGAGAGCTGCCCCTGTCCCCACCACGGTACGGCGGACTGCACCTGCCAATATGTGGTCCTGCTGGTGGATGCCGGCGGCGGTTCACCCCTGACTCTGGTGGCCCACGGGCACGACGGAGAGACGCACCTGTCTATCGATGGCCTGGGATCGGTGAGCGCGCGCGTCGCCGGCATCGTCCGGTCGGCCGTCGCTGGTCTTGCGGCGCTGGCCCCCCTGGAGGTCTAAGGACGACCTGAAAGCGCAAAGCGGACTGGCCGGTTCGCGTCACCTCCGTCCTCATGAGAAAGGAGATGTGAAGTTATGGCGAAAGATCTTGTTTGTGGCATGGACGTCGATGAGGCAACCGCACAATGGAAGTCAGAGTACCAGGGGAAGACCTACTACTTCTGTGCGCCGGGCTGCAAGAAGTCTTTTGACCAGAACCCCGAGAAGTACGTGATGGGCGCCGGCACGCACGGCGAACACGGCCATCACGGGCACGGACACCACTAAGCCAACCAGGTTCACGGCCCCCTTGGGCCCGCTCAGGCGGAGCGATTACAGCGCCAAATCGGCGCGGATCCGCTCATACTCCTGGCGGGTGATATCCCCGCGGGCGTAGCGCTGGTCCAGGATCTGGCGTGGGCTCAGGTCCGGTCCCCCAGGGCTCCCGGTAGGCCGGTCGCGGCCGCTGAACACGGCCTTCGCCAGCCATACGGCGACTGCGATCAACAAACCCCAGAAAAGCAGCATGAGCAGCAGCCCGACTCCCATTCCCAGGCCCATCATGGTTCTCTCTCCACCCCGCATCCCGCCTGGGCCCCGGCTGGGGGCCCGGTCGGGAAAGCGGCCATTGCCTCAGCTCAGATCGGTCAGCATCTGCTGGTACTGCTCGCGGGTGATTTCGCCCCTGGCGTAGCGAACCTGCAGGATCTCACGCGGCGGGAGTTGGCCACTTCCGGACCTCTGGCTTGCTGAGAAGGCGCCGCCCTCCGAGCCGACCCTGCGGACCAGCCAGACCACCAGCATGACAATCCCGACGATCACGCCCAGTGTGATCACCAGATTGAGTATCATGCCGATCAGCCCGAGGCCGCCAAAACCTGAGCCACCCATCATGCCACCCATCATCTTAAACCTCCTTCTGTTCGAGGCGCGTGTCGCCCGAAAGGACGCTCACCTCGTAGTCTGGGATCATCGTATCGGAGTGCGTTGAAACTGGCTTGTCGGATGCTTAAAGCTTCGGTAAAGATCGGGGGTCGGCCGCGTCCGGTGTAGGGAGCTTCAGCCGGCGATAGGCAGGCTGAAGGTGAAGCGACTCCCCTTCCCCGCGCCGGTACTCTGGGCCCAGATGCGCCCCCCATGACCTTCCACCAGGTGCCTGGCGATCGTGAGCCCGATCCCGCTGCCGCCTCCGGCCCGTGAGCGGGAGGGATCCACGCGGTAGAAGCGGGCGAAGATGTGCGGTAGGTGTTCGGCTGGGATACCGATGCCTTCGTCCTGGATCTCGATCTGCACCTCGGCCTCTGCTTGCCGAGCCCGGACGCGGACCGCCCGCCCGGACTGCGTGTACTGCAGGGCATTGCCCAGCAGGTTCATCAGCACCTGTCCGACGCGATCCTCGTCGGCCAGGACGGCTGGCAATCCGGCCGGGAACTCGATCTCCAGCCTGACCCCCTTGTCGTCAAACTGACGGCCGAGCCGCTCCACAACCGTGGCAACCAGATCCTCAACCGAGGCGGGCCGCCGCTCCAGCTCGAACGCCCCGGCTTCCACCCGGCTGAGCTCTTGCAGGTCGGCGACCAGCCGCTGCAGCCGCTCGGCCTCTCGATGGAGCTGCAGCAGGTTGGCCTCGTCGGGCGCGAGCACTCCATCCATCAGGCCCTCCAGCGAGCCCTTGATTGTGCTCAGCGGCGTGCGCAGCTCGTGGGCCACGTCACCTATCAGCTGGCGGCGCATGGCCTCCGTCCGCTCCAATCGAGCGGCCATTTGGTTGAAGGTCACGCCGAGCTGATCCAGTTCATCCATCTCCTCCGGTGCGGGGGTTCCCCGGAGCTGGACCCTCTCGTCGTAGTGCCCATCGGCGATGCGCTGGCTGGCGGCCATCATGCGGCGCACCGGTTCGACCACGCGACGGCTGACCAGGAGACTGACCAGCACCGCTGCCAGCGTGGCGGCCGATGCGGCCAGGAATAGCGCCTGGTTCACCCCGGCTTGAAAGCTGGAGAAGAGATCTGCGTCCTGCTCCAGGCCTCTCTCTGCGCTCCCCATCATCCCGCCCATCATGGATCCCATGGAAGCCATGTGCCGGTCAAACGAAGCCGGGATGGCCAACTCCGCCGCCGAGGCCAGGACCAGGACACCCACCCCGATGATGATCAGGTAGGACAGGAACAGCTTCCAGCCCAGGTGGCTGCGTATGGCTCGCAGAATGGTCATCCCTGGTCCTCAAAGCGGTAGCCAGCCCCACGCACGGTGGTAATGAAGCGATCGTCCCCCAGCTTGCGCCGAATATGGCCAACGTGGACATCCACCACGCGGATTTCGCCGTAGTAGTCGTACCCCCATACTTTCTCCAGCAGCTGCTCACGGCTGAGCACCCGGTCGGCGTGTTCGGCTAAGGCCCGCAGCAGTTCAAATTCGATGGAGGTCAGCTCAATCTCGCCATCATCGACGAAGACCTTGCGGCTGCCGGTGTCGATGCGGACATGCGGGAAGGCCAGCACGTCTTGATCTGGCAGCGCCAGGCCGGAGCGGAGGCGGCGCAGCGCGGCCTTGATCCGGGCAACCAGCTCGCGCGGGCTGAAGGGCTTGGTCAGGTAGTCGTCGGCGCCGACCGAGAGTCCCACGATCTTGTCGGTCTCCTCTGCCTTGGCGGTGAGCATGATGACGTAGACTCCCGACTCGCGCCGGAGCTGGGAGAGCACCTCCACCCCGTCCATTCCTGGAAGCATGATATCCAGCACGATCAGATCTGGCTTGAAGGACCGAGCCGCCTTGAGCGCCGAGGGGCCGTCCATGGCGGTGTAGACCTGGTACCCCTCCGGCTTGAGGTAAGCCGTCACCAGGTCCAGGATGCTCCGCTCGTCATCGACCAGCAGGATCTTGGCTTCCGGCACCAGCGCACTCCCTGGGGTAAGGATTGGCCGACCTCTTGGGTGAGATCGGCCATCCTTCGACCATCCTATCATGCTAGCTACAGTCTGCTGCGCTTGTCAACCGGAACGCCTATTCCTCCGCCATCTCCACGAAGTCGCCGTGCCAGCTGTGCAGGAAGACCTGCCCGGAATAGCCGTTGACGCTGAGCATGCCGACGGTTTGGCCGTCCCGCAAGATGTGGAGTGTGTAGTAGCCATAGAAGGGATCGGCTTCCTCGGCGACCACGGTCCCCGGCAGGTACAGGTCCAGGTAGCGCTGCGCGGATTCGAGCGCTTGCTGAGGGGTGACCACCGAGGGGTCGATCGCCTGCAGGCCGAAGGCGTTGGCCCCCCCGCCCATCATCCCGTAGCCGCCCAGGTCGGCCATCGGGCTGTACTTCAGGTTCCACATCATGTTGGGGCCGTGCTCGGGGTAGACCGAGAGGGTCACTGGGTCTACAAGGACTTCCAAGGCGCCGATGCCGGAGTCTGCCTCGACGATCTCGGCGTAGGCATGGTTATCGAAGATCATGAGCTCACCCAGCTGCAGGTTCTCATCCCCGCGGGCGGCCAGGTAGTCGTTCAGTGCCTGGCGTGCCTGCTCCAGGGTGAGCGGCTCGACGCCGAACAGAGCTGAGGAGCCCATCATGCCGCCGCCCATCATGCCCGGGCCGTACGCTCCGGACCCCATCATCCCGCCTCCCATCATGCCTGGCCCGTATGCGCCGGAGCCCATCATCCCGCCGCCCATCATGCCTGGGCCGTACGCTCCGGACCCCATCATCCCACCGTAGGCATATGCGCCGGCCGACGAAGGCCAAAGCGAGCCGGTGGTCCAGTAGGTCCGCCCCATGCTCAGGCCGATCGACAGCAGTGCGGCCGCAGCCACTACGACGCCGATTACGATCAAACTGATTCGCAACCCTTTGCTCACGAAGAACTCTCCTGTTCCAGATTCGCGCCGGGCCAGCAGCGGCCCAGGCTCTGATTAACCGACATCCTAGGGCACTCGCTTGAATTTGAATTGCCGCGGGGTTAAAGGTTCTGTAAAGACAGCCGAGGGTTCTGCTCAATCGATCAGCCAGAAGAGCATCGCCGCACCCAGGGCAACCATGGCCAGGCCATACCACAGTCGGATGCGGCGGGCGTGACCGCGCTCCCAGGCCGCCCAGCGCTTGGCCGTGAGGCGGTTCCCGGCTGCCGCCAGAATGGCGAGCAGGGGCAAGACGAAGAGCACGTTGTAAAGCGCCAGGTACCCGACCCCCCACCCCAGGGTGGTCTTGGCGTTCAGCAGGGTGATGATGGAGACGTAAATCCCGCCCGAGCAGGGGAAGGTGCACAAGCCCACCAGAAAGCCCACCCCGACGGTCGCCGGGACGGTGGCCTTCTTGAGCCACTCGTTGGTCTTGTCGCCGGCGGCGGCGGGCATGTGCAGTTTTATTGGAAAACGGGGAAAGAAGTATTCCGCCAGGTTGATCGCGCCCAGCCCGATGAGCAGCCAGCTGCCTGCGCGGGCTACGAAATGAGGGTCCTGTGAAAAACTCACCGCGCGCAGGATGCCCAGGCCGATGGAGAAGTACACGAGGAAGATCATCCCGATGTAGACCAGGCCAAGCTGGACGACGCGCTGGCGCGACTGGCGCATGGTGAACAGGAAGGCGATAAGCAGCAGGATGACCGCGAAGGCGCAGGGGTTGATCGAATCCAACAGCCCGGTGAAGACCACCGCTGGGAGCAACTCTCCCAGGTTCGCCAGCCCAACGGGCAGTGGCCCACCCGCGGCCTGGGCCTCGGCCAGCGCCTCGTTGAAGGGCGTTTCGATGGGGTAGCTGGTGACCTCCCCTTCCCAGGCCCAGAGCCGGTACTCCGTCGGTTCACCGTGCATCTGCGGCTGCCAAACGACCAGTCGGCCCGGCAACCCGGGCAAGGCGAGCGCCTGGCGGATCACCTCGCCCGGCACGTGGCCCAAGACCAGCAGCGTGCCGCCGCGCACGGGGATGAAAGCGTAGAGTGAGTCGGCGATAGAGCGGGGCAGCCCAAGGTCATCGGCCATGTCCAGCAATCGGGTTCGCTCGGCCGGCACGGTATAGTCGTGGATCTCGGGCTCCAACTGGACGCCCCCGGCCTGCAGGGCAGGCATCAATTCCGACTCGACGTAAGGCCAGCAGTCGGCGCAGCCGGAGCTGAAGAAGATGTGGACTACTTCTGCCGATTGCGCCTGAGCAGCGCCCGGCGAAGCTCCGGCGCCCAGCAGCGTGACGATCAGGATCGGCAGGAGCCGGCTCACTCGACCTGGATTCACCGTAGTGCCACCCCGGATTCTCGCGCGGGCAACTTGTCGATCCAAGAGGGTGCGTTCATGGAAGCAGGGCAGCGTCCCACTGAAATAGCCTGGACGGCGCGTCCACGTCGCGGAGGGTGAGGATCAGCAACGTGGCGTCCTGCAAGAGCGGCCGCCCCTCCGTTGTGGCGGAAGGAAATCGCAGCACCCCCGTCACATGGTGGCCTTCGCCTCCGCTCCAGTCGAGAGCCTGAAGCGTGAGCCCGGTATCGGTCTGCAGGGTGGCCAACTGGGCGAGATCCATGGAGAGATCCACGGAGTGGGTCTCCATGCTGACTTCGAACTCCAGTGTACCTTCCGCATCGCGTGTCCAGGAGCTGGGGCTCACAATAACCTCCACCGCGCCCTGCGTGTCAGAGCGGGCCATCGCCTGCGATGGCGAGCGGCCCTGGTCGGATGGTGCCGCCCCGTCGGGTGCCGAGGGCCCGGTGGCAGTGGAGACCGCGGGTTCGCCGTCTGGCAGCCCTTCGGCTGGACCCGGAGAGCCGGAGCAGGCGGCCAAGGCGAGGGCGCCGATGGCGAGGCCGAAAAGTGGATAGCTCATAGGGCCTCCGCGTGGGCAAGGGTCATCCGGATTGCCTTGCGCCGCTCCCGCAGCAGGATGACTGACATGACGACGATTCCTGTGATCGTGGTACCCAAGCCAATCAGCATGAAGGGGAGGCGGTACTCCGCCAGCAGGGTCGCCGCAGCGGTCAGGCCAACCAGGGGCAATACGTCTGCCACGTGGTGTGCACAGCAGGCAACCATCGCAGCAGCGGACATCCCCCCTCCAGCTCCGGTAAGCGCGCCGCTGGGGCCGGTGTGCGCTACAGGCACGAAGAGCCGCTTCTTGAGGATGGTGTAGAGGGCAACCTGCACACCGAAGCCCAGGATGATGGGGAACACGATGGCCCGGTCTTCCCAGAAGAGCTCGGCCGCGTGAAAGGGGCTCTCCGCCAGCGAGACGATGGCGAAGTACAACCCTGTGAGTAAGAACGAGCCCCCCAGACCGGCGACCGACGGCAAGATGAAACGCCTCAGATCCCTCACGCTCTGGTCTCCTTACTCTTGCGGCAACCTGCAGGCCCGAGGCTATCGGAGATGTCAGGCCCGAGATAGCGCCAAATGGCCTATCATGCCCAGGAGATGACATCCGTCCTCCGCCGGCCCGCCAAATCGCCTACGTCGCAGGCGGTGAGAACGCCCTAGGGGAGCGGCAGGCCGCGCCCTACACTGGCACCAGGGCCTGGGCGCAGCTGTCGCCGCGCCGGCCTTCGACAGTTGAGGCTTGCAGAAGCACGGGCCAACCCGGAGGTGATTCCCATGGACCACTGTCACGTCGAACCCATTCAGAAGCAGGCCACGTCACAGGAGCAGGCGCGCCTCACCGATTCCCGCATGCTCATCTGGGGAATGGGATGCCCCAATTGCGCTTCCAGGGTGCGCAACAGCCTGCTCAGGGTTGAGGGCGTAGTGGAGGCCATCATCGACCACAATACCGGCGTTGGCCGCGTGTTCTACAACCCCGTCATGGTCACGAGCCAGGATCTGGAGCGGGCGGTGAGCGCCGCCGGAGGCGACGGCCGGCACGAGTACTCTGGGAAGCTCGTCACCGTGGCGAGCTAGGTCAGGCCACCTCGGCCAGCGTCACTTTGCCCCCCTAAACAGACCGGGGTTCCTTCGAGGGCGCAATGCGCAATCAGATTCAAGGCCGTCCGCTGCGTATCACTCCGCCTGAGCTTCTGCGACGCCAAGGCAGGAGCCTCGCCGCTCTGAGTGCGGTGGTCCTGCTCACGCTGGGCCTCCTTGTCAGCCGGGGGAATGTTGTGGCGGACTCGAGCGAGACCGCCGCCCTCAACGCGGCAGATAAGGAAGGGAATACCCGACAGGTCGCCCGCTCAATCGGCGCCGGGGGCCTGTATGCGGGGATACCCGAACTCCCGCCTTACCTATCGGCGGCGAATTCGAGCGGCGCGGTCTCGAAGCGAGCTGAGATTCGGACAACCATCCCACAGCGCCCTGAAATCGACATCGTCAAGTACCTGGTCCAGCAGGGCGATACCCTGTTCGGGATCGCAGAGAGGTTCGAACTGAAACCCGAGACCTTGCTATGGGGTAACTACAACATCCTGCAGGACAACCCCCACAGCTTGCGGCCGGGTCAGGAGCTGAGCGTCCTCCCTGTAGACGGGACATACTACGAGTGGTACCAGGGGGACCAGCTCGACGCGGTCGCGGCGTTCTTTGGCGTCTCCACCCAGGACATCATCGACTGGCTCGGCAACAATCTGCCCCCGGACATCGACCCTGCGAACCCTGGCATTGAGCCCGGAACCGGGCTGATCATCCCAGGGGGTCGCCGCGAATTCGTGACCTGGAGCGCCCCGCGCATCACGCGTGCCAATCCGGCCATCGCCAACGTCGCCGGGCCGGGGGCCTGCGGGTCGGTGTCCGACGGGCCGATCGGCGAAGGCTCCTTCATGTGGCCGACCACGGCAACCAACCTGTCGGGGACGCCGTTCACCAGCTACCACCCGGGCATCGACATCGCTGGTAGCACCGGCAATGCCATTTACGCTTCCGCCAGCGGGGTGGTGGTATATGCCGGCTGGAACGATTACGGTTATGGCCTGATGGTAGTGATCGACCACGGGGACGGCTGGCAGACCCTCTACGCACACATGAACGATGTCGACGTTGCCTGTGGACAGGCTGTATTCCAGGGCAACGTGATCGGGGGCGTGGGCTCGACGGGGAACTCCACCGGCCCGCACCTGCATTTCGAGATGCAGCACGATGTCTACGGGAAGGTGAATCCGTTCGGCTTTGTCTCGCCTTGACACCGTTGAACCAGATCGGGCGGAAAGGGCGTGGCCCCCGGCCTCTCGCCATTCGTGGCTTTGGCACCGCAGTCCAGCCCATCTGGTAAGATCCTGGCTATACGAAGCACCAGGATCTCATCACATGACGCGGCCGACTCTCATACCTCTGACGTGGCGGTGAACGATGTCCATATCGTGCGAGTGTCCCCCTTCCGCAGGCGCAGTTACGTGCGAGTTTCACCAGGCATCAGGCCCACCCCCTTGCCCTACGAACGGTCAGGCGGGCAGGCACGTCGATATGCTCACTCTCAAGGCCCTCCTTGCCCTTCCCCTTACAAGGATCTCTTCATCAGATTACCTATTCTGCCGCGACCCCAAGTGCCCCACCGTCTACTACAGCGCCGACGGAAGCCAGGTCTTTGGCGAAGAAGCTCTTCGCGAGCGTGTCTACCAGAAGCACCCAGATGAGGCCAACGTATTTGCTTGCTATTGTTTCAGGCACACTATCGGGGACATCCGCTCGGAGATCCGCTCGACTGGGTCGTCGAGGATCACCGATTCCATCAACGCGGGAATCCAGGCGGACAAGTGTGCCTGCGGCATCCGAAATCCACAGGGCAGCTGCTGCCTCGGGAACGTCAGGCTCCTGGTCAAGGAGCTTCAACAACCACCCTGATAGCCTTCACACCAGGTCCGCCTCAAACTTCGGGGCTGCCTGGCAAACCGCCGCAGCCGACCCGGGCGTCGCCAAGGAGCAGCCGAGGCCGCACGGCCCAAGGTCTCAGGAGGTCACCCAGTGGTCTTGACGAACGATGGAAACCCCGGCGTTCCAGCGGCCGTGGGGGCATTGCTCATCCTGGCAGCTGCGCTCTTCCTGACTGCCTGCAGCGGGGCTCCCGACACCGCCCTATTGCCCACAGCCGACGGGGGATTGGGGCAGGTGGTGCCCGTCGAAGGAGGCGGGCAGTACCTGGACATCCTCCCGCAAGAACTCAAGGTGATGCTGGAAAGCAAGGACTTCTTCTTCGTCAACGTGCACGTGCCTTACGAGGGGGAGATTGAGCAGACCGACTCCTTCGTCCCCTTCGATCAGGTAGCGGCGAAACTGAGCGAGTTCCCTCATGACAGGGGGGCCAAGATCGTGCTTTACTGCCGCAGCGGCAGCATGAGCGCCTTAGCCGCGCGGGATATGGTCTCGGCGGGTTACACCAACATCTATAACCTGGATGGCGGCTTCCGCGCCTGGGCGGCGGCAGGCTTCGAGCTGATCCAGTCCCCTTGAGGCGCCCAGCCCCTCGGCCAGGCCACTAAGCCGTATGACGCGAATCTCCTCGCGCCACTCTGCACTTTCGTAGACCTCACCAGACACCTACACTGGAATCAGGAGCCTGAGTTGACGCACACGGGCGGGCCGGATTCAAACGGGAGGAGCGGGGAGCGTGAGTTGCTGGCCCGGTTGGTGCAAACCATCCGCGGCGCCGGCCTGCCAGTCGACTCCCCCTGGATCACCCATCTCTACATCACGCTGAAGTCCAAACCGATGGCGGTGCTCGTGGGGCCACCGGACAGCGGCAAGCGCAGCCTCGTTCGTTGCCTGGCCGAGGTGCTGACCGACGGCCAGCCTTCCCGGTATCTGCCGGTGTCGGGTCACGCATGGTGGTCTGGGAAGTGCCATAACCCTGCCCTGTTCATCGAGGCGCAAACTCGCCTCAATGCCGAACGCATCCTGGCATTGGTCGAAGAGGCCTGGCTTCCGCGCAACATGGGGCGGGTGTTCATCGCCTGTGTCTCACAGATCAGCCCGGCGGAGCTGAGCGGTTTCTTCGCCGAGCTCGGATACCAACTGCAGCATGATGAACTGATTCGGCTGCCGGGAGCACACCTGGCCCGGCCGGTCCCATATCCCCGCAATTTGCTGGTCATCGGCACCCTGGATCGCGGCTGGCTGGATTGGTGCGACGAGCAACTGCATGGCGCGACCGGCCTGATCCCGTGCGACTGGCCAGCCGGTCTCGATGGTTCCGCCCGGCCAGGCATTTCGCCGCGCATCGACCCGCCTGCGTGCGCCTTTCCGCGATCCTGGGTGCGGTCGGACGAAGCCGCCTACAGAAAGCTGGTCCAGTGCCCTGGCAAGGGTCAGCAGCTTGCTGGTCTAATGCGGCGTCTGGACAGCCGATTGCACAATCGTGGGTTGGAGCTTCCGCACTGGGTCACCCGAAGCGCTGCCATATACCTTGCCAATGCCTGGTCTGATAACGGCGATGGGCTGTTTGCCGCGGAGTCCCAGGCCAACCTCGCCATCGCCATGGACATGGCCTTGGCCCAGGTAGTGCTCCCACCCCTGGCAGGAGCGCTGCGCGCTTCACTCAGCTTGCGGTGCGCGATTCTGCGTGAACTGGAGGGTTTCCCGCGTGGGAGGGCGCTCGTCGAGCGCCTGGATGGTGGGGTCAGCCGCATGGCCAGAAGACCCGTGCAATCCGGATGGGAGGGATGAATGATCAGCGGAGCGCAGCCCGTAGAGGCAGTATCGAGGCCCGTCCCCGTTATCCGCTGCCCGTCCTGCAACCGTCCGATGCGAGCCATGGATCGGGCCGCGCGGCCTATTCGCCGCAAGGGCGACCCTGAAGCGATCGATTACTACTGCCCCAACTGCAACGCCTGGCTGAGATTGGGTGCGGCGCTGCCTGCGTAGGGTCGGCGCGGGCCTCAGCTGGGATGCCTGACCGTTTGCCGGGCGCGGAGATGCAATCCAAGTAACGCGGCCAGCAGTAGCCCCAGGCTGATGAGCTGAGCCAACCGAACCGCCCCTAACACGACAACGCTGTCGCCCCGAAAGGCCTCCAGAGAGAGCCGGCTGGCGGCGGTCAGAACCATCCAGCCGAGGAAGAGGAAGCCGGGGAACGGCGCGTGCAGGCGCGCTTCCAGAATCACGGCGAAGACAAGCCCGGCCAGCAAGATCTCATAGATTTGCGAGGGATGGCGCCGCGCGCCCCACAGCTCGATGGACCAGGGGAGGTCGGCCGGCGCACCGAAGGCGTCTCCGCTGGCCAGGTGAGAGAATCCGACGGCGAGCGAAAAGGCGGCCAGGCCGGGCGCAAGCGCGTCCAGCGTGCCCCATAGCGGCAGGCGTTTGCGCTGCGCGTAGATCAGCGCAGCCAGCATCCCGGTGAGGGCACCTTCGGCGGGAGCCAGCGTGGTCGGATTGAGCGCCAGCAGGCTCAGGGGGTTCTCCAGATAGACGCTCAGGTAGCGCAGGGCATACCACAGTCGGGCCGAGATCAGGCCCAACACCAGCGCCAGGAAGATCATGTTATTCAGTGCGGCCGCCGGGATTTTGAGCCTGGGAGCCTGCTTCTCGACGAGCGAAGCGCCCAGCCACACCCCGGCCAGGAGCAGCAGCCCCGGGAGCTGGATTGCCAGGGGGCCGACCTGCAGCACCGGAAGCATCAGCCTCCTTCCTCCAGGATCTCTTCCACGGCCGTCTGGATGGTGGCCTCGCTCATAGGGCCGCCGATGATAACCTTGCGGATGATGCCCTTTCGATCGACGAAGAAAGTGGAGGGGAGCGCCCTTAGTTGGTATTGCCGGCTCACCGCCCCGGTGCGGTCCAGCGGCACGGGGAACGTCAGGCCCAGTTCCTGGATAAAATCGGCGGCGGCGCGCTCGCTGTCCTGGAACGTGGTATTCACCGCCAGCACCTCCAGGCCGCGCCCCTTGCTCTTCTCGTACACGCGCTGGATGGCGGGCATTTCCGCCCGGCAGGGCGGGCACCAGCTGGCCCACAGGTTGATCACGACGCCCTTGCCGCGCAGCTCGGATAGGGTCACTTCCCCCCCGCCGAGCAGCTCCAGCGTGAAGTCGGGGGCAAGGAAACCCTCCCGCGGACTGGGTATAAGACCTCCTGTGGTGGCCGCCGCCGGGACGGCCGAGGCCCAGACCCAGGCCAGGCCAAGTCCCAGCGTGACCGCCATGACCGGGAACCAGCGGCCGGGGCGGGCTACCCAGTCATTGACCAGTGACTTCATTAGCGCTCGTCATGCGGTTTCTGGACCAATCCGGGCGGAATTGTAACGGTACACCTCGAAATCCGCATGCGCTTTTCTGCCTACTCAATTCGAGGTGCCCAAGGGGTCTTTCGAGACGCCGGATCCGAGACC
>Ga0299915_10002115_pt1 | contig 14509 bp, 9 predicted proteins | sample RVTome_13_FD_200263 | JGI IMG/M metagenome (GOLD analysis project Ga0299915, IMG submission 200263) | Soil microbial communities from uranium-contaminated site in the Upper Colorado River Basin, Wyoming, United States - RVT92D227 (version 2) ...
TTCCTGCATCCGTCCGTTTCCCGATGGTCAGACGTGAAAGGATATTTCCCGTAACAGGGGGGTTAAAATCCCCTTTCATCATAATGTGCTGTAATTTACCTGGTTCAAGTCCTGGTCCTTTCAGCAGTACTACACTTTGCGGCTGTGGCAGAATGATGAACGGTGCGGGTAACTCAGCAGACAGTCTGATTACCGGGGTACATAATAAGAGTAACCCGGAAATCCATGACAACAGATAATTTGTGCGCATATCGATAAGTTTACCTGGATTAATACTCTATAAAATAAGCAGGATAAGTTCAAATATAGGAAATATGGTCCTTACTTGTATACCCATCCTTTTTTCATAATGTAAGTACCTGTTGAAATTGATATGATTACCCGGGTTGAGCAGTTCCATTTTTGTTGTCGGGTATTTCAGGATAAAATTATTTTATTTGACCACCTGAAAAAAAAATATGATATTTAAATGCAGAAATAAATACATGCTGGTTGCTGAAGTAATGGCAATTTGCCCGACCGCTAGCCTGGCTTTAAAAAGTGAATTATGAATTCCGATAAAATTATCATATCCGGTACCGGCTGTGCGCTGGCCGATTTTCTGTATAACGGCGTATCCTTTCACAGTCCCGCTTTTATAAAATACCTTTCCGAAAAGTCCGGTGATGGCGGACTCAGTCCGGGTAGACTCGTATTTATCGAGGAACTGGAAAAGTATACCGGCCGACCCTATCCCGAAATTATCAGGAAGATCATCGGTGACAGGTCACCAGATACCTTTAATATCGGAGGTCCTTCGCTGGTTTCGCTCATCCATACCGCTCAATTGCTCGAAAAGCATGAATATGAGGTAAAATATTTTGGAATGGCCGGAGATGATCATACCGCTGACAGGATTTTTGAAATGGTATGCCGGACTCCCCTGAATGTTAAACATTATCTGAAAACCAGCAGTAAGGCAACTCCTTTTACCGATGTACTATCGGATCCGGATTATGATAACGGTCACGGTGAGCGTACTTTTATCAATAACATTGGTGCAGCCTGGGATTATTCTCCTGAAAAACTGCCCCTGGATTTTTTCGATTCCCATATAGTATGTTTCGGAGGAACAGCTCTGGTACCCCGGCTCCATGATAATCTCACACAATTACTTGTAAATGCACGGGATAAGGATTGCATCACAGTTGTCAATACCGTTTACGATTTCAGAAATGAAAAAAGTAATCCCCGGAAGCCCTGGCCGCTGGTAAGTCATACGGATAACTACAGCTTGATTGATGTATTGATCATGGATCATGAAGAGGCCCTCAGAATCAGCGGAATGTATACCATCGGAAATGCTGTTGATTTTTTTACATCCTCAGGTGTATCGTCCTTCATTATTACCAATGGTGCTGAGGAACTCACTTCCTGGTCGGGAGGCAAACTGTTCCATCAGACCGGATGGTTGAAACTACCCGTATCCGCAATGGTAGCAGAGGAATTAAAGTCGAATTCGCAAAGAAAAGGTGATACTACCGGCTGCGGCGACAATTTCGCCGGGGGCATCATCGCCTCCCTGGCATGGCAGCTGAAGTCAAGACAGAAGGGCGAATTCAATCTGGTTGAAGCCCTCTCCTGGGGTATTGCATCAGGAGGTTACTGTTGTTTCACGTTTGGCGGAACCTACCTGGAAAGTTCACCAGGGGAGAAAAAGAATGACATTCAGCACATTCAGCAGAATTACCTGAAACAGATCGGATACTGATGCAAAATTTTCCACATAAAACGATCGTTATCTTCGGCGCCGGTAAAATCGGTCGCTCATTCATAGGCCAGCTGTTCAGCCGGGGTGGATATGAAGTGGTTTTTATAGATGTTTTCAAACCAGTCATCGAAGCGCTAAATAAGCGAAGAAACTATGATGTAATCATTAAATCAGCATCAGATGAGATTATCCAGGTCACCCATGTAAGGGGAGTTTTAGCAGATGATTTACATGCGGTAGCCAGTGAGGTAGCTTCGGCCGGTATAGTAGCAGTTTCAGTAGGCCTGCATGGTTTGAAAGGCATTTTTCCTGCCCTGGCAAAAGGATTAATCGAAAGATACATTATAAATAGCCGGCTACCATTGGATATCATCATTGCAGAGAACATGCGGGATGCCGATGCTTATTTCAGGGCTGAACTCAGTAAATTTCTTCCTTCGGATTACCCTTTCAAACAGCTGGTTGGCCTGGTGGAAACCAGCATCGGGAAGATGGTACCCATTATGCTGAAAAAAGATGTAGAGGAAGATATCCTGCAGGTGTTTGCCGAACCGTATAACACCCTGATCCTGGATAAGAAAGCTTTTAAGAATCTGATACCGCCGGTGGAAGGACTGGCACCAAAAGAAAACATGAAAGCGTGGGTCGACCGGAAATTGTTTATCCATAACCTGGGGCATGCCGCAGCGGCTTACATGGGTTACCTGCATAATCCAGGTTTGGTGTTCCTCTATGAAGCACTTGCGGTGCAGTCTGTATATGATGTCGTCAGGAATACCATGCTGCAGTCGGCTGCCATTCTGTTAAAAAAATACCCGGATGAATTCACACCTGCTGACTTAACTGCACATATTGATGATTTACTGTTTCGTTTCCGGAACAAAGCCCTGGGAGACACCCTTTTCAGGGTAGGCTGCGACCTGATGCGGAAACTGGGTCCGGAGGACCGTCTGGCAGGTGCCATTAAAACTGCGATATCGCTGGGTCTTCCATACGATAAGCTGCTCTATGCCCTGGTTTGCGGTATTCATTTCAGGGCAACGGATGAAAACGGTAACATGCTGCCCGATGATGTTGAATTTGCTAAGCTTTACGAGAAAGGGGTGTCACATATACTGATAACTGTTTGTAATTTCAATCAAAACCAGTACAGACGTTTGTTTGAAGAAGCCCGTACAATTGATACCTGCCTGCATTCCATAAAAAGCAAAGGCAAATTGGGGATGCAATCATTGTGATGCATTCAAGTTGGAACAACACATCATTATTCCGTAGGTAATTAAAAGGAAAACATAAGCAGCTCATTCTTTTGAATAACTAGAAAAACCATTGATGATCCAATGAAATTCAATAAATTAATCATTGACCGTCCTGAGAACCTGATATTCGGGCATGCTCCTTCTCCAGTGGAAACTCCAAGGGGACTGGTAATTGGTGGCGGTATCGTTTACCCGGAATTGAATTTTACCCTTCCACCTATCCGCATCTGCAAAGAAAACATGGAGGAAATCAACCGGCATTATGAAGAAATTGTTACTGATGCACTTGAACGTTCGCTGCACCTTCATTCCAACGGGGTTGTACTTGAATTTGAAACACTCATGGAAATGACCCAGACCCCTGCCATTGGTGAGGACCTGGTAAAACGCATGAATAATATTTGTGAGTTGTACCATAAAAAATATGGCCTGAAAAGTGAAATCAGGTTAACGCCCAATGATCTCCGGGAATATGAACGGCCTCCAAAACAGCGTACTTCACTACTTCTCAATACTATGCTCGAATTTTTCGAGCGGGGAGCGGTGGCCGGTGGAAACCTTTTATCCATTGAATCTACCGGAGGCAAGGAAATATCTGATGACGCCCTCATGATGTGTGATATCAGACAATTCATCTTCAGCCAGGCTGTGCTGGGTGTTCGCGATATGAAAATGCTGTGGAAAGCCATAATTGATATTGCCCATCGCACAGGTACAATACCCGGTGGAGATACTGCGTGTGGTTTCGGAAATACAGCCATGGTACTGGCCGAAAAAAAATATATTCCCAAGGTATTTGCTGCGGTTTGCAGAGTTGCCACAGTGGTACGCAGTCTCGTGGCAGTGGAACAGGGTGCCAGAGGCCCTGATAAGGATTGCGGATACGAAGGCCCCTATTTGAAAGCCATCGCAGGCATCCCTATTTCCATGGAAGGGAAAACGGCTGCCTGTGCGCACCTGAGCCCTGTAGGCAATGTGGCGGCTGCCTGTGCCGATCTGTGGAGCAACGAGTCGGTACAAAACGTCCGCTTATTATCGGGTAACGCACCAACTGCCTACCTTGAACAGCTGGAATATGATACCCGCCTCATGAACCAGGCCATTAAACATGGAAAGGACGATGTGTTACTACTGCAGAAACTCCTTGTTCAATCGGATATTTTCTTTGATCCCCAGGCCCTGGTGCTTGCTCCGGTACATGTTATTGATATCTCACGTGAGATAGTTCAGGGTAAGAACTACATTGATGCAACCAAACGCGGTTGCCTGAAAGCCCTTGAGATCATTTCCGAATCACTGGGGAATGAAACCCTGATGGATGATCCGCGTGAAACCGAATGGATAAAAACCTTGAAAGATGATATTGCGTCCATTCCCGATTCCGAATCGGAATTTGTTGAAACCATGCTTCCGGTGATTGATACCGGTAAATTAATACTAAATGAGTACGGATTATAACGGTTGACCGGAGATGTGCGATGTTAACGTTCATAATAGAGGAGAAGTTATAAAGCTGTCCGCAGAAAAAGGCGAAATACTTTTCAATCTTCTGAGAGAGCATGGCATTAATGTATATTCACCCTGCGGGGGAAAGGGCACCTGCGGAAAATGCAAAGTCTATGTAAAAGGGCAGGGAACGGAAACCTCATGCCAATATTATGTAGCAGAATCCATCGAAGTCATCCTGCCGGATCAGCTCGAGGCACGTATCCTTACAACTCAGCATCAGCTTACCCTTGAGCTACCGGCTGATCCGGGTACTGTTCAGCATCTGTCGAACCGTCCCTTTGGTATAGCTATTGACCTGGGAACCACTACACTGGTCTCCTACCTGGTTAACCTCAGCAACGGTACACTGCTCGAAACCCATAGTATGCTGAATCCACAGATATCCTTTGGTGCCGATGTGATCTCCCGCATACATTATGCCGCAAGCACGCCGGCAGGATTAAAGGAAATGCATGATGCCATCATTTCAGCCATTAATTATCAGGTCGATCATTTCAGACATCTTATTCATTGTTCAGGGAATGACCTGGTGAAGATCACCGTGGCCGGGAACAACACCATGCTGCATTTATTGCTTGGAGAAGATCCTTCCTCCATGGGACAGGCTCCATATCTTCCCATGTTTACAGATAAACAAAAACGAAAAGGAAAAGAACTCGGATTGCATGTTCATCCGGAGTCGGAAATCACCTTGCTTCCCTCGGTCTCAGCCTTTGTTGGAGCTGACATCGTTGCAGGAATTGGATCCATCAGACCAACGGGGAATTATAAAAAATATCTTTTCATGGACCTGGGCACGAACGGTGAACTGGCACTGGTAACGCCAGACTCAGTCAGGTGCTGCGCTACGGCCGCAGGTCCGGTTTTCGAAGGCGCAAGCATTTCCTGCGGGATGGGAGGTGTTGCCGGTGCTATAGCGGAATTCTCGAGCCAGGGCTACCGTGTAATAGGAGATGAACTGCCCATAGGATTGTGTGGCTCTGGACTGGTTGATGTCATTGCTTTTCTGCTCGAATCGCGACGGATAGATAATACCGGCTTACTTTCCGGGCGTTTTGAGATTGTCCCGGAATCACACTCCGGTACCGGTAAGGCTATTTTTCTTGATCAGCCTGATGTCAGACAATTCCAGCTAGCCAAATCAGCCATTGCTTCCGGAATAATCATATTGTTAAAGCAGGCCGGGATACTGTTTGAGGATCTGGACGCCCTCTTCCTTGCCGGTGGTTTCGGTAATTATCTGAATGTGGAAAGTGCTGTAAAAACAGGTCTTATTCCTCTTCAAATGAAGGACAAAGTTGTCAGTCTGGGCAATACCGCCGGAACCGGCGCCATGCTTGCCCTCCGATCTGAACTGTTCAGCAATGTGCTGTATGATATCCTGAGGCGGACAAAACACATAGAACTTTCCGAAGATGAGGATTTTCCTGTGCAATTTGCTGTGAACATGGACTTCTAAACCACTTTCCCCTATAGTTTAACAAAATATTTGTTAAAGTTAGTCAGTGAATGACTATTTTATTAAATTACCCTGGTGAAGAACACGATATGAGAATTATGAATTATGAATTATGAATTATGAATTATAAACCTATAACCAAAGAAATATGAACAGATTAAAAGGTAATTTACCGAAAGTGGGAATTCGTCCCGTCATCGACGGACGTCTGGGAGGCATACGGGAATCACTCGAGGACCTGACCATGGGCATGGCCAAACGGGTGGCCGCCCTCATCAATGGTGAGCTTCGGCATGCCGACGGAAGCGCAGTGGAATGTGTCATTACCGATACCTGCATAGGTGGTGTCGCTGAGGCCGCCCTGGCGGCCGAAAAATTTGAACGGGAAGGTGTGGGTGTTTCCCTAACCGTTACACCCTGCTGGTGTTACGGCAGCGAAACAATCGACATGCACCCCACCCTGCCCAAGGCCATCTGGGGCTTTAACGGAACAGAGCGACCGGGGGCAGTTTATCTTGCAGCCGCCCTGGCCGGTCATAACCAGAAAGGTCTTCCGGCATTCAGTATTTACGGGAACGATGTGCAGGATTCCACCGACACCAGCATCCCGACCGATGTTAAGGAAAAACTGCTCCGCTTTACCAAAGCAGGTCTTGCGGTTGCCACCATGCGGGGTAAAGCATATCTGTCCATCGGCTCGGTATCCATGGGCATTGCCGGTTCGATCATAGACGCCGACTTCTTCCAGACTTACCTGGGCATGCGCAGCGAATATGTCGACATGAGCGAAATAGCCCGCCGCGTGAATGAAGGTATATACGACCATGATGAGTTTAAAAAGGCCATGGCATGGACAAAAGCCAACTGCAAAGAAGGAGCCGACATGAATCCTCCTTCGATGCAACTAAGCCGTGCACGTAAGGATGAGATCTGGGAATATGTGGTGAAGATGACGCTCATCATGCGCGACCTGATGATCGGCAATCCGAAGCTTGCTACAATGGGATACGGTGAAGAAGCCCTCGGACACAATGCTATTGCTTCAGGATTCCAGGGACAAAGGCAATGGACCGATCACATGCCAAATGGTGATTTTCCTGAGGCCATCCTCAATTCGTCGTTCGACTGGAACGGAATCCGCCAGGCCTTTGTGGTAGCCACCGAGAACGATTGCCTCAACGGTATGGCAATGCTGTTCGGGCATCTGCTTACCAATACTGCCCAGGTATTTGCCGATGTACGCACTTACTGGAGCCCGGAGGCAGTTAAGCGTGTAACCGGTAAAACACTCACCGGTGTGGCTGCCAACGGCATGATCCACCTGATTAACTCCGGATCGGCCTCCCTCGACGGCAGCGGTCAGCAATCTGTGGATGGTAAGCCGGCCATGAAACCATACTGGAAAATATCCGAGGCCGAAGCTAAAAAATGCCTCGGTGCCACCACCTGGTATCCGGCCGCGCAGGAATACTTCCGTGGCGGCGGGTATTCATCCAATTTTCTTACCAAGGGCGGCATGCCGGTTACCATGTCACGTGTGAACCTGGTAAGAGGACTGGGACCGGTACTGCAGATCGCTGAGGGATGGACGGCTGAAATCCCGGCCGATGTACATAAATTGCTCGATGAACGTACCAACCAGACCTGGCCCACTACCTGGTTTGTTCCGCGGCTTACCGGCAAGGGGGCATTTGCCGATGTTTATTCTGTGATGTACAACTGGGGCGCTAATCACGGGGCTTTCAGCTTTGGGCATATTGGTTCCGACCTCATCACCCTGGCCGCTATGCTACGCATTCCGGTTTGTATGCACAATGTGGAGGATAAGAATATATTCAGACCCAGTGCCTGGGGCGCATTCGGAATGGATCCGGAGGGATCGGACTTCAGGGCATGTGAGGTGTATGGGGGGCTGTATAAATGATGAATGATGAATTATGAATTATGAATTATGAATTATGAAAAAACAATACCAATTACCATGAAAAAACCTGCAGCTTTATTCTGTTTCTTTCTTTTTATGATAACTGCCATGTTACCAGCACAGGAGAAGTTGTCCCTGGCCTTTACCGACGCCTATAACAAACTCATGCAGCGCACAGAATGGTGGCGCCACGACCGCTTCGGCATGTTCATCCACTTCGGCGCCTATGCTGTGGCTGCGCGGGGGGAATGGGTTAAATCGAACGAACAGCTTACCACGGAACAATACCAACAATATGTGAATGCCTTTAATCCGGCAGATTTCGATGCCAGGGAATGGGCCCGCATTGCCAAAGCAGCCGGCATGAAATATGCCGTGCTCACTGCCAAGCACCATGACGGTTTCTGTATGTTTGACAGTAAGCTCACGGATTACAAGCTCAGCAACCAGTTTGGCGGACGCGACCTGGTGCGTGAATTCCTGGATGCTTTCAGAAATGAAGGGCTCAAAGTTGGCTTGTATTACTCGCTGATCGACTGGCACCACCCCGATTATCCCAATGTGGGTAATCACCCGCAACGTGAGGATAAGGAATATGCCAAACAACAATTCAATTGGGACAACTACATGAAATATATGCACGGACAGGTTGAAGAACTGGTTAAAAACTATGGCAGACTTGATATCATGTGGTTCGACTATTCCTTTGACGAATACAGCGGTGAGAAATGGAAAGCAAAGGAGCTGCTCGAAATGGTGCACCGGTACCAGCCGAATATCCTGCTTGATAACCGGCTTACCATTAACGAAGGCACCAAAACAGATGGCCGTATGATCAGTGCCTACGGTGATTTTGAAACCCCGGAACAGGGAATCCCCGATGAAGGACTGTTGGATAAATATGGCAATCCTATTCCCTGGGAAACCTGTCTGACCCTCAACAATAACTGGGGCTATCATGAATTCGATGAAAACTGGAAAACTCCGGAACTGATCATCCATTCACTGGTGAATTGTGTAAGCAAGAACGGGAACCTGCTGCTGAATGTCGGCCCTGACGCCCGGGGAAGAATACCGGATGAAAGTATCCGTATCCTGAAAGAAGTGGGTATATGGATGAACAAAAATGGTGAAAGTATATACGGATGCGGGGCTTCGAAGCTTGTTAAACCCGACTGGGGACGGTATACACAAAAGGGGAACGACCTGTACGCCCATTGGATGTACCCGGTAGTCGGACATATCAACGTAAAAGGTGCCGGTGATCATGCGGCAAATGTATATCTGCTCAGCAGCGGTGCTGAATTGCCCACAGCCAAAACATGGTGGGGCAACAACGAGCCGGGTAACTTCTTTGTGAATGTGAACAGTCCAACCTTCCAGACCTTCCCTCTTCCTGATCCTTATGACACGGTGATCAAAATCCGACTAAAGTAACTGCCATGTGCATCAAAAATTATTCAATGCTTTTCCCGGCAACCGCAGCACTGTTATGCTGCATGCTGGTTTCCTGTCATTCAAACAAAAAGAGCACCAACGATATGAAAACATTTGATACTGTTCCCGGAACTTACGGGTACGACCTGGCCTTTCTCAGGCGGCACACAAAAACAGTAATATTATCTGATAGCCAGGGTAAGTCACAACTGGTGATTGTTCCCGACTGGCAGGCCAGGGTAATGACCAGCACCGCAAACGGATCAGGCGGTTACAGTTATGGCTGGATCAATTACAACCTGATTGAATCGGGTGAAATACTGAATCATATCAATCCATTTGGTGGAGAGGAACGAATCTGGCTCGGACCTGAAGGAGGTCCTTTTTCCATTTTTCATAAAAGTAACCTGCCCCAGGTATTTGAAAACTGGTCTGTTCCGCCGGAACTGGACACCAAAGGATTTGATCTCATAGCCACAACCCTTGTGAAAGCAAGCTTTTCCAAACAGTTCCGGCTTGTCAACTTTAGCGGGACCATGCTTGAGGTTGGCATTGAACGGACCATTCAGCTGCTTGATCGTACGGAAATCAACGGAGCAATCGGTCTGGACATTCCGGAACCGGTAAAATCCGTGGCATACGAATCAGAGAATATGCTGATCAACCGGGGAAACTCACCCTGGACCAAAAAATCGGGGATGATTTCTCTGTGGCTGCTTTCCATGCTTAATCCTTCTCCAGGTGTAACCATATTCCTGCCTTACAAACCGGGTGATGAGAAAACCCTTGGCAAAACGGTTAATGATGATTATTTTGGTAAAGTCCCATCTGACAGGCTGATCGTGGAAGATGGCATGATATATTTCAAAGCCGATGGAAAATGCCGCAACAAAATAGGGATACCTCCGCGCCGCGCCATGCCGTTCTCCGGAAGCTATGATGAACAAAACGGTGTGCTTACCCTGTTGTGGTGTGAACTGCCTGAAGGCAAAACCGATTATGTGAATTCAAAATGGGGCAATCAGAAAGATCCTTTTTCCGGAGATGCCATCAATGCCTATAATGACGGACCGCTGGAAGACGGAACACAAATGGGACCATTTTATGAACTGGAAAGCTCCTCTCCTGCCGCGAATCTCAAGCCCGGTGAAAGGATGTTGCACCGCGAACGCATCTTCCATTTTGAGGGGACGGAGGAGGAGTTAAGTATCATTACGGAAAAGGTTTTTGGAATCGGAATCAGTGAAATCAAGGAGAAGTTTAAGTAGTATACTGTAGGCTATTGGCTATTGGCTATTAGCTACTGGCTGTTGGCTTCTGGCTAAAGGCCAGAGGCTAGCGGCCAAAAGCTAAAGGCTGCAGACAATCACTTATTGATTTTTTCCACGATATAAGCCCCCAGTTTTTTGCCCTGTGCTGCGCCTATATCAACGCTGAACCGATAATGTATACCGCCGTATACACGACTTATCGATGCTTCTGCAGCTGCTTCATGGAATGAATTGAAATGACGCTGCATACCGATGTACCTGAGGTCACTGGTATCCTGAAAAGCAAAGTTTTCACCAAAAAGGGAGGTCAGCACAGTTGCCGCACAGGCTGTGATGGTGCTATGTCCGCTGGTATACTCAGGGAAGGGTGGTGTCTGTAAGAAAGGCATCCATGAGGGATCGATGGCTTCATTAATAATTGTAACCGGCCTGATATAACTGCTGCGGTATTTTTCATCCCAGCATGAGATAAAGCCTTCGTAAAGGGCAAGCGCAGTAAGGGCATATGTACGTGCAGTAGTAACCGCATCTGCAACTGACTGCTTCGAAGCAATTGCCGAGATTCCCATCCAATGTCCTCCCGGTGTGATTTTCTTATTTCCGTACATCATATGACCGGAATGCTCTATCACAAAAGGATTGTCATCCCAAAAACGGGCAATTTCAATCTGTTCCGGCGTAAGGTTTTTATTGATGTTGTATACCTCCATCAGGCTCTTATAAAAAACACTGGCTGTATCCATGCTGAAGACAGGTGGTCTGCCCGGCATAAACTGCGAAGCAGAATCCATAACCATAGGTTTCATGGTGTTCCAGCACCATTCCACTCCGTCAAGATAATCAGGGGGTGTGGGCTTCCATTTTCCCTGATCGTTGCTTCCCAGGTATTTTGGCTTACCTCTTGAAACAAAGTATTCGTCCGATTTAGCCCTTGCCAGTATGGTTGCCGCAACCGAATCGCCAAAAGCAAGCGATCGCAGATAAACCGAATCATCCAATTCATTTTTAAAGCCGGTGAACAATGTTTCTTCATAACCAACAAGTGAATCTACCGAAAAGACCTTAACGTTGCGTACAACATTGAAAAATGCCTTGCTGGCCGCCAGTGTATAGTTATATTCCTTGTTGTTATCAGGACGAGGCATGGTTCCAAAACCATGCAGCTTTTCAGCAATGGAGGATGATCCTTCCTTGCTGAAACGTATGGCTTCATACGATGCCAGGGCAGCATAAATATAAAGTCTGCTGGCAACCGGAGGGGTGAAGACATCGTAAATGATCACCTGGGTAAGCTGATCCTGATTCTGATGCAGAATATCCGCATCGCTCGGTCTGGCTACATGCTGCTTATGGCAGCCGGAAACTAAAATAATTAGCATTCCCGCAAGGACAGCTTGTATCCTTAGGTTACGAATAATTGATTTGTTGAAGGGTCCCATCTATTATGCATATTAATAGTTAGAATAGTCTTATGATTAGTATTATCAAAACGCCATTTCTCTTTTTTCCCCTTTGTTATTGGTAATAACTATACTGGTGACATACTCTTCAATACTGATATCCCTTCCGGACTGGGAAAGAAAGGAACAACCGTAATAGAATTCAAGTTTTCTGGTTATCCCGTTTGTATATTTCATTTCTGCGCTTAAATCATCAAATTGAACATGAACTTGTTTGACTTTTTTGTTTTGTTCAAATATTTTTAATGGCCCCCGGTTTTGTGCTGCGGCAACAAGGTATCTGTTGTGTTTACCCTGCAACCTGACCATTCCTTTACCGTTGCCAGGTATAAAAACACCACTTTCGGAAATGGTTTGCGCGATAAAACCGCCTTTACCGTCACCCTTCAGCACCAGTCCGTTCAGCGCATCATATCGTCCGACATTTACTTCAGTTCCCCAGTCATTACCATTGATCAATACATCGAGGTTTCCATCCCCGTCAAAGTCATCCACCACCATGCCATTTAAAGCAGACAGTTGCGCCTGCGCCGGCAGCGGAACCAGGGTAAAATTGCCGTTGCCGTCATTCCTGCAATATGATGATTGAAGGTAATTTGCCTGCAATTTTAAACAACGTGAGAACTGTTCCTTTGAAAATAACTGATCCATGGTAGATAATGCGAAAGACTTATAGTTCTGGAACTTTGAACGCATACTGATCATTTGCTTTACCGCATCATCGCGCATATGAACGGGAACCTCCTTCTTGGTTGTATCCTCCTGGCTTGCAGAAAGGTATATGGAAGGAAATGCATCATAACTCCCGTTATTATCAAAGTCACTGGCATAAACCGATACCGGATATAATTCGTTTGCCCTGTAAAATGAATTCATACCAAGATTACCCATGATGTAATCTGTGTCACCATCATTGTCAAAATCTCCCGGAACAATGGAGTTCCACCAGCCGATACGGTTCGTTATTCCTGCAATTGATGTTAATTTTCTGAAGCTGCCTTTTTCATTTTTAAGCAGGGTAATGGGCATCCATTCTCCGCAAAGCATGATGTCGGGCCAGCTGTCATTATCAAAATCCGTAAACAGTGCATCACAAACCAGACCTATATTGATCAGATCCGCAGCCACTTCATTTGTTACATCGGTAAATCTTACAAATCCGGATTCGGTATCATTCCGATAAATAAAGCTTGTAACCGGCTTGGGATAATTCCACGGGTCAACCCTGCCGGCAATGAAAAGGTCTAGGTCTCCGTCTTTGTCGAAATCTGCAGATCTGACACAAAACTTACTTACGTGATTAACAGGTAGTGATGCAGCACTTTCTACAAATCTGCCGCTGCCGGTATTAATATAGAAATGGTCCTGATATACAGGGGTATTGGGTTCATGCTCATATCCACCCGACGCTATATACAGATCCAGGTCATTGTCACCATCGGCATCAAACAGCAATATACCTGTATCATCCCAGGTTTTGGCTGATAACCTGTCAGCTGACAGGAGCGGCTCTAGATAAAATTTCCCGTCGGGACGCTGCAAAAATAACATTGCACTGTTATATGCTGAACCTCCACATATCATATCATCCAAACCGTTTCCATCAATATCTCCTGCAGCCAGGGCAGGGCCATATTCTGAGAACTTATGGGGTATGAGCTTTTGTATGTTAAAATCTACAAAATCGGTTTCTTTATGTATAAAATCGATGCCCATATCTTGCGTAACTTCCGTGAACATCGGCTTCTTTTCTTCAATTTCAAATATCCGTGAATAGTCCCCCTCAGCATGGGAAATATCTGCAGTGATCATCTGATCAGCCCTCAGATTTCGCAAAACCTGCTTTTTACCGTTTTGCCATTTTACTACCAAAGAATCAACTGTATTCGCCTCCCCCAGCCCAAAATGAGCAACATCTTCAATGGTTGACAAGTATCCACGGAAGGGGTTGTTCTCCCAGACCTGCTTTTTCCCGTGATCATAATATATCTCAATCCATGCACCGAGACCCTGGTTGTTCCGGTCGTTGCCCTTCACCTCAACACGGATATAATGGTTGTTTGCTTCCTGTATTTCCCGGATGTTATTCCTGTACAGCAGTGCTTCATCATTGATGTTGTTAATGATCATGTCAAGGTCTCCGTCTTTGTCGAGATCAGCATATGCCATACCATTGGAAAAAGTTGCCAGGCCAAGACCCCATTTGTCCGACACATCAGAAAATGTCAGATCGCCGTTATTCCGGAATGCATGATTGTGCAGCTTCACCTCAGGTATCTGTGTAAGTATCTGATTCTTGGTAGCTACCAGGTAAGCCTTATTCCGGAACATGGCAAAATCATGGTCCGTAATGTCCCTCGGAAATCCGTTGGTAATAATCAGATCCCTGTATCCGTCATTGTCAAAATCGGTCAGTACCGGAGTCCAGCTCCAGTCGGTT
>Ga0299915_10002117_pt1 | contig 14502 bp, 11 predicted proteins | sample RVTome_13_FD_200263 | JGI IMG/M metagenome (GOLD analysis project Ga0299915, IMG submission 200263) | Soil microbial communities from uranium-contaminated site in the Upper Colorado River Basin, Wyoming, United States - RVT92D227 (version 2) ...
GCATCCAGGTAGACGCGGGCAGTCTCGGTGGCATCGGGCACACTGGTGGTCTGCACCTGTGGGCTGGGCAAGGTGGCAGTGGGCGCAAGGGTCTCGCTCGGGGTGGGCAGGGTAGTAGGCTTGGCGCAACCGGCAAGGACGGCGAGCAGTAGCAAGATGAACACAGGACGTGATTTCATAGGTTTGTCAGTCCGCAACGGATGATGCGTCCGCAACGGCTGTTGCGGGAGCAGCACAGGCTGTGACAGGTTCTCCTCTCAGTATAGCGCCAAAGACCGGGCAGTCATAGCCCAACTCGGCCTGGCAGGCCTGAGGCAGGTCAGCCTTCGGCTGGGTCTGGGGCTGGATATTCAGCTTACGCAGCAGGCGCAGCAGGTGACACAATGGCAGCCCCATCACGTTGGCAAAGCAGCCCTGCAGGTCTTCGACGGGATGAAAGCCGGCGTGCTGGATGGCATAAGCGCCGGCCTTATCCAGCGGGTCGCCGCTGGCGATGTAGGTTTCGATCTCGGCGTCGGAGTAATCCCGCATGGGCACATCGGTGCAGCACAGGTCGGTGAGCAGGCTGCCGTCCTCAGGGCGATAGAGCGCCAGGGCGGTGTAGACCTGGTGAACGCGCCCGCGCAATGAACGCAGCATGCGCCGGGCATCTGCCTCATCAGACGGCTTGCCCAAGATTTTGGAACCAGGAGGCGCCAGCTCGTCGACGACGGTAGTGTCAGCAGCAAGGATGAGATCGCCGTAGTTGGCAGCGGCCGCGGCGCGGGCTTTGCTCTCCGCCAGGCGGCACACGTAAGCAGGCGGCTCTTCGCTGGGCAGCGGCGTCTCGTCCACTTCCGCAGCGCACACGTTAAACTCCCAGCCGCCCAGGCTGAGAAGCTGGCGGCGGCGCGGGGAATTGGAGGCCAGGACAAGCATCATATCCGGCGATTCTAACACACTCTGACTCTGGTTATTTCCTTTAAGGCGTTGTAAAATGGGTTAGAACCCTTAATAATCTTGCTTGCTGCACGACAGGGATGTATATCCCTACCCCCTGCCTCTCCCCCGAAACGGGGGAGGGGAAATATGAGTTCCTTTATCAGGAGAGTATTATGCAACTGCTTCGTAACCGCATTCTGCAAGAGGGAAAGAACCTCGGCAACGGCATCCTTAAAGTGGACGGATTCATCAATCACCAGGTCGACCCACAGCTGATGGACGCCTGCGGCAAAGAGTTTGCCCGCCGCTTCAAGGAACTGGGCGCGACCAAGGTGCTAACCGCGGAAATCTCGGGGATCGCTCCGGCGGTGACCACCGCACTGCACCTGGGCCTGCCGGTGGTGTATGCCCGCAAACAGAAACCGATCACCATGCCCGACCAGGTGTTCCTGACGCTCAGCCCGTCGCACACCAAAGGACGGATGGTCGAGCTGATCGTCTCGCCAGAGTACCTGGGACATGGAGAACGCATCTTGATCATCGACGACTTCCTGGCAACCGGCGCTACCATCCTGGGCCTGGTGCGGCTGGCACAGGTGGCAGGAGCAACGGTAGTAGGGATCGGGGCACTGATCGAGAAGACCTTCGAAGGCGGGCGGGCGGCGCTGGCGCACCTGAGCATACCGATCGAATCGCTGGCGCAGATCGTGTCGATGGAGGGGGATCAGATCCGGTTCGCGGAGGAAGGGTAGATCGTGGATGCAATTGCGGTACTCGACTTCGGTTCCCAGTATGCCCAACTGATCGCCCGGCGGGTGCGCGAGCTGCAGGTATACTGCGAGCTGTTCCCGTGGAACGCGGCGCCTGAAAAGGTGCTGGCGATGCAGCCCAAGGGCTTCATCCTGTCGGGAGGGCCGGCCTCGGTGTATGAGGCGGAGGCGCCCAGCCTGCTGCCGTATATCCTGGAAAGCAAACTGCCGGTGCTGGGCATCTGCTATGGGATGCAATTGCTGACGCTGGCGCTGGGCGGGCAGGTAGCAGCTTCCAGCAGCCGCGAATACGGGCTGGCTGTGGTGGAGCCCACCGGCGGGACGGAATTGCTGCCGAACGAGCCTTTCAGCGCCTGGATGTCGCACGGCGACCGCATCGAGCGACCGCCGGAGGGATTCAGCGTGCTGGCGCAGAGCGGCAATTCACCGGTGGCGGCGATGGGCGAGGCGCGGCGCGGTTATTACGGCGTGCAGTTCCATCCCGAAGTGCGCCACACGCCGCCGGGCAGGGAAATCCTGCGCAGGTTCGTGGTCGATATTTGCCGGGCGAGGGCGGAATGGACACCGGAATCGATCATCAGCGAGAGCGTGCGGCGAGTGCAGGAGCAGGTGGGCGACGAGCGGGTGCTGTCGGCGGTCAGCGGGGGGGTGGATTCGAGCGTGTCGACGGCGCTGGTGCACCGGGCAGTGGGCGAGCAATTGACGGCGGTGTTCGTGGACAATGGGCTGCTGCGCCAGGGCGAGGCAGCACAGGTAGTGAGCGCCTTCCGCAGCACGCTGGGTCCGGAGCTGATGGCGGTGGACGCGGTGGACGAATTCATGCAGGCACTGGAGGGGGTGAGCGAGCCAGAACAAAAGCGGCGCATCATCGGCGAGCGCTTCATCCGCATCTTCGAGGCGCAGGCAAGGAAGATCGGCGCACCGCGCTTCCTGGTGCAGGGCACAATCTACCCGGACGTGGTCGAATCTTCGGCACCCGACCGGGCACAGGCGGCACGCATCAAGACGCATCACAACGTGGGCGGGCTGCCGGAGGAGATGCAGTTCAAGCTGGTGGAACCGCTGCGCTACCTGTTCAAGGATGAGGTGCGGGCGGTGGGCGAGGCGCTGGGACTGCCGCACGAGCTGGTATGGCGGCAGCCGTTCCCCGGACCGGGACTGGCAGTGCGCTGCCTGGGAGAGGTGACACGCGAGCGGCTGGAGAGGCTGCGGGCGGCAGATGCCATCTTCACCGGCGAGCTGGCGGAGGCAGGACTGCTGCGCATGGAACAGGAGTTCGGCACCGCACAGGCTTTTGCGGTACTGCTGCCGGTGCGCTCGGTGGGCGTGATGGGCGACAACCGCACCTACCAGGAGGCGGTGGCACTGCGGGCAGTGACGACGGAAGACTTCATGACCGCAGATTGGGCGCGCTTGCCGCATGAGCTGCTGGCACGCGTGGCTAACCGCATCGTCAACGAAGTGGCAGGGGTGAACCGGGTGGTGTACGACATCACCAGCAAACCACCGGCGACGATAGAGTGGGAGTAAGATCACTTACAAAGCAAGTGCCTTGCTTTGTAAGGACTTACACCGCACAGGATTTTCTTAAAGTCAGGAACCTCTGCTGTCCCCACCCCCTCCGCCGAATACAGCGGATCCCCCGCCCCAAGGCGGGGGAAAAGAGGATTATGGGGCATGTGCGGGCGGCTTGCAACGTAAACGAATTCCAGACGTATAATTTATAAGATAAGGAGTTTGCTATGAAAATTGGTGAAATTCTCTCACGTGCATGGAAGATCGTCTGGAAATTTAAGGTCTTATGGCTGTTTGGCATTCTGGCAAGCTGCGGGCAAGCGGGCGGCTCTTCGAGCGGTGGGTCATCAGGAGGCGGGTCAGGTGGCTCGCAGGCCCTGCACATGCCCACGCAATGGATGGCTGATATCGGCAATATGGAATGGTTCCTCATCCTGCTACTGATCGCGGCGGGGGTGGTCTTTATCCTCTTCATGGTGTTCCTGGTAATGGCGCTCAACACGGTGGGGCGGGTGGGGATCGTGCGCGGCGCTTTGCAGGCCGAAGAGGGCAAGGAAAAGCTCTCCTTTGGCGAGCTGCTCTCAGGAGTCAAACCGTTCTTCTGGAGAATATTGGGGCTCAACCTGCTGATCGGGGTGAGTATGTTCGCACTGGTAATACTGGGTGTATTGGCGCTGATCTTCATCGGCATCATCACGCTCGGATTTGGCCTGATCTTACTCATCCCGCTGCTCCTGCTGTTCGTGCCTCTCATGTGGGCAGTGGTTGTCGTGCAAGAACAGGCCAACGTGGCGTTGATCGTGGAAGACATCGGCATCCTGGATGCACTGAAGCGCGCCTGGCAGGTGGTCCTCTCGAAGCCGGGTTATTACCTGGTGATGGGGTTGATCCTGTTCCTGGGCGTGGGCTTTCTGGGGATGCTGGTCATCGGTCTGCCCATGCTGCCGGTATTCGTGCCGATGATCATCGGATTCATCATCAGCGACCAGGCAGCGATCAATACCGGCCTGATCTTGAGCGGAATATGCTTCGTGGTGTACCTGCCGTTCCTGCTGGCGCTGGTTGGCCTTCTGCGTTCGTACGTCGTCACCTCCTGGACGCTAACATACCTGCAGTTGGCGGGTCCGGCGTCCATCAAACCGGCGGTCGTCCTGCCGCCATCCGAGCCTGCGGCAACGCCGCCTGAGGAGACGCTCCCTGATCCGCTGACGGGAAGCTAATCCCTTGCGATTTCAGGAGTATAATTAATCGCAGATAAGCAACCCGTCAATAACCACTAATCAGATCAGGAGGATTGTATGGCCAAGTTAGTTGATATTGAAGGAATTGGCGCAAAGTATGCTGGAAAGCTCAAGGCTGCCGGCATCGGGACGACCGAGGCACTGCTCACGAAGGGCGCCACGCCCAAGGGCCGCAAAGAAATTGCGGAAGCCAGCGGGATCGGAGACGCGTTGATCCTCGAGTGGGTCAACCACGTTGACCTGTTCCGTATCAAGGGCGTGGCTTCGGAGTATGCGGACCTGCTGGAAGAGGCAGGCGTGGACACAATCCCGGAACTGGCACAGCGCAAGGCTGAGAACCTGTTCAAGAAGATGAACGAGGTCAACCAGGCCAAGAAGCTCGTCCGCCGGCTGCCAGTGCTGTCACAGGTAGCGGACTGGATCGAGCAGGCCAAGAAACTGCCGCGCGTGATCACTTATTAGCGCTGAACGGCGCTCATAAAAACGATTCGCCCCGGGAAGCTTAAATCCGGGGCGATTCGTTTTATATAAAGCTGATGCTCCCATCCCCCTACCCGCTGGGAAGGGGGCTTTTATCTGAAAACCTAAAGTGTCTCCAGATCAGCCAGCAGGCGGTGGAGGACATCGAAGCCGCCCTGCCAGAAGGAGGGGGAATGGATGTCGATGCCGGCGGCGCTCAGGATGCGCTCGGGGGCGTCGGAGCCACCGGAGGCGAGGATCTTGAGGTAGCGCGGCTTGAAGGCCTCGCCTTCGAGCTTGTACTGCTGGTAGAGGGAGAGCACCAGGAGCTGCCCAAAGGTATAGGCGTACACGTAGAAAGGCGTGCTGTAGATGTGGGGGATGGAAATCCACTCCCAACGGAACTCGTCAGCAACCTCGACCGCGCCGCCGAACTGCCCTGCCAGGTTGTCCATGTAGGCTTTAGCAAGCTCTTCGACACCGGCGCCATCAGCAATCATCTGGTGGGCAGTGCGCTCGAAGAGGGCGAAGTAAGCCTGGCGCATGATGGTGGCGTAAGAATCATCCATCTGGCGGAAGAGCAGGACGCGGCGCACGTTCTCATCCGTTTCGGCTGCCAGCAGGCGGTCGACGAGCATCATCTCACCGAAGGTGGAGGCAGTCTCTGCCAGGGGCAGGGAGGAATGGAAAGTGTAGACGCTGTGCTGCTCGGCAAGCATGGCATGGATGGCGTGACCTAATTCGTGGGCAAGCGTTGCCACATCATCAGCTTTGCCCTGGTAATTGACGTGCACCCAAGGGGTCAATTTTGGAACGGCAGACCAACAGAAGGCGCCGCCGCGCTTCCCCTTGCGCACCTCACTATCGAGATGCCCCTGGTCAAAGACGCGCTGTGCCAGCTCGGCAACCTTGGGATCAAAGTGCTCGAACGAATCCAGGACCATACGGGCGCCCTCGCCAAAGGGGTAAGGTTTGTCAGCGGCGGCAACCGGGGCGTAGATATCGTAGCGACGCAGCTTCGGCATGTCGAGCTTACGCGCTTTGAGCTGGAAGAAACGCTGGAAAACACTGGCATTGCGGCGGCAGACATCCAAGAGGGTATCGACGACATCATCGGGGATGTCATTTTGCAAGTTGCGGGCGGCCAATGGATTTGAAAAGTGGCGCAGGTCAAGGTTCTCATTCTTCCAGTCACGCACCAGTGCCTGATACATTTGACCAAGGATATTGCTGTCATTACCATAAACACGGTACAACTCCTGGTAGGCAGCGGCGCGCAAGTCGGGGTCGGAGGAGCGGGCATAGACCATCACCTCGCCACGGGTCAGCTCCCTGGTCTCGCCGTCAATGACCATCTTGAAGGTGTAACGGTTGGTGATAGTCGAATACAGGTTCTCGATGGCGCTGGCACCAGTGACGTTCTTGAGATTGATGATTTTCTCCTCCGGCTCAGTGAGAGTGTGCGGCTTGAAGTGGCGCATCTCTTCCAGCCAGTAGCGGTAGTCACCAGAGGCACTCATCAAGCGGGCAGCCTCGGCCTCTGCCAGATCTTTCCACCACAAGCTGAAGAAGAGCAAACGATTTTGCATGACGGCCATTCTCTGCTCGACATTGCCCATAAAGGTCTGGGTGGCTTGATCTTGCGTGTCGGCAGAGAAGGAGAGCCCGGCAAAGGCATAGATACGATGGGCGAGGTGATGGATGGCTTCCAACTGGCGGACGCCATCCAGGAAGGCCTCGGCAGACATCTGGGGGGAGAGCTGCGGGCGTAGCGTTTCGAAGCCTGTAATGCGGGTGTCCATCTCATCGAAGGCTTCTTTCATTTCCGGGGAGTCATGCCCAGGAAAGAGATCAGAAAGAGACCAGGGGGAAGTACTATCAGTAAGTGTCATGGATTATCACCTTTAGGAAGTAGGATAGATTGGTCTTACACATTGAAGCGGATATGGACAATTTCGCCATCTTGGACAACATATTCTTTGCCCTCGAGGCGCAGGCGGCCCTTGGCTTTGGCCTCATTCAGACCGCCTAAAGCGATCAATTCATCATAGGGGATCACCTCAGCGCGGATGAAACCTTTTTGCAGGTCGGTGTGGATCTCGCCGGCGGCTTCATAGGCAGTGGAATGGCGGTGAATGGTCCAGGCGCGCACCTCGTCGGGACCGACGGTAAAGAATGAAATCAGCCCGAGCAAGTCGTAGGACAGGCGGATCACACGCTCAAGACCCAAGACCTCGATGCCGTATTCCGCCATGAACACCTGGGCATCTTCGGGAGGCAGTTGGGCAATCTCCATCTCTAGTTCGCCCTGCAAGGATGCCAGTGCGCTGCGCAAGTGAGGGTAATCTATGACGGGAGGCGACTGCCCTTCGGCGAGGTTGAGAAGCACCAGGACCGGCTTGCGAGTGAGAAAGCCAAAGCCAGCCAGGGATTTTTCTTCTTCGGCGCTGAACTCTAACTCACGCAGAGGAGTCTCGCTGCTCAGGGCTTCCTTGAAGCGCTCGAAGAGCACTTGCTCGCGCTCGATGACTGCCCGGTCGCGGCCACCGCCTTTTTTGCGCTCCTCTGCCAAGCGCTCCAGCTTGCGCTCAACGGCAATCAGGTCATTGAGGAGCAACTCGGCGTCCATGGTGGCGATGTCCCGCACTGGGTCGACGCTGCCAGCGGGATGCGGTGCGTTGGGGTTTTCGAAGCAGCGTACGACATGCAAAAAGCCATCCATCTGGGTCAGCTGGTTGAGCAGGGCGCCGGATATGGCGGTTTTACTGCCTTCCAGTCCGGCGATGTCAGCATAGGTGACCTTGGCATAAATGGTCTTTTTGGGCTTGAACATCTCCGAAAGCCGGTCAATGCGTACATCGGGGACATCGACCACGCCGGTATGCACCTCAAAGCGCCCGCCGCTGGTGGTTACCGGCAGGTTGCCACGGCTGAGGGCGTTGAACACAGTGGTCTTGCCAGACTGTGGGAGTCCAATGATTCCAAGTCTCATGCTGTACTCTCCCGCAAAAGCGCTGGTAGAGCAAGTGTCCTTGCAGAGCAAGCGTTTTTACGCAGTGAGATTATACTCGGGAAAAATCCTTAATACCTACCCTTTCCGGGAAAGTTTCGGTATAATTCACAGCACTCGTTTCGAGACACACTTGCCGGAGTGGCGGAATTGGCAGACGCGCACGACTCAAAATCGTGTTCCGAAAGGAATGTGGGTTCGATTCCCACCTTCGGCACCATAGCAGTAAAATCCGAATAAAACGACTGCCTAAAGGGGCAGCCGTTTTTCATTGAGCAGGAGGTGGTTTATGCCCGGCATGCAAGATATTTTAGGTGTGATCATGGGCGGAGGGCGCGGTCAGCGACTCTATCCACTGACACGTGACCGCTCGAAACCTGCGGTGCCTATCGCCGGAAAATACCGCCTGATCGATATCCCGCTCAGTAATTGCATCAATTCGGGCATCAGCCGGATTGCAGTGCTGACCCAGTACAACTCGGTGTCGCTGCACCGGCATATCTCACGTACTTATGTATTTGACGCGTTCCACCGCGGCTGGGTGCAAATCCTGGCTGCCGAGCAGACGCCACTCAGTGAAACCTGGTACCAAGGCACAGCGGATGCGGTGCGCAAGCAATTATTAGAAATCCAAAGCACAGGTGCGGCATATGTGCTGATCCTGGCGGGCGATCACCTGTACCGTATGGATTACGAGCCGATGGCTGAATTCCACTGGGAGAATGACGCAGACATCACCATCGCAGTACAGCCGGTACCAAACGACCAGGCTTACCGCTTCGGCATTCTGAAACGCACGAATGACGGAAGGATCGCTGATTTCATCGAAAAACCCAAAGATCCCGCCCGCCTGGCACAGTTCGTCAGCCGGGATGACCCGCAGCGCCCCTACCTGGGATCGATGGGCATCTACTTGTTCAAGACACAGGTGCTGATTGACCTGTTGTCCAAATCCACGGATGACGACTTTGGCGGGGAAGTGATCCCAAAGGCTATTTCCACCCACAAAGTCTACGGTTTTGATTTCGATGGCTACTGGGAAGACATCGGCACGATCCGCTCGTTCTATGATACCAACCTGAGCCTGACTGCCCCAGATTCGCCCTTCGACTTTCACGACCCGTCGCGTCCAATCTACACCCGCTCGCGCTTCCTACCCAGCTCGATCATCGATGGCGCGACGTTGCATAACGTGATGATCGGCGAGGGTGCGCGTATCTACCGGGCGGAAATCCGCCATTCGATCGTCGGCGTGCGTGGTTACGTGTCGAACGGAGTGCGCATGACGGATACCATCTTCATGGGGGCTGATTTCTACGAATCGCCGGGGAAACCACCGGTGGGTGGCATCCCGCTGGGGATCGGCCCAGACTGTCAGATCGAGGGGGCGATACTGGACAAAAACGTGCGCATCGGGGCAGGGGTGATCATCCGTCCATTCCCGCTGGGCAGCGAGATCAACCACGAAGATTGGGCAGTGCGGGACGGAATCGTGGTCATCCCGAAGAACACCATTCTACAGCCTGGATTGGTGATTGGTCCGGAAGAGACTTAACGATAAATCATGATTCGCCCCGGAAAGATTAAATCCGGGGCGAATCATGTTACAGGGCTGATTCTCCCATCCCTCCCATCCCTCCTGCCCCCCTTCCCGCTGGGACGGGGGTCTGTCAGAGAGTGAGGATCAGCAATACCCTTTAGACTGTTGTAGTGGTCACATTGAACTTAGGAGGGGCTTCCAGGTGCTTCTTGACCGCGCACAGCTCGGCTGAACGCACGAGGGAAGGCAGGTATTTTTCAGGGAAGCTGGACGGGGCCTGGATTTCGATATCAATCTGCTCGGTCATACCGGTGGCGGGATTGCCATGTGTACGCTGTAATATGCGGATGCCGTCCGTGGACAGGCCGCGCTGCTTACAAAATCCCAGGACATAAATGCCTGCACAAGCGCCTATCGAAGCCAGGAATACGGCAAAAGGAGTGGGAGCTGAGCCCTCACCGCCGCCTGAAGGGGGCTGATCTGTTACAACCGTATAAGGGCCAAAGTGAGCATCGACACGCGCTCCGCCGGGAAAATCGATCACCATTTCCATAGACTATCTCCTAATTAGAAATCATTGCGAATTACGTTTTGTTAGATGTGCTATGAGGCGAAAGGTTACAATTAAATAACTGGAGGGGTGGCCTGCGAAGGCGCCAGCCACCCCTCCAGAGGGGAAGTTCCGCTCAGGTAAGAAACCCGAGCAGGGATTAATCAATCGCCAGGTACCGGTGCAGGTGTTGGTTCAGCCTGCTTGGCGCGGCGCCAGAAGAAAGCCCAATAAAGAAATACGGATAAGACATACAGGATGATGGTGCCCATGAAGGGCGGACCAAAACCATAGTGCACCTGCAGCCAACCGCTGATGGTAGGACTGAAAGCCCAGCCAAAATTCCAGGACATGCTGACCAGGCTGGCGACGGTGGCGCGTGCGGAGGGTTCGACGTGTTCCATGACGAAGGTCTGGTAGACCGGGCCACTCATGTTCATCAAAGCCACGCGTACATAATAGGCGGCGGCGCTCATCCAGAACCAGGGCGAAAAGCCAAGCAAGATCAGGAAGGGAATAGAGAGGCCCTGGGTGATGACCACCAGTTGGATCTTGCCCATGCGATCAGCCAACGGCGGGGCGATCAACAGCCCCAGTCCCATGGAGAGCGAGCCCCAGGCGAACAGGGTGCCGATGACCGGGTCGGGCTGGTGATAGACCTGGCGGAAGAAGATGTTCATAAAGGGCATGATCAAGCCGGCGCCGATGGATGTGACGAGCATAGGCAGGATGAGCATGGTCAATTTTTTGGGACTGCGCATGGCATATTGTATGGGCGCAAAAACGGTGCGATCAGAGTGACCCAAACGCGGCATACGGATGAGTATGAGCGGCAGAAGTCCCAGTCCAGACACGGCAGCGATGACCAGCAGTGCCCCGCCGTACGCCTGGCTGCTGGTGGGGGAGGCGGTCAACTGCAGGCCTACCCAGGTGGGCAGGTAGCCGCCGATCCAGTTTCCTACCGAGGCAGAGACCATCTGCAAGCCCTGACCAAAACTGAACAGGTAAGTGCGCTCACGCTCACCGCTGTTTTCCATCAAGAAGGGGCTCATGGTCACGCCCGCCAGGCTCTGGGAAATGCCAAATACGACATTCATGGCTAACAGCACCGGCTGGATGGGCCAAAGCACCATCATGACAATTGCCAGGGTCATCGTCAGGGAGGATATGATCAAGGAAGCTTTGCGCCCGAGCATATCTGCCAGATAACCCATCGGCAAAGCAGCCAAGAGGGCGGTGACAGAGCTGACAGTCACTAAATTGCCCAGTAAGGTTTCATCGAATCCTTCGCTGAGCACGAAAAAGTTGAACAAGAGGCGGTAAACGCCCATCGCCGCGCCAACGATGATCACATAAAGCAGATACAGGCGCGCGTTGGGACGGAATTCGGCAATATGCCTGGCGTAATCGCTCAAAACATTGCCAGATTTTTTAGCAATCCGGATCATTTCGACAGGTCCTCTGTCGATAAGAAATTTTGCAGCACAGCAAACGTGTCTGCCACTCGTTCTGGACGGATGGCATAACGTTTTTCACCCTGCTTATCCAGCGAGAGGTGCACAAGCCCCGCCAGACGCAGAGCGTTCAGATGATGAATCATGGTCGGAGCGCGCAAGCGCAAGCGAGTGGAAAGCTGGGAGGGGGTGAGCGGCTCAACAGCCAGATAGCGCATCATGCGCAGGCGGGTAGGATCAGCCAGGGCTTTCAAGGCACGCAACATTGCATCGGGGATCACCTCGCCCGGCACCAGGGCGGCTTCCGGCGGACGGCAACCATATAGCAGAATCATACGCCCGGCATCCAAATGAGCATAAACAACCAGCGGAGTGGTCCAGTATGAAGGCGCTAACACGACTTCGGTCGATTCTGCCAGCTCAGCGATTTCCAATCCCTGAGAGAGGCGCTCGATCAATTTTGTGAAAGAGAGAGTTTTCGCTGCTTCCTGGGACTGGTCGAGGGAGGCCTGCAGGAAGGGGCGAATGCGGCGTTCTTCTTCGGCAAAGAAGACTGCCTGGTACGCTTGCAACGCTTCCAGATAGCGCTCGCCAAATTCGTCCGGGCGCGACCACCAGTCCAGGATGTTCACGATCGCCTTCGGTTGAACTGCCCGGCCTCTTTGCTGAAAGATCGAACGCAGCCGTTCCATATCCTGGTCATTCCAGGACCGGCGGTCTGCCACTTCTTTCAACACAGCCTTGTACTCATTGGAGTGGTCGGCATTCAAGCCCAGCGCCGGCAAGCGCTCAGCAGCGGGGATTTGCCCAAGCGCCCAGAGAACAGTTGCAGCGTCTTTAGGTGAGGGAAGCGTATACAGCCAGGCAACTGGCGGGAAGAACAAATCCTGGGCGTCTTCCAGGATTGAGCGATGGGTAGTGCTCAGACGCGAACGCACCCCAGCTGCCCAGGCGCCACGCAGACCGAAACGGTCGGGATGGTGCAGGACATGCAGGCTGGCGAATAAGTCATAAGCGGTCCCCCAATCCCACACAATCCGAGGAGAAGGGGATTTTGCATTAGCTTTCATATCCGTCCCGAATCATTTGATCCAAATCTTCGTCTAATCCAACGTTTACATTAGACTAATATCTAACTAGATATTAGTCTAATTACGGGCACCTGTCAAGTCATTTTAGATGGAGTTTTCTACAATTTTTTCGACCGACACTACCCAAATATAGGGGTATGTAGATTGCAGATATAACCCACAATACAACCAAACCTGTGGATAACTCGCGAAAAACTGTGGATAAGTAGGGTATTCTGGGGAGAACTGGTCAGAATATGTGGTTTACAGAAAATATTACACCCCCAGATATAGGGGTACCTTAACCGGGTGCGCTACATATTTTCTGGACGATGTTGGAATAAAAAATAGCCGGTTTTTATACAATATCTACCCACAGGCTTCTGTGGACAGAATACTGAGCGGGCAGGCACATTTGTGGGACAGGATACTGGATGCTTACCACCCCTACCGGTTCTCCTCACCCACCGGTTAGTTATCCACTTATCCACAGTCCCTACTACGACTACTATATATCAATTAAACATAATAATGGTTGATAAGATAATGTGCTATCAAGGATAGCATTCTACCCACAACTGCCAACTCCCAAAAAACACGTATTACGTCTTGATCAGTATCGGTAAGTTGGTCTCATAAACAGGTTTTATAACGGTCAAGGTGACTGGAATAACAATGACTGGCTGATCCAGATCACTGTTATAGATTTCCAATGTGGTGGTGTAAATCCCTGACAGAAGCTGAGAGGTGTCAAACGTGGTGGTGATCTGCAGACTGGAAGAGGGGAGAATGCTGCCTGCGGAGGGCGTAAATGCCAGCCAGGACACAGATTGCGTATCGGTAATGGTAACCGTGAGCGATCCAGACCCAGAGTTGCGGATGAGAAAGCTGGTTGAGGCCGTTTGACCCTTCTCGACCTGTAGTTCAATGGAGAGCGGGTTGACGACGATATGGGGGTGCTCGCATCCGCCAAAGAACTCCAGCGTGCGGGAAAGGACCTCGGTACGGCCTTGCGGGTCGTCCACAGTTCCAATGGCTTCGAAGGGGAAGGCCAGGAAGACAGTTTTGAAACTTTCTCCTGCATAGCTGATGGCGGCGTCTGAATAATTTCCGGCAAAGGCGATCTGGGCATCGGCAGCGGGGATGAGCATATCGGAGTAGTCGGTAAAGAGGAAGAACAGGTGGTAAGGCCCCAGACCGGCGAAGACATTCAGCCCGTCCACGTCGAGCTGCCCGACGTCGTTGATGTAATCGTCGATATGAAGGTAATCGCTGCCGAAAGAGTTCAAATCTTTGTCGAACAGATAATCCTGGCTGGACAAGAAGAGATTACCACCCACGTCCAGATAAGAGGCCAGGTTGGCCTCATCGGTGATGTGGAGGGTGGTGGAACGAGCGGCGCCGGTGAACCAGACGATCGCCGGGTAACCGGATAAGGCTTGCCTGGGAGGGTTGCCATCCGTTTCGGTATCCCAAATGTCATAGCTGGCTCCCAACAAATCAAGTGATTCGGTATAACTGCCGCTCACATCGGGATTGTCCTGGTCGTCATCGACGAGAAGGATGCAGCCCAAAAGCTCCAGGCTGAAGTCTTGGGATTGAGACTGGTCGACAATGACCGGGCGCTGCTGGTAGTGGTAGTAATCAGACTGGACGGTGAAGGTGTAAGCACCCTGAGGCAGCTCTACCTGGTAAAAGCCGGTGGCGGGGTCTGTCCAGGCGGAGACGGGCGAATCGCCGACGATCACCTGTGCCAGCAAGGGTGCGCCGTTCGCTACCGCATTGACCGTACCGGAAACGGTGAAGGTGGGGGCGGTCTGCAGGCTGATGTCGAGGATGCTGGGGGTATCGGTGATCACTGGCACGCCGCTGATGATCTCTGGCAGATAGCCGTAGGCAGAGGCAGTGACGGTGTAGGTGTCAACAACCAGCGTGCTGCTGTAAAAGCCTTGAGGGTCAGTCTGGAGGTCGA
>Ga0299915_10002118_pt1 | contig 14497 bp, 11 predicted proteins | sample RVTome_13_FD_200263 | JGI IMG/M metagenome (GOLD analysis project Ga0299915, IMG submission 200263) | Soil microbial communities from uranium-contaminated site in the Upper Colorado River Basin, Wyoming, United States - RVT92D227 (version 2) ...
AAGCGACAGTTATGCAAATTTTTTTAGCTGTCCGCACCCTCTGCAGCTCTACCCGGGGATTTGCCAACACAGTGATTCACAATATGATTATATTGGAATAGCGGCGCAGTTGGTGTAGAATGGCTTCCATACAAGAAAAACCGGGTAATAGAAGCCGGCAACGATGCCAGCAGCACCGGGGTGTAGCTCAGTTTGGCTAGAGCGCCTGCTTTGGGAGCAGGAGGTCGCTGGTTCAAGTCCAGTCACCCCGATTCTCCGCAGCCTTTGACGTAGATGCAGCAGAACATTGCTGAGGGCTTTACTGCGTTCATTCCGCCCTCGGCCTAAGAGCAGAACACAATTCACAACAAAACGGAACTCAGCTTATCCTTGTTCTCATTGACTTTTAGAATGGCGTTGGCGATATCGTCCATATCCTCTCTGGTTCCGAGCAGAGGGCCTGAAGCCCAAATCATCACCATCTCCTGACAAACTTGGTCGCAGTTGGGACAGCGGTTCTCTTGCCGGTATTTTTCCAGCCTCTCTTTGGAAAACATTCTCTGATAAACCTTGGAATTCAATATGTGCTCTACCCATGGCTCTCTGTGTAATCCTTGCCCGATATATCCATCGAGGCTGACACCTTCGGCACGGAGTGCCTTGAGAAACTTGCTGCGATCCGCATCGTTGAAGTATTCTTTTCGATACGTCATGGCATAGATGTAAAAAGAACCGCTGGCCGTACCTTCGTACAGTTTCTGGGGGACGATGCCCGGAATATCTTTGATCCTGGAGGTCAGATAAGCAGCGTTCTCATTGCGCCGGGCGAAGCGCTCTTCCACGCCAGGCAACTGGCCAAGTAAGACAGCCGCTTCAAACTCATTCATCCGGTACTTCGGTCCCGCCACCTCGGTGCGTCCTCGGCGCGATGTCCCGTGGTTATGGACGGTATAACATTTGTCCATAAGCTCTTCATTATTTCCGATTATTCCTCCGCCTTCTCCACAGGCAATTGTCTTACTCGACTGAAAGCTGAAACACCCAAGATCGCCAATGGTTCCCAACTTCTTACCTTTATACTCTGCCAGGTGTGCCTGCGCCGCATCTTCGATCACCCTCAAATTGTGCTTTTGGGCGATCTCCATGATCCTGTCCATGTGGCAAGGTTGGCCCATTATGTGCACGGGCATAATCGCCTTGGTGTTCTCGGTAATTCTCCTCTCGACGTCTTCAGGATCAAGTTGATAAGATTCTCGGTCCAAATCAGCCAGGACAGGCAGAGCCCTCGCCGACAAAATGGAAGCGATCGTCCCAGGATCGGTATAGGGTGAGGTGATGACTTCATCGCCGGGGCCAATTCCAAGCGCTTCCACACAAGTGTGCAATGCCTGCGTGCCGGAGCCGGTAGCAACGCAGAATTTCGTCCCCATCAATTGGGCAAACTTCTTTTCAAATGTGGGCACAGTACCCGACTCGGACTGGATCCTGCACCATATCCTGCTCTTTGTGGTCTTGACTATCGAGTCTATGACATTTTCGTCCCAGTACGGCCAGTTGGGCCAGCTTTTGTTCTTTCTGACAGGTTCACCGCCAAGGATTGCTAATTTGCTTGCTTTCTTAGCGATGTTTCCATAAGCAGGAATTGTCCTTGAGGCAACGGCGGCCAGAGACCCCGCCGATGCCGCAGCTATGAATTGTCGTCTGGTTAAATCGTTCGTATTCATTTCCAGAACCTTTCACTTTCTGTTCTTTGCAAACATGACATTAGGCAGAAGATTTCATTGTAATCTCGCGCTGCGCGTAGTTGAAGCAGGAAACCTGTTTAGGATTTCGGGCTTAGTGCTTCGAGCTTCCGGCCAGAGGCCGGCGTTTTGGCTTTGTTTGGGTTTGTTTTCACCAAGTGTCCAATTCGATTTTTTTCTCATAAGCCCTTGTAGCAATTCGGTTTACACTCACTTGACTTTTTTGCAAATTGGCTTTGTTTTGCATAAAACACTCAAAATGGTCTTCGCTTTTTCCGCTGACCACCCTGTATTTGGCGTCAACCGCAGAGGTCGCAAAGAGCGCCGAGAAGATGGAGGTTGTATTTCTTTGCTGTGCCATGAGTTACACGTCTTTTCCTCTGCGGCCTCCGCGTTCTCCGTGGTGAGAAACACGTATTTGGAAGTCGCCAGCCATGAGAAGAACCTTCTGGTTGACTACGAACAATGAACGATGAACGATGAACCATGAACTATTCCATTACTTACGGGCATATTATATCCGAAAACGGCTTAGCCGTAAAGGAAAATCTTATATTGGACACAGATTAACGCAGAATAGTGACAAAGGCACACAGGACTTTGTGCCTATGTGCCTGTGTGTGTCGGGCCGTAGCGGGAACGGTATCTCTTTCATTATTCTCTCTTATCTCCGCTTAATCTACAAATCTACGGCCTAAGTGCCGATTCTAAAGAGGACTCTTTCAAGCCAGTCAACAGCGTCTTCATCATCCCTAACCCTATCGAGAAATGCATTTAACCATTGACTTGGGCGCATAACGGTCACGCCCAGTTCCGCGAGTTGCTGCTTGTGTTCGAGGATATCATCATCCGACGTAAGTAAAACATCGGCACCCTCACGAGCAAAATCGCGGACGATTACCCTATCATCAGGATCATCTATGAAATCGAGGCTAAGGCGGTCAGAAATGGGTGCCTTGCGCGAGAAAGCAACCTTGTGCAGAACCCGACCATCCTTAAGCCCCTGCACAAAGAGCCTCCAAGCGTCTTGCGTATCTCGGGCTTTCAAATCATTTCTGAGACATAGCTCAGCAAATGAAGCATCACTTGGAAAGAAATCTAGATCCCACTCGTACTGCAAAGCGACGATGTAGCAGAGTGCTCGAATGTCCTTCACAAGGTCAGGGGCACTCGGGAATCGGCGGTAAGCCCACTCATAGCTCCCATAATCCCATCCCTCAGCCTCGTCCGCGATTCTGCGGATGTAGTACATCTGGTTCGTATCAAAGTAAATCTTTCTCATCGATCTTTACATTCAGGCCGGTGCCTAACGGTATCTCTGTGATTATTCTCTCTTACGCCCGCTCATATCTTTTTATTCTCCGGCAAAGTCCTTAGCAGAAATAGGTAAAAATGCCCAATAAATCTCTAAAATCTTTATGCATGTAATCAGAAATTCCTACATGCATCTAAGTTAATTTCTATAGGCCACATTTTGTATTCATAATCAGGGCATCCTGTGGCAGTTTTTCTTGATTTAACTTTTTCGATCAAATGGTATAGATTTTTCTTAGCTTCAATTTTAACTTCGGGAGATGGATATATAATCATTGCAAGCCAGGCATCAAGAGGCAAGAAGTACTCAGGTTTTTCCCCTTGAATCCGATCGTAAAATTGCTTTAATTCTTTATCATCTGATTCCTTCGGGTCTACAAACAAAGATAATCGTTCAGGAGCCTGTCTTTTTAACTTCTTTTTAATGCTTTCCGAATAGATTATTCGCCACTCTGATTCTGAGAAAAGGTCATAAGTTAATGGTCGACCAGAGCACATATGTTTGTAGAAAGAGAATTTTTCGTGCTCTGGATTGTCTTTATCATAAGCTGAAAATGGAGGAAAGAATAAATTTAAAGTACCAAATTGGAGATATTTCATTGGACCGCCTAAGCGATCAAATAAGTAATATCGTTTTAATCCTATGCCTAAACGACCAAATTTTTTGGCATGTTCCCTGACTTCGGATAGTTTCAATTCAGTGAAGCATGTCCTTGCAACCAAGGGTTTTTCAAATTCCTGGCCGTTTACTTTTATAGTTTCAGTGTCTGGTTTTTTATTCATCCAAAGTCCGTACTTTAAGATATCATAAAGGCGTTTAATATATAAAGACGTTTCTTTCTTGGTTGTTCTAGATTTATCTTCACCTGTTCTGCACCATCTGGGCTGGTTATTTTGCTCCTTCTCATCGAGGTCTTTTCCAGTCCAATAGATTAAGAAATCAGAGTGGATTGCGTAATCGAAGTCCGAGAACGTCATATTTATTTCTCCCTTTCATTGAGGTCATTTCAAATCTCGCATAGGGCTCTCCCAACGGATGCGTCAATCCTTCGGCTCCGCTCAGAGCCTGCCCTGAGCTTGTCGAAGGGACGGCATCCGTGAGCTTTAACCTATCAAAGGTGAGTGTATTTGTCAACAACCTAATCAATAATTAACAACTGGCATCCCGCCGGAGCCTGCATTACAATATCCTGATGTAACCGTATACGAGTATTGGTCATGAGAAAATACATTGCTAAAAAATCAATGATATCAGTTTCGGTTGTTTTGTTAATCCTCCATGTCTTCTGTCCCGCTGCGGCTCAAGCCGGCGCCGGGACGAGCCCTGCCGGTCAAGGCGTATTAACCGCAGAGAGCGCTGAGGTCGCAGAGGGGAAAATAAAAACAAAAATCTCGGCGCTCTCTGCGGCCTCGGCGGTAAAAAACCGTGTGCTCAAAGGAGGATGTGCGAAGGTAAATATCACGCCTCCATTAGGGATTCCGCTCATCGGCTCAAAAGGTCAGCCGAGTGACGACATACTCGATGAACTTTATGCCAAAGCGCTGGTTCTCAATGACGGGAGCACCACCTTAGCAATTGTTTCCGCCGACCTACTGTACGTACCGTTGGAGGAGATCACTAATCCGGTACGAGAGATTATCAAAGAAAAGATCGGCATCCCGGAACAAAATGTTCTTATCTGCGCCACGCACACTCATTCCGGGCCGGAGGTTTTCGCCAGAACAAAAGTGCCACGCGAAGGGCGGCTCCCGGCTCCCCAGATCGACCAATCGTATCTTGTGACATTAATAAAAAAGATCGCCAGTTCAGTGTTTATCGCTCATAAGAAAATGGCGGCAGTAAGAATTGGTGCGGCAAAAGGCGAGATTCCAGAAATAGTCTACAATCGAAGGGCAAAAACCAAAGATGGTTCCGTGAAAATGGCATTTACTCTTCCGCCCGATGAGCCAGGATTGGTTTTTGGTCCTATTGATCCTGAGGTTTGGGTGCTTAGGGTTGAAGATGCAAACGGCCAAATTGTCGGCTCAATTGTCAATTTTGCCTGTCATCCTGTCTGTATATATCCCTCTTTGAGCACCACAATATCGGCTGATTATCCTGCATACGCCACGCAGGTTGTGGAAGAGATTGAGGGTGGAACTTGTCTTTTCACGTTGGGGACAGCCGGGGATATAGTTCCTATAAAGCGAGGGCTAAAACCTTGCCAGCAGATTGGTAAGGCCCTCGGTGCAGAGGCCCTAAGAAGACTCCAGCTCGTTTCTACCTCTGGTGACGTTACCTTAACGGCAATTAGAAAAGAGATTAAACTTCTCACAAAGAGCCCTCCGTCAGCAGATCGGACTGCGGACGATAGTAAAGCCACGGGCTACGTAAATACTGAGATTCAAGTCTTGAAACTTGGGAACATTTATCTTTTAGGGCTGCCCGGAGAAATCTTGGCGGAAGTAGGTTCAGAGATCAAAAAACGAGCGGGCTTGGAAAATCTTTTTGTTGTCTCGCTCAGCAATGACGCAATCGGCTATGTCTGCCACGACCAGGCCTATGAAGAAGGAGGGTATGAACCAGGCTCTGGAACCAATCTGGCAAAAGGCTCTGGAGAAATTATGATAAAAGAGGCGTTGGACCTCATCAGCCAAATCAAACCAAGCCCCGCTCCGTCGCCATAGCTTCCGCCTTCGCGAGAGAGACGTAGCCGCTCCGGCGGAGGCTCTTGGAGCGTCGGCGACTAATTGCTTCGGAACGGCCCTCGAATACTGATCAGGTCGGCTCGGGTACGGCCCCCATCCGGGATCCTCGACAGGGCGTAAACAGTGCCGTCCTTTCCGACAGCAATCGAGTTGACGTATGCCGGCCTCGCTCCGTCGCCATAGCTTTGGAGCGTCGGCGACTGCCCATTTTGTCCGGCCTTCGCAGCCGCTCCCGCCTTCGCGTAGCCCGCTTCGGCGGGCGAAGGAAGGTCGGCGGAGTAGGCAAAAAAGATGGGGCCATGGTCAGCGTACTTCCCAGCCGAAACGTCGTATGTGACAAGGTGAAGATTTTCAAGGCCTTTTGACTCGCCCATCGCGGTCTTGGCTTTGCCCGCAACTCTTCTGCCCTCGACATATACAGGCCCGCCGGTCAGATAATGAATGGTTCGTCCATCCGGGCCCAGGGCGAAGCCCAGATAGCCGTAGCTGAACTGGTCAAACATTCCGCTTCGCTTGGAGGGCAGAGAGGTTATCCGATCGAGGACTTCCACTTGGGCGGTCCGGGGATCGAAACGGAAGAGATAGCCGGAATTCCCATGCACGCCGTAGACGACTTTTTCCGGCTCGTACCATATCGTTTGCCTCCAATTATACCCCATGTGGCCGGGCGAGGTCGGATCATAAAGGCCGAAGTAGTCCTTCCTCATATCGTCGCCCGCAACGGCCTCGATGCGGTCACGGTCATATCTATAACGAAGGATGTCCCCGTCGCCCGTTGTGAAATAGCACGAGCCGTCGCCTGGGTCGACGACGAGGGAGCGGCAGAGAGTGCGATAGTTCTCGCCCTTGCCGTTTTCGCCCTGCCGGGAGATCGGCCCAAGGTCCTTAAGCTCCTTCGCGGCGAGGTCGTAGCGGATGAAATAGCCGGTTCAGGCCGTACAGACGCCCCCTCCGCGTGTCCATGGTCATCGACAGGATGCCCTCGCCGTGCGGGACCTTGGCTAAGTCCTCGAACTTCCGGGTCGCCATATCGAAGGCAAGAAAGTGACCGCCCGGATAGGGCTTATAGCCCTGCGGCGGTATGCCAATCTTTTCCATCCCGTCGATGATGCTGTAATAGCCGACGTGTGTCGCGAAATAGAGCTTGCCGTCGCGCTCTACAAAGTTCACATGGACTTTGCCCTGAACAATCGTTCGTGAGTCTTTTTCGCCGCACGCTTCTGTGATATCGCCAAGATGCTCAATTTTGTCGGCAGCCGGGTCGTAGCAGAACATCTGTACGCCGACTTCATACGACTCGGAGGACAGGGCGTAATAAATCTTGCCGTCGCTGCCGGTGCCCATCCCGTTATAGGAATCATGAGCCTTTGCGAAGCCGGAATTGTGGGCCCTTGCGACGAGCCCCTGCGGGCTGGAGCCCGGCCTACTACCAAGTCCAACCAGCTCGTGTACTTTACCTACGATCCGCTCCTCGACGGACGGCGCGAACGGCGTCGCTGTAGTGCCGTAGTATAGGACCGCTCCGCGAGCTTCGTAGCCGCCTTCCTGCAGCACACGCTCTGAGGGCACATAGCCAAACACATCGTTACAGTACCCAGACACCCAGACGGCTGGGCCGGCCAGCTCAGCCTTCAAACGAAGCGAATAGTCCACGACCACTTCACCGGCTAAACCTATCATCGTCAAGTCATTGCCAAACTGAGCGACTTGCACCGGATACTGGTATGTCGTGCGAATCCCGCCTTTTTCTTCCAGCTCTCGGAGCATATCCTCGGCATGCCGCCGTTCATACTTGTCAGCAGATTGCGCTTGTTGGCGGAGCTGCTCGAGGCTAGGCGGTTCAGTTAGCTCCAGGGTCACCTCTTCCAGGGCAAGGCGTAGCGGTCCCCGCAACGGATGCGGCCGTGCCGCCAGGGCCGCCTCGACTCCATTGGCTAACGCTCGCCCATGCTGCTTGGCCCATTCAAGGGTGCGCCGCGGGGTTGGATTCTGGTCGCCGCCGCACCCGCTCATGAACATCGCCGCCACACCCGGATGCGCCTCCTCCAAATACTGTTGAGCGAACCCGGCGTAATCGCCGCAGAACTCGTAGAAGTCAAGAGTCGTGTTGTGGCATGCGTAGCCGAATAAAAGCGCCCGCAACTGCCCATTGGGGTCGTCAACTCGCAGAACGGGAACATCGTGGTCCACAGGACCATCGGCGTTGGGGGCGATGGTATAGCCGCGCTCGGTTTCCAATCGCCGGTTCATAGCGAAACCCGCTCGCGCGTGCATATAGGATAATTGCGCCGGGGCGAGGTCTTCTATGGCACGACCCACAAGCTCGATGAGCTTGCCTCGCAACTGCTCACTGTATTGCTTACTCAGCTCGATTTGTTCGGGCGGCAGATCGAATGTTTGCGTGGCTCTCCACGTCCTTAACTCCGGCCCGCTATGCGTGTGAGAGGCATTGAGTAGCAGACCCTCGGGCCGAAGGTCAAATCGCTGTCCTAAGTCCTTTTCCAACTGGTCTCGAAACTCCCGCGGAAAGCCGATCAAGTCCGCGGTAACAATCACCAAACGAGTGCCCCTTCGACTTTGCTCAGGGCGGGCCTGGGCATCCCCTCGGCCCGGCTCGGGACAGGCTTCCAGTGCAAGGGCTTTGGCGTACAGGTCGTGAACCTTTCCCTCCGAGGGTTTTGTCCGCGCCGCGTATCCTGCCATCCACATTGAGTGCTCAGGCGTGATCACTACCCTGGCTAGTCCCGCCTTCCACATTGCCTGCGTCTGGGACACCGCCGCATGGGAACCCGCCGGCATAAGAACGAAAGTGCCCACGGCACAAAGGATCAAAGGCACAAAGTGAGAAAGTTCCTTTGTGCTCTTGTGCCTCTGTGTCTCTATCCCTATGTGCCTGGACTGTACGTGCATCACAATCTCCTTAATATCTTTCTTTTGAGCGATTTATATGGTATTATAATCCCATTCGTTAAGTGAATGAAATCCAAATTAGTCCATAAATCTCTTGCCAGATGAAGGGAGCTAAAAATGAACAAAAACAATTTGACCAGACGACAGTTCCTGGCTACTGCATCAAATAGCACTATCGCTGCCGTAGTTTCAGGAGCAATTCCCGCCTACGCAAACGTAAGCAAAGAAGCAGATAAACTCGCAATCCTGGGCGGTAGGCCCGTCAGAGCCAAACCGTTCCCGGGTTGGCCGGTCTGGGATAGAGCGGCTGAAGAATCTGTTCTGTCTATACTGCGCAGTGGAATTTGGTGCCGGCTCGGAGGAAACACAGTATCCGAATTTGAGAAAAAGTATGCTGAACTAATGGGTGTAAAGCGCTGCGTTTGCACGGTGAACGGCACCAACGCACTTCTTACTGCTCTTCACGTGCTCGATATTGGCGTAGGAGACGAAGTCATCGTCTCTCCTTACACATTTATTGCCACTTATAACGTGGTTATTAACTCCTGCGCCCTGCCGGTTTTTGCCGACACCGATCCTGAAACCTTTCAGATAAACCCGGACAAAATAGAGGAAAGAATCAACGAAAATACGGCGGCGATTCTTCCTGTCCATATTCTGGGTTTGCCGGCAAATATGGATAAGATCAATGCCATTGCCAAGAAGCACAACCTTAAAGTCATAGAGGACGCTTGCCAGGCGTGGCTGGCCGAATGGAGGGGCAAAAAAGTCGGCACACTGGGAGACTTAGGCTGCTTCAGTTTCCAGAACTCCAAGCATCTGGCCTGCGGCGAAGGTGGGGCGGTTATCGGAAACGATGACCAAATAATGGACCGATGCTTCTCCTTCCACAACTGCGGCAGGCCATACGGCAGCGTAAAGGCTACCAGCGGCTACCCCATCGTAGGAACCAACCGCAGAATGACGGAATACCAGGCGGCGATACTGCTTTCCCAGATGCAGCGGCTTGAAAAAGATACGGCACTGCGCAATGAGAACGCCGGCTATCTGACCTCGCGAATTAAAGACATTCCGGGCATTGTTCCTCACAAGCTATATAAAGGCGTAACAAGGGCGGCATACCATCTATATCCGTTCCGTTATAAAAAGGAGCAGTTCAACGGCCTGCCGAGAAGCAAGTTTCTGGCCGCCCTTGAAGCGGAAGGCATTCCCTGCTCCGGCGGATACGGCCCACAATACAGGGACGGCTTGATCGAAGCAGCCTTGAATTCCAAGAATTTCAAAAGAGCCTTTTCCAAAGAGCGACTGAATAGATACCGTGATGAGCTTCACTATCCCGCTAACGAGCAACTTTGTGAAGAAGCAGTTTGGTTCACTCAGAATATGCTTCTTGGAACCAGGAGTGACATCGATGACATAGCGGACGCGATATTGAAAATCTATGAGAACAAAGATGCTCTGGCCAAATCACAAAAAGCGTAGCGCAGTTGGGCTGCTCGTTGTGCTAACTATCCTGGTTTCTTTATATGGCACTGGCGCGGCAAATGGCTCCATCAATTTGTACGTTTCGCCTGACGGAAGTGATTCCTGGTCGGGAAAGTCTTCTTTGCCGAACCAGGACCGCACTGATGGCCCGTTGGCGACGCTTGAAGCTGCTCGGCGAGCAGTACGCGAATTGAAAAAGATAGCCCCAAGGCCGGCGGGCGGGGTGACCGTGTGGATTCAGCCGGGGCAGTACTTCTTGAGGCAAGGCTTTGAATTAACAGCAGAAGACTCAGGGACTGCTGAATCGCCGATTGTCTACTGTGCCGCACCGAAAGGAGAGGTCAGGATATCTGGAGGGCAGCAGTTAAGAGAATGGCGAAAGGTAACGAACCCGGCAATTCTGGATAGACTCGATCCGGTCGCCAGGACCGAGGTTTATGAGGCTGACCTGAAGGCCCACGATATAAGCGACTTTGGTCAGATGCGTTCCAGGGGATTCGCCCGCCGAGAAACAGCCGCCGCGTTGGAGTTATTCTTCCAAGATAAGCCTATGACAGTTGCCCGGTGGCCTAATAGTGGTTTCGCCAGAATCGTCGGATATCCGGAGTCTACCGGCGATGATCATGGCGGCACCCTTGGCAAATTGACCGGCGGATTTAACTACGAAGGAGATCGCCCCCTGCGATGGAGGGATACCAACGATATCTGGGTCCATGGATACTGGGCATACGACTGGGCAAATTCCTACGAGCACGTCGAATCAATTGACGCCGAGCGGCGGCTGATCAAAACCAGCCCGCCATACGGAAACTATGGTTTTCGGACAGGCGGAAATGGCGGAAGATTCTACTTTCTCAATATCCTGGAAGAGCTTGACGAACCTGGTGAGTGGTATCTCGATCGCAAGGCCGGCATCCTGTACTTCTGGCCTCCGTTTAGCCCTGCCACCCCTGTCCTGAGCGAAGTCGAAGGATCTGGGCAGGGCTTGCCCCCGGCATCCAGCCTTCGCAGCCGCTTCGGCGGAGTTGGCCAGGTCCGGGGGCTAATCGCAAGGGCAGTAGTCACCATAGTTGAGAGTCCTCTAATTCATATAAACAATGCCTCCTACGTAACTATCAGGGGTCTTAATCTTGAATGCAGCCGGGGCGACGGCGTTCGGATTTCGGGTGGATTCAACAATCTGGTGGCCGACTGTGTCGTCCGTAACCTCGGCAACAATGGCCTTGTTATCGACGGCGGCAACAATCACGGCGTAACAGGCTGCGTCATCTATGAAACCGGCGACGGCGGAATCTCACTGAATGGCGGAGACCGCAAGGAGCTGACGCCCTGCGGCCACTATGCCCGGAACAATCACATCCATCATGTCGCCAGGTGGTCTCGCTGCTACGCCCCCGCCATTTCAATGACGGGCGTGGGAATCCTGGCTGCGAACAATCTGATTCATGACCACCCTCACTGCGCGATTCTGTTCTGGGGCAACGAACATATCATCGAGCTCAATGAGATCCATCATGTCTGTCTTGAAACCGGGGACGTAGGTGCAATATACACAGGCAGGGACTACACCTACCGTGGAAACATCATCCGGCACAACTTCATTCACCATACCGGAGGGGTGGGCATGGGTTCGATGGGCATCTACATGGATGACTGCGTCAGCGGCACCCAGATATATGGAAATGTGCTGTGGAAGCTTCACCGGGCTGTTTTTCTCGGCGGCGGACGCGACTTCAGGGTCGAGAACAACATCTTCGTTGACTGCGACCCGGCAGTTGAGCTGGATGGCCGCGGCACAAGCTCGGCGCCTGTCTGGCACAACATGGTCTACAAAACCATGAGACAGCGGCTTGAAGATGTGAATTGGAAACAGCCGCCCTATAGCACGCGCTATCCCGCCCTGGCCGATTTGGAGCAGTACTACCGCAAAGACGATGGTGTGCCACCCGGCAACGTCATAGTGGCGCACAACATCTGTGTAGGCAGCCAGTTTTTGAAAACCACATGGGGAGCCACCAAAAAAGCGGTTGTGGAGCGGGACAACCTCACGGACAAGGATCCGCTTTTTGTTGACCCAGGCAACGGCGATTTCCGTCTCAAGGATAGCTCGCCGGCTTTCGCGGTCGGCTTTGAACCTATTCCCTTCCAACAAATCGGCCTTAGGCCAAACAATCTGTGATTATGAGGATTGACATTCTCACGCTTTTTCCGGAGATGTTTCAGTCGCCCCTGAGCTGCTCGACGATAAAAAGGGCACAGGATGCGCACATTGTTGAAATCGTCGTTACCAACATAAGGGATTTTGCCCAGGACAAATACAGAAAAGTCGACGACAAGCCTTACGGCGGCGGGCCGGGTATGGTGATGATGCCAGGCCCGGTCTTTGACTGCTTCGAGCACGTGCAGAAACTCTCGCCCGAAAAAGGCAGAGTCATCCTGCTCACACCTCAGGGGCAAACGTTCGACCAGAAAAAGGCTGCCGAGCTAAGCAAAGAAAACAGGCTCATTTTGATCTCCGGCAAATACGAAGGGTTCGATGAGCGAATCCGCATTGGTCTGGATGCCGAGCAAATCTCAATCGGCGATTACGTTTTAAGCGGCGGCGAACTGGCCGCTATGGTGATTATTGATGCGGTCGTGAGATTATTGCCCGGCGTGCTCGGCGATGAGACTTCGGCAAAAGATGATTCGTTTAGCGAATCCGTCGGCGGCGGACTGGAATATCCGCAGTATACCAGGCCGGAGGTTTTTCGCGGCTTAAAAGTGCCCGACGTTCTTTTAAGTGGCGACCACAAGAAAATTGCCGACTGGCGTCGCCAGCAGGCCCTGGAACGCACCCAAAAATGGCGTCCAGATTTGCTAAAAGACGACAACAAAATGTAGGGTATGCTTCGCATACCACTCCTCTAAATAACCGGAAGTGATAACATGAGAAGCCTAAATCGACGGGAATTCCTTAGTTTAGTGGCTAGCAGTTCTGTGGCGGCAACGATGTCACTTGGCGGCTGCGAGAGTGCGTTTGGCAGACGTGGTGCCGGTGCAAAAAAGACGCCAAACATAGTATTTCTGCTGACCGATGACCATAGATGGGACGCCATCGGCTGTGCGGGCAATCCGAATATCTATACGCCGAACATCGACGATATGGCAAAGAACGGCGTCAGGTTTACAAATGCCTTCGTCACCACTTCTATTTGTGCATCCAGTCGCGCCAGCATCTTTTCCGGCCAGTGGGTAAGCCGGCATCGAATCAAGGACTTTGCCACCAGCTTCTCGCCGGAGGCGCTGGCACAAATCTATCCGATGCTGCTCCGCGAAGCGGGATACCGGATCGGATTTGTAGGAAAATATGGCGTGGGCAAAGGACCGGATATGCCCGCGGATAAGTATGATGCCTGGTATGGCTGCGCCGGGCAATGTGACCCATACGAGCGCACAGGTAAAGACGGTAATTACAAGCATCTGACGCAGATTATGGGTGAGCAGGCGATTGACTTTCTGCGAACCTGCTCAAAGGACCAGCCTTTTTGCCTGTCGGTCAGTTTCAAGGCCCCTCACGTTCAGGATGCCGACCCCCGACAATTCGTGTACGACCGTGCCCATGCGAATCTGTACAAGGACATGATTATGCCCGTTCCCGAAACGGCTGACCCTGAGTACTTTGAGGCTCTGCCGGAATTTCTGCGCGAATCCGAGGCCCGAAGGCGCTGGCAGATACGCTTTGCCACGCCGGAGAAATATCAGGAGTCCGTCCGCAGCTATTATCGCCTGATCACGGGCGCGGATTTCGTGATTGGTGGAATCCGCCTGGAGCTTAAGAGGCTCGGTTTTGCCGATAATACGGTCATCATGTTTACCGGCGACAACGGTTTTTATCTCGGCGAGCATGGCATGGCGGGCAAATGGTTCCCACACGAGGAATCCATCCGCGTGCCGCTGATTGCTTTTGATCCGAGGGCGCCAAAGAAGAGGCGTGGCGTCACCACGGAGCATTTCGCGCTGAATGTGGATATCGCTCCGACGATACTTCAGCTTGCCGGCGTCCCTGTGCCACGTCAGATGCAGGGCCGAAGCCTGGTGCCCCTACTGAAAGGCCAGAAACCAAAGTGGCGAAGCGAATTCTTCTACGAGCACTCATTTGAGCACAAAACCATTGCCAAGAGCGAGGCCATCCGTACGCATCGCTACAAATACGCCCGCTATATTGACTTTGGCTACGAAGAGCTATACGATTTGAAAAGCGACCCGCACGAGACGACCAACCTGGCCACGTACGAAAAGCACCAGCACACTTTGGAGTCCTTGCGAAAACGATGTGACGAGCTGGGACAGAAAGCCAAGGGTACGTAGCCAGACGTAGATGTAGGTTATGCCGTGGG
>Ga0299915_10002119_pt1 | contig 14493 bp, 7 predicted proteins | sample RVTome_13_FD_200263 | JGI IMG/M metagenome (GOLD analysis project Ga0299915, IMG submission 200263) | Soil microbial communities from uranium-contaminated site in the Upper Colorado River Basin, Wyoming, United States - RVT92D227 (version 2) ...
GGGATATTACACAGACTAGTGATCCATGGATTATTGGTGGTAGAAACTATTTTGATGGTGTTATTGATGAGGTTCGTATAGCGAATGCTTGTTTTTCAAGTGGATGGATGTCAACGTATTATCGTAATTTGAAAACTCCTTCTTCGTTTTATACAATTGGCATACAACAGACCCAGAGTAATTATCTCCCAATTATATCTAATGAACAGCCAACTGATACTTCAATAAACACAGGATTTAATCCACTACTAAAGGCAGATGTTTTTGATCCTGATGGCGATATGATTACTTGTGAGTTGTGGACAGATGCGAGTGGCAGCTGGCAGTTATTGAACAGTAATACTTTTATGACTGGTTCTGGCACGATCTCAGGCACTTCAACAGACATGGTTGAACCTCTCGTCACATATTATTGGAAAATAAAATGTACAGATGATGGAATTAATTGGATAAGTGAAACATACTCGTTTACCACAGGGCAAGAGATGCCACTTATTTCGGACCAATCTCCTCTTAACAATATAATAACTAATTATAATCCACGATTGAGTGTAAATGTTGTTGATTATCAGAATGATCTTCTTAACGTAACCTTTAGCAAAAAAGTCGGAGAGTCCTGGGTGACAATAGGAGAATATATTGGATATAGTGGACTGTTTATACAAAATACAGTAAATATGGATGTTGAAGATCAAACGTACTTTTGGAAAGTCACTGTCTCAGATGGAGATAACATAGTCGAAACACCAACATATTCCTTCGTAGTCAAACCTTTTGTATTGAAATGGATGCACTATAACGCTCCACCAACGGATCTTGGGCCTATTGCTGCTGATGTAAATGATGATGGTATTTATGAGGTTTTTATGGCGGGGGATGACAAAGTTGTATGTGTGAATGGTTTAACGGGTAATCTCATCTGGGAGTATAATAATTCCGAATGGTTATATATGCATACAATACCAGTACTTGGTGATCTCAACAACGATGGTATTGAAGAGATAGTACTTGCTTGCGATTATACCCATAATGACATGATTGGACGGACAATAGCTTTACACGCAAACAATGGCACTGAATATTGGAATGTCGGTGTCCCCTCAGATTATAAACATCCCATAATTGCTGATACAGATGGAAACGGATTTCCATATGTTTACGTTTGTTCTCATACGCCTCAGGGATATATATCAAAATTACGTGGGACAGACGGCGCTTTAGTAGCTCAACATAAGGTTTATTATCCATGTCATGGAGGGCTCTCCTTTGCAGATATGGAAAACGATGGTAGTTTGGAACTCATTGTAGCTGATTATGCTAATGAACCTGGAAAAGGTGTTATCTGTTTGGATGCAGATACCTTTGAACTAAAATGGTATGAACGAGCAAGAGCAGATCCGCAACTTCCTATTCTTGTTGATGTGAACGAAGATGGAGTTTTAGATTCAGTCACTTCAGATTACCCAAATGGGGCAGTACGAGTAATTGATGGGAGCACAGGTGTAAGAATGCCTGGGAAATGGGGTAGTTCGGGAACTACTCCAACTCATTCGCCATGTTCAATCTACGATATTGATCTTGATGGAAATTTAGAAATGCTTATATGTCGAGCCAGTCCAGTATATGTTTGGGATCTCACAAGATGGGCTCTTGACACAATCCTTCCTATCCGAACAGATGAACCACCATTAATGGCTGATGTAATTGGTGATGATAAACTGGAAATACTGCTTACAAACGCAAGCTATAGTGAAATTTCCATATATAATTCTACTTATACTAAAATTGAATCAATACCACGAGGTTCAGCTAGATGGACATTGGTTCAAGATATTGATAATGACGGTCAGAATGAATTAATATTCACTGATGGATCAAATATAATTGCTTATGAAACATCAGCATACACCCCGACTCCAAAAGTACGCACCAACCAGGTTGGTTATAGTGAGAAAAACACAGGTGCAGGTGTCTATATTCCACCTCCAGGAGCACCACAACCCGTTCTTAAAAAAGAATATCCACTAAATGGTTCGCTAGATGTAACTTTTTATCCTACATTATCAATTCACGTTATTGAATACCAGGTTCACGAGCTTCAGTACAACTATATCGTTGAGCATCAATATGATAAAATGAATATCACTATTAGTACGAGTACCAGTCCAGATGGACCATGGACTGTTATTGCCAACTACAACAATGTTGGTAATGGCGTATATAATATCACGACAACAAACATAAACCAACTGGATACAACATATTACTGGAAAGTAACTGCTGTAGACATCAACCCACAGGCAGCAGGTATCACAACAACAAAAATCTATCACTTCACAACGAAATCCGCACCAAAAATACAAAATGTTAGCATCTCAACTTCAACACCATATCAGGGACAGACTGTCACATTCTTGGCAAATATAACTGAAGATGTCCATATGGATGAAACAAAATTACGAATCGACTACCCTGATGGAACCACACATGTGAACAAAACCATTTATGACTATCAATGGACGACTCTTAGATATGATGATTTTGAAGAAGGATTTGGCAACTATGTATCAGGGGGAGATGATTGTTTATTATATTCAGGTGCGATATATTTAGCACATAATGGATGGAGAGCAGCAAATATTCAAGGTAATTCAGGTGCCGCATCTTCATTTAGTCTTATTAACCCAATCGATATTACAGGATATAATGCGATAAAAATTGATTTCTGGCTGAACGCCTATGGTATGGATGATGGCAAAAAGTATGTCTTAGAGTATTATGATGGAACCCAATGGATAATCCGAAAAACATATGAACAAAATAGGGGATCATTCGCTCCGAGTGTCTATACTGACACATACTTTAAATTTGCTAATTGGTTCTTCTTCCATGATACAGTTTGGATCAACAAAACTAATTATAATTTCCCAACTAATATGAATATACGATTCCGCTGTACTGCTGTTGATTCTAACGATGATGTCTATATAGATCAAATCTATATCAACTCGACCATTTTAGAACCAAATCTTTATTCTTCTGTAGATAGTTTCACCCTACCTGGTCAATATCATTATTCCTTCTGGAGTAAAGACATCAATGGTAATACAGCAACTTCAGCTACCTATGACTTTGAGGTTTTATCAGATGCCCAACTTCCTATAATCACCAACGTACTCGTTACCCCCACTCCACAAATTGTAGGATTACCCGTCAATATATCATGTAATGTTCAGGATGATGGAGTAATACAAGATATTCGAATAAATATAACCGATCCGAATGATAACATAGTGAATTATTCAATTATTAATAACAAAATAAATCCTAATATCTATTATTATAATCAGAATTACTATACTACTGGAACATACTATTTCTTTATATGGGCAATTGATGAAAACACATATACAACCACCTCACAAACATATTCATTTAATATCATAAATAATCCAACTCTACTATCAAATGAAAATCCATCTGATAATTCAATAAATATTGATATTAATCCTATATTATCTGTCTTAATAACAAATTATATGAATGATGATGTTGAATGGTGGATTTCGACGAATGCAACAGGCAGTTGGGTTAATCTTAATCATGACACCCTTCCCAATGGAAATGGAGTAGTATTAACCCCGACAACAACTATAGAAGATTACTCAAAACAATATTATTGGCGTATTAATACAACAGATGGAGCAAGCTGGACAAACAAAACCTATACATTCACCACAAAAACAATCGCTACCTCAATTAATCCAATTTCTCCATATATTATTAACACCTCATCCACAACACTTACGGCATCTGGTCCTTCCAATCTTGATAATGTTACTCTTTGGTACCGCTACAGTAGCAATAATGTAACATGGTCTTCACAAACACCTGGGGATATAGCCAATGGAGTTAACTATACTTATCAATGGGATGGTAATTATGGTAGATACATGGATGTGATCCGCCTTGGCACAAGTGAATACTATCTCATCGCATATCAAGGTGCGAGTAGTGATGGTTATTTATGCACAATCCGTGTATGGAATAACAGTGGTTTAATACAACAGAGCATAGTCGATGTTTGGGAGCATGATACTAGTGATGGTGGATATGATAGCATTATACATGTCGCAGATGATGTGTATGCAATCGCATACCGTGACGGTACGACAAGAATTAAAGTGTTTACGATCAACGTGGATGACGCAAACGGTAATATCACCAATGTAACAATAGATACCCAGTTGCTTACGTATACTGGTTATGAATGTAACATGGTACATGTGAATGGTTCTATCTATGCGGTCACCTATCGGGATGCTTCAAATAATGGTTGGATAGAAACAATTTCTATTGACACCTCCGGTAATATCGGCGATGTTGTTATTGATTCTATAGAGTTTAATGCTACAGAGGGGTATTTCCCGAAGATGACAATGATTGATAGCGATACTATCGCCATTGTTTACCAGGGTACAAGCACGGATGGCTACCTTGTAACCTATAATATTTCATCAACAGGGGATATCACTAATACCTACGCAGATGAGTGGGAGTTCGATACAACTAATGGAGGAACACCAAACATCATACACATCAATGGTAATGTGTATGCGATTGCATACGAAGGAACAACCTTAGATGGTTTCATCAAAACACTTACCATTGCTGATAATGGTACGATAACAAAATCATGGATCGATACATTAGAGTTTGATACTGCGGATGCAGGATATCAATATCTTTTCTATATAGCCGATAACGTGTATGGTGTATCATATCAAGGAACTCTTGCTGATGGTTATATTTGCACCATGACAATTGATAATGATGGTAGTATTAGTAATACAATTATTGATTTCATAGAGTTTGATACAATTAACAACGCCTGGTATGCAACCGTCATTCCTGTTTCTGGTGATTATTTCCTGATCGTGTATGAACATAGTAACTATGGTATTAGTCGTACCGTTGAAATCAATACAGACGAAACACCTGGGGATATAATATCCTCTGTCTTAACGTTTTATGCTTGGGATAGTAATTATGGTAGATTCATGGATGCGATCCGCCTTGGCACAAGTGAATACTATCTCATTGCGTATCAAGGTATAGATCTTGATGGTTATTTATGCACAATCCGTGTATGGAATAACAGCGGTTTAATACATCAGAGCATAGTCGATGTTTGGGAGCATGATAATTCCGATGGTGGATATTACAGCATCGTGCATGTCGCAGGCGATGTGTATGCAATCGCATACCGTGACGGCACGTCAAGAATTACAGTGTTCACAGTAAATGTTAATGATGCAAACGGATTTATAACCAAATCAGTGATAGACACCCAATTGCTCTCCTATGAAGGTTACGAATGTAATATGGTACATGTATACGGCAACATTTATGCTGTCGCATATCGTAAGGGCACTACCTCCCCAAATATTGATGGTTGGATAGAAACAATTTCTATTGACAACTCAGGGAATATAGTTGACAGTGTTATTGATTCTGTACAATTAGATGAAGGAGTAGATATATATCTCCCAAAGATGACTATGATTGATGACGATACCATAGCTATCGTTTATCAAGATCCAGCTACAGATGGTTTTCTTATAACTTACAATATTTTATCGACAGGAGATATTACGAATACCTACACAGATATTTGGGAGTTCGATGGAACTAATGGTGGTACACCAAACATCTTACAAATTAATGGTAATGTGTTTGCTATAGCTTATGAGGGTACAGATACAGATGGTTTCATAAAAACACTTACTATAGCGGACTCAGGTATGATAATAAAATCATGGATCGATACGTTAGAGTTTGATACTGCGGATGCAGGATATCAATATCTTTTCCATGTAGCCAACAACGTGTATGGTGTATCATATCAAGGAACTCTTGCTGATGGCTATATTTGCACAATGACTATTGATAATGATGGTACTATCAGTGATACAATTATTGATTCCTTAGAGTTTGATACCATTAACAACGTCTGGTATGCAACTGTCATTCCTGTTTCTGGTGATTATTTCCTGATCGTGTATGAACATAGTAACTATGGTATTAGTCGTACCGTTGAAATCAATACAGATGCAGGTTGGAAAGTATGGAGCGACACAAGCAACCCTGATAATACCAGTCCTTGGAGTTGGAACTTTAACTTCCCAGATGGTATTGGTTACTATGAATTCTACAGCATAGGACAAAAAGATAGTGTTATTGAAATCAAACCAAAAAAAGCAGATGCAATATGCTATCGTAGTAATTAATCCTCCAGTTGTTAGTAATATTCTTAATCAAATCATTGATGCTAGTAATACATTTATAACAATCACTTTAGATGACTATGTCATCGATATTGAAGATCCTAACATAAGTATAACTTGGATATATACCTGAAACCTTAACCTAGTAGTAAATATTACTAATCGAATAGCAAACATCACCTATAAAAGTGGTTGAACTGGTTCTTAAACGATTACATTTACTGCTACCGATATTGAGCAACCGTCATCACCGCTACCAGCTATCAGATTCAGCAAACCCTCCATGGAACTGGCTAACCGGCTTGGTATCAAACTTTAGGATTGATAACGATTTCTCACAGAGATAAACACCCCCCTCAAAGTAATCATATTAAAAATCGCGACCATGATCTTCTGTTATCCACTCGGGTAAAATTATGAAAAAGATGTTTGCATCGATATATTTTATGCAGTCGCTTAATTATTTAAAATATATTATACAAAGTAACGTCTACTTTGTTTTCTTTTATTCTGGTTGTAATATATATTATATTGTATGTTTTCATCAAATACATAGAATGTAGGTTGTTTTTTTATTTTTTAAATTGTTATGAATGATTGATTTTTCTATTTCTTCACTGATTTTTACAAGATCATAAAGTGTTTCAACAGGTATTGCATGAATGGTTTTTGATATTGGTAGTTTATTGGTATCTATTATCCATTCACCATATTTTTTATTTCTTTTTTTATCTAACCTGTTAAACCAAATGTTCTATAGCATAAATCATATGTAGTATATTGTGTCCATGATATGCCAGAATTAGTGGACATCCAAAATGATCCTCTTGTATAAGGATTGTTATAACCATAACCCCATAAATAGTTCTGAGATGAAGTTCCTCCACTTGTTCTAACTACTATATAATATGTATTGCCAGTGGTTACACTTATATCTGGGAAGTCAAACTCAACCCAGCTTAGATAAGAGTTGATACTAGTGGGAGACTTTACGACTGAGGTTAAGTCAGTTCCAGTTGGGGAGCTTCTAATAGAAACTACTAGGTTATTTGTTGGGCTTCCAGTTTTGGCAATAAATAGTTGAACTTTTGTTAATACTCCTAAAGATGATTTAAAAGATTGTGAACTCCATCGATTTGAATAAACTGTATTAAACGTATCATATTTAGTCGATTGTTGACCTAAAATAATTGTTTCTCCGGTAATAGTAACAGTTAATCCTGTTGACCAACCGCTTACTGAACCATGCTCATCGCGAGCTTGTACACGAACTAGATAAGTCCCAGGATTACTCCATAAATGAGAGAAACCTGCTGTTTGTCCTGAAGGAACAAGAGGTGTCCATCCACTATATTCATGTGAGCCTCCGGCATTCCAATCAAAACCATACTGGACTTGATCTCCATCAGGGTCAACTGCATATGTACTATAAGTCCCAGATTGTCCTACTAGTAGTGTAGTAGGACCTGTAGGAATATTTGGTGTATTTGGTGGATTATATGAACTAGATACTGTTGTAAAATCCCATAATGGCCCTGTGGTTATTATTCCATGTTCATCCCAGACTATAATTTTCCAATGATACTTGGTGTTATAGCTCAATGTACCTAGATTGTATGTTGTTGCAGATTGTTTAGATGATACCTTAGATGGCGTAGTAGTAGTTCCAAAATACACATCGTAGGTTACAGTATCGCCATTTGGATCTCCACCCCACCAACTTAAATCTGCATTGATAGTAACACCTGTCGTATGATTACCTGGTTTTGGAGTATCGGGTGGATATGGTGGACGGTTTAGAGCAGTATTAACAGAGCCGTATTCAAATGCACCTATATCGACTGCACCTACCCTTGAATTACCGTCGTAATCGGTTTGTGGAGCAAAAGTGCTACTACCAGCATTAATACAAGGCGAATTTGACATTAAATGGAAATCTCCGTTAGTAGGGTCAACAAAACATGGGCTACCGTATATACTATTGGTTCCATAATAATTGCTACTTTGAACATTATAAAGATTATGGTCAACATTATGATTCTGAAGTTTTATATAAGGTACGTCAAAACCCCCTGTTCCTTTAACTATATTATTTCTTACGATAAGATTTATAACATCTGCATCATCTTCAAGGAATCTGAAAGCAGTACTACAACTAGCAATGACATTATTAATAAATTTTAAATTTATTTTATCATGAGTACCCGCTCCTGTATATCTATCAATCTTGAAAGCGTTTTGTGTACCCTTATAAATATTATTATAAAATGATATATCTACAAGGTTTCCACCAGCCTCTGATGCAAGTACATATCCAGTTCCACATCCCCAAGCAACATTATTATAAAACAATAAATTTTTACAATAGGTAGCACCGGCATCTATATAAAAACCATATGTGCCACCTCCATTAAGTTTACTTGTGTCAATTTGATTATTATAAATATAACCGCTTGTACATGAGTTTTTTATATCTACAAGTATTGTTCTACCATTATATACATAATTATTTCGAAATACAAATCTGGAACATTGGGAAAAAGTTACCACTTCTTGAGTTGTTGTACCATACCAATTATTCTGACAATCATAAATAATATTGTTCTCAACCAACAAATCTTTAATAATTTTACTGCCAGTTCCTCCTGTGAAACATATTCCTGATGATGAACAATTATAGATTTTGCAATTATCTATGGTAATATTATGACAAGTTGACGAACATTCAACTAATATACCAAAACTAGAAGAATCTCTAATTGTAAGACCGCTAATTCTAATATATTTAAGTGAATCGATCCATATCGCTCCAGACCATGTACTTGCACTACCCGTTGCATCAAGTATAACTTCACCATTACCATAAGCAATATAAGTTATAAAATTCCCAGGGGTGCCACTAGCTGCACTCCAAGTTGTAATTGTAGTATCATAATAAATACCGGCCATAATATAAACTGTGTCACCTGGGCTAGTCTTAGTCATAGCATATTCAATAGTCTTCCAAGGGCTGTAAAATGTTCCTGAATTGCTGTTACTACCCGTTGTTGAGACATAATAAGTTTTTCCAGCTGCTTTCACATTTTCTATTGGAAAAACAACTAGAATCGAAGTCACTAGCATCATACATACTAAACATATTCCTATCTTTTTCCTCATAATAATGCACTTTATTTTTATTTTTTTAATTTTTTTCGCTTTTATCTACATTATGTAGCGTTACTAATCATAGCATTTATAATGGGGTATATATAATTTTTTTTATTTTCAACAAAAAAACTAAAAATAGTGATAATTTTTTTAAATAAAAATATAATATCTATCACCATCAAAAAAGAGTATAAAATAATCTAATAAAAAGGTTTCTATAGCAGATGCATATATAGGTGTATAATTAGGTAAATATTAAGAATCCCTATAAAAAAAATATATAAAATATTATTTAAAAAATATAATATAAAAATATCAATTTGTAAAATCTTCATATAAACTAAAGTACTCACTTTTCTTATAAATCAAGTATATCAAAACTCTGAATAATATATTCAATATCATCAGTAAAATTTTCATAGTATGCTTGATCTACTTGATAAGCAAGCATATAGAGGGTATTTTCATTAATAGTCCAAACCTCCAACTGTCTCATAGTGTAAATATCCTTAGTAAAAATAAATCCTATTTCATAACCCGGTAAATCTGAAAGTGTTATATATCTTTCAGATTCTATACCAAAATCTGAAAATAGGATATTTTGATTTTCTATATGTGCTTCTTTAAACTCATCCATTGTTAATGATACATTATCTATAACTGAAATCATCAAATTACCAGTTTTTGTAGGTTCATTTGACGGAGAAACAAATAAAACATCCCCATCAGGCATTTGATCTGGATCCTCATACTTACTCCATGCCGACGGGTATTTTATACTGAATCCTTTTTCAATGTTCGTATAAATAGAAAAATTCGTCAAACTATTATTTTTGTTTTCAGATGATTCTTGACAACCACTCAAAAATAAAACAAACAACATAACAAGAATTACTAAAGCAGATAATTGTTTTTTTATTACAATCGTCTCAATCTAAAATACCAATTTTTATTAATAAATATATTCCTTAAATAAGCTTGGAATCTTTTTGAAAGATTACCTATAAGCAATTTCAATCTATCAAATGGCTAATATATCGCATAACTCATGATTACAGAAGAATCATTCCACGGTGAGAGCGGATAATGCGCTGGATATTGGCAGCTGCAATGGGTGCAACTATAGCGTTTAATATCTAAGAGCCATAATAGAAAAGAATAACCTAGTATAAATGAATCCTGCATAATAATGAAGATGATAGTTTTTACAAGAAATGAATAGATCCTGAAAATCTGACATTTTAATCATATACAGAGCTGCCAATTCCTTTCTTTATTATCATATGATGAATTGTTTATCCTCTATTCATGTTGCTATAAAGCCTATAGTTATTCTCCTCTTCTTCTTATTTTATTTATATTATCTTATTTTATTTATATTAGTTACTAATATAGGATATATTGGCAGTTGTACAATGCAAGAGACAAAAAATATATTTATAAGGTTATAAGGAAAATAAACGACTGACTTTCTTGTTTTTTTTGAAGATTTATTACTTTAACGTGATGGACGTATTAACCTTTATTGGATTTTCCTTTAAAAATTTGTATTGTTGCTCATAGATCCAACGGCATTTTTCAGGATGAATGACCCACTCATCATTGACAAGCTCGATTATGAATGTGTGAAGAGGAGAGTTTTGCGCAACAAGGATATACTGACTGTTTGAAGGGTCAGGTATCATTATCGCTGCCGCAATAAACCCATGGGTAACACCATTTTGTATTGCTTCCAAACGAGCATCATTAATTTCTTTTTGATGGGATTGCTCCCATCCTTCTTTCCTCTGAGCCACCGCATTCTCAACATCCTGATCATACTGTTGTATAAGTTCTGCTTGTATCTTTTCACGTTCCGCTGCCTTTTCGTTTTCTCGTTCTCCTTGTATCATTTCTTTTAACTGCTTCATCAATTCATTTTTTTTTGCCTCTTGTTCATAGAGTCTTTCTTGGTCTTTAACAAAGTCCTCTAAGACATTAATGAGTTTATCCCCGGCGAAGCGTGGCGTCACCGGTATTATAGGAACTGGTGCATCGCTTACTATTTCATTCTGCTGTTGTCGAAAAGCTCTATGGGCAGGATCCATTGTTAACCGCAAGTGTCCATCGCGCGCAAATAGACTTTCAAATGTTCTGTTACATACTGGGCATGTAATCTTTTCATTCTTTTCATGTATATTATTCATACTATAGGCTCCTTTTTTATGTCCTTTACATACATCTGGTCGTTACGGTAACAACGTAAGGAGATACGTATCGTACCATCGTTACGCTTCCGGTAACAAGACCCGTTACGATACAGAAACACATAATTATTCTAATCAAAAGAAGAATATTTATCTCTTTTCGTATTATAATTATAACACGATGCAACCACAACACAGTATGTGTAGTACAATGCTCTCAGACAGAAACCTGAAATCTACTGTCTGATGTTACGCATAAAATATTACTCGTGACTTCTCAGCGAGATCATCAAGCAGGTTGATTGCTCTATCAATGATTTCCTCCTTCTTTTTATTGTTCTCTTTCGTAGCGATTTGATACAGCTTTCTTTTTATTTCATGGTGATACACATTTGGATAAGAACGAAAAATATTGATGATATCGCTCTTGAGTCCATCGTACTCATCTGGTGTACTTTTTTCTATTATATCATAGAAAATATCAAGACTTTCTGTATCTTTTATGAGCCCAAGGATGGATAGCGCTGTTTTTTTCAATATCATAGAGTCTTTCTCTACTTTTCCTTTATCTGAAACCGTAGGACTAGCCTGTGCAAGCTTCTTTAACATCAGTTTGTTTTCTTCTAATAAACTGGTGAACAATTCATGATTTTCATTTTCTAAAGATCGCGCGAGAACATATTTGAACGCGAGGAGTACTTTTCGTTGAATATCCTTAAAGGAATCCTCAGTAAAAGTTTTTTTAAAAAAGAGTCTGACTCGAGAGTTATGGGTTACTAGCTTTGTTTGGCATAAAAAAACAAATTCATCAGCACCAAGGGAACGGAGTCGTTTGTTATTACTTTTCATTTCATCTAAACAGAGATCGATTTCATCAAGATTTGCTTTATCAGAAGCTTCAGTGATTTTCCAGAGTGTTTTACCGGTCTGAGGATCCCGATATGATTTGATTTCTCCTTTTTCTTGTAAGTTCTTCCGTTGAGTAAAGAAATTCGATCGTTTTATATTTTCCTTGAGTGCTTTGTTTATAAATTCTCCGCTGGTAAGCGGTTTCGTTTCTAAGAGTTCCTTCAACACCATAGCAGCTTTCTTTTTTTTAAGCATCACATTCACCATTTAATTGTACTTGTCCAAATTATTTTTTAATATTTTGTTCTTATTTTTAGACAATACAAAAATATATATGTCTGTTGTGTATAAGTGTTGTGTATAAGTACTTATTGGTGAGAAGTAAAAAATGAATATTTATAAGAGAAAACTTACAAAGGTCGGACGGTCTGGTATAGCAATTTTTCTCCCAATCGCCTGGATTCGAGGTGAAAAGTTACAGAAAGGTGACTTTGTTGAATTAATTGAGGACGGAGGAGTAATAACTGTAAAACCTAAAAAAGAAACTCCTCCCGTGAACCCTGAAAGACTGAAGAACATCCATAATCTGGAAAACAGGGAAACACTATGACAGAAACCGTTGAATCATTAACACAACAAGGGAACCGGGCTTTTCTCGCTGGAAGACAAATAGATGCGATGCTATGCTATTTGGACGCTATGAAAAAATCAGATGCATTGGAAAGCGTCATAAAATACGCAAAAAAATACAATGATAATTTGTATGAACATCAGCCGATGTTGCAGAAACTACTCGCCACCAAATACCATATCAATATTGTTCCTGGCGCTTTACCTCTCTTCCTCATCCATGTAAAAAATCAAATGGAAGAAATTGAGGCGAATAAAGCATATGAAAGATTCAAAAAACTCATGCTCTCAAAACATCCCAAAACCGTTGAACAGATCATCGATGTCTTTCTCGATGAATTCGAAAACCCATCAAGCAAAGAAAAAGAGTTTCTCTCGAAAATATTCAAGGAGCTCGGACTAAATTATTCCTTCTATGAAATCGATCAATTTTGTCACCATCGAGTAAACGCACGGGAGCTCAACTGGTTTGAACACTCATTGGAGTGGGAAAAACCTAAGACGTTTACAGACATCGATGCCATGACCGGCTTTGAATTCGAAGATTTTATCGTTGATCTTTTCACAAAACTCGGCTATGTTGTTGAAAAAAAGAAACGATCTCGTGAACAAGGTTTGGATTTACTGCTCCTAAAGCACGGGGAAAGAATCGCGTGTCAAGTTAAACGTTATAAAAAACCTGTTGGAAACAAGGCAGTTCAGGAAGCACTTTCAGCGCGAGAGTTTTATCCTTGCCAGAGAGCACTTGTGGTAACGAACTCCTACTTTACGACTCCCGCAAAACAACTTGCGGAACGGTGTAGAGTGGAACTGTGGGACCGGAAAACACTTAAAGAGAAAATCAAAACAATACTGTAAACATCGTCGTCTGAATAAATCATAGGGGGAAACTCCTTTGAGTAGATGTAATATCTAGGAGACGTATACATAATAGCATTTTTTTAAGAGGTGGACGCCCACTTATAAGACAAGAAAGCGGTAAGTGGCCCGTGTTTTTTCCACTGACCACTTTCTATACAAAGCGACTACCGAATTCAACTAAGCCCGATTGATAGTCAAACTCCCAGCTTTTAATATACGTTATTTGTACCTCAGCAAATATTTTTATATCCAGCGTTCTATCTTATCGCCTTTACATACGTCAGCCATCATTAATAGACAAAATCGATAAACTTTAATTAAAAAGAAGAAGGAAAAGAAAAGACTAGATTTTATAACTCTATTATATTATGATATAATTAGTCAAAGACATAAGTAGTTGGACACATCGAAGTTGAATTTTTTTCCTCCTAAGAATTGATCGATCTTCATCTGCATATTCTCGATGGTTGGAAAATAGGTGGAGTTTGTGACTGTAGCTCGTATTGTTCTCCAGCAGCTTTCAGTTGGGT
>Ga0299915_10002120_pt1 | contig 14491 bp, 10 predicted proteins | sample RVTome_13_FD_200263 | JGI IMG/M metagenome (GOLD analysis project Ga0299915, IMG submission 200263) | Soil microbial communities from uranium-contaminated site in the Upper Colorado River Basin, Wyoming, United States - RVT92D227 (version 2) ...
CCTTAGGAGGGATGATGGCCGTCGCCAGAACTAACAGGTCGGGTCGAATCTCCATTTCTCGATTCAGGACATAAGAGGTAAATCGGACTTGAAGATCATCCTTATCCTTGTCCACCTTTAACTCTTTGTTATCGTCATAACGGACGAAAAGGATGCCCTTGGCTCGCGCTTCACGGTAGAGATCTTCTCGAAGTCCGTAGGTCCTCATATCCCTGTAAACAATATAGATAGCCATCTCCGGGTTGACTTCTTTCAACCTGAGTGCGCTTAAAACCGAATGGGTACAACACACCTTAGAGCAGTAGGGCCTCTCTTTGATACGCGATCCAACACACTGGATAAAAACCGCTGAGCGGGCCTGTTTCAAAATGGAATCACCATGGATAAATTTTCGGTCCAAATCAAGGCTGGTCAGAACACGAGTATCTTTGCCATAGAGATATTGATCCGGTTTTAGCTCTGAAGCACCGGTTGCAATAATGGCAATTCCGTGCTCTAATATCTTCTCATTCCCATTCATCTGAAGGGTGGATTTAAAATTGCCTACAAATCCTTCCACTTGCTTCAATTCAGTGTTCAGGCAGACATCGATCTTTGGATTGGACTGAACCTCCTGAATCAGCTTGGTCAGGTTTTTCTGAACATCTTCTCCTCTCCAGGTCTGGTAGATGTCTCGAGCCTGTCCTCCCAATATACCGCCCTTTTCAATTAAGCAAGTCTGATAGCCCTGGGCCGCCAGATTCTTGGCAGCACTCATTCCGGAAATACCGCCGCCAATGACCAGGGCTGTCTGGTTGATCGTGATTCGAGGCTCGGACATGGGTTCAAAGAGGGAGACTTTACCCACGGCCATTCGTACAAGATCTTTGGCTTTCTCTGTACCGGCCTTTGCATCCCCGCTGTGCACCCAGGAACATTGATTGCGGATATTCGCCATCTCAAAGAGATATTTATTGATCCCTGCATTGACCACCGTTTCCTGGAAGAGGACTTCATGGGTAAGAGGGCTGCAGGCAGCAACGACCACCCGGTTCAGCCTCTGTTCTTTGATGATCTGAGTCATCTTCTCCTGTGTGTCCTGAGAGCAACTGAAAAGATTCTCCTCCACATGAACGACACTCGGCAGGCTTCGGGCATACTCAGCAATGGCTGGAACATCTAACACACCGGCAATATTCGTCCCACATTTGCAGACGAATACGCCAATCCGCGGAAGTTGGCCTCGAACATCAATCTCCTCAGGGATCGTTTTAGTCTTTGTCATGGACCAGCGGGCATCAGCCAGGATACTCTCTGCCATGGCAGCAGAGGCGCTCGATTCGATCACAGAGGTAGGGATATCTTTGGGACCTTGAAAAGCTCCGCAGACAAAGATGCCCGGCTTCGAGGTTTGAACAGGTTCGAAGCTGCTAGTCGTCGTAAAGGAATAAGGATCAAGATGGATATCCAGCCTGTTGGCTAATTCCACCGCTTCCTTCGGGACGGCAAATCCCACTGACAAGACTACCAGGTCAAATAACTCTTCAATCCTCTTCTGAGCCTCGTCTGTATAACGGATGAGAAGATCACCTGTACCATTCATTGGAAGAATCTGGGTAATTCTTGATTTGATGAAACGGATACCTGCCTCTTCTCTGGCCCGGTTATAGTATCTCTCAAAATCTTTGCCATAGGTTCGCATGTCGATATAGAAGATGGCTGTATCCAGAGGCTCCTTGGAATGCTCTTTGGCCACGATCGCCTCTTTGATGGCATAGGTGCAGCAGACCGCTGAGCAAAAAGCCTTTGCCCCTTCATGCAGATCCCTCGAACCCACACACTGAATCCAGGCGATTTTTTTGGGCTCTTTTTTATCGGAAGCCCTGATCAGATGACCGCCAAGGGGCCCGGAGGCAGAAAGCATTCTCTCAAATTCAAGGCTGGTGACAATGTTGGGGGAGCGCTGGTAACCGTAGACGTCATAAGCCTTTGGATCAAAAACTTCACATCCAGGGGAGATGATGATCGCTCCAGCCTGGATAGTCAACTCCTTTTCCTTATCCTCAAAATTGATGGCCTTTGCAGGACAGAGTTTTTCGCAGACCTTGCATCTCCCTTTGGTAAGAAAGATACAATGGATCGGATCAATGGCATACTTTAGAGGAACGGCCTGGGCATATCTCACATGAATCGATTTTCTCTTGGCAAGCCCTGCATCATATTCATTATCTATCTTAGTTGGGCATTTCTCAGCACAGAGACCGCAGGCGATACATTTTGCCGGGTCCACATAGCGCGGTGATTGAAGCACATTCACTTCAAAGTTCCCCTCCTCCCCGGAGATGCTTTTCACCTCGGAGAGGGTCAGGAGCTCAATGTTGAGATGCCGGCCGACCTCGACCAGTTTGGGCGAAAGGATTCACATGGAACAGTCATTGGTGGGGAAGGTCTTGTCCAATTGGGACATGACGCCACCAATGGAGGAAGACCTTTCCACAAGGTAGACATAATAGCCGGAATTTGCCAGATCCAATGCGGCCTGCATCCCGGCAATCCCCCCACCGACCACCATCACTGATCCAATACTATTTTGTTTCATCTTTTTTCCTGCCTTCATTAAACGAAAAAATTAATCCTTGGTTAATCCCGTCTCCTTTTTATTTTCTTTCTTTATAGCTAATTCTTTCTCTTGTGCCAATTCTGACTCCTTAGCTAATAATTCTTCAATCCCGCTGATCGGAATTTCATTCATCTCCAAACCGAGAACCTTTCGATCAACTCTCAGGGTCAATCCAAGAAGCTGGGTATAGAGAATGGATGGAAGAGGATGATTTTCATTCTTTTGGGAAAGAATCATCTTCTGAACTTTATCGAACTGAATGTGGCAGTATGGACAGGCTGCACAGATATAATCCGCACCCGATTTCTTCCCATCCGTCAGTTTTTTTGAAGTCAAATTCATGGAAAGTTGATCATTGATTCCCCATAAGGGAGCGCCACAACATTCAAGCTTCATGGCCCATTCAATGCTTTCAGCACCGGTTACTTCAACCAATTGATCAAACAGAGATGGAGCTACCGGATTATCAAACCCGACCACCTGGCTGGGGCGTAAAGCATGGCATCCATAATGGGTAGCAATCTTAAGCCCTCTAAAGGTCGTGGCCATCTTCCCTTTGATCGCTTCGATTCCTATATCTTTATGAAGAACGGAAAGAAGATGTTTGACCTCGATCCTCCCCTCATATTTCAGACCTTCTTTCTTAAGGATTGAATTTACTCCTTTTAGTAAAGCAGTATTTTCCCTCATAAGAAAATCTGCTTTTTTGAGGCTGCCATAGCAACATTTGCACAACGCCATCACATTCAAATTCTTCTTTTCGGCCAGAGCTAAATTTCTCGCTGAAGAGAGAATAAATACTTTAAAGTCGATATTTCTCAGGGGGTATCCACAACAGTTAAATTCCCGGATGTCGACCAATCCCACACCGAGCTTTTCGAGAACAGCCCTGGAGGAAGATTCGTATTGGTTGAGACGGGCTGGAATGGTACAACCGAGAAACAGTGCAAATTCCATCATTTTCATTCCATGGACTGCAGGGTTTTTTCTCTCACATGCTTGACCGCTAAATTCTTAAGTTCGTAAAACACATCTGTGACGTGGACCCCCTGCGGACATTGCTCCTGACATTGATAGCACGTCAAACAATCCCAGAGCATATTTGAGCCAAAGGCGAGATCCCTCAGCCCTAATCCAGCGGCATGCATAATTTGATGGGGCAGGAGCCCCAGGGCTTCCTGTGGATTTTCATAGCTCCCTACCACAGGACAAACGGTCGTGCAGGTCTGACAGCCAAAGCAAACCGAAAAGGTCTTTGCCTGGGCAGAAAGGTTGAGCCCGCCCTGTAATGTCCTATCCGCGGGCGTCAGAGGGAGAACCTTATCTTTCTTCTTCATTAAATCACATTGAGCTGCAATGGCCTCTCTCGCCTGGATCAAGGGTTTCTCATAATCTTTTAGAACTGTTTCCTCCTTCATTAATCCGCGGTAGAAAGAAAGGGGAGAGAGAACGAGGAATTCTGGATATCCCTTTTGAAGGAGAGTCTCTCTTACGTTGAACCATAAATCCTGAAGATTGATCCCAACCGGACAGACCACAGTGCATCGATAGCAATTGGTACAGAGATAAACCCCCTCTTGAATATTCCTCAGTTCTTGTGAGCTCAATTCTTTGCCAGAGGCAAGGGTTTTGATAGAGGCGATCTTTTCAGAAGGGAAAATATTCATATTCGTAATCTCTTCAAAAGCCATAATCACCGAGCATCTCAAGCTGCAGGTTCCGCAATGGGTACAGGCATCCAGCTCCATGGCTTGGAGAGTGGCTCTGTTCGCAGGGGCTATTTTTTCTTGCCCGATGACTCCATTGGCAAGAAGGCTTACTGAACTGGCAAAAATATGGAACATTTTACTGAAAGGAAGATAGGCAAGGCCTACGAAACAGGCTAAAATATGAACATACCAGAGCACACTCGGTAGATGCGCTCTGTCAATTCCAAGACCGATTGGCCTAATGAGCTTGGCTGCTCCATAACCGGTAAATGCCCATTGGGGTTGAGCATGGCATTCCGCGCAGCTCGATTGGTGTAATTCGTTACCTTTTTCTAAGATTTTTTCATCAAAGGGTTCTTTTAAATTAGGGGAAACCACCCCATACTCTTTCACCCAATAGGCTTCCAAAGATCTAAGTTCTTCTGGATCGCTCAAACCAGAATACTCGTCCACCATCCTCTTATAATCAGAGTAGGCAACCATTTTGGTGGCTTCCAAAAAGATACCGGAGAGCATAATGACCGCCACAATGAGGATGGCATAAATATCCATAGCATTGGTGAACATGCGGGGTACCTTCAAAATGAACCGGCGATAGATCGCGATCAGCACTCCAACAATAACCATGGCACCAAAGAGATCCCTTAAAAACATAAAAGGATTGACTGTTGAATAATAATTATTCCAAATTGAAGCTGTAATGTACTTGTCTAGGGCATGCATTAGGAGGAGGAGCATGAAGCCGACATAGATAAAAATGTGCATAACCCACCTAAGAAAGTCCTCTCTCAATATTCTGAATTGAAGTAATACATCAAGAACAAAGACTTTCAGCAGAGTGAGAATTTTGGGGCTGAAAAGAGTCAAGAGAATTCCCTTAATGGCAGAAAAAAGACGTGTGGAGACTGAAATTTCTGCTGCCCCTATCCCAACTTTGTATCGAAACCAAGTCGATACCTTATAAATCAGAGCAAATAAAAAAATAATTAAGGAAATGTATAAGGAAACCTTTAGAAACATAAACTTAAATCCCTTGACTTGGTTGAAAAAGGAAGGAGGTTAGTGAACTTGTGAATTTTTTAATTTGATCGCCTCATTCCTAAACCAAATGCATGCTTTTGTCAAGCGAAAAATCAGAGATTTAATAAATCTCTGATTACACAGATTATGAAACAATTCCACAGATTAAAATACTTTAAAATTAAAGAAAATCTGTGTAATCATTTTTTGAAATCTATGAAATCAAGAGAGCAAAAATATTTATTCAAAGCTCTCTTGACAAACAATGTAGGATTTACATATTTTATTGTAACTTCCAGTCAATCCTTCTTCAAGGGTCGCTGATGCGGTTTGGGTTCCATATTTCCATTGCCGGAGGGTTTTCAAAGGTGGTTGAAAGAGCCAATGTCAGGGGCTGTGAAACCATTCAATTTTTCTCGAGAAACCCGAGGGGATGGAAATATTCTCCTTTGAATGAGAAGGAAGTGGAAAAATTCCGATCTTCCATCCAATCCTCTACTCTTTTCCCTGTCTTTCTTCACATGCCCTATCTGCCCAATATTGCTTCTTTCAAGTCAAAATTTTACAAGCGTTCAATCCATTCCATTGCTACAGATCTTCAACGAGCAGATCAGTTGGGAGCCCAATACCTGATCATCCATATCGGTCACCGAATGGAATCCTCTGAAGATGAAGCCATTGAGGCTGTTTCACAAGGGATTAATCAGGCATTTTCAATGGTGAAGAATGCTGTCATCCTTCTTTTGGAGAACACAGCAGGACAAGGGACAGAGATTGGATATAATTTCGAACAGATCAAAAAAATCATTGAAGGGGTCCACGATCATCAAAGAATGGGTGTCTGCCTCGACATTGCCCACTCTTTTGAGGCAGGATATGATCTCTCTAATAAAGAGGGATTGGAGAGGACTCTTGAAAAGTTTGATCAAATCATTAGCTTGAAACGACTTCATCTTCTTCATCTCAACGATTCAAAGACTCCTTTGGGATCGAGAAAAGACCGACATTGGCATATTGGTGAGGGATATATTGGACTGGAAGGATTTAGGCATCTGGTCAACCATTCTTTACTAAAACACCTCCCGGGAATTATGGAGACTCCAAGAAAGAACACAGTAGAAGACCTGAAAAATATGAAAGTGATCAGGAGTCTGGTTGAGTAACACACTTTCTTTTTCATCTTGTCATTCCTGCGAAGGCAGGAATCCATCTTTTATTTTACTGATTTCGTAGGAACGACGTCTGGATTCCCGTACTTACAGGCCTGCGCGTTGAAGCACTACGGCGCGCAAGCACGGGAGCAACATAACTCAAATCCTAAAAGAAATGGGGGTCAAACTTTTAAGTAGGATTTATGAAAATCATTGATTCTCACACCCACTGGGGTCCCTCATTAACTATGGGTACAGAGGTAACGACTGAAGAACTCCTGAGACAGGCAGAACAAAGCGGTGTGAATCGAATTGTTATCTTTCCATTTCCTTCTACGGCTCTGGAAGATGAAGAAATCAATGAGAGACTTCTTAACGAGGCCAAAAGAATAAAAAAATTTGTTCCTTATTATTACATCCCTGAAACGATGAAACCCATTTCTGATGGGAAGGGATTTTGGGGCGGAAAGTGGCATTGGATGCGGGGGGTTCAGGATTGTTCCTCTAACTACAAAGCTTTGGAAGATCCTAAATTGGAAGAATTTATTGAAGCCTCAGAAGACATTAATCTCCCCATCGTCTTTGAGGAGGAGTTGGCTTTTACCAATACCTTTGCGAAGAAGACAAAGAATTTGAAGATCATTATTCCCCATCTGGGAATGCTCGGTGGAAATCCGATCGACTTTCTCAGTATATTCAAAGCGAGGGAGAATATTTATTTCGACACCGCTCTGGCGAGCCAAGATACAATAATGAGGTTCATAGAGAAGATAGGGCATGAGAGGATTCTCTTCGGTTCGGATATTCCTTTCGGAACAATGAAATGGGAACTGGAAAAAGTCCTCTCTTTACCGATAGGAGACGACAAAAAGGAATGGATACTTTCTAAGAATATAGAGAGGCTGACTGGATTGAAATGATCCTCATCTATCCTCCTGTTGCCAAGCCTTGTGAACCTCCCGCAGGTATAGCAAAACTTTGCAGTGCCCTGAATCATCATAGAATTAAGTACAGGGTTTTGGATGCGAATTTAGAAGGTCTTCTCAGCCTTCTAAGAAATCCACTTGTATCATCGGATACCTGGACCTCCCGGGCATTGCGTCATCTTTCCAGACATCTCGCCTTGTTGCGTTGTTGGGATGCTTACCAGAATGGGAGCCGTTATCGCCGTGCAATAAAGGATCTAAACCGGCTTCTTGAGATGACAGCATGTTCCAGTCGCATACACATGGGTTTGGCGAATTATCAAGATGAAGAACTCTCTCCGGCAAAGAGCACAGATCTTATCAGAGCCGCAGAAAATCCGAAAACCAATCCCTTCTATCCCTATTTTAAAAAAAGGCTCGCGGAACTTTTGAAAAGTGAACAACCTTCCATGATTGGATTTTCGCTCAATTATTTAAGTCAGGCCCTTTGTACGTTCGCAATGATCGGTTTTCTTAAACGGGAGTGGAGTGGTGTAAAATTGGTTTTGGGTGGAGGTCTCGTGACTTCATGGATGAGAAGACCTGATTGGCAAAATCCCTTTAAGGGTTTGGTGGATCATCTTGTGGCCGGACCAGGAGAAGCCCCTTTAGTTGCACTCATTGGTACAAACCCCGTTAGAAAATCCAGTCGTTCGACCCAGAGGCTCTCGACGGGTGGGGTATTCAACCCCCTTGGAATTATTCTAAAATGTGACTCCACCGCAGAGCAGTGGGGCATTATTTCTAACGGGGTAAAGGGCTTAAACGGTGGCGATGAGAGACAGCCTTGTAATGATCATTATAGGCCGGATTATGATTCTTTTCCCATAAGAGATTATTTTGCCCCCGGACCAATTCTTCCTTACAGTTCTTCAAGTGGATGTTACTGGAATAGGTGCTTGTTTTGTCCGGAAAGGGCTGAAGGAAATCCTTATGTTGCCATTCCTGCTGAACAGGTGATCCATGATCTTCATTGGCTGGTGAACAGACACAAACCAATTCTCATCCATTTGCTGGATAACGCCATCAGTCCGTCATTGATGAAGGCAATTTCAGAACATCCTCCCGGCATACCATGGTACGGCTTTGCCAGGATGACTCACCATCTTACAGACCCGGATTTTTGTTTAGCCTTAAAGCGATCAGGATGTGTGATGTTAAAATTTGGTTTAGAATCAGGAGACCAGGCAGTTCTCGATGATCTTCAAAAAGGTATCAATCTTGAGGAGGCTTCATCAGCTTTAAAGAACCTGAAAGAGGCGGGGATTGCTACCTATGTCTATCTTCTTTTCGGAACCCCCCCGGAAGGCCAGTTAGAAGCACGGAGGACTCTTGAGTTTGTTGTGAGACATCATGATTGCATTGGTTTCTTAAATCTTGCCATATTCAATATGCCGATCTACGGACCCGAAGCCCAACAGATGGAAATAAAAACCTTTTATGAAGGAGACCTTTCCCTTTATACGAGTTTCGACCATCCGAAAGGGTGGAGCAGGAAATTGATCAGGCAATTCTTGGACAAGGAATTTAAGAGACACCCTGCCATTGCCTCAATTCTGAGAAGAGATCCTCCTGTGTTTACTTCCAATCACGCCCCCTTCTTCGTCCTTTCTTCTCCAACCCTAAAAATATGAGAACGAATCATCCATAAATCCCTTCATTTCCTTGTGATGTCAATTCCTATCGGCACTTATTTTTTTAAATAAAATCTTGACAAATAATTAAAGATATATTAAGATATATCGTAATATAACAAGATAGTACTTTAACATATTAAAGGAGGCTGCTATGTTTGATAAACATTTCTTTCGACATTGGAAACAGGAACGGATGTTTCATAGAGGGGAATTCAAGTACCTGATTCTTGATTTACTCAAGGAAAAGCCCCGCTACGGTTATGAAATCATACGGGAATTAGAGGAACAGTTCCACGGCTTTTACTCTCCGAGTCCGGGAGTCGTCTATCCAACACTCCAGTATCTTGAAGATATGGGTTATGTCACGTCCAGGGAACAAGATGGGAAAAAAGTTTATACAATCACCAATGAAGGGCTGAAGTTCCTTGAAGATCAGTCTCAGACCGTCAATGATATCAGGAGCCATATGCGCCACAGCTGGGGACCCTGGAGCTCCGAACTCCACGACCAATTTCGAGATGTCATGCGCCAAATCCACGATCTTGGGCGGCTTATTGGCCGGAGAGCCCGTGGAATGAACGGTGAAAAGATGCGCCGAATCGGGGGTGCCCTAAGGAATGCCTACGAGGATATTGAAAAAATACTCCGGGAAGAGCCACAATCTCCCCATTAAGGCCCAGAAAACTCAAGTTAAACTTCGCCTGACATAAGCAATATGAATGTCAAGGGTAGACTCAGGTAGGGATTGAAGTTTTCATTTTTCAGGAAACCTGGAGTAGATGGTTTTCCACTTCTTCCAATAAACAGAAGTGTCTTGTGATCCATAAACAGATTGCTTATAGGATTGTCATCAAATCAACTCTTTTTTGTAATGTCTTCTTTCTTGACTCTCACCTACATTTATAATTTTATGGGCCTCCCGTTTTCTGCTTTTCTGCTACCTTCTATAGCCCAATGGAAATTCTTTCTATTAACTCTGATTGAAAAAGATGATAATTTATGACATTAGAGAGTTAGGAAGATGTTCACAATGGCTAACGAAAAAATGAGTCAATCTCCTGGGAAGGAATCAAGTTTTTTTTATGGTTATGTCGTGGTCGGAGCTTCCTTAATGATTATGTGGATCATGTGGGCCGGATATTACGCCTTTGGAGTCTTTTTTAAACCAATGCTTAATGAGTTTGGATGGACGAGAGCAATGACAGCGGGCGCCTTCTCACTGGCCTCTATGATGAATGCTCTATTGACCATTGGCGTGGGGAAGCTTACGGATAGGTTTGGTCCCCGGATCGTGATGACATTTGCCGGCTTAATATTAGGTCTCGGTTTTTTTCTGATGTCACAAATTCATTCTGTCTCACACCTCTATCTATTCTATGGAATCTTAGTGGGTGCTGGAATGAGTTGTGCTTTTATACCGCCCCTATCGACCGTAGTGAGATGGTTTCACAAGAGAAGAGGGTTGATGAGTGGTATTGTTGCAGCTGGCAGCGGGATGGGTTCCTTGACCGGGCCCCCAGTGGCGAGTCTACTTGGTTCTATTTATGGCTGGCGTGTATCCTATGCTATATTAGGGTGCGTGGTTTTGGTAGGGGTGGTTCTATTAGCTCAGTTCCTTAAGAGAAATCCAGAGCAGGTGGGCCAAGTCGCATACGGTGAAGATCAGATAGGACAACAGGGGAACCCTTCAATGGCCGAAGGACTTTCCTTGAGGGAAACGCTTCATTCTCCTCGATTCTGGGTGTTCTTCCCAACAGGTTTCTGTTACGGATATTGTGTGTTTGCGATCATGGTTCATATGGTGCCCCATGCCATTGAGTTGAAAATTTCAGCCATTAAAGCAGCTTACATTTTGGCGACGATTGGAGGTTTAAGTATTCTCGGAAAAGTGTTGCTGGGCAAAGCTGGTGACATCATTGGAAGTAGGTATACTCTGATGCTTGGCTTTATTCTTATTTGCGTTGCATTGATCTGGTTGCTACCAGCAAAGACAGCCTGGATGCTCTTCGTATTTGGGGGGTGCTTTGGATTCGCTCTTGGGGGGATTGCCGTTTCCCATTCGCCTCTGATAGCGGAACTGTTTGGATTAAGATCACATGGTTTGATCTTTGGAGTTCTCAATATCGGTGTGATGACCGGAGCCGCTACAGGGCCTTTACTAACCGGTTATATATTCGATGTAACGAATAGCTATCAAACGGCCTTCCTCCTTTGTGCGGTAATCAGCTTTATTGGGATTATATTGACTGTATTCCTTAGAATTATGAAAAGGTAATGTGAACCTGTCTAAAAAAAACGGTCCATGAAGAATATACGTAACTTCAGCATCATCGCACACATTGATCACGGAAAATCTACCCTTGCAGACCGTTTCATTCAGTATGCAGGTCTGGTGAATGAGCGAGACTTCAAAAATCAGATCCTGGATAATATGGACATCGAGCGGGAGCGGGGAATCACCATCAAGAGTCAAGCTATCGCCCTTCCCTATCAGGCTGAAGACGGAGAGGAGTACGTTCTCAATTTGATCGACACACCGGGTCATGTCGATTTTTCTTATGAAGTGTCTCGCTCCCTTGCGTCTTGCGAAGGAGTCCTTCTTCTGATTGATGCTGCTCAAGGCGTGCAGGCTCAGACGATTGCCAATCTTTATCTGGCCATGGAAAATAACCTGGAAATTATCCCGATCATCAATAAGATCGATCTTCCCACAGCAGATGTGGAACGGGTGGTCGAACAGATCGACTCGGAGCTGGGATTGGACCCTTTTAGCTCCCTAAAATGCTCGGCCAAAGAAGGCATAGGTATTGAAGAGATTCTGGAGGCCATTGTAAAGAGAATTCCTCCTCCGAAAGGGGATCCGGAAGGTCCGTTGGCCGCCCTGATCTTCGATGCCCAGTATGATCCTTTTCGTGGAACGGTCATCCACTGCCGGGTCTTTGATGGAACCGTGAAGAATGGGGATATCATTCGCTTGATGTCCAATCAAGCAACTTATAAGGTCGAGGAAGTCGGGCGCTTCCTGCTCTCCAGAGAAAAACGTGACAAAATCTCCGCAGGAGAGGTGGGTTACATTTTTGCAGGGGTCAAGACCGTGTCGGACGTACACATCGGCGATACGATTACACTCGATGACCGACCTTGTGACAAGTCCCTCCCTGGCTTTAAGGAATTCAAACCCGTGGTCTTCTCTTCCATCTATCCCATCGCTCCGGAGGATTATGAAGACCTGGCCGTTGCCCTTGAAAAATACAAGCTGAATGATGCAGCCTTCGTCTATCAGAAAGACTCCTCGATTGCCTTGGGACAGGGCTTCCGGTGCGGGTTTCTCGGTCTTCTTCATCTCGAAATCGTCCAGGAAAGGGTGGAACGGGAATACGATCTTTCCATCATCCTGTCCGTTCCCAGCGTCCGTTACCGGTTCACCTTGAAGGACGGAAGCATCGTATTCGTTGATAATCCTGCCCACTACCCGGATCCTACTTCCATTGAAAAAGGAGAAGAACCCTATATTCGTGCCGCGCTGTTCATGCCGGAAAGATACCTGGGCGCTGTGATGAAACTCTGCATGGAGAAGCGTGGTGAGAACTCAAAGCTCAACTACCTGGGCCCGGGCCGCGTTGAGTTGACTTATGAGATGCCTCTGGCCGAGGTGATCTATGATTTTTACGATCGCTTCAAGTCCATCACCCAAGGATATGGATCCTTTGACTACGAGGTCCTTGACTATAGAGAGAGTACATTGGTCCTGGTGGACATCCTGGTCAACGGAGAGAAAGTTGATGCCCTGTCGCAAATTGCCCATCGCGATCAAGCCCGTCCCCGCGCCCTGCGGGCCTGCGAAAGATTAAAGGAAGAGATTCCTCGACAGATGTTTAAAATAGCGATTCAGGGGGCGATCGGAGGTGAAATCATCGCCCGTACGACGATCTCTCCCTTCCGTAAGGATGTGACAGCAAAGTGCTACGGAGGTGATATTACCCGTAAGCGGAAGCTTCTGGAGAAGCAGAAGAAAGGCAAAAAGAGGATGAAGACGATCGGGTCGGTGTCCATCCCTCAGGGTGCCTTTCTCGCTGTTTTGAAATCGGATACGGATAATTAAACGCATAGGGCATAGCGCAGGAATTTTGTAATCAAGTCTTTGGGGTTGAACCATACAACCCAAGAAACCCGATTAACTCAATGAACTTAAAAACTCCCGGTCTCTACATCCATATTCCTTTTTGCCTGAGCAAATGCCTCTATTGTGATTTCTATTCATTAACTTCCATCTCTGCTGTTCCTGATTTTCTTGATGCCCTCTTCAAAGAGATGAAGATGTACCACAACAGATTCGATTCTTTTGACACTGTCTACCTTGGAGGCGGAACTCCTTCTCTTCTCAGCCCACAACAACTCGAAAGCATCCTGATAAGTCTAAAGGAAAACTTCAATCTGATATCGAACGCGGAAATAACGATCGAGACCAACCCGGCTGATCTCCATCAATCTTTTCTCGAATCGATGCGTGAGAATGGCATCAATAGAATTAATATCGGGATCCAATCTTTTAATGAAAAAGTGCTAGGCTTTCTGGGAAGAAGGCATTCCGTAAAGCAAGCCATTTCAGCCATGGAGGTCTCAAGAAAGGCAGGGTTTCATAATATTGGATTGGATCTGATTTACAGTGTCCCGGCTCAGGATATAGGGTCATGGCTGGATACCTTGAGGCAGGCTGTTGTCTTTTCCCCGGAACATATCTCCTGTTATCAATTAACTTTTGAGGCGAAAACCCCCTTAGGAATAAGGTACCAGACAGGAGAATTTCCCATTCCAGGAGAAGAATTGCAGTACAAATTCTTTACGAAGACGTCCGAATTCCTTGAAGAGGCCGGGTATATTCATTATGAGGTATCGAACTTTGCAAGAGGAAAAGAGCACACCTCACGGCACAATCAAAAATACTGGGACCACTCCCCTTTTCTTGGTCTTGGTCCTGCTGCCCACTCCTTCCAATGCAATCAACGCTGGTGGAACCATCATTCCCTTGATCAATACCTCGTTGCGATCGACGCGGGAACGCTTCCTGTTGAAGAGACAGAGACCCTGACAATAGAGCAACTTGGATTGGAGGCGCTATACCTTGGTCTCCGGACGAAAAAGGGGATTTCCCTCCAGGATTTTAAGAATCAGTATCACTACGATCTCTTCACTGAAAAAAAGAAGATACTGGCAAAACTCGAGGAAGAAGGATTCATCTCCATTAAGGATGGCTACCTCTCTCCCACCCAAACCGGCCTTGCCGTAGCCGATAGCCTTTCATTGATTTAGGAAAATGGTATTTTTGTCTCCTTGGATTCAAACCTATTACCAGTGCCCATTGATAAGCATTGAAACAAGTCCAGGATGACAAGAATTGAGGCCTTACCGG
>Ga0299915_10002121_pt1 | contig 14487 bp, 14 predicted proteins | sample RVTome_13_FD_200263 | JGI IMG/M metagenome (GOLD analysis project Ga0299915, IMG submission 200263) | Soil microbial communities from uranium-contaminated site in the Upper Colorado River Basin, Wyoming, United States - RVT92D227 (version 2) ...
AAGCCGGGCGGTAGCGCGGTATTTGAATTTCCCTACTTGAAAGATTTGTTGGAACATACGGAATTTGACACGATCTATCATGAGCATGTCTTCTATTACTCTTTAAGTGCTATTAAAATACTTGCCGAACGTGCCGGACTATCATTGTACGATGTAAGCAGGCAAGATATCCATGGCGGCTCGATACGGGTCTTTCTGCAAAAGGAAACTCATCATGATACAGCGAAAAATGTAGAACAGATGCTGCTGGAGGAAGAAAATTGTGGAATCATCAGCAGGCGCTTATATGGTGATTTTGCTGATAGAGTGAGAGGACTAAAGACTGAATTAGTTAAGTTGCTGAAGGAACTCAAGAAAAGCGGAAAGGCAATAGCTGCCTATGGTGCTGCGGCCAAAGGGTCAACGCTATTGAATTATGCCGGTATAGATACTAGTTTGATAGACTTCGTGGTTGACAGGAGCATATACAAACAGGGTAAATTCATGCCCGGCGTTCATTTGCCCATTTACCCACCGTCCCATCTCCTGGAGATGATGCCGGATTATACTTTGCTGCTGGCCTGGAACTTCGCTGATGAAATACAGCAGCAGCAGTCCGAATATCGACAACGAGGCGGCCGTTTTATCATCCCTGTCCCTAATCCTATAGCGGTGTAATAAATACTAAAATGATTTTCAAGGAAACAACACTACAGGGCGCCTTCATAATAGAACTGGCAAGAATTGAAGATGAGAGGGGATTTTTTGCCCGGGCATGGTGTCAGAAGGAGTTTGACGCGCATGGTTTAAATCCCCTCATTGTCCAGTGCAACATATCATATAACAAAAAGAAGGGCATACTGCGCGGCATGCATTACCAGGCAGCTCCCTATGAGGAAGCCAAGGTTGTTAGCTGTATCAGGGGATCCATATACGACGTAATTATCGATTTGCGCCGAGATTCTGCCACGTACTGCCAGTGGTATGCCGTTGAGTTGAGCAGTGATAACTACAGAATGCTTTATGTTCCCATAGGTTTTGCCCATGGCTTTCAAACCTTAGAGGATAACACGGTGGTTTTTTACCAGATGTCTGAATTTTATCATCCGGAATGTGCCCAGGGAGTGAAGTGGGACGACCCGGCCTTCGGAGTTAAGTGGCCTATAGCTACTCCAATTATTGCTGCTAAAGATCGTTCCTTTAAAGATATGGAGTTATTAGGGAGGTAGTTTTGCAGAATATCCCAATGTATAAACCACTTATAGAAGAAGAAGAGGTTATAGCAGCTAGACAGGCGTTGGAGATGGGTTGGCTCGGCATGGGCAGTTACGTCGCAGAATTTGAAGAAGCCATTAAAAATTTTATGCATATCTCAGATCGACATATTGCTGCCGTTAGCACAGGAACCGCGGCGTTGCACCTTGGCCTTCTTATTGCCGATGTCGGTCCAGGCGATGAGGTAATTACCGCATCGTTTAACAATATTGCAGATTTCCAGGCGATATTAGCTACGGGTGCCAAACCGGTGTTCTGTGATATCAGCAACGATTCGCTTTGTATTGATATAGACAAAGCGGAAATGCTTATTTCTCCACATACCAGGGCCATCATAGTGACAGATTATGGTTGCATGCTTTGCGATCACGACCGCATTAAGCAATTCGCAAAAAAATACAACATTCGCGTAATACATGATGCAGCCCATTCCTTCGGCTCAAAATACAAAGGGCGGATGGTAGGCAGTTTTTCTGATATCTGCGTCTTTAGTTTTGATCCAGTAAAAAATATCACGTGCATTGATGGAGGTGCGTTGATTGTACAAACCGAAGAGGAATTGCGTATGATTCATGAAATGCGACTGATCGGCATGGGTCAACCAGCGTCGGTTATGTACAAGAACCAGCGTGCCTGGACTTACGATGTGCAAAGAATCGGGTTCAGATATCATATGGCCAACCTCCATGCTGCCATCGGCCTAGTGCAGTTGAAGAAAATGAATATTATTACGGAAAGCAGACGTGATGCAGCGAGATATCTAAGCGAAAAACTTGGACATCTATCTGAAGTTATATTACCTAAAACAAACTTCGCTGATATTACACCCTTCCTCTATTATATCCGCGTATCTGAAGACCGGCGGGAAGCGTTTCGAGAATACTTACGTAACCGAGGTGTAGAAACCGGCATTCACTGGCAACCAGGGCACTGGTTCTCGCTTTTTAAGAATTGCAGACGAGGTAACCTCTCAGTTACAGATCGGGTAGCTAGAGAAATTGTATCACTACCTAACCATTCTTGTATGTCGATTGGGGATCTCAACAGGATTGTTGATTCAATAACTGCCTTTTTTAATAATTAACATGAGTGAAAGATATCTCGGTCGCGATCTTCTTAAAGCTCTGAAGGCTACTGCTGGTATCCCTGGCCCCGCAGTTGTTATCCCTGTAGGTTCTCCGCCAAAAGCCTTTCTGAGGCCAGCAGCTACCGAAAAAAAACTGCTAAATGCCGAGGACATTCGTATGCTAACTAAATGGCGTAATCGGTTTGTACAGGCTTTTTTAACTGAGTTTAAAGCTACCGATAGCCGAACAGCTCAATGGTTGATAGACGTAGTGGGAAATAATGAAAGTAAAATCTTGTTTATGGTTGATGACATGAACAGCCGTACCTTCGGCTACATGGGACTGGATTACATAGATTGGAGCCGAGCGTATGGAGAAGCAGATGCTGTTGTAAGAGGTGCGCAGGCCACTCCAGGGATAATGAAGCTCACACTACAAACTCTGCTAACCTGGGCACAAGGGCAATTAGGCTTACGGGATTTGAACGTTCGGGTACGCGCTGACAATGCTGCGTTAGAATTTTATCGCAAAGTTGGTTTTCGGGAAATTCGTCGTATCCCACTCCGCGCAGTCGAAACGCCTGGCATGGTTCGGTGGGTAGAGGATCCGTCGTTAGAAAACGCAGATTTATATTTGGTGCACATGCACTGGTAAGAAGCTAAAAAATATAACACAATAGCACATGGATTTTGGTATCGCATGAAAAACGAAATTAAAAAACTCGCAATTGATCTCGAAACTGATTTAGTTACTGTGGTTTACGCGGAAGGCAGTGCCACCTACCAAATAGGAACAGAGGAGGCATTCTTAGCAATTTCCCAAGTCTGGTTGCGATCTGGATGGGATACCAAGTACGTTTATAGCTTTACTTGGTTAGGCCGGCCAATCATTCAGCTTCCAGAAGATATTATCCGTATTCAGGAAATCATATACAGAATTAAACCTACCGTAATTATTGAAACTGGAATAGCCCACGGTGGATCACTTGTTTTATATGCTAGCTTATGCAAGGCCATGAATAGAGGTCATATAATTGGCATTGATATAAAAATTCTGCCTAGTAATCGTAAATTGATTGAAGAACATGAGCTATTTGAATATATCACACTGATTGAGGGGAATTCCATTGATGCTCAGACTTTTAATACAGTGAAGTCACTAGTGAGTCCTAGCGATAAGGCTATAGTCATTTTGGACTCCAATCATACTAAACAGCATGTGTTGAAAGAGCTTCGTATGTATAGTGAATTAGTCTCTATCGATTCATACATTGTTGCTTGCGACGGTATAATGGAGACTCTGGTAAATGCACCGCGAAGCAATTCGGATTGGTTATGGAATAATCCCAAAGCGGCTGCAGAAGAATTTATTAAGGAAAACGAAGATTTTATTATTGAACAACCTAAGTTTCCTTTTAATGAGGGAATAATCACCAAGAGTGTTACTTATTGGCCAAGCGCCTTTTTGCGCCGACTGCGATAGATGATAACCATTTTCTATTGCGTAACGAACACCTTTAGATTACAATTTCGCCTGTAAAAGCAATGCTGTGGAAAGTACTGTAGTAATTTCCACGTATAACCGTCCTAATCATTTAAAAGGATTTTAAGTTATTACCGCCATTGGAGGAGTCATGACTGTAACGAAAATCGCGATCACCGGTGCCAGCGGGTTCATCGGACGGCATGTGCTGGCAGAACTCGCCTGTCATCCCGTGGAAGTCATCGCTGCAACGCGGGATGCCACGAAGCTGGCGGATGTTACACAAAACGCCCGTGTCGTGGAGTTGGATTATGCCAACCCGCAGGCGGACGACTACGAGCGGCTTCATATGCCCGATGTGCTCATCCATCTGGCCTGGGCAGGCCTGCCGAACTACAAGTCGCTACACCACTTTGAAACGGAACTGCCACGGCAATATCTCTTTCTGAAAGGGCTCATCGAGGCCGGTTTACCCGCCTTGCTGGTGACCGGAACGTGCTTCGAGTACGGTATGCAGTCCGGGGCACTATCGGAAGATCTGACTCCGTTGCCGTGCACTCCATACGGCTATGCCAAGGATGCACTGCGACGGCAGCTTGAATTTCTGTGTGAAAAACATGCCTTTGCTCTGACATGGACACGACTTTTCTACATATATGGGACGGGGCAACCAAAAAACTCCCTGCTAACCCAGTTAAAGGAGGCCGTTGCTCGTGGCGAGACGGTCTTCAACATGTCCGGCGGTGAACAATTGCGGGATTACCTGCCTATGAATGAGGTCGCCGCTGCCCTTGTGAACCTGGCCCTTCGGCAAAAGGACATAGGAGTGGTCAACGTCTGCTCCGGCAAACCAGTCTCAGTTCGTAATCTGGTTGAAGGATGGCTGAAAGATAACGGCTGGACTATCGGCCTCAACCTTGGTCATTACGATTATCCGGACTATGAGCCGATGGCTTTCTGGGGATGTCGCCGACGCTTGAATACAATATTAGAACAACCATGAGCGATCGAGAACTATTTAGGATCGAGCAGCTGCCTGTACTTCAAAACAAGATGTTCTCTACTGAAGTGGACGCGATAGCCTGCCGGAAAGGCGATGTCGTCCTCGTCCAAAATATAGAAACAGGCCTGGTATATAACGCTGCATTCGATCCCACCTTGCTGGTCTACGACGCCGATTATCAAAATGAACAGGCGTATTCAGAGGTCTTTAAGCAGCATCTGTCCGCTGTGACGGCCATCATCGATCAGCACTTCCGCGGAAAAACTCTCATCGAAGTCGGCTGCGGTAAGGGCTATTTTACCGAGAAACTTCAGCAACTCGGTTATCAGATTACCGGCATAGACCCCGCCTACGAAGGAACAAGCAGCCATATAGTTAAATCGCGTTTCGAGCCCGGGCTTGGGCTTTCGGCTGAAGGTGTCGTGTTACGGCATGTACTTGAACATATGCCTGATCCCATCGAATTCCTTACGGTTATTGCCCAATCCAATGGTAATAAAGGCAACATTTACATTGAAGTACCATGTTTTGATTGGATTTGTCGTACCCGCGCCTGGTTTGACGTGTACTACGAACATGTCAACTATTTTCGCCTGGTGGATATGGAGCGGATGTTTGGAACCGTTCTTGAACGAGGACATCTGTTCGGGGGACAGTATCTATATGTAGTCGCTGATCTTGCCTCGCTTCGCACGCCTCGTGCATGTGAGAGGGATATAGTCGAATTCCCACAGGACTTTTTTGCCAGTATCCAGGGGCATGTCAGCCTCTTGGCACAAGGGAAGCAGCATGCGATTTGGGGTTGTGCGTCAAAGGGCGTGATCTTTGCTTTATATATGAAACGGGCTGGAGCTGTCATAGATATATGCATAGATATTAATCCAGCCAAATGGGGCAAGTATATAGCTGCAAGCGGCTTGCGCATTTTAGCGCCCGAGCAGGCACTTACAATGCTAATGCCAGGGGCGGATATATTTGTAGTGAACTCAAACTATCTCAATGAAATCATGGCTCAAGGTGGTGATCGATTTAACTATAGGACGGTGTAGCACATGAGTTTTGAAGACGAAGTACAGAAGCGAATCGCCATGAATGAGAAGAATACTGAATTCAAGGCCAGCGCCAAGGAATTCATGCTTGCGTCTACACACCCCAGGTATTCCTATAACTTTTTCTGGCTCGGGCGCCCGATCATTCAGTATCCGCAAGATATCATTGCCATGCAAGAGATCATCTGGCAGGTGCAACCGGACCTAATTATCGAAACGGGCATCGCTCACGGCGGCTCATTAATCTTCTTCGCATCCATGTTGGAGTTGAACGCCGCCTGCGGAGGTCCGAAAGATGCCGAGGTGCTGGGCATCGACATCGAAATCCGTTCCCATAACCGCAAGGCCATTGAAGAACACCCTATGTACCGCCGCATATCCATGATCGAAGGCTCCAGCATTGCCTCCGATGTCATTGCACAGGTTAAGGAGAAAGCCCGTGGCAAGGAACGAGTGCTGGTCTGCCTCGATTCCAACCACACCCACCAACATGTTTTGGCTGAGCTTGTGGCCTATGCTCCACTGACTACCATCGGCAGTTACTGCGTAGTTTTCGATACCATCATCGAGGACATATCGGCAGATCTCTTCTCGGACCGTCCCTGGGGACCGGGGAATAACCCTAAAACTGCCGTCCGGGAATATCTGAAAGCTCACCCGGAGTTTAAAATCGACAAGGGCATCGAACACAAACTGCTTATCACAGTTGCGCCGGATGGCTATTTGAAACGCGTGGGTTAATTTATGACAAACAGCGAGATTTACGATTTGATTAGAAAAGCCATCAATGGTGTCCGCACCTCGCGCTGCATAATACCTTGAAAACAATTATCTGTATTACTTAAATATGTCAAAGCTCTCTAAAAACATCATATACAATGTAGTTGGTCAGGGCTTACTCCTGATTCTGGGCTTTGTGGCTGTCAAGTATGTCTTCAAGCAATTGGGCGGGGACGCTCTTGGCATCATCTACTTCACCGCTGCCATAAACATTGTACTTACCGGCATATTGGACAAAGGTATCTATGCTACCACAGTCCGTGAGGTTTCCGCTCATTTTCATGATGAACCAAAATACATTCGCGACTTCATACGAACAGGGTCATTGTTTACCTGGAGTGTTTACATCTTTTTTGGCATAGCGATATATTTTATTGCACCAATTCTGGCTAACAAATGGATTAATTTAGAAACAATGGATTCCGCAACAGCTATAAGTATCATGAGGATTTTAGGTATCGCATCTCTTGTTTCTATCCCACGTTCTTTTTATGCCAGTCTCATCCGTGGGTTGCAGAGAATGGAATTTAATAATCTCATTGATGTAGGCACCAGTGGACTCCAGCAGTTTGGGACAATTTTAATCCTCATAGCTGGAGGGACCATATTCCATGTGGTCTACTGGTTTTCGGCGTGTTATGGAATTAGTATTCTGGCATATTTCACGATTTCCAGCCGTTTCTTTTCAATAAGGTCGCTTGTTCCCAAATATTCATCCGGTGCGGTCAGGAGAAATTGGAGTTTTGGTTCAAAAATGGTGACCATTTCCATAATGGCACTGATACACAACCAAGCCGAAAAATTAATGGTAAGTAAATGGCTTCCCATTGGTGTATTTGGATACTATGGCTCTGCCTATGATGCAGTCTCTAAAGCAGGCTTGATAACAGGTGCTATTTCTCAAGCTGCCTTTCCATCACTATCAGCACTATTCAAAAAAGGCGATCGAATTAGTTTAATATCTCAATACAGAAAATTGCAGGACCTTATCTGTTTTATAACTGTTCCAGTATTTGCAATTATTCCTTTTGCAGCATTACCATTATTTACATATCTGTTTAACGAAGAAATAGCCAAGACTTTACTTTTACCTGTTACTTTCTTGAGTTTGGGATTCTACATGAACGGGACATTAAATCTTCCGTACCAATTTTCACTTGCAGTCGGAAAACCTGAGATTGCGGTTCGATCAAACATGTATGCATTATTTATTGTTCTTCCAGTAACCGCATTCCTGATATATCAATTTGGGTTAGCCGGGGCAGGCTTATCCTGGGTATTCTTCAATCTTTTCACGTATGTGTATTTTGTTCCGAGGATTTGTCGTGAATGTATGGAGATTCCAGTACGGATGTGGTATTTACATGTGCTTAATGCTTTTATTTTGGCAGGTTTGACTTTTGGCTTAGCATGGTTTGTTCTGCGACTTCTGGATATTTTCTCCATTCTTCCACTAACCATTGCATACACCGGAGCAACGATTGTTTTTTTAATTGGAGCCTATTTTATGATTAGCAATGAGCTCCGAAAAACGCTTTTAATATTTTTGGGGATTAAAAAGTAAACTCAAGGTTAAACCAAGAGCGACCACAAATGGGTGAAAAGAATATAAAACATGATAAGCCTCTGGTAAGCATTGGTATGCCGATGTACAATGGCGAACGATACATCAGAAAAGCCATTGATTCTTTGCTGGCACAGGACTATGAGAACTTTGAACTTATCATTTCGGACAATGCATCGACCGATTCAACCCTTCTCATTTGCAGGGAGTGCACCTCCAGTGATCACCGGGTTAGTGTTCATGCACAAAACCATAACGTAGGCGCTCTGGCAAATTTCAAAACCGTTCTTGAACCGGCACGAGGCAAGTATTTTATGTGGGCAGCCGTTGATGATTACTGGCTTCCAGAGTTTATTAGTTCGCTGGTTAAAGAGTTAGAAGAACATCCAGAAGCAGGGGTAGCTATGTGTGCCACAGAACGGGTCTATGAAGATGGCATCCTGTTTGATACAATTCGATTCAAAGATAAAAATGACCCTAATAATATGAACTATTATCAAATGATAAAAGGATTGACTTCACCCGAAAAGTATAATTTATATATTTATGGTTTGTTTAGAACCAACCTTTTAAGACAGGCAATCTCATTTTACCCGGAGGTGCCTGGGTTGGATCGATTGTTTATATGTCAAATTGCACTGGCAACCCGGTTTCGTTATGTGGATCAAGTCCTACATATACGAATGCACCACGATCAACCTTCAAATATACGTCTAGCGAATGAGAAGTTTAATAGAATGCAAGAAGATAAATTGGTCGATATTAAAATATTACTTGCCTTGAGACAGATGATTTCAAAATCAACCATCATTCCATGGTATAGGAAACTCTACATGCCCATAGTGCTATGGCAGTATGCATGGCTACTTTTATTAGGTCGGGTTATACCAAAGATTAAAGACCGGGTTTCTCCTGGTAGCTGGAATAGATTAAAGAAGGTGAAGAAGTTATTTTTGCCAGATTGATATGCGCCTCTTATATGTAGTTACTAGAAATTTCCAATTGACTGAAGAATGGGTAAAGATATAAAGATATTAGGATTGATTCCTGCCCGTGGCGGTTCAAAGAGAATCCCGCGGAAGAATATTATGCCGTTGAATGGTAAGCCATTGATCGCTTATACTATCGAGACGGCGAAGAAGTCGAAATATATAAACAAAGTTCTTGTATCTACTGATTCCAAAGAAATAGCTTCTGTGGCCAGGCGATACGGCGCAGAAGTCCCATTTTTGCGTCCGAAAAGCATATCTCAAGATGATTCCACGGAAATGCAGTTCTTGGAACATGCATTGGAATGGTTTTTAGAGTACGAAAATTACGAACCAGATTTGATTGTATTGCTTTACCCAACCTCTCCATTCAGGAAACCGGAATCCATTGACAGGGCGATTGAGGAAACACGTAAACACCCGGAGGCGGATTCTCTCAGGTCAGTCCGATTATGCTCAGAACACCCCTATAAGATGTGGACCATAGAAGATGGTTATCTTAAGCCGTTTGTTAAAGCTAAAGATTCTAATATCCATACTCTTTCATATCATTTGTTACCCCAAGTGTACATTCAAAATGCAAGCATATATATTACAAAGCCTTCTACTCTCAGGGATAAGAAATCACCGGTAGGCGATAAAATAGTGCCCTTTGTTATGGACCAACTGGAATCAATAGATGTAAACAACGCACTCGATTTTAAGCTTGCCGAAAGGCTTATGAAGAGTATGTGATAAATAAAATGGCAAATGAATATTCAAGTAGCCCCCCAAAACAGAGCTTATTGGTTATTATCACTTTTGGTTGCATGGCTCTACTATTTATCCTTGTCTTTATTGCGGGATATTTTATGGGAGGTAATTATCTCTCAAATCTCCTTCCGGGTATTCGAGGTGCGATGCTTCTGCTTTTCCTGGTCGGTGGTGCGCTGCTGATTACTTTCGCTATAAACCCACCGTTTCCATCCCGTTATCTGGTTCCTCTTTATTTAATAGCTATCATAGTTGGCTACTTCTATCAGTTGGCCCTTATGTGGGATGCTCCATTAGGCGCCAGTCTGATACGCAGCCTCTTCTACGTGCTATTGCTCGTGGGACTGGTCATCATAGTAGTACGAGGATCAATCAACTCCCGGTATCTCCTTTTCTTCATCGGTTGGCTTCTTTGTAACGTCTTTTCCATCTTGGGGGATAGTGCCCCTGACAATGTGGTTATGCTTTATTTATTAGGTGTTGTTTTACCCGGATTTTTTGCCCTCGCTCTGTACTCCTATTTTAAAACAGGTAACAGCTTGCAACGTCTGTCAGATGCGATGACGGTGGGGGTTATGGGGTTATCGGCAGGATTAATAGTGGTTATGTTTTTATCGATCATAGTCAAGTATGGTGATATTACACTGACCCGGAGTGCCAGTGACCTTGGTTATGCCTCCGAACTGATATTCCTTGCATGGCCGTTTATTCTCTGGCGGTTTAACTCTCGCTCACTTCCTTGGAAAATTGTGATTCTCACTGTCTTTACTTTGGCTTTCGTTTTCTCCTTTTCCCGTGCAATCTTTGTACTGGGCGGCCTACTGGCAGTGGTTACCTTTCTTCGTCCCTCTGTGCTGCTGAATAAGCGGTTCATAATTGTGGTTATTGCATTAATCATTATTTTATCCTTCTTCGTGTCGGAAGAGGTTGTTCATTTCTGGCTAGGAAGGCTAAATATTACATCCTGGGTTGACCTGGTATCTTTTGATTCTGAAAAGCTGAGTGCGTTTATGGCTTCAAACCGGCCGGATATCTGGAGATTTGCCATCCAGGCATTCTACGAAGCACCGTTCATCGGAAACGGACTGGGGAGCTTCAGTACGCTGATGTCAAGAGAGACTAGCGGAGCACTGGCCTATTCAGGAGCTCACAGCTTGATCTTGACTGTTCTGGCCGAGCGCGGGCTAATCAGCGCCACATTCGTGGCGGGAATGCTCGGCTACATCTGGCTCAAGCTACTCTGGCTGTGGCGGACTGCGGTCGGCCGGAGCAGGGAGTTCTTCTTTCTGGCGGCTGCTGGTTTCACATGCTTCATGGTTGCCGCACATTCGACGGGTGCCGATCTCTTGGACTCCGGCACAATGATTGTGGATAGCACTGTAAGTATTTTCATAATGGTCTACTTATGTATGATCTTGTCATGGAAAACAATTAGAAAGGAGTCGAATGATATCATATGACAAATAGGATTCTCTTATCGCTACAGAGCGGCTGGGCTGTAAGGAATATTTTTTATACAGGAATAGCAGACCAACTTGCTCAGACATGCGAAGTCGTCATTATAGTGCCAAAGTATTTTCATACAAGGGTATTGGAACAAGTAAGAACTAAGAATATTATAGTTGAGGCAATTGAACCCAGACCGGAACCAATGACCTGGCGATTTTTACGTCAACTTCGCAAAAAGGTTTTCCTGGAGGTCACACACAATGAAACCGAAAGGATAAAAGAGCGAGCAGAAAGCCGGAAAATATACCAGAGAATTGGTGGGGTAATTTTGCACCATATTTGCCAGCTGCCCAATGGTGCTAAGCTGATTTCGTTAACTGAAGACATCGATTTCTCAGTGAACAAGGATATATTATTTGCATCATTACTTGAAAAATATCATCCCTCCCTGGTGGTTGGAAATAGTCCTTTTTATTACACTGAGGAATCTCTAATGAGAGCTTCAATGAAAAAAGGAATTCGCTGTATTTGCTTTATTCCAAGTTGGGATAATATATCTAAAGGGATTATTAACCAGCGATTTCATCGTGTGCTGGCCTGGAACGAGGTTTTACGACATGAAGTTCTTAGTGGCTATCCAAAGTATTCTAACGAAAAAGTAAAGGTAGTCGGAGTACCACAGTTTGATATATATAATTTGCCGCCTGCTTTGGAATATGCGGCATGGTGCCGGCAGTTCGGGCTCGACCCAACACACCGTACTATCCTATATAGCACTGAACCACAAATTCGCTATTCCTATGACCCAGTCATCGTCGAGCGAATTCTGGAAGGTATCAAATCAGGACGTCTGCCTAACGACATTCAGGTACTTGTACGCTGCCACCCCTTTGATGACGCCAGCCGCTATAAGCATCTCCTTGGCAAATACCACGTCGGGATATTTAGTTCCAGTCGTGATCCGGGAGAACTTGATGTTCGGTGGTTGCCGCCGCAAGACGAGCTAAGTAGATTGCGCGATTGCCTAGTGTTTAGTTCCATGAATATAAATGTCGCATCGACAATGTCGATTGATGCAGCCGCCTGTGGCAAGCCCATTCTCAATATTGCCTTCGATGGGGATGTATCGTTACCATATGAAAGGTCTGGCCGCCGGATTTACGACTACGCCCACTACAAGCGAGTTGTAGCCACCGGTGCCGTGCGGGTTTGCTACAATTACGACGAGCTTTTCAAAGGCATCAACGATTACCTGAATAATCCGCAGCTTGACTCAGAAAAGAGGTCTGCCCTAGTAGAGATGATGTGTACTTACAATGATGGAAAGAGCTCGCAGCGGTGTATTGCCGAGTTGCTTGAATGTATTGAGTAAACGCGTGGGATAATAAGTGTGTGTTGTCCTTCAATGGAAGCGGCTTTTGCTATGAGCGCAAGCGGCTAAGCGAAAACACGTGTGCTTTTAATTGACTTATTGTGTACTCTACGTAGCGTCTTGTATAAAGTGGTAGTGCGATGAATACTTCAATGACGATCTGCTACTTAGCGGATGCCCTCAGCATCCACACGCAACGCTGGGCATCGCACTTCGCCAGCCGCGGGTATCACGTGCATGTAATATCTTTTTCACCACATTCCATACCTGGAGTGAATGTACATGTGGCAGCCCCGCTCACCAGCATCAAGCAGTTCGGCTACCCACTCCTCCTCCCCAAGGTCAGGCATTTGATTCGCGAGGTTCGCCCTGACGTGATACATGCTCACTATGTTACCAGCTACGGTCTGCTAGGAGCGATGAGCCAGTACCACCCCTTTGTCCTTACTGCATGGGGGTCAGACATACTACTGGCACCAAGCCAATCCATGATACGGAAGATCGCTGTGCTGCTGACGCTGCGGCATGCTGACCTTGTCACCTCTATGGCAACTCACATGATGCAGAAGCTCGCCGCACTGGGCGTCCCACAAGAGAAGATTTTCACCATGACCTTCGGCGTGGACAGAAACGTCTTCAACCCCTCCCTGCGTGACCATACCACAGAAGACGTGGACATCGTCTGCACTAGGGCTTTTAAGCCGGTCTATAATGTGCAGTTATTGATACGCGCTTTGCCCCACGTAATCAGGCATCGTCCAGGTGTGCGTTGCGCTCTTATCGGTAGCGGGCCGATGCTCTCTGAACTTCAGGGGCTTGCACGAAAGCTGGGCGTCGATGCCAACATCAGGTGGGTGGGCAATGTTCAAGAGGGTGAAATGGCTGTCTGGTTGGCTCGAGCCAGGGTGTTTGTGACACCCTCGCTCTCGGACGGCAACAGCATTTCACTGAACGAGGCCATGGCCTGCGGCAGCTTCCCGATTGCGAGCGATATCCCTGCGAACCGCGAGTGGCTGGAAGACGGACGGAACGGTTTCATAGTGCCTGCTGACAGTCCAGAGGCACTGGCGGAAAGCATACTCAAAGCGTTGGAGGACGGAGGACTGCGTCGAGTTGCTGCGGAGCGGAATTGGAGTATTGTCCAGGAGCATGCCGACTGGCATAAAAATTGTGCGCTTATGGAGGAACGCTATTGGGAGCTGGTCAGTTCGAGTAGACACAAGTGAGTGAATGTATCTGCAGACGGTCTCGGAGAAATACAACTGGGAGACGGATGGGAATAGGCTGCTGGGCTTGTATGAGGATTTACTGAAGAGATGGTAAGAGACGTAATGAATATCTGGATACTTAACCACTACGCCACTCCACCTAATACTCCAGGCATCACACGGCATTATGACTTCGCCAGAGAGCTGGTAAAGCAAGAACATCACGTAACTATCTTTGCCGCCGGTTTCAACCACCGCACCAGGAGAGAGGAAAGGCTACGAAAAGGGCAAAACTATAGCAGGGAGAATATAAACAGCGTGGAGTTTGCCTGGCTCAGAACTTCTCCCTACTATGGAGGCAACGACTGGCGAAGAGTGGTAAATATGCTTAGCTACGGCTTCCGTGTCGTCCCTCTAGGGCTGAAGAAATCAAGCCAATGTAGCTATGTGTCAGCCACAAAAATTGACTTGCACTGACCCATCTGAGATAATTATGGTGTAGGATGTAAGACATCTT
>Ga0299915_10002122_pt1 | contig 14484 bp, 14 predicted proteins | sample RVTome_13_FD_200263 | JGI IMG/M metagenome (GOLD analysis project Ga0299915, IMG submission 200263) | Soil microbial communities from uranium-contaminated site in the Upper Colorado River Basin, Wyoming, United States - RVT92D227 (version 2) ...
GGAACGTATGGGCCCCATGGCCGAGAGGGGCATGAGCCAGGGACTGAGCTACGAGGACGCCCTGGCCATTCGCGAGCAAGTGAGTGGGATCAGCGGCGTGGTCGCGGAACAGATGGCCACCGACCAGGTCGTCAGGGCTGACTCGGCGACCATCCAGACGGATGTCATTGGGGCTATGGTGGACTTTCCTCAGGTCCGCGGTGTGGTGTTGGGCGATGGCCGTTTCTTCACCCAGCAGGACCTGGACCGCAAGGCCAAGGTAGCGGTGCTGGGATACACCACGGCACAAGACCTCTTCGGGGACGCTGACCCCATCGGCCAGAGTATCACAGCGGGAAGCGTCAGGCTAACCGTCGTCGGTGTCATGGACGAGAAGGGATTGGTGGGTCAAACCGACTACGATCAGCGAGTCTACGTCCCCCTCACCGTCGCTTTCCAGCGCTTCAGCTTCAACCGCCGGTTCGGCGAGATGGTGATGACCATCTATGTCCAGGCGGAAAGCAAGGATACTATGGACAAAGCCATCACGCAGATCGACGCGCTGCTGATGCGACGTCACGAGATCACAGAGCTGGAGGATCCGGACTTCACCATCTATACCCAGGAAGACATTATCGAGACGCAGGAGGCGACCACGGGCGCTTTTCGCTCGCTGCTGTCCTGGGTGGCCGGTGTCTCCCTGCTGGTGGGAGGCATCGGCATCATGAACATCATGTTGGTCAGCGTCACGGAGCGCACAAGAGAGATCGGCATCCGCCAGGCGGTGGGGGCCGCACCCTCGGACATCCGGCTGCAATTCCTGGTCGAGGCCCTGGTGCTCAGCCTGGTGGGTGGCCTGATCGGCGTGGCGGCCGGCGTGGGCGGTTCGTGGCTCTTCGGCCGAACCAGCGACATGCGCACGGTGGTCGTGCTGCATTCCATCGTGCTGGCGTTTGGCTCGGCGGCTGCGGTGGGCATCTTCTTCGGCTTCTTCCCTGCCAACCGAGCTTCGCAACTTGACCCTATCGAAGCGCTGCGACACGAGTGAGAGTCGCATATGGGTGAAATCGAACGTGGAGGGAAACGTGGCAAGGAGAATAGTGATCGTGGGTTTGGTGGCCTTGATTCTCGCGCTGGCGGCGTGTGGGAGTAGCCAGGGCGAGACGACGGCTGGAGCTGGTGGCACGGCCCAAGCCACACCTGGGGGCTTCTTCGGTGGTGGCGCTATGCCACTCTCCATGAAACTACCGGCGGGCACGCTGCTCCTGGAAGACACAGACCTCGCTGTGACGGCAGAGCAGGCGAAAGAGTTGCTGCCCTTGTGGCAGATGGTTCGTACCCTGCAGGGCAGCACCACCGCCTCCCAGGTGGAGGTGGACGCCGTTTTTGAGCAGATCGAGGCGGCGATGACGCCGGAGCAACTGGCGGCCATTGAGGAGATGGACCAGGAGGACATGCGGGCGCTGTTCGAAGAGCTGGGTATGGGGCGGCAGCAGGGTGACTCCTCCACGGATAACGAAGAGAGAGGTGGCTTTGGTGGCCCGCCGGATATGGGCGGCATGATGCCACCGCCTGGCGGAGGAGAGGGCGGCCCCGGTATGGGCCCTGGTGGTTTCGGCAATCTCGATCCCGAGGCGCAGGCCACTGCCATGGCTGGACGAGGTGGAGCTGGAATGGGCTTTGGTTCAGGTTTGACCGATGCGGTGATCGAGGTTCTGGAGACGAAGACGGCCGAATCGTGAGCGATCCAGCGGTGGTTTGCTGCATAGATACATGGGCAAAACGAGACTTGTGACGGGTCGGATTGTTGTGGTAGCCCGGGCATGGGCAACACCGGAGTGTAGAGAATGTTGGTGATAGTGAAGAGGACCTTGCTGCTTGGCTTGCTCACCTTGCTGCTGTGCGGCTGCGGAGAGGCTGCGGTGCAGGATGCTGGAGATACGACCGCTCCGCCGCCTTCGCTGGCGGTCACTGAAGGGACGGCCCTGCCTGGGGTGGCCCAGCAGGAGACGGCCACGGCTACCGCTACGCCCGAGCCAACGGCCACAGCCGCCGCGACCCCGGAACCCGTGGCCACGCTGGCCGAGAATACGCCGACAAGCGAGGCGGTGGAGGCAACGGAGACGCCGGTGCCAACCGCCACACCGACGCCCACGGTGACACCGGAGGTTGTTGCTCCGAGCCAAGTTCCAGCCACGGGGGTCGCTGAGCAGGTCCCGACAGGGGAGTCGGAGGGTCGTTTCGTATTCCAGGTAGCTAGCGGCGGCGACATCTATACCGTGGACGCCGATGGAAACGACCTGAGGCGGCTTACCTACGGCATGGACCCAGATTTGTCTCCAGATGGGAGCCAGATTGTATTCTCGCGCTGGACCGAACCCTGGGGTATATACACCATCAACTCCGATGGCACTGGTGAGAGGTTGTTGCTGAGTTCCAACGTGGCCCGGGCGCCGGTGTGGTCTCCCGATGGCACGCAGATCGCCTTCTACTTCCAGACGGAGGGCATGACAGCCGGGGACACGATGTGTATGCCTGGAGCCGAATGCAGAACGATGCCCGGCCGCCTACAGACGGAGTGGCACGTTGGTGTCGTGGACGTGGCCGACGGGTACTTGCACCAGCCCTACGTTGATCGTTTCTCCTTCTCCCCCACCTGGTCCGCGGACGGAGAATGGCTGGTTTACGATGGCGGTGATTCAGGGGCTCTCCCGTCGGAACAGCATGGGCTGTGTATGACCACCGTGGAGGGGCCGAACAACGCTGTATTGACTAACAATACGAACGACCACTACCCGGCGTGGTCGCCCGACGGGACGCGCATCGCCTTCATGCACTGGCAGCACGATCATTGGGAGATCTTCATCATGAACGCCGATGGCAGTGATCGCCATCCTTTGACCAGCAGCTCCAACTACGTCAAGCCGGTAGCGAACAACGTGTCGCCCGCCTGGAGTCCCGATGGGGAGCAGATAGTGTTCCTGTCGGACCGGGGGGGCAAGTGGGAGTTCTACGTGATGAACGCCGATGGCAGCGATCAGACGAAGATACTGGGCAACGTCACCGATTCTCTGGATATCCAATACACTGCAACGTATGAGAGAGTGATTTCGTGGGGATCGTGAGGCTATGGTGTTTTGACACCGACACAGCCCTGAAGTATGCTACGATTGCGAGCCAGATGAGTCTGTGGGGCTCGTCTCTTAGAGGTGACAGCGATGAGCAAAGTGTTGGTGGTAGACGACGATCCGGGGATCGTGAAGCTGGTTCGGACCTACTTGGAGCAGGTCGGATTCGAGGTGGCGGTGGCCTACGACGGCAAGAAGGCCATGCAGATCGCACGCAACGACAGGCCGGACCTGGTCATTCTGGACCTCATGCTGCCCGAGATGGACGGTTGGGACGTCTGTCGGGCCCTGAGGAAGGAATCGGATGTGCCCATCATCATGCTCACGGCGCGCGTGGAGGAGAGCGACAAGCTCATCGGGCTGGAACTGGGCGCGGACGACTATGTAACCAAGCCCTTCTCGCCGCGGGAGCTGGTGGCGCGCGTGCGGAGTGTGCTTCGCCGCGTGGAAGGTATGCCTGCCAGACCAGAGCGTTTCTCCCATGGCGATGTCACCATCGATCTTTCTCGACACCTGGTTGAGGTGCGAGGCCAGGCCATCGACTTGACACCGACAGAGTTCGATCTGTTGGCCACCATGATGGAGGATCCGGGAAGGGCCTTCAGCCGCTCGCAGTTGCTGGAATCAGTCCAGGGATACGCCTATGATGGCTACGAGCGAACCATTGATGTGCACATCAAGAACCTTCGCCAGAAGATCGAACAGGATGCCCGCAATCCCCAACGTGTCAAGACTGTGTATGGCATAGGCTACAAGTTCGAGGATTGATGCCGTGAGGAGTCTGTGGTTCAAGCTAACAACGGCCCTGGTACTCGTCACCCTGCTGGGAGTGGGCCTGGCCGTGGGTGTGCCGGGTGTGGTCACAGTGAGGAACTTCGAGAGCTTCGTGAGGCGCAGCCGAGATACGGAAAGAGAGGTGCTGGCCGAAGCCCTGACCATCTACTACGAAGAGTGGGGTACCTGGGAGGGGCTGTACGCTCTGGTGATGGCGCGGCCGGGGCATAGGGGTCACGGAATGGGCCCGGTAATGGCTCCAGGGATGGGGGGCGCCTGGCAGTTCCAGGTGGCTGATGAGAACGGAGTGGTGGTTGCGGCTTCCCGAGTCGAGGACATCGGAGTGCAACTCTCACAGGCCCAACTGGGCGAGGGTATCCCCATCGAGGTAGACGGGCAAGAAGTGGGATTCCTGTTGCCTGGCACCTCCGAAACGTTGCTTCGTGAGCCGGAGCAAGCATTCCTGCAACGCCTTCGTGAGACCATCGTGCCCGTGGGCCTCGCGGCCTGTGGGGTGGCGATTCTGCTGGGACTACTTTTGACCTGGCAACTCACCGGCCCGCTGCGGAAGCTGAAGACCGCCGCTCAGGGCATCGCCGGTGGAGATCTAAGCCAGCGCGTGAACATCAGGTCCAAGGACGAGATAGGCGAGCTGGGTAGGGCTTTCAACGAAATGGCGGAAAATCTCTCCCGAGCGGAGGAGCTGCGCCGGAACATGACCGCCGACATCGCTCATGAGTTGCGGACGCCGCTCTCGGTCATCCGTGGGAACCTGGAGGCGATCGCGGATGGTGTATTCCCGCCCACGAAGGAGAATGTGAGCTCCATACACCGGGAAGCTGTGCTTCTCTCCAGGCTGGTGGACGACCTCCAGGAGTTGGCCCTGGCCGAGGCCGGTCAACTGAGGATCGAACCCGAGATCACGGACGTGTCGTCTCTGATAGGGCGTGTGCTGACGAATGTGGCCACGCGGGCCCAAAGCGAAGGCATATCCATAGTCACGGACCTGACACCTGACCTGCCCTTGGTCTCCGTGGATTCGCAGCGCATCGGGCAGGTAATATCCAATCTGGTTGACAATGCGCTGCGGCACAGTTCTGAGGGCGGAACGGTCACCGTCAGGACCAGACGGGCCACAGATGGGGTACAGGTGGATGTGGTGGACCAGGGGCCGGGACTCAGCCCCGAGGAGTTATCTCTGGTGTTCGAGCGCTTCTATCGGGGCGACAAGACGCGGTCACGCGCTACAGGAGGAGCCGGGTTAGGTCTGGCCATCGTCAAGCGCCTGGTGGAGGCCCACGGAGGAAGGGTCTGGGTGGAGAGCACCGAGGGTCAGGGTGCGACCTTCAGCTTCACGCTTCCCGTGTCTGCGCCAGAGGTGACCTAGGACGCCGTTGACAACTCCACCAGACCCAGTCGCTGCCACAGCCGGCAGCAGGTGACCAGCATCTCAGTGACCCGTTTCCCCATCTCCAACTCTATGAGGTCACTGATCTCCTGCACGTTGCGCAGTCCGTCCGCCCAGTACAGCAGCAGGGCCGGGTAGACGTAGGTGTCGTCAGGGCTCTCCTTGTAGACGCGCCACCACGTTTCGTGCTCCTCGTCGCTCATCCTGTTGATGAAGTTCTTGGGGTCGATGGGTCCCGGGCACAGCCTTCTGAGAACGATGGAGGCGGCCTCCTTCTCCCCATCGCCAGGCGGTGTCTTCCCGGGGGAGTGGGGGACGAGCTTGGCGATCCTGGCCAGTTCTGCCTCGGCGAAGGCGCGGGCCTCCTCTTGCCAGGCGGACACGTCCACGTCGGCCAGCCGCAGGATGGATTGCAGAGCCTTCTCGGTGCGCATCTGGAGAAGACGCACCCGCCTCCACAGCATCTCTCCGTCCTCGGGTGAGTGGTCGGCGCCTGCGGCGCGGGCCAGACCATCTCTGGCCAGGGCCAGTACTCGGGTCTTGTGCCGGGACAGGACCTCCTCGGCCAGCCATGCAGCCTCCTCTGGGCCGGCATCGGCCAGGAAGTAGGCGTAGGTAGCAGCGATGCTACCAACGCGGGCGAGCATGGCGGGGTCGACTTTGTCCAGAGTATCAGTGCTGGTGTGGTAGAACTTGTCCGGCCATTGGTTGATCATGGGACAGGGTACACCCACGCTGGGATCGATGAGCAGGCAGTGATCACTGCCACCGGAAAAGGGGGTGACGGCGTGCCTCGAGGCGGTCTGGCCTTCCAGGCCCGCGTAGTTGGTGGCGCCGGAGGATGTCTCTTCCACCAGGCGCACCACGAGATCGTCGGCGTAGTTGGCAAACGATCCCGGCGCCTGCTCGATGGTCATGGTGCTTCCGCACAAGCTCTGGTCCTCACCCACCATATCCAGGTTGAGGGCAGCGATCATATTGGGGATCAGGCTCTCGTTATGGGCCAGGTACGCGGCAAAGCCCAATATTTCGGGGACGAGCAGGAATCTGATCCCCCGGCGCGGCTGGGCCAGAGTGCCTCTGGAGATCAGCGATTGCAGCACGCGAGCTGCCTCCAGCACCGTGGCCGATCCGGAGGCGTTGTCGTTCGCCGCACCCTGGGGATGGCACAGGTGGGCCAGGAGGAGCACCTCTTCTTTGGTCTGGCCGGGGATAAGCGCCGATACGGTGTTGATCTCGCCGTCCCAGAACCTGCTCTTCACCGACACCTGCACCTTCAGCGGTGGTTTGCCGTCTCGTTGGCACTCCTTGATCAAGGCGCGCAGGCGGGCGCCCTCTTTGGGGGACAGCACGAAGCCAAAACACCTGGTCTCGCCTCCATACCACCAGAAAGAGGTGTACTGTAGAGCATCAGGGAGATCCATGGGATGTCGCAGCCCTGGCAGCTCCTTCAGGGTGTCGGTGATGATGCCCAATGCGCCGTGCTTCTCCACCGCCAGATAGTGCACCCGGTCCCGGTCACCCTTGGTCAGCACCACCTTGCCCCTGAGGTCCAGGCCCTCGTATTCGGCCCACTCTTCGCCATCTTCGAGAAGCACCACCTCGGCCTCGCCCTCGAAGGGCGCACTGCGTTGAATCAGGCTGAGTCTGGCCTCGTTGTAGTCGGCGAGCTTCCTGCTCTGCTCTGGGGGCTCGATGAGGCGAAGCACACCTTCACTGGCCTCCCACTCCTGGAACATAGGCCATCCCCAGCAGGTAGTGCCCTCCCGGGCCGGAAAGCCCAGGACCTCGGCGTGGATCCCAGACTCCTCGAAGCTCTCTTGACAATACTGGGCCGCCTGGCGGAAGCCGGGGGAGGCCTGGAGGCGGTGGTACCTGGCGATCTCGGCCACGTGGTTTCGGGCCAGGTGCCCCGACACGTGTTCTTGCATGGTGGCCAATAGCTTCCCGATCAATTCCATCCTCCAAGGGATAACGTTGGTCCTCCGGGTCATCGCGGGGGAGGGACAACGGTCTGACCTGGGATAACCGGCCTGCTGGTCTTGCTAATCCTCGCCAGTTGTGTCCACAGGGGCCGGCTCTGCCATGGGTCGGCGGCGATGGCGGTAGACCATGATGAGTATGGCGGCAGCCAGAATGAGGAGCGAGAGCACCTGCGCCGCCGCGAGAGGCCCCATCAGCCAGGCGTCGGGCCGCTGGAACTCGATAAAGAACCGCCCCAGAGGATAGAGGACGCAATAGAGGAGGAAAACGTCGCCTGTCAGCAAACGGTCCCCAAAGCGGCGGGCAACGTAGAGCAAGATCAGGAAGACCACCAGGTTCCAGATGGACTCGTAGAGGAAGGTGGGGTGAAAGCGGGTGCTCTCGGGCAGGTTGGCGTACTGGGGCAGGCGGAAGCGTTGGTCTATGGGTATGCCCCAGGGGACGGTGGTGGGGTACCCGTACAGTTCCTGGTTGAAGAAGTTGCCCCACCGGCCAATGGCCTGGCCCAGGGCGAGGCCGGGCGCCGCGATATCCAGCCAGGTGGGGAAGCTCAGCTTCTGCCAGCGGGCATAGACGAACACGGCCAGGACGCCTCCGGCTATGGCGCCGAAGATGCCCAGGCCGCCCTGCCGGATCATCAAGATCTCCACGGGGTGCTGGAGATAGTAGTCGAGCCCCCGCATGAGGCCCTGAGGGCTGGAGACAACGTGGTACAGGCGGGCTCCGATCACACCGAAGATAATCACCAGAATCAGTCCGTTCCAGACGTGATCGGCGTTCTGGCCTCTCCTCTTGGCTTCAACCGTGGCGACCACACAGCCGATAAGGATGCAGGTCACCGTGATGATGCCGTACCAGTATATTGGAAGGCCAATGAAGGGTAATCTGAAGGCTACAGGATCCATAGTTCACCGTCCCCAAGAAGGAATATCGCCGAGGATTATAACTGGTGTGGCAGGCAAGGTGCAACTGCGTGGGTCTGCGGCGCCCCTACCCCTAGGACACCCTTCCCCGGGGGGGTTGACTTCTCCTGATCTCTGCTCTACAATGCTTGCGTCTGGCACCCCCACGTGTTGCGTTAGAAGGGGCCAGTATCATGTGAAGAAGTCTCCGTAAGTGGACCTCTCGCGGGGAAACAGCAGGATTCCGTGTCAGACACCCTGGATGACACGAAGGTGGAGTGCGTATAGCTAGCAGGTGGGCGGCAATCGTGCAACCCTGCCAATGACGTAACGCGGACGCTCAGAACCGCACCCAGAATCGCCGCTACTCATCTTTCGCAAGGGTACACCAGCTTTGGCCAGTGCCAAAAAGGAGACAGACATGGCAGCCACCACGTATGAGTACAAGTTTGTGAAGATCGAACTCAAGCAGGGCTTCTCCACAACGAAGCCGAAAGAGGACTATCACGAGATCATTCGAAACCTGTCCAAGGAAGGCTGGCGTCTGGTGCAGGTTTTTGCGCCGGCGACGTCGGGCCTTGGTTCAGCAACTTACTTCGAACTGATCTTGGAGAGACCGCGCGAGTAAGCCGACTCACTGGCTCAGGATGCTGCGCGAAGTCTCCGGCCAGGCAACGGCTACACGGAGACAGCAGGATCCCATCTTGGACAACCTCGAAGCGGCCAACTTGGATTCCGTGTCGCCAATCGTGGGGCGCTCTCGTGCCCGATCGTGCATTCCTTGGCCCCAGATAGTTTAAGTGGGTCAGCGGCCTTGATCTGACACCATAACGGCGCTACGCGCTTCAGCGTCTTCTCCGGCGTGTTTTGCCGGTCATCACCATTATTACCTGGAGGGGGGAGAATATGCCTACGATAGAATGCAGAGACTGCAAAGGGACGGTGTCGACCAGTGCGGTATCATGTCCTCATTGTGGCGCGCGATACCCGGCACCCGACGTGCCAGGCAAGGTGACCGTCCAGAGACAGCGGTCTTCCGTCGGCCACTTTGCAAAGATGGTTGTTACTGTGGATGGACAAGAGGTGGGCCAACTGAAAAACGATGAGTCGATTACCTTCGACCTGCCTCCTGGCGACCACATACTGAAGGCACAAGCGATTTTTCGGCGCCAGCCGGGCTCAGGAGTCTCAGGGCGAGTTGTGATTCGGGTACGGCCCGCCAGGTCCTACAGGGTCGAGGCCAACTTCCGCTGGGGTGGGGCTGATTTCTTTGTAGCCGAAACCTGAGACCTGGGGCACCGCGCCGTTTTGTTCAGGTGGATGTGCAGGTTGGGGCGCTAGTCAGCAGCGAGTGTAGCCAATTGCGCTGATCGAGTGAGCGAGCCCGCCGAGGGCACATGGCCCCCGCGTACTGGCGCCCCAGCAGGTCTGCGCCGGCAGAGATTGGGGGTGGCAGATGAAGAAGCAGGTCGCGGAGGACGAGGTCACCGCCTGCCGCGGCGCGCTTCACGGACAAGCTACTTCCCATTGAGCCTACCATAATGTCCTCCGGCGGGGGTTGACTTTTCCTGATAAGTGTTCTACACTGGTTGTGTGGTCCCAAATATGCGGCCGAACTGGCGGTGTGGGGCCAGCATGCGGGAAGCTGCCCTACATGTAACTGCCGCTTGCAGGTAGGAGGATTGCCTGTAGGTTGTCCTGGAAGACGTATAGGTGGATTCCGCATAGTCAATAGTTAGGCGCCGCACCATCATCCGTCCGACACCACATCGCTGCTGCAACTGTACGGAGGACACAATGAGAGTCGACATTCGCAAGTCTCTGAGGAAGTTCACACCGATCCTTCTCGATGCCCGCGACGCCAACCTGAACGAGGCCGACACGGTGCTTAGGCTTTGTCGGTTCTTCGAGGAAGTCCTGGGCTATGACGGTATTCGCGACATTAGCCGCGAGGCCGAGCTGAAAGGGAAATACGTCGACATCTCTGTCAAGATCGACGGTAGGACTCGCCTTCTCGTTGAAGCCAAAGCCGCCGCCGTCCGCCTACGTGACAAGCACATAGACCAAGCGCTGACGTACGCATCGCGGAATAACTACCAGTGGGTTCTTCTCACAAACGGCGTCGACTGGAACCTCTACCACCTCACGTTTGAAGAGGGGATCGAATACGAGCGTGCATTCGACCTAAGTCTCGATGAGGAAGCACGATTCGAGGAGGCCGCCGCGAGGATAGGCCTTCTGCACAAGAAGTCTCTTAGCAGGGGGCAGCTCGACGAGTACTGGGGAAAAGCGACTGCTCTGGGCATCTTACCGATCGGCAGGGCCTTGTTCCAAGAGAACACTCTCAGGCTCATCCGAAGAGAGATTCGTCGAGATACTGGCATCCTGATCGACACAGAGGATCTCGCCAAAGCCCTGCATGACATGCTGTCGAGTCAGGTGCAGGGCCGACTTGGCACACCAAAGGTGAGAAGGCGCCGCAAGACAACCCGTCCCAAGCCCGTGCAACCCGAGCCGACCGAGTCCAAGCCCGAGATACCGTAGACCCTCACGCCGTCATCGCGCTGGAAGGGACTTTCTGCGGCGCCTAACAACTCGCTGCAGCGGACGGCTCCGGCGCGGGGCGCCTTTGCGAAGATAGCCGTGCAACTCGCCCTGGGTGGAGTGCTGTTAGGTTGGATGGGAACCCTACTACCGAGAAGGGCCTGGCGGTCGGACATTGCTGTTGAGATTTGTAGGTAAGACTGTACCCAGCCACGGAGGGGACGCGTGTCTCCCATACGAGCTAACATAAACCCCGAGGTTCTCGGCTGGGCTCGCCGAGTCGCCGGCGTCGGTGTCTCGGATGCTGCCCGCAAGGCGGCCGTCGCGCCTGAGCGGGTAGGCGCGTGGGAGGCCGGAGATGACCTCCCGACGCTTCGCCAGCTTCGACTTCTTGCCAAGGCGTATCGTCGGCCCACAGCTTTCTTCTACAGAAGTACTGTCCCGCCGGAGCCGCCAGCTCTGCCTGACTATCGACTCCTTCCTCAAGAGGCACCCGAAGAAGGCCAGTCCCCACCACTGCGTTACGAGATTCGCCGAGCAGCTAGCCGGCGCGACACGGCGCTGGAGATTCTGGCGCTCCTGGGGGAGAGCCCTCGGGATGTGACCCTAGCGGGCAGCCGTCACGAGACTGTCTCGACCATCGCGGGCCGAATAAGAGAGTTCCTTGCAGTGACGGTTGAGGAACAGTCTTCGTGGCCCGGTCACTACGACGCACTCCGGAATTGGACCGCCGCTGCGGAAGAACAAGGTATCTTCGTATTCCAGTTCAGCGGAATTGAAGTCAGCGAGGTTAGAGGATTCTCCCTGTCTGAGCGACCGCTTCCGGTCGTCGCACTCAACGGAAAGGACGCCGTACGCGGTCGCATTTTCACCCTCTTCCACGAGCTCGTTCATACCGCGCTCGATCTCAGCGGCCTTTGTGATCTCCACGACACGGAGGGATTCAACTGGGTCGAACCATTCTGCAACGCCGTCGCGGCTGAGGCCCTCATGCCGGAGCAGGCTCTGCTCGATCGCGAGGTCGTTCGGGTTCACGGGACATATCCGGTGTGGCAAGACTCCGAACTGGTCCCGCTCGCCAACTACTTCTGGGTTAGTCGCGAGGCAATCCTACGCAAGCTCCTCACGCATGGTCTGACAACCGTCGACTTCTATCGTGAACGGCGCGCCGAATTCGAGGAGGAGTATCGGCAGCGTCGCGAGGAGGGGGGTGGATTCCTTAGGTACTTCCGTAGGATCTTGAGGGACAACGGCCCAGCGTTCACATCGCTGGTGCTAGCCGCCTACGATGAGCAAGCCATTTCGGTGCGCGATCTGTCTCATCACCTTGGGGACATTAAGCTGGACCACATTGACTCGATCCGAGGGGCTCTCGCGAACATGGGAGACTGATTCATGTTCGTGATTGATACCAGTTCCATCCTACAGGCTTGGAAGCGAGACTATCCGCCTGACACTTTCCCCACTCTCTGGCAGAAGATAGAGCAATTGGCAGCGCAGGGCGTCCTGATCGCGCCAAGTGAAGTCCTCTTAGAGCTCGAACGAGGTGGCGACGAGATCTATCGGTGGGCGCGAGGCCAGGCGTCGCTCTTTGTGGAGCCCGATGAGGAGGTGCAGGGGATAGTGGGAGATATCGTTGATCGATGGCCGGCTTTCGTGCCAGACGACAGTCACGATGGAGTCTGGGCCGATCCATACGTGGTTGCGCTCGCAGCTGTCCGTTCAGGCAGTGTTGTAACCGGCGAGGTTGCTGCTTCCCTGGCTGCGAGGCGTCCCAAGATACCAAACATCTGCCAAGCCATGGGAATCCGCTGCAGCAATCTGCTGGGACTGCTACGATCGAGGGGATGGACCTTCTAGGAGGTTGACCATCTAACGAGCCGGTACAGCCGGCTCGCCGTGGCCACCGCCCGAGGGCCAGGCGTTGGGTGGTATCTCCCCCCAATGCGCGCTCTTCCTCCCTGAGTTCCACAGGGCCTCCAAGACACTGTGCTCCTTTTCCTGCCCGTCCCTTCTGACCTTCGCGCCGCGCGGCGACAGTATCGATCACCAGCCGGGCACTGAATGCGAACGGCTTTTGTCCCCTGTGTCCAGTACCGTGAACATGCGTTGCCGACAAGATGAGCCGTCGGGTATAATAGGCCACTGCCTCACACTGCTGAGGCCAAGTCATGGAGTGCACAGTATGGCTGCGGATGTGCGAACCAAAGTGGGCTATCTCAAGACAGTGGAGATCTTCAAGGATCTGAGCGACGAGGAGTTGGAAGCTCTGGAAAGCTCGGTCACCAATATCCCCTGCGCGGTGGGGAAGATCTTCTATGCCCCCGAGGAGAGTGGAGAGGCCCTGTTCATCATCAAGGAGGGGAAAGTACAACTGTACAGGATTTCTCCCGATGGGAGGAAGCTGGTGACCAGCACCCTTGGCCCCGGTACCGTCTTCGGGGAGATGACGCTGATCGGCCAGGGGATGTACGATAGCTTCGCCGAGGCCGTGGAGGAATGCTCCGTCTGCAAGATGGATCGCGGCGACCTGGAACGGCTGCTTCTGGACCGGCCTCAGGTGGCACTGCGTATTCTCGAGGTGCTGGGGAGGCGTCTCCTGGAGGTCGAGGCCCGGCTGGAGGGCATCGCTTTCAAGACCGTGGCGGGCAGGCTTGCCTCTCTCCTCCTGCGCCTGATGAAGGAGCAAGGGACGACGATCCGCGGCTTGACTCACCAAAACCTGGCGGACGACGTGGGCACTCATCGAGAGACCGCCACCCAGACCCTGACGACATTCCGAACGATGGGCCTGCTGGCCACAGGCCGCAAGCGTATAGAGATCCTCGACCCCGAAGGACTGCAACGTATCGCCAACGAGTAGAAGTCCGAAAAGAAAAGGGGCCAGCCCGCACGGAGCTAGCCCCAGACCTGCCTCGGGGTCGCGTTAGCCCTCTACTACTACATCCTCCGCGCTCTCTTGTTTCGGTTCTGTGAGCCTCTTGGGTCCCTGGTCGCCCTCTATCAGGAGGGGTTCGAACTCAGCCGGCATCTGACTCTTTCCGCTGAACACACCGCCCTCGTCGATCAGGAACGACGCGACCTGTATGTCACCCCAAACGAGGCCCGTGGATAGTATCTCCAGTCTTCCGGAGGCGGTGATGTTGCCTTTGACGGCGCCCGAGATGGAGATGTTGCGGCCCGCCAGGTTGGCCACGACCTTGGCCGTCTCTCCCACGATGACGTTGCCCATGGTCTCCAGGCTGCCCTGGAAAACCCCGTCTATGCGCACACCTCCGTCGCACTTGAGTTCGCCGACGAACGTGGCGGTAGGCCCTATAACGTTCTCAATCCTGTCGCTGGCCGGACTGTCTATAACATCAGCCAAAGCTCAAACCTCCCTAGCCACCGAAGCGATCAACTCCGGCGTGTGGTACCGGGTCCTTACTCCTCACCCAAGGTCAAGTAGATCATGGGATCGACGGGCACATCGTTCAGATGGATCTCGTAGTGAAGATGTGGGCCCGTGCTCCTCCCCGAGTCACCGGAGAGCGCTATCTTCTGTCCTTCTGCCACCGTGTCCCCAGGGTCTACAAAGTACCAGGAGTTGTGACCGTAGACCGTGGTAAAGCCCATTTCGTGCTCCAGCACAACGGTCCAGCCAAGTCCCGGCCTCCATCCCACGGAAGCGACCGTGCCCGCCTTGGTGGCCAGTACAGGCGTGCCATACCACGCACCGATGTCCACGGCCTGATGGAACTCCACATAGCCCGTCGAGGGCAAGACC
>Ga0299915_10002123_pt1 | contig 14484 bp, 20 predicted proteins | sample RVTome_13_FD_200263 | JGI IMG/M metagenome (GOLD analysis project Ga0299915, IMG submission 200263) | Soil microbial communities from uranium-contaminated site in the Upper Colorado River Basin, Wyoming, United States - RVT92D227 (version 2) ...
GGGATGTACGGCAGCTACCTCGGTGGTGCCGTTCTCCTTATCAACTACCACGACATTACAGGGAAGCAGGACTCCGATTTTTTCTTCTTCAAGCAATACTTTATAGGCATAAGGAGGGTTACAGGCGCCGAGGATGGTGTATTTCTTATAATCGACACCCAATTTCTCTTTAAGCTTAGCCTGCATATCAATGGTGGAGACAACTCCAAAACCTTCTGTTTTTAAAGCTTCGGTGACACTAATGATCGCTTCTTCAAAACCCTTATTTAGTATTTTACTGAAATAATATTCCATAACTATTCCTTTTTCTTATTTGTATTTATTCCCAATACCGTGTACAAAGGACAAAAATTAATGAGACTGGTCAATACGAACACAACTGCCAGAATAGACAGGATAATAGCCAATGTTCCTGTTAATACTTTAGCAAATGCCAGAATTAATATTAAAGCTGCAACCAATAGTCTGATCACTTTGTCGGTACCACCTATGTTCTTTTTCATTGTTCGAAAGTTTTATTTAATACATTGATTAATCTTGATTTATCATGAACTCCGGCCTGTTTGTATTTCAAATCTCCGTTCCTGAAAATCATCAGTGTTGGAACACCCTGAATGCCATACCGGTTGGCGATATCGGGATTCTGGTCTACATCAATTTTAATAACTCTGATACGGTCGCCCAATTCCGAAGCAACTTCCTTTAATATGGGTGATTGCACCTTGCATGGTCCGCACCAGAGTGCATGAAAATAAACTACGACCGGGCGGGAATCCTGAATGATTGCGTTGAAATTTCCTTTCCCCATGATTTATGCACTTTGGATTTGTTTTATTAAATAATCTTTTGATTTCACACCCACAAATCGGTTTACCTCCACCCCATTTTTAAACAATACCATGGTTGGAATTCCTCTTACTTTGAATTTCTGAGCCAGTGTCTGGTACTGCTCTACGTTCACCTTGCCAATGTATGAATTGCCCATTAATTCATCGGCTATTTCATTCAATACAGGTGCCATCATACGGCAGGGACCACACCACGCTGCCCAGAAATCAACCAGCACCACCTTGTTCTTTGTCTGGTTCTGGAAGTTTTTATCCGTGAGGGTCATGATTTTTTCATGGTCAGCCACAAGGGGAATGTTTTTCATCCTGGCCTTTGCCCTGAATGTCATGAATACGAAAATGGCAATGACAATGCCTGTTATAATAAGTGCTGTTTGCATATTATGCAGTAATTAATTGTTTTTGTTTTGCTTTTAATTCGTGTAAATAATTCGAAGCAGCCAGGGCAGCCACTGTCCCATCTCCTACTGCTGTGGTTATCTGCCTGAAACGTTTGGCAATGCTGTCGCCGGCAGCATAAACACCTTCAATGTTTGTGGACATATCCGGTTTTACTGCTATTTCACCCCATTTATTGAGTTCAACTTTATCTTTCAGAAATTCCGTATTAGGAAGATATCCTATAAAGATGAACACGCCATCGGTTTTGAAAGAGGTGATTCTGCCGCTTCTCAGATTTTTTATATCAACATGTTCAATGCTGTCAGTGCCATGAAGCCCTGTTATTGTGGATTCCATGATGAATTGGATCTTTGGATTATTCCGGGCTTCATCCACGGCATGCTCAAACGCCTGAAAATTATCGAACTGGTGAACTATAGTAACCTTTCGAGCATATTTTGTAAGCGATACAGCCTCTTCCAACGCTGAATTACCTCCTCCTACCACAACAATCTCCTTGTTGGTAAAGAAATCGCCGTCACAGGTTGCACAGTATGAGATTCCCCTTCCTTTGAAATTATCTTCACCTGGTACACCCAGGGTCCGTGATCTTCCGCCAGGAGTCAGAATAACACTCTCACTGGTATAGGTGATGCCATCTGACAGCGTTATACTCTTAATCTCCGCCTCCATGGACAGTTCCTGTATGGCTGCATTCGTCCTTATATCACAACCGAAAGCAATAGCCTGCTTTTTCATGATGCTTGCAAGCTGATAACCACTGATGCTCTCTACACCCGGGTAATTTGCTATTTCGTGCGTAAGGATCATCTGACCTCCCGCTATGCCTTCACTTACGATAAGTGTTTTCAGTCGCGCCCGGGAAAGATAAATACCGGCTGTGAGACCGGCAGGTCCGGCCCCGATAACAATGACATCATAGTGGTTATTTGCATTCATGGCTTCAGGCGGTTACTGTTACAGCAAATTCCTTATCGAGAATGGCCTTTACCTGGTCCCTGGTCTGGATACTTGAAGTGGCCTTCACAACCTTACCATTCTTATAATAGATGGTGAAAGGTATACCCATAAAGCCTCTTACTTCAGGAAGGTTACGGATCACGTGTGATTCGGGATTGTCAAATTCCATATCAAAAAATTTCACATGCTTGTACTCCCCTTCAAATTCTTCGGCAATACCGTATACCGGGATACACATGGGACCCATACGTCCACAAATAACCATTACATTTTCGTTTTCACTTATAGCCTTCTGATGATAAACGGCCGATTCGAGGTGTTTTAAATTGGTGTATAACATAGCTTGTTTGAATTATAAATGATGAATTATGAATTACGGTACAAAATTAGCATGTAAAACACCATGAATAAAGGATTTCCACACCCGGGACCTCAACTCCTGAATTGAAACCAGACAACTTTTATATTGATTTAGATTAACTTTATTGCTGCATTATTAAACCAGTCGCATGAAGACCATACTTGAAACGGATCGTGATTTTATCTGTGATATCCAGGCACCCTGCTTTCAAATGTTGACTAACGATGAGGTTGAACTAATCAGGGCGAGTAAGACCCAGGTAATTTTTCGCAAGGGTGATAGTCTTACCAAACAGGGGGCATTTGCTTCGTATGTGCTTTTCATAATAAAGGGACTGGCTAAACAATACCTTGAGAATGAAGCAACCAGCAATTACAACCTCCGGATCATCAAACCTGGAGAATTTATAGGTCTTTCAGCTGTGTTTTCCAAGAATACCTTTAATTATACTTCGGTAGCGATAACTGACTGCCAGGTATTTCTGATTGAGAAAGAAGCCATCCTCAAAGTGGTGAAGCAAAACGGATTATTTGCATTCAATATCATTAAGCGGTATTGTGAGCAAAGCGCAGATCTTTTCAATACGGTTCAAAACCTCCATTATAAACAGATGAACGGACGACTGACTGATGCCTTGCTGTACCTTGATAATCTGAAAGATGAAAACCCTGAAATTTTTCAGCTTCTTTCCAGAAAAGATCTGGCTGAATTCGCGGGCATTTCCACCGAGAGCACCGTGAAACTGCTTAAAACTTTTGAAAGGGACGGATTGATCAAACTACAGGAAAAGGATATTAAGCTGATCAACCATTCGGCTTTACAGGAGATAAGCAGAAGAGGCTGACACTTAATTAGTCCATGATAAAAGTGCCATGACTAATTGCAAGAATAACAAATCATTGGTTCTCGTATGATTAGCCGAATTCTTATGATGATATTGTCGGCCATATGTTGTTAGTTAGCAATACGTCTGTTGCTGCTATTTTTTTACTGAATATCCAAACTGGGCTTTTACTGTAAAGGTAAAATTCCTTCCCGGGTTATATAGGTTAACCTCTTTCAGCGTTGAGAGGTGATCGACATACTTTTTATCAAAAATATTATTGGCACTTAAAATAAATGTAAGATTTTGAATGCCCATCTTTATGCTGCCCCCAATACTCAAATCAACCAGCGTATAGCCTTTTGTAACGGTTTCGTCAGGTGCTGCATTGTTCTGGTTTAATGCAGTAGTTGTATTCAAGGATATGAAAGCTTTCTCAACAAATGATAGCTTTTCTTTATCTGCTCTTAATTCGAAATTTAACTTATGGGCAGGTATAAAAGGTAAATAATCTCCATTTTGTTGTTTGCCAATAACTGACGAGAACGTAGTTACAAAATGTAACCATTTAAAGTACGACGGATGGATGTGTAAACCAGTTTCTCCACCAAACAGTTTAGAATTACTTTGTTTATATTGGTAAACATTAATACCTGAATTGGTTGTATCACCAGTTGGTGATATGTAAATGTAATTGTTTATAATATTATTAAAAGCTGCAATATCAAAAGTGAAATTGTTCCTGTGGTAGTGAAGGCTTAAGTCCGTTTCATAAGAAATTTCAGGAACCAGTTTTTGATCTCCAACTTCGTATCTGTTTTCATGCTGGCCGTTTGATGTAAGTTCGGCTAAGTTGGGTGTACGATATGCTGTTGCAATATTAGCCCTTATTAACAATTGTTCCGAAACGGCATAAGTAGCCCCTAAAGAACCGCTAAAACTACCATAATTTTTATTAATTGCACTGCGAAAGGCAAAGGTGTCTTGTGGTAACCCGACAGCTTTGGACGTTATGGATTTATAGTCATAACGAACACCTGTTTGCAGTTTTAATTTGCTTAAAAATGTACGCTGCAATAAAGCAAATCCCGAATAATTATTGGTTGTGGCATCTGGCAGGAGCTTAGTTTCCCTATCATTTAAATTCGTATTAATTTGATTTGTCCCCTGGAAACCTATAATATATTCTGAATTTTTATCTGAAGGCAAATAGAGCCTGGTTTCGTAGGTTAATGTTGCCAATTTCATTTGAATCTCATATACATTTGTTTCTCCAAAGTGAATAAGTTCAGTATTTTGATAAGCAGTGTTGACATCTATCTTCAATTTACCAAAATAAAGTTTATTCTGTGATGAAAATAAGTGCGTGTTTAACTGCTGATAAAAAATGTCACACGAACGACCTCTTTGTGTTATCTGTTCAATGGCTTCCTCCTCTGCAAGTCCAAGATTCTGACGGTTATAGTCGTAGAATATCTTAAAAGTTCCTGTTTTATCAGTATAACCCGCATTAGTTTTAACCGAGAATTCATTAAAACGGCTATTGGGCAAATAATCTCCACCACCTTGCAAATAATCAGCATTCGATTTTTGTCCAATACGTAATCCACCAAAGAACTTTCCGGAGGCACCTTTTATTCCTAAATTATTGGATATACCCAGTGAATTTGAAAAGAACTGTACATTATAATCTCCTGCTATACTGTTTTCAGGAGCTGGTTTTTCTTTAATAAAGTTAATAACCCCACCAATGGCATCAGAGCCATAAAGCAATGAAGCAGGCCCTTTTATAACTTCAACGTCTTCTATCCCAAACTCATCAATACCAAGTGGATGATGGCTTGAATACTGATAATTCTCAAAACGAACACCATTGTTTAAAACCAATATGTCGTTCATGGAAAGCCCCCTTATCACTGGCTTGGAAACTCCGCTGCCTTTTGAAATCATATCAACCCCGGGAATTTTTGTCAGGACTTCCATAAAATTTGGTGATGATTTAACCTCTGAAGATTTCAATTTAAGAATATCAATCTTAACAGCATTTTCGTGCTGTGTAGAATTATAGCCACCTGAAACAACTATTTCTTCAGCTTCTATTGCTGATGCCTCAAGAACTATATTCAGCGTAATTTCTGTGTCTGTTGAAATAACGGACTCAATTCTATTGGTATAACCTATGTATGAAAACTGGATCTTTATTTTACTATTTGGTACATTCCGTAATTCATAAAAGCCTTTTTCATCTGAAATTGTGCCTTTATTAATATCGGGGATATAAATGAATGCCCCTATTAAAGGTATACTGTCCTGATCGGTTATAAATCCCGATATATGTGTCTGGGCGTTTGATAAAATACACAATACACCCAATATGGATAATATTAATACTTTCTTCATTGGGTTTTATTTAAAATTGTTGAACCTGACTTTGCAAACTGTGTAGTTAAAATCTACCGGAAAGGTTCAACGGCGGAGAGCGTAGGAAAAAGGTTAGATAATAGGGCCTGAAAATAAATACTGAAAAATAAAACTGCTTAATCTCTTTGCACAATACCCTTGTAAAAAGGTTGAAAATTTTGTGCTCCGGTATAAAATATGAAAAATGAAAAGCACAAAGAGGACATTGTTCATGAAGAATATGTATATGTTTTCCTGTTCTGTCTGTGTAGTGAAATGAATTTTCATACCTGTGGAACGATTTAATAACTGAAGGGGCAAGAAATAACCACAGAAGTATGATAGAAATAATATACTGTTTTACAGACCTCACGCTGAGCTTAAATCATTTTTATTAATCACTTACCAAAACTACATTTCCAGTGTAATTATAAAACACTTTATCTTTAAAATGACATGCTAATTCTGCATATTTTTCAACACCTGTGCAATGGCAGATTCCTATAGCTTTGGGTGATAGCTCTTTCAGGTACCTGATTAAAGAATCCATTTGTGCATCACTATTGTTTCTGATGTGAAAACCACCAAGAATTGTATTTACCGGTAAACTGAACCTGGCTTTTGCTGCTAACATAATATTAATAATACCCCGATGAGAGCAGCTGCTAATAACCGAAAGCTTTTTATTTGCCGTAATAGCCAGGTAAAGTTCATCATCAAACATATCATCAATAAGTCCATCGGATGTTTTGATCTTCAACTGATCGAAATTTGTATCTGCCATATTCAGAACAGGGATATCGGGCATGATATACAGATCATCATCAAGTTGAATGGGATGGTTTACGTATATTACCCTTTTATCCAATACGGCATCATAGTTGATCCCGATAAACTTGTCGGCACCATGGTATTTGGGATAAAATGCCTCTTTCTTAATATGGACCTGAGCGCGGTTGTTTATTTTCAGAAACGGGTATAACCCACCGGTATGATCATAATGACCATGACTGATCACAACTGCATCAATAGCCGTCAGGTCTATTCCCAGCACACTGGCATTGTGGATGAAATGGCTTGTCTGGCCTGTATCAAAAAGAACTTTCCGATTGCCAGTTTCTATGTATAACGAAAGGCCATGTTCAGCTAACAGGTTCTTGCTGTAAACCAGATTTTCGATAAGGGTTATAATGCGCATATCATTAGCATTTCAACCTTTCCGGCATCGCTGGTCTTCCAAGATCAGCATTATACAGTCCTTTGTATTTATTAGTAGGATCATACGCAACACCGAGTTTATCAAGCAAAGGTTCCACGCTCACCTGGTGCAGTTGTAAGCCTATATCCCAGGGATCATATCCAAGTAGCAAACCCGCAAGTTCCTCATAAGTCAATACCGGGATGCCGTAACCATTTGTTCCGTATGTTTCTCCTTCCATTTCAGCAATGGTATATTGCCAACGATCAAGAAAGAAAGTGCAACCCGGACAGTTGGCAATGATTAAATCGGGTTTATAAGGCTTCATGGAATCAAATTTCTTTTTTGAATTAGCCACCGAATAACCACGGTTCGATTTCAGCAAGTATTGCCTGAAACCGAAACCACAGCAATGACGCCGTTCGGGATAATCAACCTGTGCCCCGCCCCATTCATCGATCAATCCGGCCAAGACATAGGGATATTCAGCTCCACCAATTCCCTTTTCCGGAAAAATTTTGGCATAGTGGCAACCTATGTGATCCACCACTTTCAAAGGTTCACCAGTTTGAGCATTAACCAGCCTGTACTTGGCTTTTGAGGCAACCTCTTCCCTGAATTTAAAAATCAAATCGCTGGCATGTACCAGGTTACGGGGTATTTCAAAGGTCTTACCGGTGGATCGTTTCAGAGCTTCCCTGGTATTTTTTAATGTATCAGGGAAAAAATGCCAGGATTCTACTGCCTCGGAATAAATACCAAATGAGGTTACACAAGAACACACAAAATTCTCATATCCTGCTTCGTTCATGAGTGCAAATTGGTGGGCCACTACGGTCATGGTGGTTTCAAAAGGTACTATGCCTGAATGATAGGCAATACCGGTACAGGTAGTCTGACGGGCGTCATCATAAATATCCTTGCTCAGTTCTTGGCCGATGATTTTCAGAAAAACATCTTCTGCTGCAGGGAATACATTTTGTCGTATGCAACTGCGCGCAAAATAGTATTTGTCATTTGCGATCTCTTTTTGGTATGCAAGCCAGTTCTTATTTTTCGCTTCCGCTTTCATAAAAGTCACATTTTATTCTTCATACATCTTTTTAAAATAATCACAGGTATTCCCGGGACCAAAATCAATTCCCTGTTGTTGGGCATTTGCCCTGCCATATTCCTCGATTTTTTCAAACCGCTTTGTTGCTCCTGTTTCATCAAAAATTTTTTTCAGGTTGTTCATTGATTCTTCAGGAATTTTCCTTAAAGAGCCACTTGCTTCCTTACCATAACTCGCACCAAGCCGTTCCAAAATCTGTTCCCGGTTTTTATGGTACCAATCCCATACAGGTCCCTGTTCAGGATACATCTCTGTGTTCACTTCGTCAATATATACACAGTATCCGTATTTGAGTATGTGTTCTCCTATGGTTCGTTTTAATGCAAATTGCTTCCGGCCCTGCTTGCTTTCCATAAAAAGGCCTGTTTCTATCGATAAGGATCGTAAAGCCTGAATGATATAACCAGGAACGTTTTCTCTCGGACAACGGGTTTTGCACGACAGGCATTCTCCACACAACCAAATGGTATCTGATCTCAACAGTTCTTTTAAGGTTGCTTCATTGTTCTGTTGAACCAGATCAACCACTATGCGGGGATCATAATCGCTGACTCCCGCTGCCGGGCATATTGCTGTACATGTACCACAATTAATGCAGGCTCTTAGCCCTTCAACAATACGGAAATCTGCTTTTAATTTTTCGATTAAAGAGTCCATTGCATAAATAATTTTAGGCTACACATCTGTTTCAAATTCCTTAAATGGATTGTGCTTATGCTCTCTGTCTTTCACAATTAATGTGGTTACAGGGATTTTTGATTTTTGGTTAAACACAATATCGTGTCCCATGCAAAGGCCAAATGAGATATTGAGTTCAGTCTTGTTCTGTGCTAAATATTCGGCTTGTTGTGACGGGTTGCAGGATAAGCCTTTGGATTCATTATTCAACAATTCCGAGGAAAGTACCTTCCCTGTTTTGCAGTCCACAGTGTATACTTCAAACTCTTTTTCCAGTTTCCGTTTCAGCTTGTCTGCTTCTTTCTGTAATCCAATGCAGTTGGCAATTCCTATGCGTTTGATGCCGGATAACCTGGCAAAGTTCTTTATTTCCTCTACCCGGTTTTCCCCGGGCAAACGAACTTCTTCAGCCACACGCATTGTTTGAATATCAGTTTGAGAATACAAATCTTTAATACTCATATTATTTTTATTTAAACCGTCCATCGTCTTTTTGCTGGTCCATTTTGTAGATATTTTCACCAAACCATCCATTCTTCAATGTTTCAAAAGCATCAACCTGTGATATATATGGTTTAATATCCAAAACAGGGGAGCCATCAAGTATGTCTATATTTTTAATATACAATATATTATCTGTAATTTTCTCCAGCATTACGACCGAAAGACCAATGGAATTTGGTCTGGCAGGCGATCGGGTTGCAAATACCCCATGGGGTTTGGTATCTAAAAAAGGAATAACCGTTAATGGCTTCCCTCTTGCCAAATGCAAATGGAACAGAATGTAAATATGAGAAAATTCATCCAGATCCTTCAGCCCTTCGGCATATTCCGGAAAAATCTCAACGACAGCTTCTGTATCCCAGGCAACAACAGATTGTATTGGAGTTCCTTCCGGATTTCTGAATGGTGAATGCACTATTCCAATCGGCGTGTATGCAACTTCAAGCATAATATATTTCTTATTTTTTTAAGCCGATAGCAGAAATAACAAAATCAGGTGCTAAACAAGGCCGCCAGTTTTCTTTGCACACAAACGCAAGCTCCGTTTCAGCCTGGTTTACCAGCTCACCTAAGCTGTTGTAAAGTCTGTAGGTAAACCAGATTCTTGCCCCTTTGATGCATTTAAGGGTAGTTTTTACAGTGAGTTGTTCATCGTAATGAATGGGTTTAATAAACCTAGAATTCATACGGATAACTGGCAAAAGGTAACCCTCCTCCTCAATGGTTCTATAAGTTATCCCGATGCTCCGGAATAATTCCCACCTGGCTGCTTCATAATACTTGGCGTAATTTGAATGATGCACTGTTCCCATTTGGTCGGTATCGGGATACATGACCCTGTAACTATAATCATATTCCAACATTGGAATCAATGTTTTTATGCTATCCACGAAGTAGAGTTATCAGGTTACGTCGGAGGAGATATTTCAGGCTTATTTACTATATTATTTTTAAATCTGATATGTTAATGATTACAGGAATGTCCTTCTCCATGATGGTGTTGGTGTTGCGAGCACGACACACCTGAATCTGTCAGTTTTCCCTCCAAATAGAATTTAACAAGTTTGCTAACATCACCCGAACATCCTCTGACAACATTGATTCCGTAACGATTAAGAACATTAATAGCTCCTTCTCCTATACCACCTGCCAACATAATACTTACACCCATTTGCCTGAATGTCGCCGCTATATTTGATTTACACCCACATCCCTGAGGTGAAGGGAGAATTTCAGTATTAGTAATTTTGAGATTATCATCTGCAGAAATTACCGTGTACATCTCACAATGACCAAAATGATCATTTACCATATTTCCTTTAGTAGGAATTGCAATCTTCATCATGTTTTTTGATTTTATAATTATTTATTTTTAATTAGTAGAATGAAATTTTAACAGACTTGGCACTTATTTCCCAGGATTGCTTCCGCTTCTCAATCGTTTACATTTACCTGTTCCGCCACCTGCGTTACGACGTAAACCCATACCCTTTCCCAGTTTCTCATTTGTTTCATCTGCAGTTACTCTCCTGCAACAGCCTATGCTCCTCCCGGATTGTGACCCTTTATTCTCAGGTCCGGATCCATTCAATCTTGCCATTTTTCTCAATTTCTGGTATTTAACAATTCAATTATCTCACTGATCCTTTTTTCAGGATCATTTAATATTATTAATTGTATCTTGTGTTGATCGAATATTGATTTCACCTTTGCCCCAAATTCACCTGAAACTACTTTATCCACTCCTCTTGAAGCAATTAATTGAACTGATGCAGGTCCCGCACCTTCGATATTTTCTTTGTTCGGGTTGGGGATGAATTCAAGTGAACCGCTCATAGTATCGAAAATTACAAAATAGGAACTTCGTCCAAAGCGGCTGTCGAGTTTTGCATCCGGACTGTTCCCTGTGGATGTGATAGCTATTTTCATTTTTCAACAATTATTGTAGTCTTTACTAACCAATTGTGAATTCCCTTTGTATTGTTCAATATCGGTTGAACCACACAATGCACAACAGGTGATTGTCTTATCCTTAGCAGGATGATTAAACCAGCAACCGCAATAATTGCAAGCATACCATTCACTGTCGAAATATACCTTTCCGCCTTCGAAAATGATAGGCCTCCCCTGAACAAATGCTTGCGCCACCTTACGCCTGGCACTTTCATAAATACGGGTGAATGTTGGACGTGATACACCCATTTTTAATGCTGCCTCATCCTGTTTGAACAATTCAAAATCACTTAACCTTATGGCTTCGTATTCTTCGTAATTTAAAACCACAGGGTGCTCTTCGGACTGCCCTATTGGCATAAATCCTTTAAAATGAGGGGGATTGTTTACTTTTCTGATACGTTTGGGGCGTGACATAATTAAGATCATTTGTTCGTTACAAATATAATGAACATTTGTTTATTACTAAAATATTTTTTAACTTTAAGTACAGATCACAGTTGTCCAAGTTTTACTGCGGAAAGGTGAATGGTGTTAAATGACTTCAAAAAATAAAAATATGAAAACAGCTATATTTAAATGGCTCTTGATTATTGCCGCATTACTTTTTGCAGACTGGTTAATCATGATATTCCTGGGTTGTTTTTCAAGTCTTTGTCATGCCAGTGATAAATTCTTCTGCTCAGTGTATTGTTATTTCGGAATTGCCTGAATAATTAGTTCAATTTCATTGACCATTTATTTTGTCTTTCGAAAAAAAAGGGGATATAAGTCATAGCATTTAAGCTACTTACTGTTTCTTAATTTTGGTTATAGTATTGATATATAATATTATAGTGAAATTTTTTTTTGAAAAAATTTTTGACCGGTAGTTTCCATATGTTGGACACGCATACCAGGAATAACTGTTGGCCATATATTTTTTATTATGGTAGGATACGGAACTTTAAAACCATTCAGCAAGGTGGGGGGGAGAGATACCCGGGGGATGTTCCCCAGGGGGGAGGGATGCCCGGTGATAATACTTTGGCATCATACACAGATTAGATGGTTGGGCAGTGATACACGAAGGAGATGCCCAGGTTCATCCCAGGCATTTATTCAACCTGCTATTCTCCTTTTAATCTTATTATGGAAGGAAACAAAAAGAAAAAGGAAATTAAGGCTTCCCTCTTAAAGAGGTAGGGTTCCCTTAATTATTAAACTTGTTGTTATAATAATCCAATGCCAAATTATTCTCACCAAATTTTCAAATATCCGTTGTATTATAAATCTTGATATCCATGGGTGTGTTGGCGTTGTGGTCGGGCAGTGAACCGGTTTTGCCAGCGTATATAATCGGTATGATATTAGCAAAAACAGTTGAGAAGGACAACTTCTTTGTGAGAAGATTGCGGACTATGACAATCGGATTCCTGACGCCATTATATTTCTTAAGGGCAGGAGCGTTGGTTTCTCTACCCGCTATCATTGGAGCATTTGCGGTTTTTATTCTGTTGTTCGGTGGTAAAATTATGTTTAAAATCTTTGGATTGTACCCTGTTATCAGTACTTTCAAAAAACATAAAAAGGAAAAATGGTACTACACACTTTTAATGTCAACTGGACTTACATTCGGAACGATTTCAGCATTATATGGTCTTGCAAATAATATAATAAGCACCGAGCAATACTCAATCATTGTCGGTGTAGTGATAGCAAGTGCAGTTGTCCCGACTATTATTGCTAATAAGTTCTTCTTACCAAACCATTTGCTGGAAGAACCTGTTCTGGACGATCAGTTGGCTGACATAATCAAAGAGGGAAAGTAAGAGATTTATTTTGTGTAATTTTAGATACATATCATAATCAAAAATGACAAATTTTTAATCATTTTAAATTAATTACAATGGAAATCATTAATCTGCAGGCATTAGAAATTCTTGACTCCCGTGGAAACCCAACGGTTGAGGTCAGTTTAACACTCGAAGACGGAACTGAAGCAAGGGCAGCAGTACCAAGCGGTGCTTCAACAGGTGAACGTGAAGCATGCGAACTGAGAGACGGTGATAAAAAACGCTACCTTGGGAAGGGTGTCCTGAAAGCCGTTGAAAACGTCAACAAAATTATTGCAAAAGAGATTGTTGGCAAGTGTTTTGTAAGCCAGCGTGAACTTGACTATGCAATGATAAATCTGGATGGAACTGCCAATAAATCAAAACTTGGTGCAAATGCAATACTTGGTGTATCAATGGCATATGCCCGTGCAGAAGCCATGAGTTCTGACATTCCGCTTTATCAATACTTGGGTGGGAGCAATGCACATTTGCTGCCAGTTCCTTGTATGAATATCATTAATGGTGGGAAGCATGCTGACAATAATGTGGATTTTCAGGAATTCATGATTGCCCCACATGGTGCAAAAACATTTACAGAGGCTATCCGCATGGGTATCGAGGTATTTCACAACCTGAAATCGGTTCTTAAAGCGAAAGGCTATAGCACAGGAGTCGGTGACGAGGGTGGTTTTGCCCCGGACTTGAAATCAAACGATGAAGCCGTTGAGGTGATTCTTGAAGCCATCACAAAGGCTGGATATAAACCAGGAGATGAGGTTAGCATATGCCTTGACCCTGCCGCAAGTGAATTGTGGGAAGACGGGAAATACAAATTATTCAAAAGCACCGGTAAATTCCTTTCAAGTGATGAAATGGTGAAACTTTGGGAAGGTTGGGTGAACAAGTATCCAATAGTCCTGATTGAGGATGGATTGGCAGAAAATGACTGGTCTGGTTGGCAAAACATGACTAAAATCCTTGGCAAGAAGATTGAAATTGTAGGTGATGATTTGTTCTGCACAAATAAAGCGATCCTAACCGAAGGTATTCAGAAGGGGGTTGCCAATGCGGTTCTGATTAAGCTAAATCAGATCGGTACGGTTACCGAAACATTGGAAACAATCGAATTGGCATATAAAAATTCATACAACTGCTTTGTGTCACATCGTAGTGGTGAAACTGTTGATAGTTTCATTGCTGATTTGACCGTTGCAGTTAATGCGGGACATTTGAAAACAGGTAGTGGATGCAGAGGTGAACGTATTGAAAAATTCAACCAACTTATGAGAATTGAACATACTTTAGGCAATGCTTCCAGATTTGCAGGGAAGAAAGCATTTAAAAATTCGTAACTATTCACCAATATAGTAAAATTGGGTAGTTATTAACAGTTTATGAGATGCTTTTATTCCATGTTTTTCAAAAT
>Ga0299915_10002124_pt1 | contig 14482 bp, 22 predicted proteins | sample RVTome_13_FD_200263 | JGI IMG/M metagenome (GOLD analysis project Ga0299915, IMG submission 200263) | Soil microbial communities from uranium-contaminated site in the Upper Colorado River Basin, Wyoming, United States - RVT92D227 (version 2) ...
GGCCGATGTTGACAGCCTGTACGTTAGCGAGGCCCGCGTTGATGATGCGGGCGTCCGCCTCGGCACCAAGAGATGGATCGCCAAAGACAGAGGCAGGGCGCATGCTATTCGCAAGAAGGCCTGTCACATACACATAACGGTCACACAGGCACCGGAAGGGCAAAAGTAGAACGCAGTACGTTGCACGAGATACGAGATTATGGGTCAGAAAACGTCGCCAATAGGTTTCAGAACGGGGATAACACTCGGGTGGCAAAGCACGTGGTTTGCCCCCAAGGCCAATTACGGCGATTTTCTCGTCGAGGACCAGAAAATCCGTCGGTATGTTGACAGGAAGTTCAACCGTAGTATGCCCAAAGGTGCCGTGGCGAAGACCGAAATAGTCCGGACGCGTAACGAGGTAAAAGTCACGTTATACAGCGCCCGCCCGGGTGTGGTCATCGGCCCGCGAGGGGGCGAAGTCGATAAATTGCGGGAAGAGCTCGAGCACCTGACGGGCCGGGCAATCAATGTCAACGTGATTGAGATAAAGGATCCCGACCTCAACGCCATGTTGGTGGGCGAGGCGATTGCCGAGCAGCTCAGTAAGCGGGCCTCGTTCAGACGGACGATGAAGCAGCTTTGCGAGGCGGCGATGAACGCCGGGGCCAAGGGGGTCAAGATCATCTGCTCTGGACGGCTGGCGGGGTCGGAGATGGCCAGGAAGGAAACGCAGAAGCTCGGCAGTATTCCGCTGCATACGCTGGACGCCAACGTCGATTATGCCCAGGCAACCTCGAGAACCACCTACGGAGCCATTGGCATCAAGGTCTGGATCTATAAAGGCAAGTTCGGTGAGGAAATTACACAATCGCCGTACCGTCGCCAAAGGCGTCGACCGCCGAGGCGCTCAGACGCAATGGCTGGGGGGCCGGAGAGCGCTCAGTACGCATCTGGCCAAGAGGGCAGGGCTTCGGTCCAGCCTGATACGGCTGAAGCGCCGGCGCGACCCGATGGCGCCCACTCACACGGCAGCGGGACGAGCTGATAGAAGGAATCTGTGCGAGGGAATGGGTTTCCCTTGAATGTAGTTTTTGCAAAGGTGTACGACAATGGCAATGATGCCGAAGAGAGTCAAGTACCGTAAGAGCCAACGCGGCAAAATGAAGGGCAATGCGTCGCGATGCAACTTTGTGGCGTTCGGCGAATACGGCCTGCAGGCGCTGGAGATGAGTTGGATAACCGCGCGGAATATCGAAGCGGGCCGAGTAGCCGCGACTCACTTCCTGCATCGCGAAGGTAAGGTTTACATTAGGATCTTTCCGTACAAGCCGGTAAGCTCCAAGCCCCTGGAGACGCGAATGGGCAAGGGCAAAGGTGAGCCTGAGTTTTGGGTCGCCCGGGTCAGGCCGGGACAGGTGTGTTTCGAGATTGGCGGCGTCAGCGAAGACGTGGCCAAGAAAGCTCTGGTCAGGGTCGCTCATAAAATGCCGATCCGATGCAGACTTGTCAAGCGAAGACATTCGTTGTAAGAGGGAACCGTTCGATGAAAGCGCAGCATTATCGAGAAATGAGCCTGGATGAGCTCGCCAGCAAACTGGAGGAGCTCGAGAGGCATTTGTTCGACTTGCGTTCACAGGCGGTTACTGAAAAACTTGAGAACTCCAGGGCAGTCACAAATGCCAGACGTGATATTGCCAGACTTAAAACGATAATGCGTCAAAGCAAGTGAGAACTTGTCTGTAGGCGATTGTTGAGATGGAAAATCAAAGATGCAGGATCAGAAATTAAGAACTTTAACCGCCCTGGTGACGAACAGGAGCGGCGACAAGAGCGTCAAGGTTGCTATTGATTACAAGATCAAGCATCCCAAATACGGAAAGTACGTGAGGCGAAGAACGACATTGGCCGTTCATGACGATCGCAATCAGAGTGGCGTAGGGGATATAATCGAAATCGCTCAGTGCAGACCTCACAGCAAAACCAAACGTTGGCGTCTCGTGAAGGTCGTGACAAAGGCAAGCCAGGCTTAATTCGAGATACGAGATAATGATTCAGCAGGAAACAATGTTGGATATCGCCGACAACTCCGGTGTGAAGTCGGCGCTGTGCATCAGGGTTCTGGGAAAGTGCGGAGCCCGAGGCAAGTTTACGCGGAATGTCGCCGGTGTCGGGGATATTGTCTGTGTCGCGATAAAGAAGTCGTTGCCGAGCTGTCAGTTGGATGATAAGAAGGTACATAAGTGCGTTATTATCCGAACGAAAAGCCCCGTGAAGCGTCCCGACGGAAGCTATGTACGGTTCGATAGCAACGCGGCGGTCATGATCGACAACGACGGCAATCCGATCGGGACGAGAATTTTTGGTGCGGTGGCGCGCGAGCTTCGTGAGAAGAACTATATGAAAATCATCTCGCTGGCCGGCGAGGTCGTCTGAATAAGTGAAGGATGTCTTGAAGCGGGTCGGGCCAGACAAGCAATACGAGATACGGTATTATGGCTTTACACGTAAAAAAAGGTGACGTTGTCGAAATCATAACGGGCGACCACAAGGGAGCTACGGGCAGGGTATTGCGGGTGATCCCTGAGAAGAACAGCGTGGTGGTTCAGGGGCACAACTTAGTGAAGAAACATGTTCGGCCCTCGCGCAAGAACCCCCATGGCGGACGGATCAACGTGGAGCAGCCGATTCATATCAGCAATGTTCTTCCGGTGAATCCAAAGAGTTCGAAAGGCAGCAGAGTTCGTTTTCAAGTGGACCAGCGCGGCGGCAAGAAGCGTCTCGCGGTCGATGGGGCCGAAATCGGCGTTGTGAGAAAGGCGCAATAGATTTGTCGTTGACGACTGGTTGGCGACGTAAGCAGGTGCAGAATACAAGATGGCACGTTTGAAAGATTTGTATAACTCGAAAATAGCGCAGGAATTGACCAAAGAGTTCGGCTACAAGAATCCAATGGCCGTGCCGCGGATGAAAAAGGTCGTTATCTCGATGGGGCTCGGACGCGCAACCCAGGACAAGAAGTTTCTGGAATTGGCCAAGAAGGACTTGACGATGATTGCCGGCCAGATGCCTGTGGCCTGCAAAGCCAAGAAGAGCGTCTCGAATTTCAAAGTCCGTCAGGGACAGGAAACGGGCCTCAAAGTGACTGTTCGCGGCGTCAGAATGTATGAGTTCATGGACCGGCTTATCAGTCTGGCGATCCCCCGCGTGAGAGACTTTCGAGGTCTGAACGACGATAGTTTCGACGGCAGGGGCAATTACTCGATGGGTCTGGCCGAACAGAGCGTGTTTCCGGAGGTCAACGCCGCAAAGGTCGAGTTTCAGCAGGGAATGAACATAACGTTTGTCACGACGGCACGAAGCGATAAGGAGGCATTGAGACTGCTTCAGCTCTTCGGCATGCCGTTCAAGAAACGGGAATCCTGATAAAATCGGTGAGTAAATCGGAGCGTGTGGATGTCAACGAAAGCGCTGGAAAATAAGGCGGAAAAGAAACAGAAATTTCGCGTCAGACAATATACGCGATGTCAACTTTGCGGCAGATCCAAGGCCGTCTATCGCAAATTCAAAATTTGCCGGATTTGTTTTAGAACGTTGGCGAACGAAGGGAAAATACCTGGAGTCAGAAAGGCCAGTTGGTAGAGAACGCGACGTGCAGAAGCTAAACTGCAATCGTCGCGAACGGCTTACGAGAAAACGAGATACGAGATTATGACTTTAAGCGATCCCATAGCTGATATGCTGACGAGAATTCGCAACGCTGTGCGAGTGAACAAGGCACAGGTTCAAGTGAATGCTTCCAAAATCTGCGAGGGCATAGCCTCTGTCCTGCAAAAGGAAGGCTACATCGAGGGCTATGACCGAATCGACGACGGCCACCAGGGAATACTGAGGATCGCGCTGAAGTATGACCAGGACGGCCGGTCCATTATTCGCGAGATAACCAGGACGAGCAAGCCCGGCCGGCGGATTTATTCAGCCGTGGATAAGTTGCCTCGTGTTTTGGGCGGTATGGGGATTACGATTGTTTCGACGAGCAAAGGTATAATGAGCGATAGAAACTGCCGCGAAGCCAAAGTCGGCGGCGAAATATTGTGTATGGTTAGCTGATGAGTCGGATCGGAAAAAAACCTATTGAGATTCCCAAGGGTGTGAAAGTCGAGCTCCAGGGTCAGTGTGTGAACGTAAAGGGCCCGCTCGGCCAACTCCGGTTGGATTGCCACCCGCGGATAAGAGTGAGCGTGGACGAGTCCGAGGGGGAGGTAATCGTTGAAAATGAACGCCCCCAGGACCGGCAGAACAAGCAGTTGCACGGCACAATGCGTGCCCTGATCGCCAATATGGTGGCTGGCGTCAGCAAGGGCTTTGAGCGTAAACTGGAGATCTACGGAACCGGTTACAACGTCAAAGAACAAGGCGGCAAGCTGCTTCTTCAAGTGGGGTATGCCAACACGGTTGAGCGGGTCATCCCAGTGGGGGTCAAAGTCACCATTGAGGCCGCCACGACCAGGGGAAATGATGTTCCCGCGAAGTTCACGCTTTCGTCGATAGACAAGAGATTATTGGGCCAGTTTGCCGCAGAAGTGCGCAAGAGCAGGCCGCCTGAGCCTTACAAAGGAAAAGGCATTCGTTATGCCGACGAGTACGTCAGACGCAAGGTCGGCAAGGCATTTGCCTCCGGAGGGGCATAGGAAGTTTTGACGGGGAATTAAGATTTGAAAGCTGAAAAGGCAAAAAAAGCGGCGCAGAGGCGCAAGCGTCACGTGAGAAAGAAGATCTTCGGGACGCCCGAAAGACCGAGGCTCTCGGTGTTTCGCTCGAACAGACACATTTATGCGCAGATTATCGATGATACGGTAGGTGCCACGCTGGCTTCCGCGAGTACCAAGACGAAAGGCCTGTGCGACCAGCTTCCCAGTGCCGGCAACCGGAAGGCCGCCGAAGTGGTGGGGGAAGCGGTTGCAAAGCAGGCGCTCGGGGTCGGAATCAAGTGCGTTTGTTTTGACAGAGATAGGTATAAATTTCATGGCCGAGTCAAGGCCCTTGCCGAAGGGGCAAGAAAAGCCGGGCTGGCCTTCTGAAAAGATGGACGATAAGGCTTGGAGAAGAAATTGGCAGTAGAACGCGCAAATCCTGTTGCGGGTATGAGCCCGGACGAAAGTGCCGTACCGTTGGTTCGGACCGCGGAAGGGCCCAGATTCTCGGAGCAGGAAGAAAAGCCGTTGGAAGATACGGTCGTGAAAGTGTACCGCTGTTCCAAGGTTGTCAAAGGTGGTCGGCGATTCAGCTTTGCGGCGCTGGTTGTTGTCGGTGATCGCGCAGGCACAGTAGGTATCGGCTATGGCAAGGCGAATGAAGTCCCGCGAGCGGTCGAGAAGGGTGTAAAAGACGCCAAGAAGACATTGTACAAGTTAGCCCTGGTCGGCCGAACGATTCCGCACCAGACCAACGGCAAGTATCGAGCCACGAAGATCGTGTTGGTGCCGGCCAGTCCCGGTACCGGAGTCATTGCCGGCTCCAGCGCGCGGGCCGTGCTCGAATACGCAGGCGTGCAGGACGTCCTGACAAAAGTTTATGGAAGCACGTCCGCCAAGAACGTTGTCAAAGCGACACTGGATGGGCTGCTTAAGCTACGCGGCAAAGAGACGGTAGAGTCTCTTCGTGGTGTGACGATAAACGCTTGACAAGTGTCGATAGATGATTGGGTGGTTTGAATGCTAAATCATGAAATAACTTCCATCGCAGGTGGACATAGGCATCGTCAACGGGTCGGTCGGGGCCGGGGTAGTGGAAGCGGCAAGACCAGCGGTCGAGGCAGCAAAGGCAGCGGCAGCAGGGCCGGCGCGACCTCGTTTTCGCTTTATGAAGGTGGGCAAATACCCCTGTTTCGCCGGCTGCCCAAACGGGGTTTTAGCAATAGCACTTTCGCCGTACGGTGTGAAATAGTCAATGTCTGGCAACTGGAGAAGTTTGAAGATGGCGCCAGTGTCGGTGTCGAGCAGTTGTCTGACGCCGGTCTGATTGGCAGCGCCAGAAGCAGAGTCAAGATTCTCGGCAAGGGAGACCTGACGAAGAAGCTGCAGGTTGCCGCTCACAGATTCAGCAAGAGTGCCGAACAAAAGATTACCGCTTCCGGCGGTACAACGATGGTGATTTGAATGTCCTCGATGTGCCGGATGACGCGAGATGGAGCGCAAGACATAGAAGACGGGACGTAAGACCATGCTTGGAACAGCAATCAACATATTCAAAGTCCAGGATCTGCGCAACAAGATACTTTTTACCTTCGCGCTGCTGATCATCTATCGGATCGGATTCCATATTTCTGTTCCCGGCTATGACCCTGGTGCGATTGACAGAATCATGGGCGAACGGGATTCGAGCAGTCCGCTCGGCAAAGCGGCGGAATACATGCAGATGTTTACCGGCGGACGGCTGGATAAGAGCAGCCTGTTTGGCCTGGGCATTATGCCCTATATCACGGCGTCGATCATCCTGATGCTGCTGGGTGAGGTTGTTCCCGCATTGAAGAAGCTGCGCCAGGAGGGTCAAACGGGATACAAAAAGATACAGGAATATACGCGCTACCTGACGGTGCTGATATGTGTTATCCAGTCCATCATGTTCATGAAGCTGTTGGGAGCGGGAGGGCAGGGATTGACCTATCCCGGCATGGAGCGTCAAGCGATGCTGATGGGCGTTGTGGGTATGACGGCCGGGACCATATTCCTGATGTGGCTTGGCGAGCAGATTGACGAATACGGCATAGGCAACGGTATCAGCCTCATCATCATGGCCGGGATTTTGGCCAGAATGCCGTGGGCGGTGTTGGACGTTTGGCAGAAGACCGATTTTACCGTCGTTGCATCGCCCGGCAGGTACGGCCCGGCAAAGATCCTATTCCTGGTAGCGGCATTCGTCTTCGTCGTTGCCGGTGCCATACTCATCACTCAGGGCCAGCGGCGAATACCGATTCAGCAAGCCAAACAAATGCGAGGGCGGCGAATGTACGGTGGTCAGAGACACTACCTGCCGCTGCGTGTCAATCATGGCGGCGTGATGCCCATCATCTTTGCTTCGAGCTTCATGATGTTCCCCCCGATTATCATTGATCAGTTGGCAAAGAGGTTCCCCGACTCGGGAGTCCTCATGACTCTTAATGATGCGTTCCGGGGCGATGCCTACACACACAATGTCTTGTACATGTTGCTGATCTTTCTGTTCGCCTATTTTTGGGTCACGGTGCAGTTTCAGCCCAAGGAGATGGCCAAGAATTTGCGGGATTCGGGCAGTTTCATCCCCGGGCTTAGGCCGGGACGCAGAACCGCCGAATACCTGGAGACGGTGATGACCCGAATCACGTACTACGGGGCCGCGTTTCTGGCTATCATTGCCGTCGTGCCGTCTGTGATCGCACAATCGCTGGATATTCCCTTTGACGTGACAGCATTCCTGGGCGGCACGGGCTTATTGATCGTCGTCAGCGTTTCGCTGGATCTTGTTCAGAAAATCGAGGCCAACCTCCTGATGCGAAGCTACGATGGTTTCAGCGGCGCCGGTAGAATCAAAGGGGCTTACGCATGAGGTTAGTCCTTTTGGGTGCCCCGGGTGCAGGTAAGGGAACGCAGTGCAAGAACATTGTGAACCGATACCGCTTGCTTCACTTGTCCAGTGGAGACATTTTGAGGCGGGAAAGAGCCGCCGGCACCGAGTTAGGGAAAAAGGCGCAGCAGTACATGGATTCGGGTGCTCTTGTGCCGGATGAGGTTATCATTGAAATGATGGCCGATGCGATAAAGAAGGCGCCCCCGGCGGGCTTCATCCTGGACGGGTTTCCCCGGACGGTGAACCAGGCCGCGGCGCTGGACCGGGCACTGGACGCGGATGGACGGAGAATTGACGCCGTCCTGAACCTGAAGATAGATGACAAGGTGGTCGCTGGGCGGATGACCGGAAGAAGAAGTTGCCCTAAGTGTGGTGCGGTTTACCATGTTGAAAACCTCAAGCCGAAGAGGGATGGTCTGTGCGACCGTGACGGTACTACGCTCGTTCAACGGTCGGATGACAGCCCGGAAGTGGTGGCGAATCGACTTGAAACCTACCACCGGCAGACAGAACCGCTGGTGGAATATTATAAAAACAATGGCACTGTATATGACTTCGATGCTGACAGAGACCCCGAGGATGTAAGAGCTTCGATATTCGAGACGCTGGGTGTTCTTGTCGGGACGTGAGGCGCTGAGGCTGTATCGAACGAACGTCACGAGGTACGGACCACGAGATACAAGAGTAAATGGCTATTACGCTTCGCAGTCGAAGAGAGATTGAATTATTACGCAAGGCTGGTGCTGTTGTTGCGGATGTTCTTTTAAAACTTAACGAGATGGCAGAGCCGGGAATCACCACCCTGGACCTGGACAATGTCGCGTCTGAAATGGTGACTGAGGCCGGAGCGGAGGCTTTGTTCAAAGGAGTTCACAGCCCGCTGGCTCAGAACCCGTTTCCGGGTGTCATATGTGCCTCGATCAATGAAGAAGTGGTCCACGGGATTCCTTCGGCGGACTCAACGCTTGAGGATGGCGATATCCTCAGCATTGATTTCGGCGTCAGGCTGAATGGTTATTGTGCGGATGCGGCGTTGACTGTTGCGATCGGCGAAATTTCGCAAGAAAGACGCAGGCTGATGGATGTGACAAAGCACGCTCTGGACATAGCCATAGAAAAATCTGCTCCGTCGGTCAAGTGGAGCCAGGTGGCCGCCGAGATGCAGCGCTACACGGAGTCCGCGGGATTCTCGGTGGTCAGAGATTTCGTCGGGCACGGGATTGGCAGAAAGATGCACGAGGACCCGCGGGTCCCTAATTTCGTGAGCAGTGAGCTGCTGGCCGAAGACATCGTCCTGACCGAGGGAATGGTGCTGGCCGTCGAGCCGATGATTAACGCCGGCTCCAGCGGCGTACGGACTCTGGAGAATGGATGGACAGTGGTTACACGAGACGGGAAGTGCTCGGCTCATTTTGAGCATACGATTGTGATCGTTGGAAATGGTTGTGAAGTATTGACTGTAAGAGGGCAACGAAACACGGTTTGAGAAGATGGCAAGTCGTGAGCCGCCTGGCGCGAAAATGGCAAAGAAGGACACAATAAGATTGCAGGCCAAAGTGAGCGATGCTTTGCCGAATGCGATGTTTAGAGTGGAATTGGAAAACGGCCACCAGATTCTGGCGCATGTTTCAGGCAAGATGCGCATGAATTTCATTCGGATTCTGCCGGGTGACACAGTTGTGGTCGAAATGTCACCGTATGATTTGAATAGAGGCCGAATAGTACTGCGGCATTAGTCGCGGCCCGACAGCGGCGGATCGCACGCTTGCCGGCCACACGTTATGGCTGCATGGTAGGTACAGTAAATGAAAGTCAGAAGTTCTGTAAAACGCATATGTGAAAACTGTAAAATTGTCCGTCGCAGAGGCGTTGTGCGGGTCATTTGTTCGAACCCCCGGCACAAGCAGCGCCAGGGATAGTTCTTTGCAGGGAGCGGGTGTGGCGCAAAACAAGAGACACGATAAGGAGCTGATATGCCGCGTATAGTGGGTGTTGATATTCCCAATGACAAGTCCATCTGGATTGCGCTGACGTATATCGTCGGCATAGGCAGGCACACTTCGCAGCAAATCCTGAAGGAGGCCGGCATCGAAAAAGGCACGAAAGCCGGCAAGCTTACCGAAGATGAGCTTAGCCATATAACGCAGATTATTGACCGCAATTATGTTGTGGAAGGCCAGCTTCGCAGGCAGGTGTCGCAGAATATAGCTCGCTTGCGTGATATCGCTTGTTATCGGGGCGTTCGCCACAGAAGAGGATTGCCCGTGCGCGGGCAGCAGACACAAAGCAACGCGCGCACCCGCAAAGGACCACGGAAAACGGTCGCCGGCAAGAAAGGCGTGAAAGAAGCCCGCTAAGAAAGTGGATTTGTTGGATAACTTCACAATACGAGTTGGATAATGGCAAAAAAGATAAAGCGAAAAGTCAGAAAGAACGTTGTCCGGGCGATCGTCCACATACGGGCGACCTTCAACAACACATTGATTACGATTACCGATCCGGATGGTAATACGGTCTGCTCGAGCTCAACGGGATGCGTCGGCTTCAAAGGCTCTCGCAAGAGTACGCCGTTTGCGGCCCAGCGGGCCGCGCAACGCTGTGCCAGCGCCGCCATGCGTCATGGTGTGCGTGAGGTCGAAATCCGAGTCAAGGGCCCGGGGTCGGGCCGCGAATCGGCCATTTCCGCTTTGCAGCAGGCGGGATTGCGTATCGCCTCCATCGAGGATGTCACCCCGCTGCCGCACAACGGTTGCAGACCGCCGAAACGCAGACGAGTGTAGCCGAGACCAAAATATTTTTGGAGATGAATAAGGAAGATGGGACGTTACTTAGGTTCATCCTGCAAGCACTGTCGCCGTGAGGGCATGAAGCTCATGCTCAAGGGTATTCGATGTGAGACGGCCAAATGCCCGGTCGAGAAGAAACAGCGCAATCTGGCGCCCGGCATGCACGGGTGGCGCAGGGGCAGGGCAAGCGAGTACGCCGTTCGCTTGCGCGAGAAGCAAAAGATCAAGAGATATTACGGGCTTCTGGAGCGGCAGTTCATGAGGTATTTCCACAAGGCCGAGAGAACGAAGGGCAATACTGGTGAAACGCTCCTGCAGTTGCTGGAAAGGCGTCTGGATAATGTCGTCTATAAGCTCAATTTTGCGCCGTCCCGCAAGGCGGCAAGACAGTTGATCTCGCACGGCCATATCTATGTGAACAAACGCAAGGTCGATATCAGCGACTACACGACCAAGATCGGCGACAAGATAATGGTCAAAGGGTCCGAGAGAAGCCTCAAGAGAATCAAGGAGCAACTGGAAACGAATCCGAACTTCACCACGCAGGGCTGGCTGCAACTGGCGCGGGAAAGGGCCGAAGCAACCATTGTGGCGATGCCAACTCGAGACGACGTTCAGATTCCCGTCGAGGAGCAGTTGGTCGTGGAATTTTGCTCGAGATAGACACAGAACAATCTTGGGTTTTTTATACGAGGTTCTTCACGCGATTCATTTTCAGCCTTGAGTCCTGAGAAGACGCAGTCAACTCAAAGCTTATACAGGAGACCTATATGCGAGTTACATGGCGCGGTTTGGAATTGCCCACTCGTGTCGAGCGAGACACGATGATATCGAGTGATAAGTATGGCCGCTTCTTCATAGAGCCGTTCGAGCGCGGTTTCGGTACGACGATTGGTAACAGTCTGCGACGTATTCTGCTCTCTTCCCTGGAAGGCAGCGCCGTAACGAGCATCAAGATAGCGGGCGTGGACCATGAATTCAGCTCGATCAAGGGAGTGATGGAAGACGTTACAGACATCGTTTTGAACGTCAAGAGTCTTATTGTCCGGCTCCACGACAATGGGCCCAAGACGATGACTGTTTCAGCCAGCAAAGCCGGGCCTGTAACCGCCGCGGACATTGTCGCCGACCCGGCCATCGAAGTCATAAATAAGAGCCTGGTGCTGGCTACGTTGACGGAAGCCGTCGATTTCAAAATGGAAATGATCGTTGAGAACGGTCGCGGCTATGTACCGGCTTCCGAGCGCATCGCAGACGCCGACAGGTTCGACCAGGAGGTCGGAAGAGTTATGCTCGATGCCGTTTATTCGCCGGTCACAAGAGTGCGCTACGTGACGGAAGACACCCGTGTCGGGCAGCGGACCAACTATGACAAGCTGATTCTGGAGATTTGGACCAACGGAACAGTCTCGCCGGAAATGGCGCTCGTGGAGTCGGCCAAGATATTGCGCAAATACGTCAACCCATTCGTGCAGTATTTCGAGCTCGGCGATGAGACGGTCACGTCTTCCCAGATTGCTGAGGTGGCGCCGGCGGAACAAGCGGTGGATGAGGAATTGGCCCAGAAGCTGAACATGCCGGTTCAGGAATTGGAGCTCTCGGTGAGAGCAAGTAACTGTCTCGAGTCGGCAAAGGTTGAGACGGTCGGGCAGTTGGCAAAGATGACAGATGCTGATTTGCTGAAGATTCGCAGTTTCGGCAAGACTTCTCTGCGCGAAGTCAAGAGAAAGCTGGCCGACATTGGCCTGTCATTGGGAACGGCAGATGTGCAGATATAAGAGGAGCTTGCAAATATGCGCCATAGGGTAGCAGGGCGTGAGTTGAGTCGAACGAAAGAGCATCGTCTGGCCATGCGACGAAATCTGGTGGCTTCGCTTTTCCAGCACGAAACGGTTTCGACCACAATGGAAAAGGCGAAAGAGGTCAAATCCTTTGCCGAGAAGTTGATTACGGTGGCCAAGAAAGGCACGCTGGCGGCCAGACGTCAGGCCATTGCGATGCTCGGAAACCGCGATATCATAGACTACGAAGACGGGCAGCGAGTCCGGAAAGGCACGGTCATCGGGAAGTTATTCAGCGAGCTGGGTCCCAGGTACCTCGACAGGCCCGGCGGTTATACGCGAATAATCAGATTATCTTTGAGAAGGTTGGGTGATAACGGCCAGCTCGTTCTGCTTCAGCTCGTGGGCGCCGACGAGAGTCCGAAGAAGCAGGCCAAGAAACGCTCTCGCAAGAAGGCAAAGGAGCCCGTCGCGGTCCAGCAGGTTGCCCAGGACCAGGCGACTGCCGACGCCGAGGGAATTGCCAAGACTGCCGAGTCCGAACAAGCTTCTGAATCGCAGGGGTCCGAAGACCGCAGCAGTTGAGAGCAATAACGTTTGTTTTGCGAGAAAGCCTACGATGAGTGCGGATGGTTGCCTCTTTTGCAGGATGGCGGCGGGGCAAATACCGGTTGCGAGGATTTACGAAGACGACGTTGTTCTTGCTTTCCTTGATATCGGTCCTTTGAGTGATGGGCACACGTTGGTCATTCCTAAGCAGCACTTTGAGAAGCTGCACGATTGTCCTGCCGACCTTCTGGGGCAGGTCTGTTCGCGTCTCGGCAAGCTTGCCGGGGCCGTTGCCGCGGCCATGAATTCCGACGGCTACAACCTGCTGTGCAATAACGGCAGGGCGGCCGGACAGTTGGTCGAACACCTGCATTTTCACATCATCCCTCGCAATGCCGGGGACGGCGTGTTTAACCGCTGGCCGGCGTACAAGTATGAAGATGGCAAAGCCGGGGAGATTGCCGACAAAATTCGGCGGAATTTGTGATTTTACAGTTTTGTTCTTGATGAGAGATGCTTCCTGTGGTATTTTGCTTTTGTGACCTTTGATTGTTGTGGTCTTGAAGTTTGCGAACTAATATATATGAATTGATGATCGCGGGGTAGAGCAGTCTGGTAGCTCGTCGGGCCCATAACCCGGAGGTCGCAGGTTCGAATCCTGCCCCCGCTATGCTGGCCAAGAGATAACTTCTGTTGTGACAAGGAGTTATCTCTTTATTTTTGCACCCCAATTAACCCGCTATTAATCCCAGACCTTGCATTTTTTGTCACGAGGTCGGAGGTATGAAAACATCCATGCTATTAAGAGCTCGAGGCTGGGCATGGGGTAGTGTCAAGAATCTTTCGCACATTTCTTCTTAAGCTCTCTTAATCTGGTGATGGTTCCTCTGGCACCCACCCCATGGGGTGGGTCGATTTATGGGACTAACCCGCCGCCATGGCTCGTTCTGGCTCCTGTTCTTTTCTCTGCTCCTGTAAGCGTTTCATGTTCAAATACCGGCACGTGCTCCATTTGGTTCCGGCAATATGCCGGAGCCGGGCAGCGGCTAACATCAACGCCGAATGACCGTCGGGAAAGCAGCCCACCACGCGCGTCCTGCGCCGTATCTCACGCATCACACGCTCCAGCATATTGTTCGTGCGGATCCGGAGCCAGTGCTCACGCGGAAAGTCATAGTACGACAACGTTTCGGCCACGCCGGCACGGACCGTTGAAGCGGCCTTCGAGAGCCTCATCGACTCGAGCTTCACGGCGACCGATTCGGCTTTGAGCAAGGCTTCCTGGCGGTCTTCCTGAGCATGAATCGCCTTGAGCATCCCGGCCACTTCTTTCATCTTGCTAGAGGGAACATCACAGAAAACATTGCGGTAAAAATGAACCATACAACGCTGCCATGCGGCCTCCGGAAAGAACTCTCCGAGTATCTCCACAAGCCCGAGGCATTTGTCCGAGATCACCAGTTTTACGCCGGATAAGCCTCGCTGCTTCAAATGCCGAAGGAAGTTTCGCCAGCTTTCCTGGTCTTCTTTGGCCCCCTCGCCAATGCCCACGATCTCACGAAAACCTTCCCCATCCACGCCGACCGCCACCAGGATCGCGATGCTCCGGACCTCGCCGCCCCAGCTCCGTTTCAAATAGATCCCGTCCAGATACAGGTAAGGATACGTTCCCCCGATAGGACGATTCCGCCATAGTTCAATCCGGCCGTAAATCTTCTTGTTCAATTCGCTCACCGTGCCCGGACTGACCCGGGTGCCCCACAAGGCCTCGGTAATATCTTC
>Ga0299915_10002126_pt1 | contig 14478 bp, 9 predicted proteins | sample RVTome_13_FD_200263 | JGI IMG/M metagenome (GOLD analysis project Ga0299915, IMG submission 200263) | Soil microbial communities from uranium-contaminated site in the Upper Colorado River Basin, Wyoming, United States - RVT92D227 (version 2) ...
GCCGAAGAAGTTGTTGCGCGGAACTTCGATGTCAATTTGAGTCTCACCGCTGGCAAAAAGCGGGGACTCCACCAGGGCCTGCTCGAAATTAGGCTTGACCAGGGTCGAGGAAAGAAATAGGACGTGCTTTGCCTTATAGCTATTTATGATGTCTCTCAGTTTCTCCAGATAGTTTAGCCGCAAGCCCGTGCCCATCAGGACAATCCCCAGGTGCCTGTCTACATTTGGCGAGTAAGGATATGAGAAGTTCTGCAAGTTCAGAGTGAATTCGAGGGAGCGGCCCTTTCTCTTTACCGTCACCTGGGCCGACGCGTTATCGGCCTCTTGAAGCAGGGCGAGAAGATGGCGAGCCTGAGGTCTACTGGCAACGGTAAGCCCGTTTACTGCCACGATTACGTCTCCCTTCATCAACCCAGCGGCAGTTGCGGGTGAATTCTTCACCAGGCCCATGACTTTTGGCACATTCTTGCGCTCTTCGTAGAGGTTCTCCTCATACATGCTGGGCATGACCACGATGGGGGTTGCAATCTTCTCTCTAAGCTCTCTCACCTTGGCCACAATGGCCGACCAAACCTCCTCCAGATCATAGAGCTTCTCGGACGAGAAATACTTCGAATAGCCGGGCAGGTTTATCTGAATAACATGGGAATCGTGCCCATCGGCGTAGGCCACAGTGCTGGCCAAATCCTCAAGCATCTCAGGAATGGAATCGAGGGGCCAGGGGACGATTACCATCGTATAGGGGATCGCCCTTTCCCGCAGCAAGGGCAAAGCGTTGATGGCGACCTCGGGCTTTCTATCCCTCATGAGCTTACGGCGACGGGACGGGGATGCGCTATTAAGGGACAGGTATAGATAAAGAGGCTGCAACTTGCCTAGTTCGGCAATCTTTGCCGGGGTAAGAAGCCTTCCATTGGTGGTTATCTTAAATACCTCCGGCGTCTTACGCCGTAACTGGCGCAGGACTGCCATGATCTTCGGATGTGTTAGTACCTCATAGGTATCGCCCAGAGAGGGGAAGAGACCAAACCCACCGGTAGGGGAGAAGTATTTTAGCCTGGTCAGCATCTCTTCCCACTCTTCAGTGGCAGACCTCTTCAATACACCCAAGGCCAGCGAAGGGGGATTGCCTTTGTTATAGCAGAAGACGCAATCGGTATCGCAGCGAGCGCCGGCGTAGCCGAAGACCTCGATGGGATCGCAGGCGGAGGGCACCACCCAATCCTTCAGGTTCTTGAGCCGGAAACCGTCCACACCCACCACTTTCCCCTCCTTCTCCAGCGCTATCACCGACAGAAGGCTCTCCTGTTGGGCTTTGATGAACTCTATCCTCGGCTCATAGAGGGCGGCGTTCTTGACATCTTGAAAGCCGTCTTTAGCTCGGTTGCTTATCTGGCTGCCTTCACCTCCAGCGTGTTCTTCGTCGGGTTGTCGGGCAAAGATTTTGTATATGGTCTCCCGATCCCTCAACAACTTGAAGCCATCAATTTTTAGCTCCTTTTCACCCGAGGTAGGAACAACCAAATTCAGGATATTCTCCAACTGCGCCCTAAGCATTTCAAGCAAGGGGTCTTGGGAGCCCCGCCTGCTATCTGGTTCTAATTGGAGCGGATAGCGAAAAACGTAGTCCTCTGACGCAACCGATTCCTCCGCCATTTCCTTCCTCAAGCTAGACCGCGTGCACCTTGCTCTTGGAGGCCACCAAATCGGCTAGCTCGGCGATGTCCCTGACCTCTTCCAAGTGGGTAACCAACTCTAGAGAGCGCTCCGTATCCTCAGGGGAAAGCACCAGATTTGCACAATCCCTGTACTTAACCTGCAATTCTGCAATGGTCATAGGGTTGCCGGGAGAGCCTTTGGCGAGAAGCACCTCGTGAGAGTATTGCCTGCCATCGCGGAGCTTCACCGTCACCACTTCCGGGAGTCGTTGTCCCTCCGTGCCTTCGGGGTGGACGTACTTGACCCGCTGGAGAAGCTCCTGCACCTTAGGCTCGAGCACCTTCTCCTCGCTGAACTGCGCCAATTTAATCTTCCCATCAAGCAGGGCCCGAGCCATGCAGTATTCCATGCTGAACTTGCCCTCCAGAGCGGTCTTAGGCCGATGGTGGATGAGGACTTGCGGCGAGAAGGCGCTAGTTTTGCATTCAACCTCGGTAACTTCCTCTGCTTGGGGATGATGCTCCTCGATGATGTGCAATATAGCGTCGATACAGCGGTGCGTGATGCGGCAGCAGGGGTAGGGCTTCATATCTAGCCCGGGCTCGACAACGGCAAAGGGATTGCCGAGATTACCCGTCATCCGCGCCAGATCATACTCCCCCTCTCCCCCCAAAACGGCGCAGAAGCCGGCGGGCGTCTCCAGTATGCTCTCATCGGCAGTGAATCCCTTTTGAGCCAGCATAGCTGCCACAATCCCATTCTTAGCGGCATTGCCCGCATGGAAAGGCTTGGTCATGGTGCCAAAGTTTTGCCTCAATCCACCGGCTTCAGAGGCAGCAATGCCCAGGGCCATGCGCGTCTCAGCTACACCTAGGCCCAGCAGCTTTGCCGCTGCCGCTGCCGCCCCTAGAGACCCCAAAGTGGCAGTGGAATGCCAGCCCACGGCGTAGTGGCGGCGGCCGATCCCCGACCCGATCCTCCCTTCTACTTCGACCCCTATTATGTAGGCTGCCAAGACATCCTTGCCGGAGCTGTGGCACATCTCACCCAAGGCCAGAACCACTGGCAGAACGGGCACCGTGGGGTGGCCCGACATGAGGGTGAGGACATCGTCATAATCCAGGGCATGAGCCATGGTGCCGTTGGCCAGGGCAGCAGAAGGGGCCGGGACCTTAGAACCGCTCCCGATCACACCCGCCTGGGCAGCGCCCCCCAGCTCCTTCACATACTGCGCCATGATTTCGCTGCCCGGCTCAGTGGAGCCAGCCAGCGTCACCCCCAGGCCATCCATGATAGCATCCTTTGCCGTCCTCACCGCCTCAGCCGGGATGTTATCGTAGTTAGTGTCAACGATGAATCTGGCTATTTGCTCCGTCGTACCCATTCTATCTCCCCTTCTTTCAAACTAGCCAATAACCTTACGATGACTATAATCGCTAGGACTCTAAGCTCAGGATAGGGGCCGAGCTACCCCTTTTCATCCCGCTACTAAGGGTCATATCTCCCTACCTATTTCAGCACCTTCCATAACGGCCGCCCGGGCATCCCGCGCCTGTACGCAGTCGCCAATCATGTGAACCACGAAGCCAGCATCCCTTAGCTCCTCCGCCAGCTCGTTCTCCGGTTTTGCTCCCACGGCCAGGACTACGGTATCGGCCTTCAAAGAGACCAGCTCCCGCTGGTACTCGATGTATACGCCATTTTCCCTTATGTCATGCACAGGAGAGTCCGGGAAGAGGTGAACGCCATGCTCGATGAGCCTATCCCGCAAAGCCCGATAGACATTGCGCTCCAATGCCATGCCATCCTCACCCAGCTTGTTCTTGGTTACCAGGTAAACCTTCTTGCCCTGCTCCGCCAGGAGGTCTGCCACCTCCATGCCCACCATACGCCCACCGATGACCACCACCCGCTCCCCCAGCGTTACTTTCCCCATAATAACATCATTAGCTTGGACTACGTTTTTCCCGTCAACGCCGGGCACATCCAAACTCTGGGGACTGGCTCCCGTAGCCACAACCACGACATCGGGTTTCTCCCTCTCTACCGTCTCTCGCGTAACCTCTGTGTTCAAGACGATTCTTGCCGGGGATTTTCCCAGTCCCCGCATTAGGTATTGTGTCAAGCTGCGGTAGCCCTCCTTTGTCGGCAGAGTGGAGGCGATATTCCACTGTCCCCCCAGTTTATCGCCTCGCTCGTAAAGTGAAACATGATGCCCCCTTTCCGCCGCAACCCTAGCTGCTTCCATGCCCGCTAGCCCACCCCCAATAATCATCACCTTCTTCGGCGTGGACGCTTGCTCGATGGTAAATGTCCTTTCCCTCAACAAGGCCGGATTAACCGTACAGGAAAGCCCTCGCGCCCTAGCGCTTTCCGAGGCAGCGGCGAAGTTCAGGCAATTATTACAATAAATGCAGTGCCGAATCTCATCGAATCGGCCTTCCTTGGCCTTATTGGGCAGCTCGGGGTCAGCCAGGAGAGCCCTCCCCATAGCCACGAAGTCGGCCTTCCCCTCCTCCAGGATGCGCTCGGCAAAATTGGGGTCCCAGATCTTCCCCACCGTTATGACGGGGACCTTTACCACCTTTTTCACCGCCGCTGCCAGATGAACTATAGCCCCATCGGGCATCATGTAGGGGAGGAACTGCCACTGAGTAGTCTCTTCCTCGCTGGCAGATATGTGCAGTGCATCTGCCCCCGCCTCCGCAAAGAGAGGGGACTGCCTCACCGTGTCCTCTATCGTGGCACCCCTCTCTAGGAAATGACTACCACTGACACGGAACATGATAGGGAAATCCGGACCCACCTTCTCCCTCACCCGGGCGATGATCTCACAAGCCATCCTCGCCCTATTCTCCACGCTCCCGCCGTACTCATCGGTTCTACGATTGTCCCGCGGGGAAAGCCACTGGGTGATCATGTAGCCGTGAGCGCCGTGAACCTCAACGGCGTCAAACCCTGCCTCCTTCACCCGGCGGGCAGCCTCGCCAAAGCCTTCCACGATCCGTTCTATGTCCTCCCTAGTCGCCTCTTGCGGGGCGACACCGTTTCGTACCCAGGGGATGGCCGAAGGGCCTATGACCTTTATCTCCTCCGGGTGCGGTATTCGACTCAGCCAAGCACTGTAGAGCTTTCCATGATTAGCTATCTGCCATGCGATCTTCCCACCGGCCTCGTGTACGGCGGTAGACACCTTCCGCAGACCCGGAATGAACTTATCATCCCAGGTTCCCGGCCTGGCCGGTGCCCGACCCTCCCGCAGGGCGTTGCTGGATTGGGCTATGATTAGTCCCACGCCCCCTTTGACCCGCTCCACATAATAGTCCACTGTCCGCTCCTGTATGAACCCCTCGGCGTCGTGAGATGCGGTCATCATGGGGGCCATCACCAGCCGATTCTTGACCTCCATTTTCCCGATCATGCCTGGTTGGAAGAGCCTAGTCAATGGCATCACCGTCTCCCCTTAGTCACTATGTCCATCAATGTCGAGACATCATATAGATCTTCGAAGTTCGACACCAACTCCGAGGATCGTTCAACGTCCGCTGAAGATAGCACTAATTGAGCACATTCTCTATACTTGGCGAACAGTTCCTCTTTCGTCAGTGGCACCTGGGGATCGCCTTTTTGTATTTCAACTGCGTGCGAATACACCTTTCCGTCTTTAAGCCTGACAGTCACCACTGCCGGAGGACGTTGAGCATCGTCTCTCCTCACGCTGGGAACGTGCCTCACTCGCTTGATGAGCTCTTGAGCTGCAGGTTGCAGCACTTTTTGATCAGTGAACTGTTCCAGGCCTGCCTTCCTATCTAAAAGGGCAATAGCCATGCAGAAGGCCATACTGAACTTGCCCTCCAATCCCGTCTTAGGGTCGAGGCGATTTATCACCTGGGGCATCAAGTCGCACTCGATACTATCCACCTCCTCCGGGGAGATGTCATGCTCTTGAGCCAGCCATAGGATAGCATCCAGGGCACGGTGAGCTCCGAGACAGGCTGGATAGCGTTTTAGGACCACACCGTGAAGAATCATGAACGGGCTGGCAAGGGCTTCCGTCGTTCTGGCCTCAACTATCCCGGGATCTTGTCCGTCGCCACCAAAGACGTTACAGAACCCAAATTGGCTCTCTAGGATGCTATCGTCTGCGGTAAAGCCCTTTTTCGCCAACATGGCCGCTATGACCCCATTCTTGGCCGCATTTCCGCAATGAAAGGGCTTGGTCATAGTTCCAAAATTCTGCCTCAATCCGCCGGCTTCAGAAGCCGCGATGCCTAATGCCATCCTCGTCTGGTGTGAATCTAGCTTGAGGAGCTTCGCTGCAGCCGCCACAGCTCCCATCGTCCCCATAGTGGCGGTAGCGTGCCACCCGCTAACATAGTGCCTCCAGCCAATCCCATAAAAGACCTTCGTTTCGACTTCGAAGCCGAGAACGTAGGCCGTCAATGCCTCCTTCCCCGAGACCTTCAACTCTTCTCCCAGGGCCAGGATGGCAGGCAATACCGGCGCTGTGGGATGGACGGCTCCTCCTATCGACGTCGAGACGGGCAGGTCGTCATCGTAGTCAAGGGCATGTCCCATGATACCGTTGGCGAGGGCTGCCAGTGAGGAGGAGGTTTTGAATCCGCCACCCACCACTCCCGCTATAGGCGTACCTCCCATCTCTCTTACAAATTCGGCGATTATCCGTCCCACCGGCGCAATGGACCCAGCCAGTGCCACACCCAGACAATCAAGGATGGCGTCTTTGGCGATATCGATGGCCTCCTTGGGAATATCCGCGAAGTTAGTTTCAACGATGAGATTGGCCACTCTTTCGGTAGTCCCCACTTTCCTGTTACCTTCGATTCTGACTAGTCATTGTCTTTCCTCGGTCACTATATCCATCAACGTAGAGACATCACCGATGTTCTCCAATTTCCCCATCAACTGGATGACCCTTTGTGCATCCTCCTCAGCCAGCACCTTTCGAGCACAGCTTCTGAATTTACCATGCAATTCGTCCTTGGTCAGCGGTCTTCTCGGATGCCCCTTGGGCCATTCCACCTGGTGGGAATACTCCCTCCCATCTTTGAGCTTAACGGTAACATTGTCGGGTCCGCCGGCCACGTGCGAGCGGTCTAGGCTGGGGTCGATGTTCATCTTCACCTTGCTGAAAAATGCCTGGACCTCAGGCCTGAGGACTTTCTCAGTGGTAAAGGTCTCTAGGTCAACTCTTCCATCGAATAAGGCCGCCGCCAGTGTGTATTGCATGCTGAATTTGCCTTCGAGTCCGGCCTTGGGCTGGGAATGGATCAATATCTGAGGGATCATAGGGTGAGCTCTACATTCGATGCTTTCCACCATGTTAGGAGAAAGGTTATGCTTCTCCACCAGATAGAGCAGGGCGTCCAGGGTTCGATGGCTCTCAAAACAGGCGGGGTAGAACTTGAAGGTCAGGCCGGGCGAAAGGATGTGAAAGGGATTACCCAAGCCTTCGGGCATCCTATTCACATCGTATGTTCCGCCCGCTGAGTAGAGGGCCGCGAACCCCATGTCCCTCTCTAAGATGTTTTCGTCAGCAGTAAAGCCACTCCTGACCAGCAATGCGGATGTTACCCCAATTCTGTTGGCATTGCCAGCGTGGAAGGGTTTAGTCATAGTGCCGAAGTTCGCTCTGGTGCCGGCTGCTTGAGAGGCAGCTAGCCCTAGAGTCAAGCGTGTCTTCTCCACATCCAGTTTCAGCAGCTTGGCGCAAGCAGCGGCAGCCGCCATGGTGCCCAAAGTGGCGGTGGAATGCCAGCCCTGAGCGTAGTGCTGACCACCAATCCCCGTACCTATTTTGGAGCCTACTTCGTAGCCTATGAGGTAAGCTTCCAAAAGCTCTCTCCCCGAGGACTTCAGCCATTCTCCCAAAGCCAAAAGGCCGGGGAGAAGCACTACTGTAGGATGGCCGATGGGGCCGCCTACGTCATCGTAGTCGAGGGCGTGGCCCATAGTGCCATTGGCCAGGGCAGCATTGGGCAGCGAGGTACGGAAGCCGTGGCCCACCACACCAGCCTTGGGTTCCCCGCCCATCTCCTTCACAAACTGGGCGATTATTTCTCCCGCTGGCTCAGTGGAGCCAGCCAGGGTGGTTCCCAAGCAATCGAGCATAGCCGCCTTGGCGATATCGATTGCCTCCTGAGGGATGTCTCCGAAGTTTGTCCCGACAATGAACCCGACCAGCTTCTCAGTAACGCCCATTGCCCTCTCCTTAGTAGCAGCGCGTCAACCCAGCTTTGCCCTTACTGCCTGGCAGAATTCGGTGGTAGTGGCCTTCCCACCCTGGTCAACGGTCAGCACACTCCCGTGGCGATAGACCTCTGCCACGGCCCTTTCTAAATGCTGCGCCGCCTCCTCAAACCCTAGATACTCCAGCATCATCTGGGCCGACAGAATCATAGCCGTGGGATTGATAATGTTTTGGCCAGCAATGTCCGGGGCAGTGCCGTGGACCGGCTCGAAATAGGCATAGGTGTCGCCAATACAGGCGCTGGGAGCCAAACCCAGCCCGCCGATGGTTCCCGCTGCCTCATCGGCCAGGATGTCTCCAAACATATTGGGCATCACAGCCACATCTATATCCTGGGGGCTGGCTATTAAACGCCGCGCAAAATCATCAACGATGAACTGCTCATAAATGAGGTCGGGGTAGGCCTTCACCGTCTCTTCCACGATCTCCCGGAACAACCCACATGACTGCCGCAACATATTATGTTTAGTGGCTGAAGTTACCTTTCCTTTTCCCCCCTTTGCTTTTCTTTTCAGCGCTAGCTCACAGGCGAATTTGGCTACCTTTCGCGTATTCTCTTCGGTTATTATCCTTATGGCATACTTACCCGCGCCCAAAGCAGCTAAGGGCTGACCCGATATCCTGTCTACTAGGCCCAGGGGTGCGAGGTCGCTTATGTTGCCCTCCCGGGCCGGGTACATATCCTCCAGATTCTCGCGTATTATGACATAGTCGATCCCTTGCGGATTTTCCAGGGGACTATTAAAGCCCAGCATCCACTTTATGGGCCTCACATTGGCATAGGTCTTTAGCCCCCACCGTAGGTAAGCAATAGCTCCCCCAGTCTTGCCGCTGGCAGCGCCAAATAGGGTGCAGTACGCACTGTCCACGGCCTCTTTAGCCTCGGCCGGGAAACCAGTGCCGTACTTCTCTATTGCTTTCTCGCCAGTGAGGGGCTTCAGGAACTCGATCTCGAGGCCCATGCCCTCCAAAATCTCGACGGTAGGCCAGACCACCTCAGGAGAGGCGTCATCGCCTTCGATGACACAAACCTTCTTTACAGCCATGCTAGCGTCCTTTCGTTTCTTCAAAAGCTGCTACTTCTTGTATTCCTCCCTCAACAAAGCTACCATGCCACCGGCCACCAGAATCCTTTTTGCTATGTCCGGCAGTGGTTGCGCCCTGAGGAGCTTGCCCGTGGTTAGGTTCCTTATCTCCGCTGTCTCGAAGTCCGCCTCCAAAATATCCCCCTCCGCAAAGGCATCGTTGATCCCTTTGCAGTCCAGCAGGGGGAAGCCTAAGTTGATGGAGTTGCGGAAGAATATGCGGCCAAAGGACTCGGCAATGACGCAGCTAACCCCCAGGGTTAAGAGGTTAGCGGCGGCGGGGCGACTAGACCCACAGCCGAAATTTCGCCCTCCTACGATCACGTCACCCGGCTGCACCTGTTCGGCGAACTCCGGCCGGTTGGCGCGCATACAGTAGCTAGCCCTCTCCCGGGCAGTGCCCCCCATAGCAAACCCCGGCATCATGAAGTCAGTGCTGATGTTATCCCCAAATTTCCAAACCTTCCCTCGAATTACGGGTATTGGCATTTTCACCTCCCTATGCCTGTCTGGGGTCGGCAATAAACCCGGCCACTGCCGAGGCCGCCACGGTAGCGGGCGAAGTCAAATAGACCTCGGATTCGGGGCTCCCCATCCTACCCTGGAAGTTTCGATTTGACGCCGATACACACCTCTCGCCAGCGGCCAGGATGCCGGCATGTCCACCCATGCACGGCCCGCATGTAGGGCCACAGATGAAAGCGCCCGCATCAATGAAAGTATCCATCAAGCCCGCCTCCAGTGCCTGCTTATAAATCTCCATCGAGGCGGGAATCACGATCATCCGCACATCGGGATGTACTTTCTTCCCCCTCAATATCGTCGCTGCCACCACCAAATCCTCGATCCGACCACCGGTGCACGAACCGAGGAAGGCTTGGTCAATAGATATGTGCCCAACCTCCGAGATGGGCTTAGCATTGCATACATCGTGGGGTAAGGCCACCTGAGGTTCAAGGCTGGTGACATCCAGTTGAAGCCGTTGCTCGAAAACCGCACCCTCATCGCTGACCACCGGGGTATAGGGCTCATTGGTTCTACCCTTAAGGAAGTCCAACGTCTTCTCATCCGCCTCGAAGAGGGCGAACTTGGCCCCCACTTCTACACCCATATTAGCCATAGCCCATCTTCCCGCCAGGCTCATCTTCTCCACTGCCGGCCCAACAAACTCCAACGACTTATAGAGGGCAAAGTCGGTGCCGTAGTCGCCGGCGATCTTCAGGATGACATCTTTCCCCATGACCCTATGGGGAAGCTGCCCCAATAGCTCGAAGCGAATGGTTTCAGGAACCCTAAACCAGCACTCCCCTTTGGCTATGGCGTAGTAGGCCTCTGGCGCTTGGATAGCCGTGGCCGCGCAATTAAAAGCTCCGTAGGAGGTGGTATGGGAGTCCAACCCGATAACCAGGGTTCCGGGTAGGGCATGACCTTTCTCCGGAAATACCTGGTGGCAGATACCGCCTCGACCCACATCGTACCAATGCGTAATCCCATATTCCTTAACGAATTTCCGCAGTCGCACATTCCCCTCCGCCGAGGGTATATCCCGCGCGGGCACGATATGATCGCACACCAAAATGAGCCTGTCAGGATCCCACACCTTGTCTATGCCAATATCCTTAAAGGCGTTATATAGGTTGGCGAGGAGATCGTGAGCCATTACCCTATCAATTTTGGCAGTGACGTATTGGCCTGCCTTGACCTCCGCCAAGCCGCTAGCCCTCGCCAGGATCTTCTCGGCCATAGTCATTCCCATAACCCCACTCCTTTCCACATCTGACTGAAAGCTTTCTTTATTAGATCACCTTCTCCTGCCGCAACTGGTCGATCTTTTCCTTCGAATAGCCCAGGAGCCGCGTCAGTATCTCCTCAACATGCTCTCCCACAACCGGAGGAGACATGAATTTGGTCCTCAGTTCTGGCGGCGTTCCTGACATTTTGATCGGGTTCGCTGCCTGTTTTATCTGTCCTCCCAGCGTATGATCGATGGTCGCCACCATCTCCGTGGCCATCACCTGAGGATCGGCCAAGGCTACATCCAAAGTGTTCACCGGCCCAGAGGGAACATCGGCCTCTACCAGCAGCTTCAGCCACTCTTCCGCGCTCTTGGTAAGAAAGACCTCTTGAATAAGGGCGACCCGCTCTGCCCTATTCTCCGGAGTGGCTGGCCCGGTGAAGCGGGGGTCCTGAAGCAGGTCTTCCCTGCCCAACGCCTTAAACAAAGGAGGATACTTGTCACCGATGGCAGCAATGGCGATATAGCCATCCTGGGTCTGGAAGGCCTGGTAGACCGGGAGGATGCGATGGCCCGACCCTATCGGTCCCGGCACTATACCGGAGACGAAATAGATGCTCGCTTCATAAGCTAGCTGAGCGATAGTGGCCTCGAAAAGGGAGGTCTCCACCTTCTGCCCGACTCCCGTGCGCTCACGAGCATAAAGGGCAGCCAGGATGCCGTGGGCGGCATACATCCCCGCTCCTTGGTCGGATATGGCTATCCCTGCCCTAACGGGCGGCCTTCCCGGCTCGCCGGTGATGCTCATGACCCCGGTCATGCCCTGGATGACAACGTCGTAGGCAGGTCGATCTCGATAGGGGCCGGTTGAGCCAAAGCCACTGATGGAGCAGCAGATGATCCTGGGGTTGATCCCCTTGAGGGTATCGTAATCGACCTTCAGTCTCTCCACCACTCCGGGCCTGAAGTTATCATACACCACGTCAGATATCTTCGCCAGATCGTAGAAGACCTCCTTACCCTTGTCCGTACGCAGGTCCAAGGTCATACTCCTCTTACTCCGGTTGATGCTCATGGTGTAAGCATCCTGTCCTTTATAGGAGGTAGGCCCGGTGGCTTCTCTCCTGGGGCCAACATCTTCGATCTTGATAATCTCCGCCCCCAAATCACCCAGAATCATAGAACCGTAGGGCCCAGCTAACGCCCGAGTGAGGTCCAGAACCCTCACCCCGGCCAGTGCCGTCTCCATGTTGATTATTCCTTTCTAGCGTCCCACAAAATTGGGTTTCCTTTTCTCCATAAACGCCCTTTGCCCCTCCCTCAGATCCTCACTGCGCATAGCCCGCGCCTGGAGCTCCCGGAGCTCTGCCTCATCCTCTGGGCATAGGGTCTGATAGCTGAGGAGCTTAGAGACGGTGCTCTTCGCGCCACTTATGGATAGCGGGGCATTTTCGGCGATTTCGCGGGCTAGCTCATAGGTGGCAGATTCGAGCTCCACGGCTGGGAATACATAATCCACCAACCCCTTCTCCCTGGCCCTTTGAGCCTCGATGAGCCTGCCAGTGTAAAAGAGTTCTTTTGTATGCGCAATCCCAACTAAATTGAGGAATTTCTGAATGCCTGAGGGGCTATAAACCACCCCCAGCTTGGCTGGAGTTATGCCCAAGTGAGCGTTATCGGCGGCGAGGCGAAGGTCACAGGTCACGGCCAGTTCCAGGCCCGCCCCCACCGCATAGCCGTAGATCATGGCGATCACGGGATAGGGATAGGCGAGAACACTACTCATGCCATATTCCAGGGGATTGCGTCGAGGGCCTGTCTCCTCCGGCACTCCTCCCCCGCCAGTCCCGATCCTGCCTATATCGTATCCCGAAGAGAAGGCCTGCTCTCCCACCCCCCGAATTACTACCACCCTGACCTCGCCCTCCTCTTTCAACGCGTTGAGGGTATCTCCCAGCTTAAGCAATATCTCCGGGTTCAAGGAGTTCCTTCTCTCGGGACGGTTAATGGTCAATGTGCAGATATTTCCTTCTTTTTGCACCAGAAGCAGCTCTTCAATCAAAACCCTCTCCTTTCAATATATTCCAGGGCGGGGAAAGATGAAGGACTGCCTTCCCCCGCCCGATCGGATTCGCCTATATCTTCCTGCCAGGCGCGTCCTCGGTTAACCAAATGAGCTCTTCGATCCTGCCGGAATGGGAGTAAACCGCGTGGCGCGCGTAGCCGCGCAGCCAGGGCTGCATGCAGGTCACGCCATAGGAATGGGGCCAGTGCACGTAGTATTTCTGGCAGATCTCATATCTCTGGATCTCATTGAGCATCTCCTGGCGCTTCTGGGGGTTCAGCTCCGCATTTTGGGCTGCCACCATCAGCTCCAGCACGGGGTCGTCCACATTGCTGTAGTTGGATGCATACCCCTTGCGGTAGAACGCTACCACCCAGGAATCGGGCGCCAGGGTGGTGGCGGCCCATTTCTGCAGGTAGGCCAGGTCGTCATAGCTATGCCTTTGATACATGATGCTCATGCCCGCACCGACCTCCAGGGGCTTCATCGTAACCTTGATGCCGACCTTGTCCAGGAAATCTGCGACCAGTTCGGCAGCCTCCGTGCCAGTAAAAGTGGTCAGAGTGACCGTGAGGCCGCCCGGATAGCCGGCCGCGGCTATAAGCCTCCTCGCCTCCTCCGGGTTGTACTGCTCGTATTTCAGGCACTCTCCCCACGCCGTTGGATCCTTGGCTGGGTCCGCGAGATACCACGGCGACATAACGTGTATGGGGCCCACCTGCTCTATGCCATAGCCGAAATAGGAGCTGTCTATTACGGCCTTGCGGTCTATGGCCATGGACACCGCCCGGCGCAGATTGACATCGCTGAAGGGTGTTTTGTCCGTCCTAAAGGCGATGGCCCAGTCAGAAAGGGCAACCTCGGCCTCATAGCAGTAGACATTGGGGTTAGTCTTCTTCACGCTAGCCAGGTCTATCCTTGATATGGTGCGAACGTCGATCTTCTCCGCCCTGAAGGCGGCCAGGGAGGTGGAGGCGTCCCCGATCAAGACATAGCGCATCCCATCCAGGTAGGGGAGCCCCTCATTGGCCCGGTAGTAGGTGGGGTTCTTCTTGTATGTGATCCTGACGTTGGGCACGTACTCCTCTAGCACGAAAGGACCCACCCCGATGACTGCCTTCCAAGTATTGAGGTCCCCGAATTCCTCCGCGGCCTCGCGTGGAAGCATCTCCACAGAGGGGGTAGCCAACACCAAGATCAAATCAGTCCAGGGCTCCTTGAGCTTGATGACCACCGTGTACTTATCGGGGCACTTAATGCTCTCTATATACAGCAACAGGCGATCGCGGCGCGGGGCGCCCGCTTGGGCCATGTGGCGCTCCAAGGTCCACTTCACATCCTCGGCCACGAACTCCCGCCCGTTCATCGGCGGCTTGTTCTGCCACCGCACCCCCTGCTGGAGGTGGAAGGTGTAGGTCAAGCCGTCCGCGGATATCTCCCAGCTTTGGGCCAGGCTGTCGCGACTGATCTCGAAATTCCACGTTGGGTACTTGGCCCCGAAGTGGAACTGCAACAAGGTGGCATGAGCCCTGTTTAAGACAATATGGGTCGTCTCATTCGTACCCATGTTGGGATCCCAGTATGGTGGGTCGCTTGAGAAATAGCCCTGGTACCACCCCCCTGGGATGGGTTCTACCTCCTCACTCAGAGGAGTTGCCGTCGG